>Ga0123337_10002283_pt1 | contig 22139 bp, 19 predicted proteins | sample frozenSSSSmetaG_FD_89792 | JGI IMG/M metagenome (GOLD analysis project Ga0123337, IMG submission 89792) | Glacier valley bacterial and archeal communities from Borup Fiord, Nunavut, Canada, to study Microbial Dark Matter (Phase II) -... | ecosystem: Environmental > Aquatic > Freshwater > Ice >...
ACCCGCCATCGGATTCAGCCCGTATACCGCTCGCAGCAGCGGATTCTGAATAAGGCTGCTGGGATAGGCGATTGGCGTTGCGAAGAGCCAGAACTGAACCAGAAAGGGGACGACGAACCGAATATCACGAAACATGACATTGAGCGCAGAAAGCCAGAGGCTCACGCCCAGCGCAGTGACGAATGTAAGCAGCGCAAATGCTGGCAGCCAAAGGATATTTAAGGTTGGGGAGATGCCGTAGACCAGCATCATGCCGAGCAGCACAACGAACGCCAGTCCAAAGTCGATCAATCCCGCCGTCACACTTGAAATCGGGATGACAAGGCGCGGGAAGTAGACTTTCTTGAGCAATTGGCTGTTCCCAACCAAACTGTTGGATGCCAGCGTCAGGCCATTGGCGAAAAATGTCCAGGGAACCAGCGCAGCGTAAGTAAAGATGGGGTACGGGATACCATCCGATGGGACTTTTGCCAGATTTCCAAAAAACAGGCTGAACACAACCATCGTCATAAACGGTTGAATAATGGCCCACGCCGCACCAACGACTGTTTGCTTGTAGCGTATCTTGATGTCTCGCCAGGTCAGGAAAAAGAGTAGCTCGCGATAGATCCATAGTTCGCGTAGCTGTAAAGCGACCCAACCCTTCGTAGGCTCGATTACTGTGGTCGTAGGTAGGGTAGCAGTCGAGGCAAGCTGCGCGTCGGATTTCGTTGTGACATTCATAAGTTGTGACACAGATCTTTACCTGATCGGCCTTTCGACTATTAGTCGCTGTTTTGGAGACATTCGCGTGGATTCTGCCACATAAAGATTAAATACCAACACACGTTTGCACAACGATTGACCTTTCCTCGCGATCCACACCGGGTAGCTGCGACCGATGGGCGCGAGTAGAACGAACAGAGCGCGTGATGCTGCGGTTCACCCTCGTGTAAGCGTCCCTATGTCAGCCGCTCCACTTCGAGGTCATTTACGAGAACCCTCTTTGTCGGTCCAGCGACGCGCAAATTTTACAAGACCTGCCAAAAAGCCTGAGCCGTAGCTGAAATGTAAAATCGCGAAAGTCGCGGGCAACCACCGAAAATGGCGTAGGCCATGCTGCGCCGCAATCCACAAGGACGCGGCGAGATTTGCCATTGAATACACCGCGAGCGCGTACAACCACAAGCGTCGTCCAAAACGCCAGGGCATGAGCAGCGCACCGCCAATGACCACGCTCACAAGGAGTGGCGGCGCGAAGTGCCGTAACCGCATCTGGCTGGGATGCTTTTGCATGACGCGCACTTTCCAATAGCCATATTGATAATATTGACGCCACAACGTGCGGGCGCTGCTCCGGCTGAAGTATTGTGACTGGATTTTGTTACTGAGAAATATTTTCCCGCCTTGTTTTCGCAAGCGATAACTGAACTCATCGTCCTGATTGCGGACCAATTCTTCATCGAAGTTCCCAATTCGATCAAAGACGGCGCGCGGCCAGGCACCCATATAGACCGTATCGACCCATTCCTCACCCTCTGCATAGTGAAACCGCGCACCGCCAACACCGAAAGGTGAACTCGTGGCGAGCATCACCGCCTGACCAAAGCTCCCTTCGCCGAGCGCGTTCATGCGCCCGCCGACATTATCAGCTCCGGTCCGGGCTAACGCGCTTACGCATTCCGATACATAGTTTGGTTCAACGATTGTATGCCCATCCACGCGAACGATAATTTCGCCTTTGGCCTGCTGTAACGCACGGTTCAGCCCTGTCGGGACAATTTGGCCGGGATTGTCCACGATTGTGACAGAGACACCGGGGTGTTCCTGCGCGGTTTGCGCGACGACATTTCGTGTGTTATCAGTCGATAATCCATCCGCGATCAGGACTTCAAACCGTTCAGGCGGATAATCCTGGGCGAGGACCGCGCCGAGACTATTAGCGATGAACTTTTCCTCATTCCGAATAGGCATAAGGACACTCACCATCGGGAACGGCTTTTCCGATGCTTGCTGCATTCGCGCATTCTGATTGAAGGTCGCTGACATTTAACGCGCACTCCCCTGTTGAGTATTTTCGCTGCGCGTGACGACCAGCAGACCAACCACAATCACGATAAAGCCAATAACCCGCAAGGGCGTAATCCGCTCATCGAACAAAATTGCACCGCCCAACAGTACAGCTACATATGTCAGGCTGAGAAATGGATACGCGAAACTGAGGTCTGCTCGAAGCAGCGCCACAAGCCAGAACAGCGCGCTGAAACCATAGATCAGCAGTGCGAACAGCAGCAGCGGGTTTGTCGCCAGACCAATCATACTTTGTAATGTCAGCTCGATTGGCGTACTGCGGACTGCCGCCTTCAAGGTAAGCTGACCGATAGCACCGAGCGAAACACTGCATAGCAGGATACCGACGGCTTTCCGATTTGTGCTGGTTATTTGCCGGGTTGTGTTCATTTGTCCTCCCCAACTACAAACAGGTTTTATACGAGTTACGGGACATATCTACCATTTAGAACATCCGTGAAAAAGGTAAACTGCCTCACGTTGGTACCCTGACACGTTGTACTAGTGTACTGGAGTTCCCGGATGTCCGCATTACAAAAACGTATTACCTCGCTGCAAAGCCTGCGCCGACACAAACCGACACGATCTGCCACGAAGGTCTGCTCGATTTGCATTACTCTGGCGATGTTGAGCATCTTCCTACTCAAATTGGAGCCTTCCGTGCGAGTAGTTCATGCAGCAACGGCAGTGACGAACGTGAGTGTCAGCTTTTCGCCGGATGCAAGTCAGGTGGTCATCGCCTATGGTCTTTACCGGTGGACATTCCCCCGTCCAGTTGTACCAAACCAGCCCTGGATGACCAGCGCCACAAACCCTTACGGTGGGCGTCTCTACTGGATCGCTCCAACGGGTAATGATAGCTCAGATGGCTCGCAAGGCGCGCCGTTACGTACCATCCAAGTGGGCGTTGACCGTGCAAAAGCCGGAGATATTGTGTATATCAATGCAGGGACATACTACGAAACTGTCAAGATGAATGTCGCTGGTCAGTCTGGCAAGCCAATTGTACTGAGCGCCGCACCCGGAGCGTTGGGTTTGGTTCGTCTGGTATCCCCGCCAAATCTTGCCTTCTCCGCAAACCCGAACACAGAGCGTCCGGCAATGGTCAAAGGGTATCGCGCGAACCTCTGGGTCAACGGTTTGGTCATTGAAGGGTACAAGGCCAAAGCAGGCTCACCCGCCAACGATGATTATAACGCGAATGGCATTTCGGGAGCGGAGACTGGATTGGTCACGGCCACGAACAATGTCATCTACAACAATCTCCATTGTGGTATCAAAGGTAGCGTGATCAGCAGCGGCAACATTATCTTTGAAAATGGGACGGATACGCTCGATCACGGTATTTACATGCCTTTGGATGATCTCCAGGCCACAGGAAACATCATTTTTCACAATGCGGGCTGGGGCATCCATATGTACCAGTATCCGAGGCGCAATGTGATTACGCGCAACATCGTCTTTGAAAACTCTTTCGGCGGGATTGTCGTCGGCGGGAGTTACAACAAAATCTACCAGAACGTCGTTGTGAAAAACGTGACGGTGGGCATCCTGTACTACCGCGATGGCGCGACCAACAACGATGTGAAGAACAACATCTTTGCCTTCAATGGCGCAAATGCGAAGCGGGATGGCAACCCCAGCAACAATTCAGACGACTATAACACCTATTTCAGTCTGGCCGGAAGTGATTATGCTCCGTCAGGTGTAGACTTCAATTTGCCGACAGGTCCCCATGAGATCATTCAGGACCCTCGTTTCCAGAATGCCATCATTGGTGACTATCGCCTGCAACCCAGCAGCCCATCGATAGATCGAGGCATAAATTTGGGTATGCCATTTGTGGCGAACGCACCGGATATGGGAGCCTACGAGTCTACATTCACAGCACAGACGACAAGCACAGTCACCTCGTCGCCGACACGCACACCTGTGAATACGGCTGTTGCAGCGGTAGTTTCTCCGGTGAAGTCTTCGACGCCAATTCCAACGGCAACAACAAACCAGGTCAAGCCGTTGGCTGCTGTTCCAACCACCGCAAAAACCGCAACACCCCTCCCAACAGCAACAACAGTGCAGGTCAAAACTTCGACGCCTGTTCCAACCACCGCAAAAACCGCGACGCCCCTCCCAACGGCAACAAAAACTCAGGTCAAAACTTCGACGCCTGCTCCAACGACACGGAAGACATCGACACCCGTTCGACGAGCAACCAAAATCCCGCCCACTGCGACTTATAAGCCATCTGCCACGCCACTACCAACCATCATACCAGTACCTAAATTCTGGTGGAACTGGTGGAGGCACTGGTTGTCAGGCGCGTGATCAACATTTGCATCGCGTCACGGCGGCGCTCCATTGGAAACTCAGTCAATACCCGCTCGCGAGCAAAACTGCGCATGGCACTATCAGCATGGAGCGCTTGCTGAATACCTGTGGCGATGTCTTCTGGAGCCGTCGTTGGTACGATGATGCCTGTGTTGCCAACGACCTCCGGTAAAGCACCCGCCGCCGTGACCACTGGAATGCACCCTGCCGACATCGCTTCGGCAACCGATAAGCCGAATGCCTCGTGTATGCTCGGCTGAACATACACAGAAGCGCGGCGATAAAGTTCCCAAAGCGCTTCCTCCGATACAAAGCCAGTGAACTCAACATTCGGTCCACCCTCGGCGCGGAGTATATCGACAGTATCATCGTGGCATTTCCCCACAACCACGAAACGAACATCGGGAAGCAGGCGAGAGCTGCGCACAAAAGGAAGAAGTCCCTTCCGCAGCAAATTCTCCTTCCAGACATTGCCGACCGTGAGCGCAAGTGCTTCGCGCTCGGTAAAAGGTCCGGGGGCTTTCGGGACAATGCCGTGATACATGACCGTCAGCTTTCCCGGTTCGGTGTGTGTATTCGCCAGTGCTTCCGAGCGCGCAAATTCCGAATTGACGATGAGGTGAGTTGCGTTGGCGATAATCCATCTCGATAATCGTTGCCGCCACCCGCCACGTTGGGAGCCGTAATCTGCTTCGGGGACATTGGCTGTGTCGTAGCCACCAATGACAACGATACTCGGCTTGTGAAACACGCGCGCGAAGAATATTGGCAGCGCGCTGTGCCAGCTTGCAAACCAACAAAAAATCAAGTCGTTTCGTCGCACCTCGCGCGCAATCTCAAACGGATTGACCCGCCGCCTGGCTTCGTAACGCTCCGTCACTGACCAGCGCTCCTGCAGGATTTTCAGATCATCCGCGACGAACGGCTGTAGCCGATTGTGGACGAACAGAATGCGTGTCATCGTGCATACCGACGAAAAATCATGGTGAATTCGTGTGTGTATCGTTCCAAAGTGAAGTATTCCTGTACGCGCTGCCGTCCAGCGTTGCCGTATTGCGTGCGTAGCGCCGGGTCGTCAATCAATTCTTGCAAGCACGCCGCAAGTGCTTCGGCATTACCGGGCGGGAAAAGCCGTCCCGTCACACCGTCGAGAATAATCTCCGCTATACCACCTGCACGCGAGCCGACCACTGGTAAGCGCGCGGCCATTCCTTCGGCGGTCACTAGAGCGAATGGGTCCGGGCGAATAGACGGGACGACGAGTATATCCAGACCAAGCATAATATTCGGAATATTCTGACGAAACCCGGTGAAGAGGACATGCTTCTCAATCTTCAAAGTGCCTGCGTGGTCCTCCAGAAATTGACGGTAGTGGCTTGCTCCTGTCACGGGATCAAGATCGTCTCCAACAATGACGAAGTGTATCTTTGTATTGCGCTCAATTAGACGTGCTGCGGCGTCCAGAAAGAGCTGTTGGCCCTTCCAGGGGGTAAGTCTTCCGACAACGCCGATCAAAACGGTCTCCGTAGGAATGTCAAACTCGGTCCGTAATGTGCTTGCCTGTGCGTTTTCATAAAGTGATGACTCAACACCATTGCGGACGAGCAGAACTTTATCAGAGTCCGGGAGCGAGTCCGCGACCGCCTGCGAAATGGCGACAATGCACGTCGCCCGGCGAACAAAACGGTTGAACACTGCCCGTCCCGCACCACGCAGTAAATGGGGCGAAATGATGTTCTGCATGTGAATGATCAGCCGTACTTCGGGGTTCCACGTCCGCGCAAGCAGACCGATGAGGTGTGCCATCATTGCGCCAGTATAAATGATGCGAATATGATGCTGGCGTGCATAGGATGTGAGCCAGAAGGATAGCCTCAATACCAGTATCAGGTTATACACCGTCGCAAATGGGTTAAAAAAACGAATTCTCGCGGTTTCAAAGCTGGTGGAAGCAAAGCGCGGGAAGACGCGCGCATATGGCGTCCCGCCCGCAGCCTGTACGGTCTTGAGCAAGGGTTGTGCAGCGGGTGCGACAAGGTGAATATCGAATTCCTCCTTCGGTAGAGCAAGAAGCAAATTCTCGATATTGCTCTCCGCGCCGCTCTTCCCACTGTGTGGGACAAAGAACAGGACAGGCGTTCTGTTAGCGACGATCATGTTATCTGCCTGCGTCGCCATTCCAGTTCCCAAAGCCGGGCGTGCTTCAGAAACACATAATAGGCCCACATCGCCGAGAGGTAAAACCCGCGATAGCCCTCGCGGACCCCACCCGTGCCAAAATAGAAGTAGAAAAACACGATCAGCGGGCGGAACGTAACACCCGTCCAGTGGAAGCGGCGACCTGTCTTCACCATCTGGTCGCCTTCGTAACGAGCGTAACGACCCCATTTGATGACAGTTTGCGATACATCCTCGAAGTCGTGGTGAACAAATGCCCCCTCAAGTGTTTTGATCGCGCCGGGGACAACGATATGTGCATGGACTTCCTTGTCTTCGTAGGTCGCAGCATCACGTTTGAATAACCGGATTAGGTAATCAGGGTACATTCGGCAAGAACGACACCATTTTCCGAAAACGAGGTTTCTGCGTGGCATTCGGAAGGCGTCAAAACCTTCGGGTATAGCGTCGAGCAGCGTTTGAATTTCTTGCTGAAGCGCAGATTCAAGATACTCGTCGCTATCGATGAGCAACACCCATTCATGAGCAGCTTGCGGGATTGCCCAGTTCTTTTGTTTTGCCGAATTGATGTATTCGTGCTGAATAATGTGATCCGTGTATTCACGCGCGATTTGCAGCGTATTGTCGGTACTATACGAGTCGCAGATCAGAATCTCGTCTGCCCATTTGACGGACTCCAGACATTCGCGCAGGTGCGTTGGACAGTTGTAGGTCGGAATTAATACGGTGAGTTTAGCGCGAGCCATATTGAAAAGTCTCCGGCTGTCTGGCGAGATTGAGCCGTGTCTCGACCATCGCCCAGACGAACCACAACGGGAAGACGTTTTGCGGCAGGACGATCATGTTTTGAGCGAAGAGCAAGCCTCCTGCGAACAGGAAACAGCCGACCAGCGCAAAGACCAGCGTATCACGGGTTTGCTCGAAGAGCCGCCAGATTGCGTAGAGCGTGCGACCATACCATGCCAGAAACAGCAACCCGGCGATGACTCCGAGATTTGCCGTCACCTGCAAAAAATCGTTGTGTACCCATCCCGATCCAGACCACCCCAAACCCATTGGTGTATCAAAAGCTTCCCGAAGTGCATCCTCGATACGATGTACACGTTTGAGCGAACTGGTGTCGTGAAAATTGCCTTGCGCGGCGCTCAGGAGCGTTTCGAGACGTTCATGAGCAATGTCAGGAAGCAGGTTGTATCCAATGAACACACAGGTTATCAGGCCAAACAGGTAAAACCAGCGACGGCGAATTGACAGCATCGCGATCACGATCCCCAGGCAGAGGACCCAGATGCTTCGCCAGCCCGCGATATAGATGCCGATGATTTGGATCAACAGCGCCGCTATGATGATCAGCCGAACAGATTGCCGCTTGTTCCAGACCCACAAGATCACAACCAGAGGCATGGCGAGAACCGTCACAAAAATTGCGTTGGGAGCGCCCCAGAAGGAAAACCGTGCGCGTTCAAATCCATCCTGCGCGACCAAAACCAAGTCACCTGTAGTCAGGATATAACCGGGGATGATCGTCCTGATGCCGGGAAATACATATTCGACCAAACCAAGCAGCGCAATCAGAGTCGCGACTGCATAGAATGCAATGACAACACTGCGCCATGCGCCATCTTTCTGGAGAATATGCGCAGTGACCCAAAACACCGGGAATATAAGGACGAAGTTTTGCAGCTCGCGCCACATATCGTTCCAGAAGATGCCATAGTTGACACCTTCGACCCAGCCTGTAATCCAGAACAGGCTGAATAGCAGCAACAGCGGCGGCCACCGCCAGGCAATCGCAGGGCGGGCTGCCGTCGCGCGCTGGATACTGAGCAGCAGAAACAGACCGAACATGATGACGACGAGCGGATGCAAGACAATCTGCGTGGTGACGTGGGTGGTCAGGTAGTCCGTGCCGAGGCCACCACCCGCAACGAGATCAACCAGTACAGGCACGTTGATGCGCGCCACACGATAGCCGAGAGCGAACATGCCGATCCAGATCGTGAAGCCAATTTCCAGCCCGCGCTGCTGTAGCGCGATGATAGCGATACCGAGAGCGACGGCGGCCACGACCAAATCCTGATAGGTCAAGCCGGATTTACCAATATGCTGGCCGATGGCAAGCGAGGCCAGCGCGACGATGACCGTCATAGCGACGGCAAAAAGAGGGAGCGCGCGCGGACGGTGCAGAGCATTTTGTAAGTTCAATTACGAAGTTCCTGTCCGCTTGTGAGACGTCAGACGAGCCTGATGGATGATACCCATTCGCCATGCAATTTGATTTACAAGAAGGATAGGGACGCCGCGCACCTTATCAGCAAGTGTCGGCAGCCGTCGCGCATTGAGCAACGGATCGTATATTGTTGCAGCGAAGAAGTTCCCGACTTTCAGGAAGTCCTTGCGTCGCCGGAAACCGTGCGGGTAAATGCAATACATCTCCGGGTATTTACGTCGGACCAGATAGTAGCCTCGCCCGTACATATAATGCTGATAGATAAAGCGTCGCAGCGTGGGGCGGTGATGATGTTTGACCTTGATCGCCGGGTCAAAGAAAACGGTGTAGCCCGCCAGCTTCACCCGCCAGTTAAAATCCACGTCTTCGCTGCGGATCAGCGTTTCATCCTGTGGACCAATCTGCTGCAATACCGCACGTTTGTAAGAGACATTTACGCCGGGGAGCGTGCGTACCTCGCGTGGTTCCGTCGGCATCGGGAACGTCACGATGTCGGAAAGCCGACTGATCAGGCTTTGTCCGCTGTTCGCGCCGATGATCGCGCCGCCGACCGCGCCCGCTGTTGGGTGTTCAGCATGGACGCGCTTCATCTGCGTCACCCAATCCGGGTAAACCTCTGCATCGTCATCGGTCATCGCGACTATTTCTCCGCTGCAAAGTGGGATACCGATGTTACGGCTGGTCGCCAGATTGACATTCATCGTCTTTATCAACTGCATATCGACGCCATTCCGTCCTGAATATTCAGCGACCAGTTTATCGGTGCGTTCGTCTCCACCATTAACGACGATGACCTGATCCGGCTTCTCCGAAGTTTCATCCAGAAGGGCCCGCAGCGCAAGGCGCATCATATCAGGGCGGTTATACGTACAAATCAACACTGAAAGAGATGTCATTGGTAGTGCTTTCCGCTTCAGAACCCGCATCGTTTATACAGGCAGTTTGTGAAAAATTTGTTACAGCATAGCGCAAAGAGAGGATTTACCCCGACCACGTTGTATACTTCTTTTCATATCATCGGCAGAGTCGAGAGAACTCATGGAATTCAGCACCTATCTTCAACTCTTCAGGCGTTGGGCATGGCTCATCGTATTGGCGATGCTGCTTGCTGGCGGAGCGAGCTACCTGACGACACGGGCGCAAGTCCCGCTTTTCCAGACAAGTGCATTGGTGCAGATTGGTTCCGTTCAACAGGAGCTGAACCCCGATAGAGGCACGATCAACGCCGCTGCGGACCTGGCCGACACCTACTTTGTGCTGGCCGGAACGCGCCCGGTGCTGGATAGCGTCGCGGCCAAACTGTCCTTTTCCATTTCCTCGACCGATCTCCTCCTCAGCTTCAAAACCGCGTTGATCCCGAACACGCCGTTTTTCACGATCACCGTGACGAACACCAATGCCAAACATGCGGCAGAGATTGCGAACGTGCTGGCGCAGGAACTGGTCGATCAAAGTCCGGCGCGTTTGAGCGCAATTCGACAGAAGCAAGTGACGGATTTGCAGGCAGAGATCCAGCAACTGACGGCTCAACTCGAAAAGGACCGAAGTGAACTGCGCGCCATCGAAGATCAATTGAAAGTCGCTCCCGATACTGCGATCCTCACATCGCGCCAGAATGAACTTGTCACCCGGATTGCCACACAGCAAAGCACGTATTCGCAGCTTAGTAGCAACCTGACGGCCATGCAGGGACGCGGCGATATCAATGTCCTCTCGATTAAAGACCCTGCACTCGAACCGGAAAGACCAATCAGCTCATCTATCGCACGCGATGTTTTACTCGCGGTGTTCATCGGAGCAGTCGTCGCGGTTATTATCATTGCGCTCCTTGAGCAGTTGAACACTACCATCAAGTCACCCTCGGAACTTTCCCGGTTGCGCAGCGTGCCAATCGTCGGCGTGATACCGACCTTTGGCCGCAAATATAACCGGCAGAAACTGATTGTCTGGATTGATCGCAATTCGGTCATCGCGGAAGCATATCGCGCGTTGCGGGTCAATGTGCAGTATATAGGGGGACCGGAAAGTGAATCCAGCCTGTTATCGACACAGCGCATTTTCGCGTTGACGAGTTGCGAAACGAAAGCCGGAACGAGCGTCACCAGCGCAAACCTTGCGATAGCTTTTGCCGCTGCGGGCTTCAACGTCACGCTGATTGATGCGAACTTTCGTGCGCCTGCATTGCACAGGCTATTCACGCTACAAAATCCGCGCGGACTATCCGATGTGCTTGATGTGGACAAGCAAATGGTTGTGGCAAGTGCAGAAGATGCGCGTCCTGCGCTTTTGAAGCGTGGTGTGACCAAACCGCTCCGGCCACTCACGCCTTCCGGTGAAGATGCGAGGGCAGGCACAACCCATCGTCCATTGATGTATTCCGACCTGCCCATACAGCCCACCAGCATCCCGCGCCTTTCGATCATGACCACCGGAACGCTTCCCGCGGACCCGACCAATTTGCTCGACTCGCCGCGCCTCAGTGAAATTACAAGGATGCTCGTCGGAGGTGAGCAATCCATCGTTATTTTCGATACCCCGCCGCTCTTGCAAGCGACCGATAGCGCTGTCATTGCCAACGCGACCAACGCGGAGGTCATCCTCGTTGTGGAAGCCAAGCATACCCGGCGCGGAGCGGCAGTCGCGGCGCTCGACCGCCTCTCGCTCCTCTCCATTCGGATCGCCGGCGTCGTCTTCAACCGCACCGAACAGCGCCCGGAAGACCAGACAACCTCGCTCGGCATTCCGCAAAGTGGTCCCGTCACGATGAGCATTTCGGGGTCGGGGTCGTTGAAGTCATGATGACTACCGAAACAGCGCCAGAAGCGTGCGCGCGATGATTAGCAGATCGAGCCGCAGTGTGGCGCGCGACGCATATTCCAGATCAATTGCCAGCTTTTCCGGCATGACCTGCTGAATATACACAGTTTCCCAGTCTTGCGTTTTGAGCGCTTCCGCTTCGTTGCGGTAGCGGATGGACGCCAGACTGGTGATACCGGGACGGAATTGTAGCACCCGCCGCTGTTCTGCCGTGTAGAGCGCGACGTAGCGCGGGTCTTCCGGGCGCGGACCGACAATGCTCATGTCGCCGCGCAGCACGTTGAACAACTGCGGCAATTCATCGAGTTTTGTACGGCGCAGGATGCGACCGACGCGCGTGATGCGGCGATCCCCGGCGGCGGTGATGCCCGGTCCGAGTTTGTCTGCATTCGCGACCATTGAACGAAACTTGTACAGCTTGAACAGCGCACCGTTACGTCCGCTGCGTGTTGCGCGATACAGGACCGGACCGCGCGACGTGAACCGCACAAGGAGCGCGATCACGAGCAACAGCGGCGAGAGCGCGATAATCGCAACACCGCTCACGATCACATCGAAGGTCCGTTTGGCACGCAGATAGGTCCGCCGCGCGCCACGTTCAGGCAGAATGAGCGTGGATGACATCGGCAACGGCTCCAATCACGTCGTCAACCTCCGAGTCAGTGAGCCGCGCGTGCAGCGGAAGGGAGATGCAGCGCTGATACTCTCCATAGGCGACCGGGAACTGCTCCGGCAGGAAGCCGTATTTCTCGCGATAAAACGGATGCAGGTGCAGCGGAATGAAATGTACGCTCGTGCCAATGTTGCGTGCCTTCAACTCTTCAATGAATTGCGCACGGTTGATCGTCAAGCGCTCCAGGTTGAGGCGCAGCACATACAAGTGCCACGCATGTTCGACATGGCTCAGTGCAATGGGCGTTTGCACCTCCGGGAACATCGAGAAGGCGTCGTGATAGCGCGCGACGATTTCACGGCGGCGCTGCTGCATCGCGGGCAGACGCCCTAACTGCACCAGCCCCATCGCGGCCTGTATATCGGTCATGTTGTATTTGAAGCCGGGCGCTACGACTTCGTAGTACCACGACCCTTCGGAGCTATATCGCTTCCATGCGTCGCGGTTCATGCCATGCAGCGCATAGATACGCGCCTGATCGATGCGTTCCGGCGTCCCCGTCAACATCCCGCCCTCTGCGGTCGTGAGGTTCTTCGTCGCGTAGAAGCTGAACGCCGTGTAATCCCCAATCGTGCCGATTTGCCGACCATGATAGGACGCCGGGAGCGAATGCGCCGCGTCTTCGATGACCGCAAGATCGTATTTTTGAGCGAGGTCCATAATCGGGTCCATCTCTGCCGGGTGTCCGGCAAAATGGACCGGGATAATCGCTTTCGTCTTCGGCGTGATCGCGGCCTCGATGCGTGCCGGGGCGATGCAGAGCGTATCCGCGCTGACATCCGCAAGGACAACCGTTGCGCCAACGTGTTCAATCACATTGGCCGTCGCGCAGAACGTCGTTGGCGTCGTGATCACTTCGTCGCCCGGTCCAATGCCGAGCGCTGCTAGTGCAACGTGGAGTGCGCCTGTACACGAATTGACGGCCAGATTGCCCTCCGCGCCGATGCTCGCGCCAAATGCTGCCTCGAATTGCCTGACACGCGGTCCAGTCGTGATCCAGCCGGAGCGCATCGCCTCGCAGACGGCGGCTATCTCCTCTTCTGTGATGTTTGGCGGTGAGAATGAAAGGAACTCGGCGCGGCGTGTATATGTGGATGTCGTTGCAGGCGCATTGGTCATGATCTACTCCGCTTGAGGGTTACTATATTTGTCGGGCTGACGAACTGCCGGAAGGTCCCATGTCTGGGCGTCTGTTGTGACGGTCTCGTACACCCGTTCGGCAAAGCGGGTGACTGCCTCGCCATTCCCCAGATCGGGGTAAATCATCGCCGTGTTGCCCATGTAAAGGCGCTCAACGGGCGTCCTGATCGCTGGAATCTGCTCGCGTGTTCCCATCGGGCGCAGGGGTTCGACGTAGCGCGCACGTTGAACGATGAACGCAACGATCCAGCCTTCCTCGAACTCTGGAAACATCCGCTTGAGATGCCGCAACCATTCCTCTTTGACTCTAGCGTCCGGCCAGGTCGCCATCTCGTTATCGGGAGCGAGATATTTGGGCAGATAGATCAGGTGATGTCCGTTGACATGCGCCGGATCAATCAGGCGCGTTGTTTCCACGATTGCGGTGAACGGAATCGAGCCATCGGTGATATTCAGCACATAATAGGGCATCAGCGACCGATTTAGAACCAGTAGCGGACACAGCACCCCCAGATATTCCTGATTTTGCAGGAGCGTTCGGAAGGCTTCCGGCGCGTCGGGAGCGAGCGTTGCCAGCAGCGGAGATTGAACCGTGCTGATCACGGCGTCAAAAGGCTGGCTGTCACTTTCCGTCTGAATACCAATGGCGCGGCCTCGTTCGGTCTGAATTGCCTTGACTGCGGTGTTCAGCCGGAAGATGAGGCCGAGTTCCGTGCAGTGGTTCGCAAGCCCCTCGATGAGCGTGTAATATCCATTTTCCAGATAGCACATCATCTCTTTGGAGGTGACGCCTTGCCGTGTACCCATCATCCGCTTCAACCGCGACCAGATATAGGTTGCTGATACATCTGCGGCGGTGCTATCGAACTTGGCATTGAGCAGCGGCTGCCAGATTTTTCGATAGACAGTCGGACCACTGGTACGCACGAGCCAATCCCGTACGGGAATCTCATCCATACGCTGCCAATCGCTCTCGCGCTGCGCGACCAGAATTTGCAGCGCGAGCCGAAAGCGCTGAAACAGGTTGAGGGGCGGGTAGGTCATCAGGTCAATCGGCGTGTTGAAGGGGTACAGCTTGCCATTCTCATAAAACCCCTGCTTCGTCTCCGTAAAGTGCAGGCGATCCGAGACGCCGCTTTCCTTGATCAGCGCTTGCATACTCAGGTCGCTGCTCAGAATGGTGTGATAGAAGCGGTCGAGCCGCACGCCTTCAAACTGTATATACCCGGCCAAGCCGCCTAGGTCGCCTCCGCGCTCGTAGAGCGTCACCCCGAAGCCATCCTGCGCCAGCCGATAGGCAAGCGTCACGCCCATAATCCCGCCGCCGATAATCGCGATGTGTTTGCTGGGGTTCAGTGTGGCAGTCATCTTCAATCCTAGCTCTGGCTGATGATCAGCAACCCGGCGATGATAATCACGATTCCCAGCAACCGGGTACGGGTGATCCGCTCTTTGAAGAGCAGGTAGGACCCGGCCACAATCCCGATATAGGTCAGGCTCCCGAAGGGGTAGACGAAACTGAGTTCGAGCCGGGAGAGCGCGATAATCCAGAACAGCGTGCCGCACGCATAGACGAGCAAACCGAAAATCACCCAGGGCTCGCTTGCGATCCGCAAGATGAATGATCCATCCAGCGGACGGAGACGCAGTTCATTCATGCCGTGCTTGAGCATCAATTGGCTCGCCACACCGCAAATGATGCTGAAGAAGATCGCAAGAAATGGAGACATTCAGCTTTGCCTCGCGGCGATTTGCTGCGTAGTGCGCCGCGTGAGACGGCTCCACAGGATAGCAGCCTGAAAGCCGAGATGCGCCCGCGTCACGCGCGCCACCTTCATGCTCGATTGCCCATATGTGCGAACATGCAGCGTCGCCGGGAACTCCGAGACGGTGAAGCCGCTCCGCAGGGCGTTCACAAGCAGTTCCGTGCCTGCCAGAAAGTCGTTGCTCGTGAATGGAACGGCCTGAATAACCTGCCGTCGGTATACGCGAAAAAGCGCGGTCCAGCAATAAATCCCGCGTTTGACCAGAAGCCGATAGAGCAGCGATGCGCCGAAGCTGAACATCAGGCGGAAACGCGGCACGCCATCGACCTTGCCGAGCGGATGGTAAGGCGAAGCGGTCACAATATCGGCATTATCGCGCAGGAACTGAGCCAGAATATCCGGGAGGGTATCATAGGCATATGTCCCATCGAAATCGGTGGTGATCAGAATATCTCCGGTCGCCCGCGCGAAACCTGTCCGAAGCGCCGCGCCCAAGCCGCGATTAACGCTGTGCGTCTCGATGATGATGCCCGGCTGACCCGCGAACTGTGCCTGCAACAGAGCATATGTGTCGTCTTTGCTGCCGTCGTTGACGTAGATCACCTCGACCTCGTGATCTTCGCGCAGGCGGGCGACAATCGGCATCAGGCTACGCGCGTTCTGTTCGACGCCTTCTGCTTCATTGTAAGCCGGGATGATGATGGATATTCTCATAGGATATTTTCCCTGCTGGAGCGTTATCTGCATTGTACATCCATTCAAGTGCCGAAGTCGAAGATGGAGCAACCATCGGTCCCGATACGAAAATCTGGCATTTGTGCCATGTGCGGCGCGGCGCGCAAATTGGCTCGGAATGCGTCCTCGGGCGCGGCGTGTTCATCGATTCAGGCGTCATCATCGGCAGCCGCGTGAAAATTCAAAATTATGTATCGGTGTTTCATGGGGTCACGGTTGAAGACGGCGTGTTCATTGGTCCGCACGTCTGCTTCACCAATGACAGGCTGCCGCGCGCGGTGAACCCGGACCAAACGTTGAAGCGTGGGGACGACTGGACGCTCTCGACGACCCTGCTGTGTGCAGGTGCATCTATTGGCGCGAATGCGACAATCGTATGTGGCATCACTATCGGGCATTGGGCAATGGTCGGAGCGGGCAGTGTGGTCACGCACGATGTTCCTGAATTTGGCCTCGTCGTCGGCAATCCGGCACGATTGATTGGCTATATTTGCGCCTGCGGCATCCGCTACACGACGCCCGACGCGGCGCGCACCTGCCCCTCCTGTGAGGCTAAACGCGCTCAAGAATTGCCTGTGGAATAGCTTCCAGTTCCGCACAGATGCGCTCGCTCACGCCCGGTTCGCCATAGAAGGCCGGGTGAGTCGCGGGCGCGGGCGCGAGTGCTTGATCAAGCGCTGCATCGAAAGCACTTGCATCCGGTTCACTCAGGCGATTCCAGCCGGATTGTACGGTCTCCACCCATTCGGTCGTGTCGCGGAGCGTAATCGCCGGACGTCGCATCAGATAGGCTTCCTTCTGTAAGCCGCCGCTATCGGTGATGACGACCCGGCAAGCATTCAACAACGCTGCCATTTGCGTAAAACCAACCGGCTCGATACCGTGCACCTGTGCGGGCAACTCCAGCCCGGCAGCGTCGAGCGCCTTGCGCAGCCGGGGATGGACCGGAAGCACGACCGGGAACGGAACGCGCGACAGCGCATCCATGATCTGCCGCAAGCGGCACGGCTCATCGGTGTTGGAAGGGCGGTGGATCGTTGCCAGCGCGAAAGGCTCTCCTTCCGTGAGTCCTGTCATAGTTAGCAGCGAGGGTATGTTCACGCGACCCGCAACATCGCGGAAGACATCGACACGGACATCACCCACCTGTCGAACTCCCGCCGTTATTCCCTCACGCTGTAAATTCGCGACCGCAATGTCGGTTGGAGCGAAAAGCAGGGTACTAATGTGGTCAACGACGACGCGGTTTGTCTCTTCGGGCATTTTCCGGTCGAAGCTGCGCAGCCCGGCCTCGACATGCGCGACCGGGATGTTGAGTTTGGCCGCGCACAACGCGCCTGCGAGCGTCGAGTTCGTGTCGCCATAAACCAGCACCCAATCCGGCTGTTCCCCCATGAGCAGCGGTTCGAGCCGCATCATCATCGTGCCTGTCTGGTCGGCGTGCGTGCCGCTGCCAATGTGCAGGTTGTAATCAGGCTGCGGGATTCCAAACTCCTCAAAGAACACGGCAGACATCTTGTCATCGTAGTGCTGCCCGGTATGGATGAGCAACTCCGTATGCCGCGCACGAAGCGCGCGGCTGAGCGGCGCAGTCATTATGAATTCGGGGCGCGCGCCGACGATGGTGACGACCTTCATACCGCGAGCGCTGCCTCTCTCCACATGATTTCCTGAGTGGCCCCGGATTCTACGAACTCGGTTGCCAGACGGAGCGTTTCCAGACCGTCTTCGCCCGTCACGCTCGGCGCGGTTCCGCTCTCGACTGCGTTCACGAAATCGGCCAATTCAGCGACAAGCGGCTCATGACGGCGAATCTGGAACCCGGTCACGTTGCCCTCGGTGACGCCGTGTAACACACTGAGCGTATCCCAATCGCTCGAACTATCGCCATTCGCATAAAGGAACAACTCTTGGGAAAGTAGGTTACAGATGTACATGCCGCGCGCCCCGGTGATGGTCAGAGTACGCATTTTGGTGGGTGTGATCCAGTTCACATCCAGGATGCCCACCGCGCCGCTCTGGAAGCGGACCAGCCCATTGAACATATCCTCGCGGTTGGAATTGATCGTTTGCAGCGTCTCGCTATACAACCGCACGATTGGCTCCCGCATCAGGAAGCGAATCAGGTCAATATCGTGAGACGCCAAATCGATCACCACTCCGGTATCTTTGATCCGGCCGGGGTAGGGGCTGAGGCGCTGCGTATGAATTTTATAGATGCAGCCGAGCGCTCCCCGGCGCAATTGGCACGCCAGTTCCATCACAGCCGGGTTGAACCGTTCGATGTGTCCCACCGCCAGCGTCAGACCATATTTCGCAGCGAGGTCGACCAGCCGTTCGCCATCCTCGACACTACTTGCGATGGGCTTTTCAACGAGGACATGCACGCCGTTTCTGAGCAACATCGCCGCAATGTCGTAGTGCAGGCTGGTCGGCGCGGCGAGCGACACAATATCCGGGCGGCAGGTTGCCAACATCGTCGCGGTATCCGTAAAATACGGAATGTGATAGCGCGAACCGACCCGTTGTGCGGTTTCGATATTCGGATCAACCACGCAGACGAGTTCAACGTTCTCCATATCCTGATAAACACGGGTGTGGTGATTGCCCATGCTCCCGACGCCGATCACTGCTGCTTTTAACACAATGAATTTACCTCGTGAACGACATATTCCTGCTCTTCGCGAGTCAGGGCGGGATGGACGGGAAGGCTGAAAACTTCTTTTGAGGCGGTTTCGGAGTGCGGAAAAAACAGGTCCGGGTAGTCCGCCATTTGTTGAAAAACAGGCTGGCAGTGTATCGGCTTCGGGTAATAGACGCGCGCACCGATACCTTTGCTATTGAGTGTCTTGACTGCCTCGTCGCGTGATAGCCCGGCGCGTACTCGCACCGTATACTGGTGATACACATGCGTCACATCGGGAACGGCGTATGGCGTGATCACCGTGCGCAGATGGCCGTCATAGAACGCCGCATTCGCGATACGCTGCTCTGTCCAGCGCGGCAGGCGTTGAAGCTGCACGATGCCAATAGCCGCGCAAATCTCCGTCATTCGGAAGTTGTAGCCAACTTCATCATGAACGTACTGTTGATTCATCCCCTGATTGCGGATGGCACGCAGGTGATTCGCAATCAGTTCGCTATTCGTCAGGACCATCCCGCCTTCGGTCGTCATCATGTTTTTCGTCGGGTAGAAACTGAATGCAGCAGTCCCCCATGTCCCCACCGGACGGTTCTGGAGCGCCGCGCCATGCGCCTGTGCTGCGTCTTCAAGAAGGATGAGGCCATACTTCTCGCAGAGCGCCGCGAAGCGCGGCATGTCAGCAGGCTGCCCGTACAAATGCACCGGCATAATCGCCTTCGTCTTCGGGGTAATCGCTGCCTCTGCGCTCTCAGGCGACAGGCAAAATGTCTGCGGGTCAATATCCGCGAATACCGGATGCGCGCCCACGCTCAGGATGCACGACGCGGTGGCGAAGAAACTGAACGAGGGGATGATCACCTCGTCGCCGGGTCCGATGCGGTGCGCCATCATTACGGCCATCAGCGCAGTAGTACCGTTGTTCGTGGCAACCGCATAAGGCACTTGATGATACTCCGCGAACGCCTTCTCGAATGCTGCTACTTTTGGTCCCTGAATGAGCTGTCCGCTTTCAAGGACCTCCAGAACAGCCTGCTTCTCTTCTTCGCCGATGAACGGTTTTGCAATACCGACGTTCACGATGTTTGGTTCCATTTCATAGCGCTGAGTGGGTTGCCGACTTGTGGGCAGGCTCCGCAGTACCGACAGGTTACTGTGCAGCGTGTGCGAGGCTTTGCTGCCCAAGAAGTACCTCCGCTCGTTCCTCTACAACTTTCCTAGGGATGACTGGCGCGGGCGGCTGCACAACCAGCGCCATGAGCGCAGCAGCGGGGTCATCCGGGTCGCCACGTAACAACGCCTCGACCTGTTTCAGGAACGCGACTCCATCCAGCCAGCCACCAGCCTGCTCCAGTTGGATGACATTCGGGTGGATCGTTTCACAAAGTATCTCCGTTCTTTCATGGAGAATTTCGTTCAGCTTTTCACCCGGACGGACGCCCGTGAATTCGATTTTGACATCGACATAGGGCCGCAAGCCGCGCAGACGGATCATCCGCTCGGCGAGGTCGACAATGCGTACCTCTTCGCCCATGCGCAGTAGATACGTATCGTTGCCGCGCGTCAGGCAGGCCGCGTGGATGACGAGGTTTGCTGCTTCCGGGATACTCATGAAGAAGCGTTTCATGTCGGGGTGCGTGATGGTGATGGGTCCGCCGCTATCAATCTGGCGCGTGAAGGTCGGGAGGACGCTGCCCCGGCTGCCAAGCACATTCCCGAACCGCACGGCAGTGAACAATGTATCGGAGGATGAATAGCGCTGCGGGAATGCCCTCAGCAGCAGTTCACAAATTCGCTTGCTGGCTCCCATAACGCTGCTGGGGCTGACGGCCTTGTCCGTCGAAATCATGACGAAGCGCTCGACCTTGAATTCGATGGCGAAGCGAATCAGATTGTACGTTCCCCCGATGTTGGTACGTATCGCTTCGCGAGGGAATTGCTGTAGGATCGGTACATGCTTGTAGGCCGCCGCATGAAATACGATTTGTGGTTTGTATTTTGGAAACACGTCTACAAGGGCATATTCGATAGCGATGTCCGCCAGGACTGCCTCAATCGGAACCTGAGGGTACGTCGAGCGCAGTTCGATGAACAGGTCGTGCAGGCTGCTCTCGTTGTTGTCCAGCAGAATGAGCTGTTTGACGCCGAATTTACAGAGTTGGCGGCACAGTTCGGAGCCGATGGAGCCTGCTGCGCCCGTCACCAGCGTCACCTTGTCCGTTACCAGATTGAGATTGACCCCTGTGTGACGCACAACGGCAGTGCGTCCGATCAGGTCTTCCGGCTGAACGTCGCGCAGCAGCGAGTCGCCGCCCTGCGCCTTCATGAGTACCGCCATATCCGGCACGAGTTTGATACGCGCATCTGTTTGTTCACAGAATGCAAGGAGTTCGCGAAATTTCGCGCCGGATGCTTCTTGCAAGGCAATCGCGATTAGGCCGATCTCTTTTTGCTTGCAGAGGCGCGGAATGTCCCTGTATGTGCCGAGTACCTGGCAGTTTTCGACATAGAAGCCCTGCATTGCGGGGTCGTCATCGACGAAACCGACAACCTGGTAGGCATGTGTGTCCTTTGGAAAGCGGTGTTTCATACCCACTGCAAGGTTTCCGCCAGCGGTCCCGACGCCAACGATAAGGACCCGCACAGGTACTGGACTTTGCGGGAACTTGCCGCCCCATACCGCGCGCCAGCGCCAGGCCGTCCCCGTCAGGAGGCGAGAGCGATACCGGGCTGCCGTAAGCCCAAACAATGAGAGCAGCCCGCCCATCAGGATAACACTGAGTGGAAGAGGATATGTTGACCCTTGCACGATGTCTACGCAGAGATTGACCGCCGTAGCGCTCAGAGTGGCCTTGATGATAACTTCGCTACCGTGTCCACTGGTCTGCGCCCATACGCGATGATACACACCAAAAAGGTATAGCACGACCGAAGTGATCACTGCGGCAACAACGATAAATGGAAGGCTATCCGCATAATCATGCGATGCGGTAGCAGAACGGAAGAGCAGAGCGACAATATAGGCAACGCACACGATGATAATATCGATTGCGATCCACGCTCTGGCATGTCCCAAATAGCGACGCCAACTCTTCTTTCCTGATGCGCTCAATGGATCTGCTCCCTTTCATCACCTGGCCGAGAAACATCATATTGGTATAACATATACGTTCTCACGGTCGGTACTCTGATACTATGTTAAGTCGAATTAAATTGCAAGAAGGGGTCGTGATCAAAATTGTAAAGTTTTCTTAAGACAATACACGATGTTTGGTTTTACGAACATTATAAATTTTCTCACATTCTTTCGTGATATATCATATTTACAACAAACCGGGAGGTCTAAAATCAGCCAACGATCGTCGCCAATTGTTAATGTTTCGGGCATATGATGCGCTATGCGTATTGAGAAAATCCGTAAATTGTAAAGGAAACTCATGCAATGCTGCATACTTGCTGCCCACTAGTGGGTCAAGTGGGACGCAGGGTGGCATAAAGGCGGTGTAGAATGGATTGTGGCGAAAACGGGTGAGCGAAACGGACGGAGATGATGAGCCGCCGCAAAGGGCATGTACTGCGCAT
>Ga0123337_10002284_pt1 | contig 22133 bp, 17 predicted proteins | sample frozenSSSSmetaG_FD_89792 | JGI IMG/M metagenome (GOLD analysis project Ga0123337, IMG submission 89792) | Glacier valley bacterial and archeal communities from Borup Fiord, Nunavut, Canada, to study Microbial Dark Matter (Phase II) -... | ecosystem: Environmental > Aquatic > Freshwater > Ice >...
GGGAATAAGAGTTCGATTCTCTTCTTGCCCATAGTTAATAAGTTTAAGTAAGCCGGAATCTTCCTTGGGGATTTCGGTTTATTTTTGTCTTAATCGTGTGCTACAATCGTGTTACTTGAGGATGACAAAAATAATATGAGACTCAAAAGATGGGAATCTCCCCGTCGCGAAGGGAGAAACGATAAAGGTCGAGGCGGCGCAGCAAGACAGCGACAACTCAAAAAGCGGAACCAGATGCTGCGGAGAAAGCTGAAAGAAGGTAACAACGGCGACAACGGTGACAACAAAAATAACCAGCCAAGACAGGGGGAAGAAAATTTAATCTTCTCCCTGTTTTTTTGTGCTGAGGTCGCGCCTACTTCACTTTTTAAGAGTTTGTAAAGTTTTCAATGTTTCCTCAACGTGACCTTTGAAGTTCAACATCGAGTCAAAGATGTACTGCACAACTCCTTGGGGATCGATGACATAAGTAACACGACCGGGAATAAATCCAAAAGCCATTGTCGCGCCGTAGAGTTTACGGACTTGGTCGCCTTTGTCAGTTAATAGAGTAAAGGGTAACTGGTACTTAGCCGCAAATTTTTGATGAGATTCTGGTGAGTCGCTGCTAACACCGATAACTTCGGCACCAAAGGTTTTAAAAACTTCATACTGGTCGCGGAAGGCACAGGATTCTGCTGTGCATCCCGGTGTGTCGTCTTTGGGGTAGAAATACAAAACCACCGATGAAGAGCGATAATTTTTCAGACTAACGGACTTGCCATCCGCCGCTGTCAGAGTGAAATCAGGCGCAATATCGCCAACTTTAACTGCCATAGTGATGGGAATGAACTTTTATTACCATCCTAACGTGGAAGTATACCAATCTGAATGTCTTAGATTTAAGTGGCAGAATTAAATGACGGCTGTTGGTATGGGTAAACGTTTGTTGGCGATTAATAACTTTTCAAACTCGGCTACGGGTAAAGGACGGCTGAAGAAGAAGCCTTGCATGGCATCACATCGCTGTTGACACAAGGAAAATAGTTCGGCTTCTGTTTCGACCCCTTCGGCAATTACCCGTAGATTCAAGTCGTGTGCCATGTGAATCATGGCAGTGGTAATGGCACTATTTTTAGCATCTTGATCGAGATTGCGGACAAAACAACGGTCTATTTTTAAAATATCAACTGGGAAATTTTTGAGATAATTTAAAGAAGAGTAGCCAGTACCAAAATCATCAATAGCAATTTCTACGCCGATCGCTTGCAATTCTTTCATGATCGCGATCGCGTTATGAACATCTTGCATAATAATACTTTCAGTCAACTCTAATTTCAGCATGCGCGGTGCCAAATTTGTGCTGTCTAAAGTGTCCACAATTTTCTGACTTAAATCTGGTTGCGTGAATTGACGAGCAGATAAGTTAACAGAAATATATAATGAATTAAAACCAGCATCATGCCAGATTTTGGTTTGTCTACAGGCAGTGTCCAATACCCACTTGCCGACGGGAATAATCAAACCAGTGGACTCAGCGACGGGGATAAATTCGGCTGGCGAAACCATGCCTAAGTCAGGATGGTGCCACCGCAACAAACTTTCGGCACCAAAAATTAGCCCTGTTTGGAGATCGACTTGCGGTTGATAATGAATCTCAAATTCTTGGTTTTGCAGTGCTTGACGCAAACCGATAGTAATCGCCTGTTCTCGTGGTGTTACGTCAAGAGTCTCAACTGATAGATGTTTCTTGAAAGTTGCTTGCTTAGTTAAGCGGATAGCGATCGCTTTGAGTAATTCTGCCCGAGTAAAGGGTTTGGTAAGATAATCATCTGCACCTAATTCCATACCTTGACGAAAGTCAGACTTGGTGGATCTGGCGGTGAGAAAAATAAACGGAGTTGTTGTGGTTGTCGGTTCTTGGCGCAACATAGTCAACACACCATAACCGTCAAGTTCTGGCATCATCATGTCGCATAAAATGACATCAGGTAATTCCGAAATCGCCATTTTTAGTCCGACCAAACCATTTTCAGCCGCAATTACCTCAAAATCCTCAGCTTCTAATAGGGCAACTATATTTTCTCGGAGAATTGTTTCGTCTTCAATTACTAAAATCTTTTTCATCGAATTTAAAAATTTTGTTGATTAATAACCAATAGCTTTTGTTTTTAATTAGAGATAGCTGACTTATGCAGTTGCTGGTCGATAGCACTTAATAAATCAGCCCGAGTAAAGGGCTTGGTAACATACTCATGTGCCCCCATTTCGATTCCTTGGCGGAAATCTACTTTGGCAGCTTTCGCGGTGAGAAAGACAAAAGGTATTTTAGCCGTCAGCGGGTCTTGACGCAACACTTTTAAGACTCCATAACCATCGATGATTGGCATCAGAACATCACAAATAATCAAATCTGGAAGATGAAAAAAGGCTAATTCTAGACCTATCTGCCCATTAGCTGCACCAACTGTGTAAAAATCTTCAGCTTCTAAAAGTTCCATAATATTTTCGCGGACAAATTCCTCATCTTCAATCACCAGAATTTTGTTCATGGTCAGCCTCTTGTCGCACTTGACTATTTATTGGTAGCTTCACAATAAATGTTGTACCCACTCCTAATTCACTTTCAACGGTAATTTCACCTTGATGTATATCCAAGCATTTTTTGACAATTGATAATCCTAACCCAGTACCAGGAATATTACCAACATTAGTCGCCCGATGAAAAGATTCAAACAAGCGGGGTAAATCGGCATCAGGAATACCAATGCCTTGATCTTGGATTTTCAGGACTGCTTGGTTGTCCTGACAGTCGAGATTAAATTGGATCGTGCTATTAGTCGCGGAATATTTAATAGCATTTGAAAGTAGGTTAAAGAAAATGTGCCGCAAAAGTTTCTCATCCATACAACTAGGAATAGATTGATGTGGACTGTTGAAAGCGATCGCATGCATAGTTTGAGCATTTAATTGCATTTCTTCCACTAAATAATGACAAAATTCTGCCAAATCCAAAGGAACTGGATTAAAGTCTAATTTGCCAACTTCTGCTTTCCCAATAATCAGGACATCATTCAGCATCTGAGTCATGTGAACCACCGCATTTTGAATGCGATGTAAGTGAGTGAGTTGTTTTTCATCTGCCCATTTATGACGATAATGTTCCAGTAACTCTGAAGAAGAAAGGATTGTAGTCAAAGGCGTGCGAAACTCGTGAGAAGTCATGGAGACAAAGCGAGATTTTAGTTCGCCAAGTTCCTTTTCTTTTTCTAAAGCTTTACGAATCTCCGTCTCAATCCCCTTGCGTTTGGTAATATCGCGATACATCCACAGATGTCCTGAGTAATTACCACTCACAAAAATCGGGACATAATCTCGTTCAAAAGTACGTCCATCTTCTAGCTGTAACTCTTCATTAGTCACCACTTGTCGTTTAGCTAAAATTTGAGCAATCCGTTGTCCAAATTTTTCTGGTTCTAAAAAAAAGTTTTTTTCCAGATTAGTTGAGCAAGAATGATCTAAGCCAATTAATGCTTCCGGCGGGGAAGTAATCTGAAACATCGTGCAGAATTCTTGATTAGCAAGTGCAATCTGGCGAAATTCATTTTCAACTAAAATTCCCGCTTGCAGATTTTGAATTAATGTTGTCAACCGCGATGTAGTAGCACGTAATTCTTCTTCCATACGCTGGCGATCTGTAATATCAATTCCTACTAAGACGGCTGCTTTCAGAAGATGATACTTTTGAGCCACAACTAAATAACTCCTTTGCTCACCAGCAACTTCTATTTTTACTTCTTGGGAAGATTGGCTTTCGCGAGAGGCAAAAAATTGAGTAATAAACTTAGGAAATTTAGAATTTACTTGCAAAAAGTTAATTTCTTTACCAACAAAATCCTCTGGCAATTTATTGAAAGCTGCGGCCAAATGGTGATTGACCCCCATATATCGCAAATCAGAATTAATCCAAGAAACTAAACCAGGTACTGCATCTAACACCGCTTGTAATTGATCTTTAGCTTGCTGTAATTCTTCTTCAGCGACTTTTCGTGATGTGATATCTTTTTGAATTCCCACATAATGTGTCAGAATTTCCTCAGAGTTACGAATCGGCGAGACACTTAACTCATTCCAAAAGAGAGTGCCATCTTTGCGGTAATTACGTAAAGTAACAGTGCAACTTCTTTGTTCGCGAATCGCTAAGCGGAGTTTGTTTAATTCCGATTGCTCGGTATCAACACCATGTAAAAAACGGCAATTTTCTCCCACAACTTCCGCTCTGGTGTAACCAGTAATCCGCTCAAAAGCTGGATTAATGTAAATCATCGGCAAATCTGGCATTCTAGCATCAACGATTACAATACCATTACTGCTAGCCGCAACTGCGCGATCAAACATGCGTAAAGTTTCTTCTACCTGCTTGTTGGCTGTAATATCTCGGCAGATACTAATAATTCCGAGTAATTCACCATTAGAAGAAAGGTAAGGAAATTTCGTCGATTGAAAAGTCCGCCGATAGCCACCACTTTCTGCGGTTTCTTCGTAAGTACGGGTGATTCTCTTTTGCATCACCTGCTGGTCTGTTTGCCAAATTTGGTCACCTGTCTGGTTGGTAAATAAATCCGCATCCCGCTTACCTAAAATCTCCTCACCAGGACGACCTAAAATTTTAACTCCAGCAGGATTGATCAGTAAATACCGACCTTCCAGGTCTTTGAGACTGATCATATAAATACTGTTTTCAATAATGGCGCGAAATTTGAATTCACTCTCCGACAAAACCGGGTGAAGTTTTGGCTGCACCACTTCTGGTGATTTTTGGGCTTGTAATTGCTCGCTTAAAGAAGCTTGAACCATCGCTAAAGTACAATAAGAAGCGACTTCTTCAATTAAGGTAATTTCTTCAGTTTGCCATTGACGCTCATCATCTTGGTGCAAACCAATCGCTCCAATGTAATTCTCTCGATACAACATTGGGACAATTAACAGTGAGCAAATGCCAATTTGGGGAATAGTATCAATTAGCGGTAAAACCACTGACTCGCCTAAAGTCAGTTGGTGATGATAGTGATGTCCGGGATAAATACTACAGAGGTGTTCGCGATTGGTTGTTTGCGTACTTACGTAATCTACGGTCATCTGCTGATCCGCATCTGGGCGAAAAATTAGACAGCTGCTCAAATCCAAAGCAACATGCAACCCATTAATCACATCTTGCAATACCTCAGACAGCACCAAAGTGCCCCGCATTGCTTGAACAATATAGTTAATAAGTTCTTGTTGCAGAGCTTGTTGCTGAAGTTGGGCAATCGCTCTAGCTGCTGAATAATGCAGTTCTAAAAACGAATTGCCAGCTTTCCTCATATTCTAACCACCGCTTATTGTGATATTTTTCTCTTTCTATCTTTGCCCTTTAATTACTAAACTAGCTTGAGTGTAAACTCTGAAATATTTTTAAAGAAACGGTACAAATTGGCAACTTATTGCTAATAACAGAGTAATCTGCTGAGAATTCATGAAACTCATCGGGTGTTAATACTGTTTCAGTTGAATAATAATCATTTCTCCGCAATTGGTACTCGACGCTGCAACTGCGCCTGTTCGCCGTATCGCAATAACCTTTCTAAGGTAGCAAGACGATTAGTCCAAGCCCTTACTTGATAAGGATTCTCTAAAGATTGCGGGTACATCCAGTCGCGAAATTGTGATTGAAAGGTATTCAGACTCGCTGTAGCCGCCGCAAAATTACTGGTATTCGGGGCGGAGGCTAACTGCTTAAGAGCGCTTTCTAGACCTTCAGAACGCCTTTTAAAAACTGATAGCGTTGGCTCTTTGAGTTGCAGTTTGTTATTTTGCAACAAAAAATTCCATTCCCGTTGCAGCGCACTATAGCGAAGCAATGCAGTCATAAAAGGCTGACGGTAAGGAATTGGTTCCTTTGTATGTGTTTCTCTACCTTGGGTGCTGTTAAAGACTTGTTGGAGTTCGCTGCTAAAATTCTCACTCGCAAATAAGGCGTAACCACTGACGGGTAAATCCCGCACCAGCTGAATTTGATCAAATGCGCCAATTGAAGGTAAGTTGAGTAAGCGAATTCCAGGGATAATCAAACTCGCACCCAATTGATTAGAAGTACTCCAAGGTTGCGCCAGCTGTCCGAAGCTATGAGTATCCATAGCATAAGTCATTGGCACAATTAAATCGACATCACCGCGTTGCGCCCATAATTCCCAATGCTGCTGAATCTTCTGGATGCGTTCCTGTTCTCTAAGCGGAAATACGGCGACAGACAAAATTAAATTTGGGCGTTTTTGCCGCAACTGTTGAGAAACTTCTGCAACAAAGCTATCAACTTGCTGTGTCCGAAATGCTGTCCACTTAGACCACAAATCAGCTTGTTGCGGCGAAATCTGTGTCGGATCAATGCGGTAAAGTTGGGTGAATTGTGCTCTAGAGGCTCGACCATAACCGTAAGTCCGACCCTCGGCTGGGTCTTGGAAAGGATAGCGAATATAATCTAGCTGCAGACCGTCCACATCATAGCGGCTAATAATTTCATCATAAAGATTAAATAAATACTGGCGAACCTGTAGATTCGCTGGGTCTAAAAATGGCTTTGTTTGACCGATAGGATAAAGCTCGCCGCGATTATCGTAACTTGCCCAATCAGGATGAGCTGTAATTAATGGCCCTGGGTAGTTTTCCGGTTGGTTGACGAGAGCGTTGTGACGACGATTACCAGCGGCAAAAGTCCAAACCCAAGCGTGTAATTCTATACCTCTAGCATGGGCTAATTTGACGGCAGCGGCTAAAGGGTCCCAACCGCGAATTAAGGGATTTTGCTGAGGGGCAATGCTGCTGGGATAAATGGGATAACCGGCATTAACTGTTTCAAAAAAGACGGTGTTAATTCCCGCTTTGGCGATCCGGTCAAAAACTTCGGCTAGTCCTCGTTCGGAACCGGCGCGGACAATTGTCCCTCTGTCTAACCACATGGCGCGGATTTCTGGTGTCGCTAAAGGGCGGTCAGTGGGGAATTGCTTCCATAAATTTGCTCGCGCTGTTAACCATTGCGATCGCGCACTAGTATAATTTTTCTGCGATATTAATTGCGGTAAGCTATTGACAACGCCTCTTGCTTGTGCAAGGGCTTGATTAGCTGGCTCAGATTCCCCTTGATTCCGGGAACTATTGCCAATCGTGTTGGCGGCTAAACGAGCACTTTCAACTCGACCAACTAAATTTTCAAGGTCTTCTTTTAAAGCGATCGCTTCTAAATTATTAATCGGCGCTGTCGATGGCATCACATTCAACCGCGTTTTTTGTTCTAATCGGTCGATAGGTTCTTCAATTTTTCGCGGAGTCGGTTGTGAAGACTGTATTGGTGTTTCTACTGGGGAGATGCGAGTTGGCGGCATCAAAATTGGAGTCGGTGCGGCGGCGATAGCGGAGGGGCAATTTTGAGCCTTAGTATTGCCATTAGCAGAGTTTCCTCGCGAATAACGCTTAATAGCAGCTTGCAACCAAGCACTATCTAACTCCGGATTCGATGCAGCATCAACACCCCAACGCCAGCCAAACAACGTAGATCGCTCAGTTGTCACCACAGCGATGGGATGATCTTTCGACTCCCAAACCGCCCCTGGTTGACTAGTAGCATCATTAGCCACAATCACGCCACCACGGACTGTCCCAGAAAGACCACTTTGCGACCATTGCTGTTTCGACGGCTTGAGAGTAGCGGAACTATTCAGACTAAATCCCCAATAACCACCTAACAGCGTGCGTAATAACTGGCGAACTCCTGGCGCTGACAAACTACCCACAGGTCCACTAGCAATTACCCGTCCACCTTGGTTCACCCATTCTTCTAGAGCGATCGCTTGCTGCGGTGTTAAAGTCTCCACATTCGGTAAAAACAACAATCCCGAATCGCCCCAATCAGAGGTACTCCTCACCCCCGCCAGCGGAATCACACAATACCTCACCCCAGCCGCTTGTAATCTATTGGTAATCCCCGTCCATTGAGTTGCATTTTCTTGGCTTTGGACTACGCTTAAAATCGGGGCTTCTGCTGCGAAAGAAGGCACTGAGTTCAAAGCGTATAACCATCCACTAGCCATTAATACCCAAAATCTGAATGATCTCATCGGGATTTTGGTATTTCCTTTTCTTTGACTCCCCACACCGTACTCCTCACTAAAAATACTTAATCTCGACTTTTTATACAAGATTCAATTAACTCCACAACCCCCCTGACAGGAAATATTGGTGTCTTCAGCAGCCCTGCTAATTCTTCAACAGTCATATCGTCTAGAAACCGAGAATCGTCATTTTTCAACATCACAGCCGGTAGCAGGATACCATCTCCCAGATTTTTTCCGTGTAGCTTTTGCAGCAAATCTTCCCCCGTGAGTAATCCTGTCACCGTGATACTTTGTCCCCAATAAGTGCTAGATAATGCACACATGCTGACTTCTAAACCTTCAACAGAATTTAGCTGCTTCAGGATTGGCTGAAAAGCAAGTTCCACAGCATTACCTACAACCCAAGTAAATTTTCGCGGCTTGACTGAGACTGGTAGCAATTCAGCAGCCTGGGAAAATTCTTGGATAAATTGGCGAATTGAACCGACACCATTATCAATTTGCGGATAGTCTTCATACTCAGATGTAGTCGGTAATTCCGCACCCGCAATCAAAAACCATTCGTCAGCTAACCAGGCAAAAGTTGAGCCGAATTTTTCGCGAAATTGAGTTTGGAGCGATCGCACTGTCGCAATTACTTCAAGAGCTTTTTCCTGAGTAACGGGTATCAGTTCATCGGTAGGAGGACGGAACTTAGTCAAACCCACCGGCACTACTGCCACCGAGGCTACAGTTGGCACATCCCCTTTGTGGAATGACGCTAAATCCCGCAAGGTTTGTTCCAAGTGAACGCCATCATTAATTCCGGGACAAACCACTACTTGAGCGTGAATTTGCAAGCGGCGTTCTTGGAACCACTGCAATTGTGTCAAAATTTGACCTGCACGCGGATTCTTCAGTAGTCTAATTCTTAACTCCGGTTCCGTCGCATGTACGGAAACATACAGAGGAGACAAACGCATTTGTTCAATACGTTGCCATTCGCGAGGTGGGAGATTAGTTAAAGTCAGATAAGAGCCATATAAAAAGCTCAAACGGTAATCATCGTCTTTGAAGTATAAACTTTCGCGCTTACCTGGTGGCTGCTGGTCAATGAAGCAAAACGGACAATGATTATTACACTGAATCAAAGCATCAAACAATGCCGTTTCAAACTCTAACCCCAGGTCAGTATCGTAGTCTTTTTCAATTTCAACTTGATGGGTGATGCCTTTCGCATCCAAAACCTCCATCTCCAAAACTTCATCAGCACACAAAAACTGATAATCAATCAAGTCACGCGGACGTGTACCATTAATTGCCACAATCGCATCTCCCGGAGTAAAACCCACCTCCGAGGCGATAGAGTCAGGGAGAACTTTCGTAATTCGAGCCGGACGAATTGCCAATTCAGACATAATCATTTAGTCAAAAGTCACTAATCACTAGCTTTGCACAAATGATTAATGACCAATGACCCATAACCGATGATTAACTAATTATGCAAAAAGCCCACAGAAACACCGACCAATAAAAATACACCCATCGCCAAGCGATACCAGACAAAGATCCAGGTACTACGTTGTTCCAAGTAGCGCAACAAACCATAAATCGCCAAAAACGCCGAAATACTCGCAGATGTTAAACCAATAAAGAGGATCAGCCAACCATGACCATCCAGACCCGCTTTCAGTAATTCATGTATTTCTAGCGCACCAGCTAAAATTACCGCCGGTAAACCTAGTAAAAAAGAAAACCGTGCCGCTGTCTCTCGTTCCATTCTCAGCCAGAGTCCAGCAGTTAAGGTCGAACCAGAACGCGAAACACCAGGAATTAAAGCAAATGCTTGAGCGATACCAACTAAAATACCATCTTTGATTGTTAACTGATTAAATTCGCGATCGCGCTTACCTTGGATCTCCGCTAAAGCCAGTAGTAGAGACATCACAATCGAAGCAATACCAATCACTTGTAAAGTCCGGAACGGAGAATCAGGAGCGTTAATTGATTTCTTCACTAACAGACCAACCACCGCCAAGGGTAAGGTACCGAGTATTAAACCTAACACTAACTGCGCCTGACTTGACTGGTAATTACGCTCCGCGATCGCGCGAAATGTCTCTCCACTCAATTTCTTAATATCTTGCCAAAAATAGCTAACTACCGCTACCAGTGAGGCAAGCTGCATTGCCGCCGAAAAAGCCGTTCCTGGGTCAACGTCCCATCCTAATAACTGAGGGACAATTCGCAAGTGAGCAGTACTACTAATCGGTAATAACTCAGTAATCCCTTGGACAATGCCCAAAATCACTACCTGGTACCATTCGAGTTTAACAAAATCTATATTAACCTTATCAGCAACAGCCAAGAACATAGAATTGAGCATACCAATTTCCACTGTGTAAAAAAGTAATGTACGGATAAAACACTTAGATAATATCGCCGAATAAACATATGTCAGCGTTAGGAGAGCACATTGACTACATCTCGTCTGCCATATTCTCATCAACCAGTCTGAGAACAAAATTAATTTGTTCCACAATTACAACTTCCTTTGTGAAGATTTCCATAAATTCCTGTAAGCGTAAGCATCTGACTGCGACACAGCGCCCTAACACTTCGAGGAATATTCCCTGCCTAAGATTAAGATATGATTAAAAATATGCCTAGGGGGGGCATTAATTGTTGTGATATGTTAATCTAATATGAAATTGCATCACAAAAGTTAATATTACTTGATTAACCATACAATGTCTGCCTACACTGCTTCCAATCCGACCATTGAGCCAGCCGCACCTGGTAGAAGCGTCGCTGTATCGATGTTAGGAATTGCTGCTAACCGGCAGATTTGGCTGGTATTCAGCGCCGCAATACTATTAGTCACAGTCCCAGTATTTTTTGAAGCCCCACTAGTGCGATCGCTACCTCTGTTATGTGTAGCCCTGACTGGATTTTGGATTTGGCTCTCATTAAGATTAATGTCAAATCCCGCCACCTACCTCTGGGGCGACCTACTCCTAGGATTTAGCTGGAGTTGGTTAACCGGCGCGATTTACTGGGGTTGGCTGCGCTGGGAACCAGTATTGCATTTACCAGTAGAAGCGATCGGTCTACCCTTCGCCATCTGGTGTTTACGAAGAAATTGGGGTAAAGTAGGCAACTGGTTTTACCTAGGTTCATTATTTGGGACAGTACTAACAGACTTATACTTTTACCTAGTAGACTTGATGCCTCACTGGCGACAAATCATGCAAGACCCAGAATCAGCATCGCCAATTCTCCAAAGCGCCTTGAGTAACGTGCTGACTCCGTGGGGAGAAGGCTGGGCACTCGCCTTAGTAGTAGCTTTGTTAACATTCGGTCTTTTACCATTACGCCATCAAAGGTATCACTGGTACGCCTTTGGGGGGGCAGTGTTGAGTACTATTTTGGTGGATAGTTTGTTTTTGGTCGCGGCATTAGCGGCTTAAGAGAGGAAACGCGGAGGGCGCGGTGGTGGCGCGGTGGTACGCGGAGGTTTCTCTGCGGTCCTCTGCGTTTCCTCAGCGGGAACTCCGCGTTAAAAATAAACCCCCTCAACGCTGTATATTAGTTTCTGATGCCTGCTGTGTTGATGGAAAGAGGTAGATAGTCGTGAAACGTTTAGTCCGTTTAATAAGTGTATTGAGTTTGTTGTTAGGGTGTCTGGGATGGTTGGGATCGTCTCAGCCTGCGGATGCTATGAGTTTTACATCAGTACCTGTGTTGGCAGCGGAAGCACCAACTGTATACCGGAACCGGGCGGATGCTAAGTTGGGGACGGAGTTTGGTAAAAAAATCGATTTGAATAATACCAATGTCCGTGCTTTTTCGCGGTATCCAGGGATGTATCCCAATTTAGCGAGCAAAATTATTAAGAATGCTCCTTATGAAAAAGTTGATGATGTCTTGAGTTTGAAGGGGTTAAGTGAGCGTCAGAAGCGAATTCTGCAAGCTAACCTGGATAATTTCACTGTGACTGAGACTGAGTCTTCTTTTAATGAAGGGGATGACCGCTTTAATAATGGGATTTATCGTTAAATCCAGAATGATTCGCTTTCAGTAATAAATTTTTCACCCCTGGATTCGTCTGGGGGTTTTATATATACCGATAGAAAAAGATAAGATGGTATAGGGCACCTATGAGCATTTAGGATTATTGGTATTGCCTCAGCTAGATATTCCCAATCGGTTTGATGTTTTAGTCGTTGGCGCAGGTGCTGCTGGACTCTATACAGCGCTATGTTTGCCCTCAGAATTGCGCGTTGGTTTGATTACGAAAGAGACGGTGGCTTTATCTGCTAGTGATTGGGCGCAAGGTGGAATCGCTGCAGCGATCGCTCCTGAAGATTCACCGCAACTCCATATTGAGGATACTATGGCGGCTGGGGCTGGTTTATGCGATCGCCAAGCTGTAGAGTTTTTGGCTTCTCTTGCTCCTCAGTGTATTCAAGAGTTGGTAGAGATGGGGGTGGCGTTTGACCGTCAGGGTCAGGCGTTGGCTTTGACTTTAGAGGCGGCTCATTCCCGGAATCGTGTTCTCCACGCTGCTGATACTACTGGAAGGGAAGTGATTACTACTCTCACTGACCAGGTTTTGCGTCGTCCGAATATTCAAGTGATTCAGCAAGCTTTGGCATTGAGCTTGTGGCGAGAACCAGAAACATTCTCCTGTCAGGGGATTAGTTTATTTTATCAAGGTGCTGTGCAATGGGTGCAGGCAGGGGCGGTGGTTTTGGCGACAGGTGGCGGTGGTCAAGTATTTGCTCAAACTACTAACCCGGCTGTGAGTACAGGGGATGGGGTGGCTATAGCTTACAATGCGGGGGCGATACTCCGAGATTTAGAGTTTGTCCAATTTCATCCGACTGCTTTAACTAAACCTGGTGCAGACCGCTTTTTGATTAGTGAAGCTGTACGGGGTGAAGGTGCTCATTTAATTGATCACCAAGGGCGGCGGTTTGCGTTTGACTACCACCCCAAAGGTGAACTAGCACCGCGAGATGTTGTGAGTCGGGCAATTTTCCACCACTTACAAAATACTTCTACAGATCCGACTACTGCTCATGTGTGGTTGGATATGCGTCCTATTCCTGAAACTCAAATTCGTCACCGTTTTCCGAATATCGTCAAAGTCTGCCAACATTGGGGTATAAATGTCTTCGCTGAACCAATTCCCGTCGCCCCAGCGGCTCATTATTGGATGGGGGGGATTGTTGTTAACCTGCAAAATCGCACTTCTATTCCGGGTTTGTACGCTGTGGGCGAAGCAGCAAGTACAGGGGTACATGGGGCAAATCGCTTGGCGAGTAATTCGCTACTTGAATGTATTGTATTTGGGGCAAAAATGTCTGATGTTGAAGTCCGAAATTTTGCGTCTCCTCAAGTTTTACCACCGCGAGAATGCAAAATTTCTGCTGAAGATTGGTCAACTCAGCAAGAATACTTAGAGGAGTTGCGGCATAAATTACCACGGTTGCTTTGGCAGCACGCTGGGATTTCACGGGTTGACAGTGGATTAGAGGAAGCGATCGCTCTAGTCGGAGCTTGGCAACAAGAATTTGCACTCTTACCACTCAGTCAATTTCTCAGTTCTTTACTTCCCACAGAAGCAGTTAAATTTCCCGATAATATCGAACAGCAGTTTCGTCTGTGGTCTCAGACACGTAACTTGCTTGACGTCGGGTACTTAATCCTCAAAAGTGCCGCGTTTCGGACTGAAAGCCGAGGTGGACATTATCGTCTGGATTATCCGCACCCAGACCCTAACTGGCAAGTTCACACTTTAGTCCAAAATCACAAGTTATGGAAATCACCAATTTTACCATATTTGTTGACTTAACGAAAAACCAAGGTATAATGCGAAGTCGTTGGCAGAATTCGAGCAATGGTAGAACGTCCTGTTAAAAAGTCTGAACGTCAGTCTGAGGAGACTGCTGACAGCAATCCCCAAAATTTAGAATCTCAGTCTCCTGTGTTTAAAGCTCCCGTGGCCAAAGGTTCAGGACGCAGAGAAGAGCGAGCTTCGGGTAGAGCCAAAAAAGGTGATCCAGATGGTGGTGAAGTCAGACAGACAAATGCTGCCCTCGCACGCGGTCCTAAGCCTGCCAAGCCTAAACCCCCTGTAGAGCCAATTATTGAGGAATCTGTTTCTGAGGAAGAAGCAGCTCAAGAGTAAAAGTATTGATTCTCACGCATTAGCGATCTTGCTAAGGCGTGAGCTTTTGATCCGTACAGTCTGAATGATTATCGCCCAGCAGTTCCGCCATCCCCAGTCCCTCCATTATCTGGCGGCTCGTATTTATTTGTTGCTACTTGAATATTTATGGTGGCTGGTACTGAAGCATTTGCGGCTGTAACAGCTTTGAGGAGCAGCTGTAATACGATCATTAATAGACAAATACTCGTGATTTTTAAATTGATGCTCATGGTCAGTAGTAGATGTACTTACATCCTGATTTAAGCATTATTTTTTTACTTTATCAAAACTTCATGAATTCAATATAAAGATGTCAGTAGTTAGGCAATTTTATTCCGTAAAATTACTTATAATAGATTGAATAGAAGTAAAAAACTTTAATTTCAAAGCCGGTAAAGTTGCTTTAACTGCGTCCTACTATAAGTGTTTTTACGGTGAAAACTCATAACGATTTTTCCCTAGCTGCTTGGCTCTGTACATTGCAGCATCAGCTTGCTTGAGTAAGATTTGCATGTCTTCGCTATGGTATGGATATAGACTGATGCCAATACTGGCGGAGATTGAGATCTTTTGTCCTTCTAAGACAATCGGTTCAGTAAGTGTAGATAAAATCTTTTCAGCCACCGTAGCTGCGACATCTGCTGTAGGAATTGCTCGTAAAATTACTGTAAATTCATCACCTCCCAAACGAGAGACGGTATCGCTACTACGTAAAGAATTATGAAGTCGCTGACCGACGACGATGAGTAAGCGATCGCCATTATCGTGACCCAAGGAATCATTAATTTGCTTGAAGCCATCTAAATCAATAAATAGTAGTGCTAGCAATAAATTGCTCTGGCGCGACCATTGCAACGATTCGTGCAATTTTTCGTAAAAAAATTTGCGATTTGGTAAACCTGTGAGGGCGTCGTGATTGACAAGATAACGCAGGCGGTCTTCAGAGAGTTTTAATTCATCATTGGAACGACATAACTCTTCTGCAGTGCGCTTAAATTCTTCTTCGATCCGCTTGCGTTCGGTGATATCTCGCATCACCCCAACTAAGAATAAGTTACCAGCTGCGTCTTTGTGGAGCGATCGCTTGGTAGCAATCAGATGTGTTTCACCTGTAGCGGTGGTAAATTCTTCTTCATGTTCGTGTGATTGCTGACTTTGAAAGACTAAATTGTCTTGGGAGCGAAAAATATCTGCTTCATGTTTAGGAAAGACGTCATAATCTGACTTTTCAATTAAATCGCTGAGGGGATAACCACTCAATTGACTGTAAGCTTGATTGAGCACAACCCACTGATGTTGCTGGTTTTTGACAAAAATCGGATCGGGAATAGTGTCAATCACTTGATGTAAAAATTCTTTTGAGCGCTTCAACTCTTCTTGACGGTGGACAATCTGACTCGTGACCGCCACAGATGAAGTAGAGACAGCAAGCAGCGCCGGGACTAAAGGTATCCACCAACCGTTGAGAAAAGCTACATAAGCACCAAGACTAATGATTCCGCAAGTGAATAAGCTGCAAAGAAAGATCATACTTATTCGGCGTAGCTGTGCGCTGAAAGTCGCTGCTACATAAGCCCAGATAAATATCCAGCAGCCGGCTACTAGATGAGACCAAGTGTTGAGTAGCGGTCTACCGGCAAGTGCGGCGGAGAGGATCTGACTGATAAAATAGGCTTGGAGTTGGATGCCAGCAACAGGTTTGGCAGAGCCAATTAAGGAAATGCTGTACGGCATAAAGATTGATCCTTGAAGACTAGAGGCAATTGAACCAATGATCACGATGCGATCGCGTACCAAACTACTGGGCACGCGGTTAGCCAATACATCCCGTAAAAACACGGTACGATATCCACAAGTGACGAGTGTGGGACAAATACCGCCCGGTTTAGGAAAGTTTGCCAAAATTTGGTAGCCGCGATCGTCGGCTCTTACATAACCACCATCGTTGCTTTGAAAACGCCGAAATACGCTTTTACCGAGTTGTAGATATTGGGAATTCTTGGCGGAGTGGGGGGTAATGCCTTCAGATTGCAAATACAGCAAGGCGGTGGAGAGGGCAAAACTTTTATGCGCTTTGCCTTTAACATGCCAATATAGTGAGCTGCGCCGGACTTTGCCATCATCATCAAAAATGATGTTACTATAACCCACGCGATCGCGTTGGCTGAGTGTCAGTGGAGGTAGAACTTCAGCATTTTTGTGATTTGCCAGTTGTTCAATGCCTACTAAATTTGGGATCGACTGATAAGCGGCTTCTAGATCTTGATGACCTGGTGACACTGGCAAATCTCGGACAATATGTAGACCAATCGCCCGTGGTTTTTGAGCGTTTAATTTTTGTAACGACTGGGCAATTACAGCATCTGGAAGTGGCCACTTACCGGCTTGGCGAATATCTGTCTCATCAATGGCGACAATCAAGATCCGTTCGTCTGTTGCTTCAGGCGGACGTAAGCGGAAAAATTGATCTAAAGCTGCCCATTCTAAAGACTGCCATAATCCGTAACATCGCAATAAGAGAATGCTCGCTGTAACTGTTGAAGATATCAGCAATGCTCGACGCCCTTGCATGATACGTGAAGGAGCGAACAGTAATGTGAGCTTGTTTAGCTGGCTCATGTCGCTGACCTGCTGGGGAGAAACATGCTCCTACACTCCTTTGGTGATACACAATCCAGTCAAAATTCTGGACAATTGGGAGTAACTACATCGCCGTCGTAGCTCATTCCGGAGCGGAATTTACTTAGTTTAAATATTAGATATTAAATAAAATCACACGGTGGCAAAACTAACCTTGATGGCGATCGCCTAGACATGCGAATAAATACTCAACCGACAATCAAATTAGCATGAATTATGAAGATATATTGTGCTTCCTAACACCAGGCATAAAAAAATGCGGAGTGCAAGGTGCTTCTTTACTCCGCACCTCAGACCCCGCACTTAGTAGCTTTTATATACTGTTATGGGAAACGGTCGGGAAAGTTTTTAAAGTTGGTAGGACCTTTATATTCAGTAATTTGTGCCAGTTTCTTTAACGGCTGGACATTGGGATAAAGCTTTCCATTAATTTGCCAGGTGGGAAAGCCAGGAATCTTTGCGGCTTTACACAAGTCAGGACGCGAGTCAGTGACGCCTTCAGCACATTCAATGTGATCGATTTCCTTATAGGCTTCTTTGCCAAACAATTGCTTTTGTTCGTGACAGTGAGGACACCACCAAGCAATATATTCCTTCGCGCCAATTTGTTTGAGATGACGCGCCAAAGCGATTTCGGCTGAGGAAGAAGTCGTAGTAATTTCCCAACCAACTCCTGGTACTGGTTGTCCTACTGGTTCAATGTCAGCGACAGTTTGAGCGGTAGAAGGAGATGTCGCCACCGGACCATCAACGTTAGCAAATATTCCCAAAGTCGCAATCAAAGCGAACATCCCGACAACAATAGCGGTAAAAAAGATTTGCCCAATCTCTTCCCAAACCCGACCAATGATTGTGAGTACCAACATTGAGAGAGAGAATAAAGCCGAAGCCAGACAGTAGTAACAGACTGCTTTAATTTTGAAAAACAGTAGATACATTAAATAGCCGCTGAATACTGTCATGGAGACTGCCCCTGCCAGTAACAGTAACCAAGTCCAATTCTCCAACCGTGTACGCAGGTCGTTATTTTTACTTGAAGGAACAGACATGGGAATCAAGGCAAAAATCAACATGCTGGTATAAGCCAGACAACCAAATAAAGCTAGCGGCTGTCCAAAAACAGTACCATAGGCGCTATTTAGTACCAAATCGCAGCCTCCTGTCGGACAAACAGCCGCCCCGCCAGTTAGCTTCTCATAAGTGAGATAAGCCGTTGTCAAGGCACCGCCGGCAGCTATTACGGCGATTATCGGACGGGAAGCGCGGTGAATCCAGGGAATAGAACGGCGGCGACTCATGCTCATAATTTATTTGACATTCCAATTTTGCTGTGCGGCTTCCACAAAAGAGGCAACACGAATCGGGTCGATTGGTTGCTCAATCTGATTGTGGCGTTTGAGGGAACTAGAGACGATGACTCCATCGGCTGACTGAAGTAAGGTAGCAACATTTTCGGTATTTGCGCCACTACCAATAAACACGGGTGTGTTTTTTGCTGCAGATCGGGCAATTTCTAAATCTTCCAAATGCGGTGGGTTACCAGTCGCCGTCCCAGATAAAATAATCGCGTCTGCTAAACCGCGCTCAATCGTATCTTGGACTGCGGTCGTGAGATTGACCGCGCTCAAAGGACGAGCATGCTTGACTAGGACATCGGCAAGAATCAGCACATCGCTGTCTAAGGAACGGCGATAGCGCAGTAGTTCATAAGCATCACCCTCAATAATTCCTTGATCGGTTGCCATCACTCCAGTTAAGACGTTGACACGGATAAATTGTGCCTTGACGCAGGTAGCGATCGCCATCGCGCTCTTGGCATCATTTCGTAAAACATTCAATCCCATCGGCAGTGTCACCAAGTTCTGTAGCCGTTGTACGACTATAGTCATGGCGCTGACAACTGCGGGATCAACTTGAGTTTTGGTAAACGGCGCGTCGAAAAAATTCTCCACAATAATGCCGTTAACTCCACCACTGGCGAGGGCTGTTGCTTCTTGTTCGGCGCGGTCAATCACTGCTTTCAGACTACCTCCCCAGCGGGGCGAAGTAGGCAGCGGGAGCAGATGCACCACGCCAATAATCGGTAGTCGGGTTTTAAATAGCTGAAATAAGTCCACGTCTTTATTATTACGGACCCAGCAAACTTGATTAAAATCAAATGTGTTTGTGTACGGTTGCTATGATACCTCTCCCCAAGGGTAGGAATTAGTGTCAAAGCTCCCATAAGATATGTTAAGATAAAAAGTAAGCCAGAAGAGGAGTATGCCACTCGCAAGACGCAAGGCAGCTTCCCGTATACGAGGCGAAGCCTTATTGAACGGGTAGCATTACCGTAACTGCGTAGCCGCTTATCGGCTTCACTTAGGGTAGCGACTTCTCAAAGAACGACCACGCGCCCAGTACGGTAATGCAAAATACCAACATTTAAATTCTTAATATCCGGATGACGAGTGTATAATTACTCCAAAACGCTCCTTGTCCTTGCTGCCAAAGGATTTAATAACGTCGCTATAGCATGAAGCTTATAGTTATTAGGGTGATTCAAAGAGCAAATGAAGCGCGTGTGGCTGAGGGGAAGTAAGATTAATAGTCAACTTCTGCCAACGATACAGACAAAAATACTCTCTCATGCTTGAGCAGGTACTCTGTTTAGGTAATTGATTACAATCACGTTGAAAGACTATATGGGTGATAAGCCAACAATTGCCATTTCACACTTGGGCTGCGAAAAAAATCGCATCGACACAGAACACATGCTGGGGCTGCTGGCAGAAGCAGGCTACGGTATTGATAGCAACGAAGAGCTAGCTGATTACGTTATTGTTAATACATGTAGCTTTATCCAAGCCGCACGGGAAGAATCTGTCAGAACTCTCATGGAGATGGCAGAGGCAAATAAAAAAATTGTCATTTCTGGCTGTCTGGCGCAACACTTTCAAGAGCAGTTGCTTCTAGAAATCCCAGAAGCTGTAGCGATTGTCGGGACTGGGGATTATCATCAGATTGTGGATGTGATTCAGCGGGTAGAGCAAGGAGAACGCGTCAAGCAAGTTTCTGCCGAACCGCGTTATATTGCTGATGAAAATACACCGCGCTACCGCACAACAACTGAGGGTGTAGCTTATCTACGGGTAGCTGAAGGATGCGATTATCAATGTGCATTTTGCATCATTCCCCATCTCCGAGGTGCCCAGCGGTCGCGGACGATTGAATCAATTGTGGCTGAGGCGCAACAGCTAGCGGCTCAAGGAGTTCAGGAAATTATTCTGATTTCCCAAATCACAACTAATTACGGTTTGGACATCTACGGCAAGCCAAAATTAGTAGAATTGTTACAAGCTTTGGGTCAAGTTGATGTACCCTGGATACGGATGCATTACGCATATCCCACAGGATTAACTCCGGCGGTGATTGCGGCGATTCAGGAAACCCCAAATGTTCTACCTTACCTGGATCTACCTTTACAACACTCTCACCCAGAAATGCTTCGGGCAATGAATCGCCCTTGGCAAGGACAGGTGAATGATGCGATTATTGATCGCATCAAAACGGCGCTACCGGCCGCAGTCTTGCGGACAACCTTTATAGTTGGCTTCCCTGGCGAAACAGAGGAGCATTTCCAACATCTGTTACAGTTTGTTGAGCGCCATGAGTTCGATCATGTTGGCGTGTTTACCTTTTCCGCCGAAGAGGGCACTCCTGCTTACAGCTTGCCAAACCAATTATCTCAAGAGGTAATGGAGGACAGGCGGGATGCAGTGATGGAACTCCAACAGCCAATTTCCCACAAGAAGAATCAAGCGGAAGTTGGCAAAATAGTTGATGTGCTGATTGAGCAAGAAAATCCCGAAACCCAAGAGTTAATTGGAAGATCTGGACGATTTTCGCCAGAAGTAGATGGACTGGTGTATATCCGTAAAGACACGAATTTAGTGTCCTCAAGTGCAGTGAAATTGGGAAAAATTGTTCCCATTATGATCACTAGCGCCGATACATACGATCTTTATGGACAAATTGTCAATAATCTCAATTAACTATCTATCTCAAACCAAGAATAAAATTTAGGAGAATTAATGAACCTTTCTTTCGCAGAACTAGGTATTTCCGAAGCGCGTATCCAACAGTTAGAAAAGCTAGGATTTACCGCCCCTACCAACATCCAAGCCCAAGCGATCCCCCAACTATTGGCAGGACGCGACATGGTAGGTCAATCCCAAACTGGAACGGGTAAAACAGCCGCTTTCTCGCTACCTATTTTAGAAAGCTTGGATATGAATCAAAAGGCAGTTCAAGCCTTGATTCTGACCCCAACCCGCGAATTGGCTATTCAAGTCACCCAAGCGATTACTGACTTTATTGGCAACCAAGGACCACGAGTTTTGGCAATCTACGGCGGTCAAGCGATCGACCGGCAGATGATGCAACTGCGCCGGGGTGTACATATTGTTGTCGGTACACCAGGTCGTGTCATCGACTTACTTGATCGCGGCAGTTTGCAACTCGACAAAGTCTCTTGGATGGTGTTGGATGAAGCTGACGAAATGCTCAGCATGGGCTTTATTGACGATGTGGTGAAAATCCTCTCTCAAGCACCTAAAGAGCGCCAAACAGCATTGTTCTCAGCTACAATGCCGCCATCGATTCGCAATTTGGTGAACAAGTTTTTGCGCTCACCAGTGACTGTCACCGTTGAACAGCCCAAAGCTGCACCAACCAAAATTGTCCAAGTCGCTTATTTAGTTCCGCGCCACTGGTCAAAAGCGAGAGCCTTACAGCCAATTTTGGAACTCGAAGATCCAGAATCAGCATTGATCTTCGTCAAAACAAGACGCACAGCCGCCGAACTCACCAACCAACTGCAATCAGCAGGTCATAGTGCTGATGAATACCACGGCGATTTGTCCCAACAAGCACGGGAACGCTTATTACAACGGTTCCGTAACAAGCAAGTGCGCTGGGTCGTCGCTACAGACATCGCCGCCCGTGGTTTAGACGTTGACGATTTGACTCACGTTATTAACTACGATTTACCTGACAGCGTCGAAACTTACGTTCACCGGATTGGTCGGACAGGTAGAGCTGGTAGAGAAGGTATTGCGATTTCCTTGGTACAACCCTTTGAGCGTCGCAAGCAGCAGTTAATTGAACGCCACGTTCGTCAAAGCTGGAAA
>Ga0123337_10002286_pt1 | contig 22131 bp, 13 predicted proteins | sample frozenSSSSmetaG_FD_89792 | JGI IMG/M metagenome (GOLD analysis project Ga0123337, IMG submission 89792) | Glacier valley bacterial and archeal communities from Borup Fiord, Nunavut, Canada, to study Microbial Dark Matter (Phase II) -... | ecosystem: Environmental > Aquatic > Freshwater > Ice >...
ATCATCGTGCTGGTCGGGCTATTTGCCTGGCAGTTCAGCAAGCGGTTGTTCTTCGCGGGTGCAGCCTACCTGGGCTTCGCTGCTGTGGTCTTCAAGTGGATGCAAGGGCAGACCTTCCTCAACGTCGCAACTGGCAAGGAGGAGTTCAAGTACGCCCTGCCCCCGCTCCCTTCTGGCTCGAACCCGACCATTCAGCTAATCCTCGGCTACTTCGGCAGCCTCTTTAGCTCCCCCCTTGCCCTGGTCCAGTTTGGGCTGTTCGGCCTGTTCCTGGTAGTCATGGGTGGCCTCGTCTACCAGAAGCGACGCGCCTACTTCGGCGACCCCAACAACGCCTTCCTCAAGCGGATCGGCTTTAGCGTGGCCGCCATCTTCGGGGGCGCACTGGTCGGCGTAGTAGTCCTCGGCAACATCATGAAAGCCTTCACCCCGTTGCAGATCGCTGGGGGCGAAGTGTTCAACTACGTGATTGGCGGGGTGGTCGGCCTGTTCTTCGGCATCTGGCTGGCCCATTTCCTCTCGCGGCGAGCGAGCGTAGCAGGTGAGGAGCAGCAGAGCATCCTGCTGCAATACCCCACTGGCAGCATCCCCAACGTAGTCGGTTCGATCACCAGCCGCCTGCACCTGCTCTACACTGGTCTGGCCGCCTTCTTCCTGATCTGGTCGTTCCTGTTCACCAGTATGTACGAAAACATCCCACAGGGTCTCGGCACCGGCAGCTTTGGGCTGATTGGCTACTGGCTATCACAGCACGATATACGGCGCGGCAACCAACCCTGGTTCTACTACCTGCTCCTGGTGCCACTCTACGAAATGCTAGCCGTCTTCTTCACCGTCGTGTCTATCTTCTGGGCCAGCTACGTCGGGATCAAGGGCCGCCGCGACCGCTTCATCAAGGCAGGGCTGATCCTTTGGGTCGCCGCCTTGCCAGTTCTTTTCTTCGCCGTCGCCCAGGGTTCGAGCAATACGGGCGGCAAACTGCTGCTTGGTCTCGCTGCTGCACTGCTGGTGGCGGGTTTCGGCCTCTTTGCTTACACCTGGTATAGCGAATGGCGCGCCAATCGGGGTGATCGTGCCAGCATCGTGCCACAACACGTCCCCTTCAGCGACACCCGCTCGTTCCTGGTACTGCTCTCCTTCGTCTGGTTCCTCGGCACCTTCGCCATCTACAGTTGGGCTGGAGAGAAGATGCCCTGGCTGTTGGTTCACATTGCCCAGCCCGCGATCATCGCCGGTGGCAGCTTCCTCGGTGGCCTGTTCCTTAGCATCTACGCCTGGCACAAGGTGCAGGCCGCCCAGCAAGTGCCGCTGGCAGAACCCATAGCTACTCCCACAGATGCACTCGGTGGCCGCCGTCCCAAGGCTGCCCTCGGTTTCGCAGCGGCTATGCCAAAAGCGATCAGCCGCCCACGCCAGTTGATGGCAGACGATGATGAGGAGAGCCGCGTCCTCTACGCCTGGCTAGCCCCTGGCTCCTACCGCCCTCTGGTCGCCTACGTCTTCCTCTTTACCATCCTGGTCTTCGGCTTCGGGGTGACAATGGCCGCCCGCAGCTACAGCCTGACGGTGGATCGCCAGACCCCAGAGTGGGGCGGGACCATTGTCTTCCCAGCCCTGATTTTGGTGCTGACTGTTGCCTACGCAATCTGGCGCGGGGTCAAGCCAGCCCTGCAAGCCTTGCTGATGGGTATCTTCCTGGTGCTGACCATCTACTCGGTTCGCAGCGCAGTCGCCCTCAGCTTCCAGAACAACGATGTGGCTCCAAAGGAGATGGCAGTTTACACCCAGTCTTCGCCCGACGTAACCCACGTGGTCAATCAGATCGAGCAGTACAGCCGCTATGCTTTTGGCGACAACTCGGTTCGCATCATCTACGACAGCGACACTTCCTGGCCGATGACCTGGTATATGCGGAAGTTCCCCAACGCCCGCTTCATGCCCAGTGGCCCCAGCAGCCTGGCCGACGCGAAAGCTAGCAACGCCAAGCTGCCAGAGTTCATTATCGTCGGTTCCTCCTACGCCGACCCTGCGCTGGGCAAGGGGGCCGACCTCTCGATAGACGCGAACTACATCAAGCAGAAGTACGTGCTGCGCTGGTGGTTCGACGAGTCGTTCTACCGCGTGTTCGCCCCCGACAATGCCACCCCAACCCAGACGATCAACGCGATGTGGGGGACGGTCTCGACCCTCAAAGACCCGGAGTACCAAAGCAAGCTGTGGCGTTACCTGCTCTACCGCGACGCGCCGATTGTCGGCAGCGGTGGCAGCTTCGACTTCCAGCTACTCGTCCGCCGCGACATCTACGCCAGCTACAACGAGCTAGCCAGAGGCAACAACTAAACCAGACCATGCCAGCCTGCCTCCTCCACAGTGGGGAGGCTGGCAGCAGCAAAGCAACAGTGAGTGCGTAACGCAGATATATTTCACCAAACAGGAAGCAAGGAGAGCTAGTTTTGGACATTACCAGCCCCCGGCCCGGTGGCGGCCAGCCGCACGATGATGGGCAGCAGCCTACTGCCGAGCCTGCGCTGCTCGACCGTTACCTCAGTCTCGCCCGCGTCAATTGGGAGGTCGTCTACTTTGTCGCGCTGCTGGTAGTGGTGGTACTCACCCGCCTGCTAGCCCTTGACAACCGTGCGCCGCACCACGACGAAGGCATCCACGCTGTCTACAGCTACGGCGCATTCACGGGCCATGCACCTTACACCTACGACCCAGTCTATCATGGGCCGTTCCTCTACCTGATGACCCAGATTGCGTTCCTTTTCTTCGGTGCATCTGACTACACAATGCGCCTGGCTCCAGCCATCTTCGGCATCATCCTGGTGCTGCTGGTCTGGCAGTTCCGCATCTTCATCGGTAAGTGGGGAGCTTTGGCTGCCGCAACGCTGGTCACCTTCAGCCCCAGCATCAGCTACTACTCGCGCTCGCTGCGCCACGATATCTTCGCTACCGTCGCCACTGCCGTACTGATCCTGGCGATCTTCAACTTCATCCGCACCCATCAGAGCCGCTACATCTACTGGGCAGCAATCGGGGCGGCGGTGGGCATCAGCAGCCATGAGATGATGTGGCTCAACGGCTTCATCTTCGTCAGCTTCTTCGCCTTCGCTGCGATCTTCGAGATGGTTTACAACAGCCGCAAGCCAGTGGAGCAACGCCCGCTATTGCTCGCTGGGCAGGCATTGCTGCGCCAACCACGCATGATCGCCGGGGCGGTAATCACCTTCGTTACCCTGATCGTCCTGTTCTTCAGCAACCTGCTGACCAACTTCGATAGCCTGGGCAAGTTCTTCAGCGGCCTAACTTACTGGAATGGGCAGCAGGTGGAAGCGCGAGGCGGCCAGCCCTGGTACTACTACTTCATGCTCCTGTTCATCTACGAAATCCTGCCGCTCACATTTGGCATTGCTGGTGGGGTCTACCTGCTCATTCGCCAATTGCGGCACCAGGTTGAGCCAGACGACAGCTACCCCAATCTGACCGACCCCGACGTGGCAACCGGCCCCAACCTGCCCACCCCGCGCTCGGTAATCGAACTGGTACTACCTGCCCTCGGCTACTGGAGCTTGAGCGCACTGATCGTCTACACGCTCGCGGGCGAGAAGATGCCCTGGCTGACCATGCAGATTGCCTTGCCGCTCTGCCTGATGGCGGGTATGGCGATTGGTCGTCTGCTCAAGGGGATGGATTGGCGCGGCTTCTTCAACGCGGGCGGCCTGTGGCTGGGCCTCGTCTTCATCGCTCTTGCCTTCGCCTTCATTGCCTTTGGCGACGCGTTGCGGGTGGTAGTGCCAGTAGACGCGAGCGGCACCGTGACCGATCAGGCGGCGCAGGCAGCCAAGCTGTGGCGATCACTACTCACTGCTGCCTTCATTGTTGCCCTAGTCGCCCTGATCCTCAGCTTCAGCAGCCGCCTGGGGCTGAAGCAGAGCGTGCTGGCCTTCAGCTACGCCCTCTGCGGGGTGCTATTGGTCTATACCGTCCACTCGACGATCAACCTCAACTTCTACAACACCGCTACACCTGTGGAGATGTTGATCTACACCCAGTCCTCGCCCAGTACCGGCCAAGTAGCCGGGCAGATCAGCCGCCTCAGCCGCGACGTGACCGCCTTCACCAAGCGCGGCCCAGACGATCCGCTTGGTGGCCGCAGCTTGGACATCGCTATCGACAACTCGGTGGAATGGCCCTTCGACTGGTACTTCCGCGACCAGCGTGGCCTCTCCTACTTCAACGAGCGTTCGCCGCTGGCCCGCAATACTAGCGTGATCCTATCCCGCGTGGAGACGAATGGGGCAGATGTGGCTGGTGACAAGATGGTGGCCGACCTCAAAACCCGCCTCGGCACGGAGTACGTGGTGCGCCGCTACCCCCTGCGCTGGTGGTTCCCAGAGGAACTCTACCGCGACGCTAACTACAAGCCCCGCGATCTCGGCAGTGTAGCGGGCGAGTTGTTCAAGGGTGAGAACCTGCCCAAGTTCGCCAAATACTTCTTCTACCGCGACCCCCAGTTCCAACTGGGTAGCACTGACTTCTACCTGTTTGTCAAGAACGACTACGCCCAGATGATCGGCTTCGTGCCAGAGGGTACTGTAGCCAGTTCGCCCGTAACCAGCGACACAGGGGGTGTCAAGCCGCCGACCGGCAAGACCTACGGGATGCTCGATCTGGAGGCGGAGGGTAGCGACAATGGCGCATTCAGCCAGCCGCGCCAGATCGCTCTTGCCCCCGATGGCACCTACTACGTGTTGGATACCAACAATGGCCGGGTTGAACACTTCACCGCCGACTACAAGTACATCGGCCAGTTTGGCAAGAAGGGGACGGCCAGTGGTGAGCCGAAGGATGCCGACCCTGGTACCGCCGATGGCGACACCCTCGGTGTGCTGGCGAACGGTGGCGGCGGCCCGAATGGGATGGCGGTGGACAAGGATGGCAACATTTACATCGCCGACACCTGGTTCCATCGCGTGCAGAAGTTCGACAAAGACGGCAAGTTCGTCCTCAGCTTTGGTGGCTTCGCGGCCACTGGCGGCAAGACGAGCGACAACAACAACGCGCCTGGCAAGTTCTGGGGGCCACGTGGCGTGGCGACCGACGCGCAGGGCAGCGTCTACGTGACCGACACTGGCAACAAGCGCGTGCAAATCTTCGACGGCACGGGCAAGTTCCTTCGCACTATCGGCGGGGTAGAGACGATTGACGAACCAATCGGGGTTGCAGTTGACCAGGCAGGTAACGTCTACGTTGGCAGCACCCGCACACAGAGCATCGTCAAGTTCGACGCGGCTGGCAACAAGCAGGCCGCCTGGCGGCTGCCCGACAACGGCTGGCAGCCTGGTGCCTACATGGAGCCGCAGATCGCCCTCGACGCGGCGGGCAACATCTACACTACCGATCCCAGCAACGCCCAGGTAGTCAAGTTCCGGCCCGATGGCACAGTGGCAAGCAAGAAGGCGAAGGAGGCAGGGGTCAGCCTCAAGACTCCAACTGGCATCGTCCTAGACAAGGCTGGCAACATCTACGTGGTGGATACGACACAGCAGGGGGTGATCCGCTTCACCGCTATGCAGTAAGCAGCAAGCCTGAGCGCGCCCCCCTCCTGCAAGCAGGAGGGGGGTGTTCTTTTACCCAAATGGTATAATCAGCACATGAGAGATCGTCGCTTGCTCCTGCTACTCGTCCCGCTACTGCTCCTACTCCTGCTCTGGTGGGCAGGCACTGGCAGCACAGTACTGCGCGTAGCCAGCGGGTCAGCGGGCAGCAGTGCGCGCATCCTTGACCAGAAGGTTGGCCTCGCTGCCAGCCTCGACCTGGGCCAGCCGCCCGTCCTCTATCAGGCTGACACACTGCTACACGGCAGTGGCTGGCTCGGCTGGCTGGCACGGGCGCAGGCACTACGCCCCAGCCTCGCCTGGCAAGATCGCGGGGCCGGGCTGGCTGAGGTGAGCGGGGTCGATCTCGCAGGCGGGGGGGTAGCGACTGGGCTGGTGTACGCTGGACTGGACGGTCGCCAGTACTTGCTGCTGCTGCAACCGGATGATCGCAGTGTCGCCTGGTGGTCACTGGTCAATGGTAAGCCTGCGGAGCAGCTAGCCAGCGCAACCTACACCCCTAACTTTCTGCTGGCCCTACAAACGCTGCTGGGCGAAGTGGCCCTGGTCGGCCTCTACGCCTGCCTGCTGCTGCTGCTAGTGTTGCTAGTCGGTGGGCTGCTGCGGTTGGCTGGGGCGGGGAGTTGGTCGCTAGCGGCTAAACCACAATGGCAGCAGTGGGCGTGGCTTGTGCCATTGCTCATCTTCGCCGTCGCCTTGCTAGCTACGGGCTATGTCGCATATAACGTACTGGAGGCGGTGCCACACGTGCAAGACGGTGCAGCCTACCTGTTCCAGAGCCGCATCTTCGCTGAGGGCCGCCTGCGCGTTCCTGACCCCGGCCTGCCACTGCACGCTGCCCTCGACCACGCCTACGTCCTGTTCTACGACGGCGCGTGGTTCAGCAAGTACCCGCCCGGCTACCCACTGGTACTGGCGGTCGGCACCCTGCTGGGCCAACCCGCGATTGTCGATCCGTTCTGCACTGCCGCCGCCCTGGTCTTCGTCTACCTCAGCGGCAAGAGCTTGGTGGGGGTAAGGGTGGGGCTGCTGGCAACGGGGTTGGGCCTGACCTCACCCTTTCTGCTCACCATGTCTGGCTCCTTCCTCTCCCACAGCCTGGGCTTGCTCTGTACTGCTGCCTTCCTCTACTTCTTCATCCAGGCAACGCACCTGGGTGCAGGCACGGTGATTGACCAGCCAACAACCCTGCAAGGTGGGCGGAGGGCCTGGCCCAGGCTGCAACCAGCCCTCTACCCACTACTCGCTGGCCTCAGCATAGGCTGGCTGGCGATCACCCGCGAACTGACAGCGGTTGGTGTCGCTGCGCCGTTCATCGTCTACGCCGTCGCCGACCTCTTGCGCCAGCGCGATGGGCTGACCCTACGCCGCTACCTGTTGATGGTGGCGGGCGCGTTGCCACCAATCATCTTCCTCCTGCTTGACAACCGGGTATTGACCGGCGGCTTCCTCACCTTCCCCCACGACTTGCAGGGCGACTTCGACAAGCTCGGCTTCGGCCCTGGCATCGGCGGCACCGCTGGGGGCCACACCCCCGCCCTCGGCCTGGTCAACGCCGCCACCTACCTGCGGACGCTAGCCGAGGTACTTTTCGGCTGGCCTGCTCCCTTCACCTTCAGCTTTGCGCTGCTGGGTCTCTGCCTGCCCCCACTGGCAAGCAGAGCAAGTAGGTCGCAATGCAGCCTGGTGCGACCCGAAATCCTGCTGTTCGCCCCGATCCTCAGCCTGGCAAGTGGCTACTACTTCTGGTGGGCAGCAGCGCGGGTGTTCGGCCCCCGCTACTGGTACGAGATGCTACCCTTCCTCTGCATCCTCACCGCCCTCGGCGTATGCAAGCTGGCCGCCCTGTTCCCGGCGCAGAGGGGGAGGGGGACAGCCTGGGCAGCAGGGCTGCTGCTGGCCCTGCTGATCAGCTACAACCTGAGTGGCTATTTGCCTACTTACCTGGAGGGCTACCGGGGCTACAATGACCTAAGCGGGCTGGCACGCGATACAGTGCAAAGGGCAGGGCTGCGCCGCGCAATAGTCTTCGTCACCCTCGACCGTGATGCGCCGCGCAAGGATTACAGCAAGGTGTTTTGGCTCAACGACCCGCTGCTGAACAAGGGGGGCGACGCAGTGATCTACCTGCGCGACCTGGGTGACGAGCAGAACCAGGCCGCCGCCCGCGCCCTCCCCGGCTGGCCCAGCTATCGGCTGGACGGCGACAGGTTGACCGCAATCACTCGCTAGTCCTTCTTGCCGATAGCTACGATGGAGAGGCCCAGCGGCAGGTTGAGCTTCTCCTCCAGGCGGAAGATAGGCATCAAGAAGTTAAAGAGGCGCAACTGACCGCTAGGCAGCAAGGGACGGCGCAAGATGCGCGCGTTCAGCCACCAACCAAGGATACCAGGGAGGTTCATCCGCCACGAGGTTTCGATGCGGAAACCTGCCCGCTCCATCAAAGCAACCACCTCGCTGTACTTGTAGCGACGATAGTGGTCAAGGTAGTAGTCCAACGTGCCATAGAGCCAGCGGCCAGCGGGGACGAGCAGTAGCAGGCGGCCACCCGGCTCCAGCACCTCATACATATGGCGCAGGGCTAGTTCGTCGTCGGGGATGTGTTCCAGGACGTTGACGCAGATCACCGTATCGAAGCGCAAGGGCTTGAGGCTGGCGACGAGTTCTGGGTTGAGGATGTCTCCAACAGCGGGTAGCACGTGGTCGGTATGCAAATAGCGGGTTTGCAGCGACTCGATGGCCTCTGGCACCGGGTCAACCGCCACCACCTTCTCGCGGTCTACAAAGTAGTAGGTGAAATTACCGATGCCGCAGCCCACTTCAAGGATGCGCTGCCCTGCATATGGGCGCAGCCGCTGCCAAATGAAATCGTTGTAGCGGCTGACCGAGGCCATGCGCCGCAGCGTCTCTGAGCCAACCTGAAGATCGGCAACCGACTTCCCTTCGCGCAGTCGCCGCGCCCGCAGTTCCTCCGCTCGCTCCTGTTCGCGCAGATAAGCACGCAAGGCCCGCATCTTCACTGTTGATCGCTCCTCTCCGCCAGTTGTCTGGCTCAACCGACGAAGCGGTACTTGACCAACGCCCACAAAGCCTGCGGGCCGTCGCGCCAGATGTTCAGCTTCTTGCCCTCCTGAATATCGCGGCCATAGTAGGAGATCGGCACCTCGTAGATGCGGTAGCCACGCTTGAGCAGCTTGGCAGTGATCTCCGGCTCGAAGTTGAAGCGTTCGCACTGAATGTCGATCCCCTGGATCACCTCGCGGCGGAATGCCTTGTAGCCAGTCTCCATGTCGGTGAGGATCGTATTGTAGAGGATGTTGGTGATCAGGTTCAACACCTTGTTGCCCATATAGTTGGCGAAGGCGAAGGCGCGGTGGGTGCCGAGGAAGCGCGAACCATAGACTACCTGGGCATTGCCGCGCATAATCGGGGCGATCAACTGGGGGTAGTCGGCGGGGTCGTACTCAAGGTCGGCATCCTGCACGATCACGATCTCGTTGCTCGCGTACTTGAAGCCGGTACGCAGAGCCGCCCCTTTGCCGCGATTGCGGGCCTGGAAGAAGATACGCACGGGGGTCGCGTCGTCAAGGGGGAGATTACGCAGGATGTCGCGGGTGCCGTCGGTCGAACAATCATCTACGATGATGATTTCCTTCTCGAACGGGGTATCTTTGACCCGCTGGATAATCTGCTCGATAGTATCTCTCTCGTTGTAGCAGGGGATGACGATAGATAGGCGCATCAGCGGCTTCGCTCCTCTTTGCAATCATGAGAATAGCAGCGTTGTTGGGCTGCAATCGCAACAATGCGGCAATGATATACAATCTGGCTACTGGCTGTCAAGCCTGCTAGCCCGCCGCCAACTCTCGCGTGGCCTTGTAATTGGCAGGCAGCCTGCGGCCCTCTGCCGTCAGCAAGTGGCTCAGTTCGTCTACGGCCTGGCGCAGCAGCGTCTTGAGCAAGCCAATGTGGGTGCGCTTGCTAGACATCACGATCAGCGTCCACTGGCCGCCAACCGGCTCGGCGATGATGTTCTCCTCTGCGCCATGCTGAAAGAGGACGCGAAAATCCTTCTCCTTCAACAGCCGCCCCACCGCCTGCGAACTAGCAACTGTCGAGGCGAGCAGAGCCGCCAGACTGGCGACCTCCTGGCGGTAGTCGTCGCCCTGCGAGGAGACTACCTGGCCCTCCCCATCTAGCAGCATCACGTGGCTGGCCCCGGTATCATCTACCAGCCGCTTCAGATAAGCCGCCACCAAAGTGATGCGTTCCACTTCCATCAGCTTCCACCCCCTGCCCTTTCGCTCCGCACAACGTAGCCTCATTATACTACTTTTGGCGCACCAGGTGTGGAAGCGGCACTCCCCCACCTGCGGGGCTGTTGTGCGCCCCTAACTCCACCACCCAGTCTGTGCTGCCCACGAAGACGAATTCGCCGTTAGCCAGGCTGGGGTTGGCAGCGGCAGCGACTATCGCCTCGGCGAACTGGGCGACGGTGGGCAGGCCGCCAGCCTGCTCCTTGCGGGCGGCGATCAGGCCGGGATTCTGGCGTTGCATCAGCTTGGGGGTAATAGTCCCCTCGATCAGGTCGCCACTGACAAAGAGCAGACGCAGGCCAAGGCTGCTGAACTCGCCCAGGCGCGCTTGCAGGGCGCGTTCGCCCGCCTGCTTGCTCTCGGCCACCGCCTCGTAGCCAGGGTAGACTGGCTTCTCGCCGTAGAAGTGAGCCAGGTGGCTGGTGACGAAGATGATGGTGCTACCTGCGACCAGCAGTGGCAGAGCGAGGTCAACCGCCCGCATCTGCCCCACCACGTTCAGCTTCATCGCGTAATCTGCCTCCTTATCCTTCTCCAGGCCACCGCTGGCGTTGAGGATCAGCAGATCAAGGCGGCCAAACTGGGCGGCAACGGCGGCGTACATGGCGGCCATCTCGCCCGCAGCGGTCAGGTCGGCCCTGACGACGAGCGCACGGCGACCAGCGGCCTCTATCTCGCCAGCCACCTCCTCAGCCCGCGCCCGCTTGCTGCGGTAGTTGACCACCACATCTGCACCACGCCCCGCGAGCAGGCGAGCCACCTCTGCCCCGATTCCCCGCGACGCGCCAGTAACCAGGGCTATCTTGCCAGCAAGTTCGTTCATCCTCCCCTTCCTTTCAACAGCATACTAGCAACAAAGATAATCCTCCGCGCAAGCGATCCTGTCCGCAGAGGTCCAGATACTCGCAGCCACGGCAGCGGGCGGGCGCATCATGGTTGGGGGCCACGTCGACGGCGTGCTGCTCAGCCCGCAAGTCAGCCAGGGTCTCAAGCACCCACTCGCGCTCTGCTGCGCCATATTCTAGCTCGAAAGTCCGCTCTGGATAGCGCAGGATGCCGTATGGTGGGGTCACACCGTACTCCTCCTCCACCAACAGGCAGTAGACGAACAACTGGATGCGCTGGCTGTCGTAAGGTTCGCGGGGAGTGCGGCCCGTCTTGACCTCCACCGGGATGATCGTTGCGCCGTCGCGCACCAGGTAGTCTGGCTTGCCACTCAGACCGTAGCGGCGGGAAACGAGGGGGGGAGCGGCTTGCTCTCCCGCGCGCACTGTGTCCTGATAGATGACCGCGCCAACCGGCAGACCGCTCGCCCGCTGCCCCAGCCCCGTCCGCAGGGCGAAGTAGAGGGCGGCGGCCAGCAGCAGCAAGGTGATAGCCAGCAGCAGGTTAGCCACCGCTATTCCCCCACCCGGCGGCTGAAGGCAGCCAGGACGCGGGCGACGACCATCTCGATTGCCACCCGATTGTGGCCGCCACGAGGGATGATCACGTCAGCGTAGCGTTTGCTCGGCTCCACAAAGTCCAGGTACATTGGGCGCACTGTCTTGAGATATTGCTCTATCACCTGCTCCGGGTCGCGCCCTCGCTCGCGCAAATCGCGTTGCAGGCGGCGGATGAAGCGCAGGTCTGCGTCGGTATCTACGAACACCTTGATCGCAAACAGGTCGCGCAGAGCGGGATCAGCGAAGATCAGGATACCCTCTACCAGGATCACCGGGCGCGACTCGATCCGTTCGCTCTGCTCTAGCCTGGTGTAGTTGGTGTAGTCATAGCGTGGTCGCTCTATGGTCGCCCCCGCTTGCAGGGCGCGCACATGAGCGGCCAAGAGGTCAGTCTCCAACGCCGAGGGGTGGTCATAGTTGATATTGCGTCGCTCGTCCAGGGGCAGGTGGCTGTAGTCGCGGTAGTAGAGGTCGTGGGGTAGCAAGGCGACGTTCGTCTCGCCGACGGCAGCAACGATGGCCCGGCTCACCGTTGTCTTGCCGCTGCCACTGCCACCCGCTACCCCGATCACCAATGGTTGCATCGTCCACGCTACCTCCAAGATGGCGCATTATACCACAGCCCAGCGGCGGCGTGGGGCCAAGGTGCTACGAACGGGCGGCCAAAAAGCTGGGTGGTGTGCTATAATGCGCCATAGTATGAGAAAGGAGTATCTAGCTTGAACATCGAAATGGCCCTGCTCCCCAGTCTGGTACGCGAGGCCGACCAGCAGGTTTGCATCGTAGTAGATGTACTGCGAGCGACCAGCACCATCTCCGCCTTCTTCGAGCGTGGCATCAGCGAGGTCTACATTGGCAGCGACCTGGACGAGGTGGCAGCGATAGCAGATAGCATCCCTGGCTGCGTCAAGGGGGGTGAGCGCGGGGGGATGGCCCCGCCCGGCTTCCAATTCTCCAACTCGCCGACGCAGATTCTGGCTAGCCAGCTTGACCTGACTGGCCTCAGTGCGGCCTTCAGCACCACGAACGGCACGCGAGCGATGGTCGAACTCTACCGCGCCGGTGCGCCAGTCGTCTTTTCGGGCTGCGTGCGGAACGGCCCTGCGGTCGCGGCGGCGGCTCTCCAGGCGGCCCGCGAGCGGGGCTGCCACGTCACAGTGGTTGCCAGTGGGCGCGAACATGGCAGCAAGATTTGCCTCGAAGATGTGATCGTCGGGGGCTACCTCGTCTACCTGTTGCGGCAAGAGGCGAAGCTAGACAATCGCCCAGCCAGCATGATCGCTCAACTGATCGCCCAGGACGACGACCCCGACTATGTAGCCCTTGACCACTCGCCAGTCAAGGCCCGCCACTTCGTCGGCGACGAGGTAGCCGCCGAGTTGGAGGAGGAACAGCATGGGGCGATCACCCGCTACCCCTTCATCCCCTTCAATGCCGTGCCAGCCAGCCCCGCTAAGGACGCAGGTCAGGACAAGCAGAGCAAGGCTCCGTTCAAGTGGCGCAAGGGCAGTGCGGCAGCGCGGATGGTGGAGGAGGGCGCAACGCTGGCCCTGCGTCTCTACTTCAGCTACGTAGGTGAATATAATGACAACCCGGCCCGCCCATCGCGGCGCGCTCTGCTGGCAGCGATCAACGAGTGCAGTGGGGGCCACCACCTCTTGCGCTACGGTTGGGCTGCCGACAGCGTAGCCGTCTCCGATGCTGGGGTATGCGAGGTCGCGCCCTACCTGACCGCCGAAGCTGGCCGCCTGGTATTGCGCCCCTACCAAGCCACCCCCGTCGAAACCCCGCAGTAACTCCCCTATCTTCCCCTGGAGCGTCGCCGCCCCAACCCGCACGCCGCAGTGCGTCCCCTCTCCACCTGGCTATCAGCCTGCTGAGTGGCAGCAAGTACCGCATGATCTCTAGCCGCCGAGCCACTAGCCCTTGCACTCAGCACCCCTAACCGACTTCTAACCTACCGCAACTTGACCAGGCGCAGGTGGGGCGGGTATAATTAGCTGCGCTTTGCTTCAGTGTAGGGGCAAACGTGCGCCACAAAGTAGCAGATTGGTTGCCAGTAGCTAGTCAGCTAAAATAGACGGTGCTGTTTATTGCTGTCGGGCCGTGCAAATTGAGCAGAGCAGAGCAGAAAAGGTTAATTGATGAGCAAAGCAAGCAACAAGAAGGGTAGCAGCCAGAGTAAGCGCGCCCTCACCCAGCCGATCACCGCCGCTCACCCCAGCCCTACCTTCGCGGCGACCAATGGTAACGGCCACCACGATGTCCCCTCCAACGGGGTTGACAGCAAGGGCGTGAACGGCCACCACGATGCCGCCCCTGAGGGGGTTAGCAGCAACAGCGTGAACGGCAACGGCCACCACGATGCCGCCAACCTTGCTGCTCAGCCCGAAATCCAGGCTGCCGCCCGCGAAGCTGGGGTAGAGACGCTCACCTACCTGCCCGCACGTCGGCCCATGCGTCCGCAGGTTGGGCGCAGCCGCGGCGGGCGGCTGACTACTGCGCGCCACCCCCACCTTGAGCAGCGGTTGGAGGGTGCCTACGCCCGCCTGTCCCTGGACGACGGCCAGCAGGCCGCACCGCTGGCGGGGGCTGGTGGCCGCGGGCCGAACGGTAGCGGCAGCCGCCAGTACAGCCCCCGCCCGCAGAGCAGCAAGCAGCGCAGCAGCGGCCACAACTATCCACTCTTTCTCCTACGCGGGCGAGCCACGGCTAGCAACCGGCGTGGCGCACACAAGGGCGGGGGCGCAGTTGGCCTCCGCATCTTCATCATCCTACTGCTACTCGGTGGCGTGGGCGGCATTGGCATGATTGGTGGCAGCGTCGGCGGCTTCATGGCCTACGCCAATACCCTACCCTCGGTGGAGAAGCTCAAGAGCCTCGGTTTTGAGACCACGCGCATCTATGACCGCAATGGCGTGCTGCTCTCCGAACAGTTCGATGAAGGGCGGCGTACCTACGTGCCGCTGGCAAACGTCTCCAAGAACCTGATCTCAGCAACGATCTCGACTGAAGATGCCAACTTCTACGACAACATTGGCATTGACCCTACCGCCCTGGTGCGTGCCGTCTTCATCAACTTCAGCGGCAAAGGCAGTTCGGGCGCGAGTACGATCACCCAGCAGGTTGTCCGCATGGTGATCATCCCAGAGGAGAAGTACAAGCAGAGCTACGACCGCAAGATCAAGGAAGCGATCCTGGCGATCCAGCTAAACCGGGCCTATACCAAAGACCAGATTTTGGAAATGTACCTCAACGAAATCTACTACGGCAAGCTGGCATACGGTATCGAAGCCGGGTCGCTGACCTACTTTGGCAAGCACGCCAACGAACTTAGCCTACCAGAGGCCGCCTACATCGCTGGCCTCGGTCAGCTACCTGACTACTACGCCAACCACCCCGACGTGGCTAAAGACCGCCAGCGCATCGTCCTTGACCTGATGGCTAAGACTGGCAAGATCAGTTCAACGCAAGCCGACCAGGCTTTCAACACCGAACTGATCTTCAAAGAGGCGCGAGCCGAGGTTAAGGCTCCCCACTTCACCCAGTACGTGAAAGAGTATCTGGAGACTAAGTATGGGAGCGACTACATCCGCAAGGGTTGGACGGTCACGACTACCCTCGACCTGCGTATGCAGCAGGAGGCAGAGAACATCGCCCGCAATCGTATTGATGCCCTGCGCGAACTATCAGCCACTAACGCCGCTCTGGTCGCTATGAAGCCAGACACTGGCGAAATCCTGGCGATGCTCGGCAGTGTGGACTACAACGACGACAAGATCGACGGACAGGTGAACGTCGCCACTTCGCTGCGCCAGCCCGGTAGCTCGATCAAGCCAGTCACTTACGCCCAGGCGTTCACCAAAGGCTGGCTGCCCGCCACCTCGATCCTCGACGTGGATACGATCTTTGGCTACAAGGCGGCCAAATCTTACCGCCCAAAGAACTACGACAAGGACGATCACGGCTGGGTGACAGCGCGGGTGGCTTTGGCGAACAGCTTCAACATCCCTGCTGTCAAAGCCCTGCAATACGCTGGGATCAAGGAGACGATTGCGCTGGCTCGTGCGATGGGCGGCAAGGATGCCTTCCCCAACCCACCCGAATACTATGGCCTCAGCCTGACACTGGGTGGCGGTGAGGTGACGCTGCTTAATATGACCAACATCTACTCCACCTTCGCCAACATGGGCCGCGAGGTGGATGCCAACCCGATCCTCAAGATCACCGACAGCCTGGGCAGTGTAGTGGAGGAGTTGAACCCGAAGCCAGAGAGCAAGCAAGCTGTCAGCCCCGAAGTCAGCTACCTGATCGCCGACGTACTGAAGGACAATGACGCACGCACTCGGATGTTCGGTGCGAACAGCCCCCTGCGCCTCATCTTTCCCGCTGCGGTCAAGACCGGCACGACCGACAACAACCGCGATAGCTGGACGATGGGCTACACCCCCAACTTTGCAGTTGGTGTCTGGGTGGGCAACAGCAACAACAAGCAGATGCAGGCAGTTACTGGCGCGAAGGGTGCCGCCTTCATTTGGCACGACTTCATGGAGGCAGTCTACAAGCGGGCCGACTTGCGGGCCATGATCGCCTACAACCTGCCTGGTAACACGCTGGCTAGCGACTTCAGCCGCCCTGCCAACATAGTCACCACCTCGATCTGCACCGTCTCGAAGGGGACGATCACCGATATTGCGATCAAGGGTCGGGTGCCGACCGGCTGCAAGGGCTACAAGGACCCGCCCGACAACAAGGTTATGGGTGACGCAGGCAGCGGTGACGGCAGCAAGACCACCAATGGCACGACTACCAGCCGTAAACCGACCGCCACGCCAGCTCCAGCCGGTGGCAGCACTACTGGCGGCAGCACTGTCGGCAATGGTGACAGCAACAATAGCGGTGGCACCGTCTACGGCAATAGCAGTGGCAGCACGGGCGGCACCGTCAACGGCAGCGGCAGTAGCAATGGTGAGCCGCAACCAGCAGCCCCACCTCTGCTTCCTACCCCTGTTGAGCAGCCACAACCGCAACCCCAGGAGCAACCGCAACCACAGCCTCAGGAGCAACCGCAACCGTAGCCGCTGCGGGCAAGAGGAGAGGGGATCGCGTGATAGCGATCCCCTCTTTGCGTTGTGCTTGCAGAGCCGCCAACGGCTATGGGTACATTCGCTCCATCATCCGCGGGAAAGGGATCGTCTCGCGCAGGTGTGGTGCCTGGGTGATCCAGGCCACACAGCGTTCAAGGCCCATACCAAAGCCGCTGTGGGGGACGCTGCCGTAGCGACGTAGGTCGAGGTACCACTCGTAGGCTTCGCGGGGCAACTTGTGTTCGGCCATCCGCTGTAGGAGCAGGTCGAAGTCGTGGATGCGCTGGCTGCCGCCAATAATCTCGCCATAGCCCTCTGGGGCGAGCAGGTCGGCGGCCAAAGCCAGTTCGGGGCGGTCAGGGTCAGGCTGCATATAGAAGGCCTTGATGCTGGCGGGATAGCGGGTGACAAATACCGGGCGGTCGTATTGGCTGGCAAGGATCGTTTCCTCATCGCCACCAATGTCGTCGCCCCAGATTGCTGGGTTGCCCGCCGCTTGCAGCACCTTGATCGCCTCGTCGTAGGCCAGGCGCGGGAAGGGAGCCTTGACATTACGTAGCACTGCGAAGTGCTGCTCCAACCGCTCCGCCTGGGCCGCGTCCTCGTCCAGCTTCGCCACCTGCACCAGCGCATCCAACTCGGCCTCACACTTGTCGAGCGTAGTCTGCACCACGTAGCTGACAAAGTTCTCCTCAAGCTCCAACAGTTGGTCGAACTCCATGTAGGCAGCCTCTGGCTCAACCATCCAGAACTCGGCCAGGTGGCGGCGGGTCTTGCTCTTTTCAGCGCGGAAGGTGGGGCCGAAGGAGTAGACCTTACCCAGCGACATCATCGCCGCTTCGATGTAGAGTTGCCCCGTCTGGGCAAGGTAGGCAGGCGCACCAAAGTAGTCTACGGTAAAGAGGTTGCCGCTACCCTCGGCGGCGGTGGGGGTGATGATCGGCGAGTCCACGCGGGTGTAGCCCTGCCCGTTGAGGAAGTCCTGGATTGCCCACTCCACGGTCGCCCGCACGCGGAGCAACGCCCGCTGGCGACGACTCCGCAGCCAGAGATGGCGTTCGTCCATCAGGAAGGCTACGCTATGCTTCTTTGCGCTGATTGGGTAGTCAGCAGCCTGCTGCACGATCTGGAAGTCCTTGACCGCCAGTTCGTAGCCGCCCACCGCCCGACTGTCTTCTTTGACCAGACCGCGCACTATGATAGAGGTCTCGTCACTCGCCTGCTCGGTGGCGGCCCAGACTTCTTCTGGCAGGTCGGGCTTGTAGGCCACCGCCTGAGCCAGACCACTACCATCGCGGACGATCAGGAAGGTGAGCTTCCCCTTACCGCGCTTGTTGTAGAGCCAGCCCCGCAGCGTTACTTCTGCGCCAACGTGCTGACCGAGGTCGGCAATGCTGCTGGTGGGCGCGGTGGGCGCAGCGGGCAGGCGCACCTTCGCCACTTGCGCGTCGGCAATGCGCGTCATCTCAATCTCATGCTGATCCTTCTGCTCGTCCATACTGACCCTCGCTCTGTCCTATATTGTGCTGGGCGTATTGTAGCATATGGTGGCTGGCAGGCACAAGCAAAGGGCCGGACGGCGTGCCATCCAGCCCCTTTACTTGCTTGTGGCTAAGACTATTGGCCGATGATCGCCCTATGGACGATCTTGGCCGTCTCGCCACGCTTCACATTGTCGTTAGGTCGGTAGCAGAGGCTCGTGCCGCAAGCTGCACCGTTGATGATGCCCGCATGGTTAGCTGCCTCGATGTACGAGTAGAAGGTGCCGTTGCTCGGCACGTCGGCGAAGGTTGGTGAGGTCGGGGTGAAGGCTGGCACCGCCGCACTGATCACCACGATCTTAGCGATCTGGCCGCGACTAGCCGTGCTGTTGGGGGCGAAGGAGCAGGTGGGGTTGCAACCAAAGCCGCTGATCACCCCAGCGTGATAAAGCGTCTCAATGTAGCCGTAGAAGGGGCTGCTGGGCGGCACATCGGCGAAGGTTGGTGAGGTCGGGGTGAAGGCTGCGATGCCTAGACCCAGGACGACGATCTTCGACAACTCACCGCGCCGCACGCTGGCATTTGGCTGGAAGCTGCCATTGGGGAAGCCGCTGACCACCCCGCGACAGGCAAGGAACTGGATGTCGCCATAGAAGATGTTGCTAGTTGGCACATCGGTGAAACTGATCGCGCAAGGGGTTGGGCTACCAGCAGCCGCAGTCGCAGTTGGGCTACCAGCAGGAGGAGTGGCGGTCGGGCTACCAGCAGGAGCAGTGGCGGTCGGGCTACCAGCGGCAGCGGTCGCGGTTGGGCTACCAGCGGCAGCGGTCGCGGTCGGGCTACCAGCGGCAGCGGTCGCGGTCGGGCTACCAGCGGCAGCGGTTGCGGTTGCAGTGGAGGCGGCAGCGGTTGCAGTCGCGGTGGAGGCGGCAGCGGTCGCAGTCGGGCTGGCGGGGCTTGCCGTGGGAGTGCTGGGAACAGGGGTGGGGATCGGCCCGCCGTTGAGAGTGAAGGCAGTCAGGCGCGAGGTGCCGCCACTATTGGCCGAGCCGTCGGTCATGTAGACGGTGCCATTGACTACCAGCGGTGACTGCCAGTGGATGCCGCCGATGCTACCCGTCCACAGCCGCTGGCCGGTGATTGGATTGAGGGCGTAGACGCTGTTGCTGCGAGCGTAGTAGAGGACGTTGTTGGCAACGAGCGGGGTGAAGCCAGCAGTGCTGGTAGTCCAACCAGTCGCCAGGATTGGCACCGTTCCGCTGAGGACGACCTTCAGGCCGCTGAGGCCGTTGGTGTTGGCAACGAAGACCCAGCTATCGTTGTTAGCCGGGTTGACCCAGCTTGCGGGCTGGCTGAGAACTACGCCCGTACCCTGCGGCAAGGCCATACGGTAGAGTTCGCCACCGACATTGCCGGGGCCACCCTGCCCACTAAGGTTGTCGAGGTTGAGCAGCATCACGTAGCCCTCTTTGCCACCCTGCACTGCCAGGTTCTGGTAAGTGCTACCAGCAGGGGCAGCGACGATGGAGGGAGCGGTACTACCCAAGTCTTTGTCAGTGTTGTTGAGGTAGACGTAGTTGCTAGGCGTGTAGGTGTCTAGCGGCTGGCCACTACTGTTGCCTGTGCCATCTGGGTTGAGCGCAAACACGGTGTCGGCCCAGTCGCGGTTGCTGGCACCAGGGCTGAAGGGGCCGTTGCCAGTGGTCATGTAGACTTTGCCAGTAGCAGGGCTGTAAACCACACCAGGCCGCGCCCAGATTGCTGTCTGCACACTAGCGCAGTCGTTCACCCCAGGGATGCCATTCTCAACGAAGTGGATGGTCAGGTTGCTGCAATTGGCGTTGAAGACCTTCTGCACCCCTGTGTTGAGGTTGATCGTTGTCACGTGGCCCTGGTAGTCGCCACCGTCGCCAGGGTAGCCACCGTTGACCACGTAGAGGTAGCTGGTGCCGCTGATCGTGTTGACTGCCAGAGCCGATGCACTCTTTTCTACGCTCGGCTTGAGGGTGGCAACCTGGGGCCAGGAGTTGGTGATCGTGCCAGTGGTGGTGATCTCTACACCGTTGAAGACGTTGTGCTTGTGTACCTTGCCGTCTACGCCATAGCTGTAGACAAATTGGCGGTTGGGGTCAACAGCGGGCTGTGAGGTGGTGTAGCGCGGCCCAGTCTGCGAGGCCGCCGCCCAAACTTGCTGACCATTGCTGGCATCAAGGGCCAGCAGTTGGGAGCGGTGGGTGCTATCGCTACTGACTGTCAGGAACAGGATGTTGCGGGTACCGCTGATCGTATTGGCGGCCTCAAGGAAGACAGGCGCACTACCGTCGGCCACATCGGGCAGCGTCACCTGGAAGCGTTGCTGCAACTGGCTGACATTGGCGGTGGTTAGCGTGGTTTCCAGCGTGTTGTTGCCCCGCTTGGTCGCGTCACCGTTAAACTGCGTCCAGTCGTAGGCCGAAGCCAGGGCCGGAACGAACACAAGGGTCAGGACGATGAACAGCAGAGTAGCCCGCAGCTTGCTCTTATGGGACATGGTACTATTCCTTTCTGTAAGCCCCTTCTAGGTAAAAGGGGCAATTAACGTCTGCCAAGTTTGATTATAGCCGCTGGCAGACCTGAGTGCAATGGCCTATTTGGGTGAATTGTCCAAGATTGCAGCAACGGTTGCAGCTTGTGGGGCGTGGAGGCAGATGGGCAGGTTGCGGCCAGCTAGCCAATCCGTCCGGTGGGGCGCAGCTAATCGCCGATCAGCCGTAGCCCATGCAGCCGCGCACGCCGCTAGCCCCTGCCTGAGCGCGACCGTGAACCCTCACCCACGGCGGCTGGCTTTGGAGGGCAGAGAGAGGATGTGGTATAATAAAGGCACGATTGTGAAGGCTTTAACAGACCAGAGGAGGAAGCGGGTTGGACACAGCAGTGGTCGAACAGCAGGCGACGCAGCCTGCAAGCGAGCGAGACGTTTACGACATCATCATCCTGGGCGGCGGGCCGACCGGCCTCTTTGGCGCGTTCTACGCGGGCCTGCGCGAGATGAAGACCAAGATCGTTGAGGGGCTGCCAGAGTTGGGCGGCCAGCTTACCGCGCTCTACCCAGAGAAGTTCATCTACGACGTGCCGGGCTACCCGAAGGTGCTGGCCCGTGACCTTGTAGCCCAGTTGGTTGAGCAGACTTTGCAGTTCGACCAGACCGTTTGCGTCGGCGAGCGCGCGATCAAGCTGGAGCGCGATGAGGCGAACAACCTTGTGGTGCTGACCACCGATAAGGCCGTCCACTACGCCAAAACAGTGGTGATCGCTGGGGGCGTGGGTGCATTTTCTCCTACTCGCCTGGACGCGCCGGGGGTGGGCGACTATGAGGGCAAGGGTGTCTACTTCTTCGTCAAGGAGAAGGCTCCTTTCGCGGGTAAAGAGGTGCTGATCGTCGGTGGCGGCGACTCGGCAGCAGACTGGTCGCTGGCCTTCAAGGACATTGCGAAGGTAACGTTGATCCACCGCCGCGACCACTTTCGCGCCCACGAAACCAGCGTACGTGCAATGGCAGCAGCGAAGGAGGCGGGCGAACTGGACATCCGCACCTTCCACGAACTGAAGGAAGTACATGGCGACGGCGAGCGGATCACCGAAGTGATACTGCTCAACAACCAGACCCAGGAGACGATGACCATCCCGTGCGAAGTGGTGCTGCTCAACCTCGGTTTCAAGGCCGACCTCGGCCCGATCAAAGAGTGGGGTTTGGAGCTTGAGAAGCGGGCAATCCGGGTCAACGAGCGGATGGAGACCAACATCCCTGGCGTGTACGCGGCGGGCGACATCGCAGGCTCCAGTGTCAAGCTCAACCTGATCGCCACTGGCTTCGGCCAGGCAGCGACGGCGGTGTGCATCGCCAAGAACTACATCGATCCTAAGTCTAGCATCTTCCCCGGCCACAGCAGCGAGAAGGAGTAACCTCTCCGCGTAGGCGCACCGTGGTTGGCGCGGGGCAGTGGCCTGAAGGCTACTGCCCCTTCTTCGTACTGCAATCTCGGCTAATGGCACGTTGACTGTCACTGGCAGGTGGGTGAGCAGGAAGGAGCGGAGGGCGCGGCCTGCTCGGCTAAGGTAGTGGTCGCGCCGCCAGAGCAATACGACTTCGCGGCTGAGGCGTTGGTCGCTGACGCCGAGGGGGGCAAGGTCGCCCACGCCAGTGA
>Ga0123337_10002287_pt1 | contig 22130 bp, 12 predicted proteins | sample frozenSSSSmetaG_FD_89792 | JGI IMG/M metagenome (GOLD analysis project Ga0123337, IMG submission 89792) | Glacier valley bacterial and archeal communities from Borup Fiord, Nunavut, Canada, to study Microbial Dark Matter (Phase II) -... | ecosystem: Environmental > Aquatic > Freshwater > Ice >...
TGATTGGGCCGCCGGCATTTATTTGTAAACCTTTTAATTCAGTTCCCAAGCGCATCAGGTACTTTTCTGCTGCCTTCATAAATGCCGGATCATTACAGCGTATCTTCATACCCGGTTCTTTTAACAACCATGCAGGCAATCCGCCAAAATCCCATTCGCCACACACATAGGGCCCAGGCCTTAGTATTACATTCAACCCAACTTCCTTTGCGGTGCGAATAAATTCAGCAACATCATTATCACCTGAAAAATTCCAAGTGCCCGGCTTAGGCTCATGTACATTCCAAAAAGCATACGTGCTGATTGTGTTAAAACCTGTTGCTTTAATTTTTAGCAACCTGTCTTTCCAATACTCATGCGGCACACGGGGATAATGTATTTCGCCGCTATAAATTTTGGTAACTTTTCCATTCAATACAAAATTGCCGTTGTTAATGATAAAACTGTTTTGAGCTGATGTGTTAAATAGAGAAAGTATAAGTACAAATACTAGGATTAAACTTTTCATTTATTTTAATTTTTAAATTACCTGATTGCTTTTAATTAAGTTTATGTTGCCGGATATACAATTGCCATTTCCATGCACTAGTTACCATTTCACCCATGTCAAGTGTAGCTTTCCATCCCAATTTACTTTCTGCCAGTGCGGTATCCGCATACATAACTGCCGCATCGCCTTCCCGTTTTGCCCCAATTGAATAATTCAGCTTAAGATTATTATATTTTTCAAATGCCTGGATTACCTCTAATACCGAAACACCATTACCTGTTCCAATATTAAACACTTCGTAATTATTTTTTTGCTGGTTTTGCAAAAGCCTGTCGCAACTTTTTACATGAGCCTTTGCAAGGTCTACTACATGTATATAATCCCTGATGCAGGTGCCGTCGGGAGTATTGTAGTCGTTTCCATAAACTGTTAATTTTTCCCGGAGGCCTGCTGCTGTCTGTGTAACAAAAGGCAGCAGGTTATTAGGAATGCCCAAAGGCAGTTCGCCTAATAATGCTGAGGAATGTGCACCTACAGGATTAAAATAGCGCAACGAAATGGCATTGACACTTTTTGTTGCAGCAACTTTCTCTAAAATGTCTTCTCCTGTTTGTTTGGTGCTGCCGTAAGCAGATAGCGCTTTTTTAAAAGGCGTGGTTTCTGTAACGGGCGATTTATCCGGGTCGCCGTAAACGGTGGCGGAAGAGGAGAAAACAATATTGCTGATTTGCTTTTCATTCATGCACTCAAGCAGATTGATAAGGGAGTACAGATTGTTTCTGAAATATTTAAGCGGTTCTTTTACAGATTCTCCAACGGCTTTAAATGCAGCAAAATGAATGACCGCATCAATATTTTTTTCTTTATTGAGTACTCCTGATAAACTTATTTTATCTGCAACATCAATTTGGTAAAAGGATGGTTTAGCATTGGAAATCTTTTCAATGTTATCTAAAATAAATAGTTGTGCATTACTTAAATCGTCTGCAATTACTACCTCATAACCTGCTGCTATTAATTCCACAACTGTATGCGAACCTATAAAACCCAGGCCGCCTGTTACTAATATTTTGCCTTTATTAATATCCATTCTTTTGAAGTCTGATTTCTTTCTGTTTCAGTTTGTAATGCTCATTGGATTGGTCCCTTAATCTTTCGCCAGCCCACTCCGGCGTAATATCCCTTTGTGCATTAGCCAGCATTTCATAGCCCACCATAAATTTTTTTACAGTAGCCGATCGTAGCAATGGTGGATAAAAGTGCATGTGCCAATGCCATTCGGTATGTTCGCCATCATTTACTGGTGCCTGGTGCATGCCTGCAGAATAGGGAAAAGATATTTCAAATAAATTATCATACCTCGTCGTTAGGTCTTTCAATATTTCTGCCAATGCATACTTTTCATTATCGGTAAATTGTGTAATGCATTGTACCTGACGTTTGCTTACAATCATTGTTTCATAGGGCCATACCGCCCAAAAAGGAACTACCGCAACAAAGTGTTCATTTTCTATCACCAGCCTTTCTTTTAATTTCAACTCTAATTCTATATAGTCTAACAAAAGGCTCTTGCCATTTTTTTCAAAATACATTTTTTGCTGAATGGTTTCTTTAATAATTTCCTGCGGCAAAGAAGTTTGTGCCCAAATTTGTCCGTGTGGATGTGGATTGCTGCAACCCATCAAGTCGCCTTTATTTTCAAAAATCTGAATATTTTTTAATAAAGTATTGGCAGATAATTCTTCAAATTCAATGCACCACAATTCAATCAAACCTTTTATTTCAGCCACGGGTAATTCAGGCAATGTTAAATCATGCCGAGGGCTAAATGTTATTACTCTGCATATCCCTGATTCACTTTCAGCCTTAAGTAAATTGCCTTCATGATATTTTCCTTCCGGTGTATCATTTAACAAAGCAGAAAAATCATTGGTAAAAACATAAGTACCATTATATGATGGATTAACAGTACCATCTGAACGTTTATTACCCGGACATAGGTAGCAACCTGCATCATGTTCAGGTCTGTTTTCAGCGGGTGTTGATTCTAATTTTCCCTGCCACGGCCTTTTGCTTCGGTGTGGCGAAACAAGTATCCATTCACCTGTTAGAATATTTAATCTTTTATGAGGATGTTCTTTTAAATCAAACATATTATCGTTACCGAAAAATTTATTAAATTATGGATGTACCTTCTTCAATACCAGCTATGTAATAAGTCAATGGTAAATTCATCGCTACTTCATAAGCCGGTTGCACGGCGGTTATAAGGTTCTCTATTTCATGTTCTTTTACAAGGTTTATAGTGCAGCCACCAAACCCGCCGCCCATCATTCTTGCCCCTATAACTGCATCATTATTTTTTACAAAATCAGCAAGAAAATCCAACTCCCTGCAACTAACATCATACATGGTACTCAAGCCTTCATGTGTGGCAAACATTTTTTTACCCAGAGCATTTATATCATGTTTCTTTAAATCTTCACATCCCTGCTGTAGCCTTTGATTTTCCTGTACGACAAAGCGACTACGTTTATCAATCAATTTGCTTTTTGGTAATACATATTTATCCAGCATATATTCGGTAACATCACGAAGGGAATTTACCTGTGGTTCATGTTGCTTCACCCATTCAACAGCCTGCATACATTCGGCACGGCGGGTATTGTATTCAGAGGAGGCTAATGAATGCTTTACGTTAGTATTAAGCAATATAATTTTTATCCCTTCTAATTTAAAAGGAACATATTCATATTCAAGCGAACGGCAATCTAATTTTATTAGATGGTCTTTCTTTCCCATCATATTTGCAAACATATCCATAACACCACACATCACACCTGCAAATTCATGCTCTGTTTTTTGAGCCATTTTTATCATCGTAAATTTATCAAGCTTCGTTTGCAGTACTTCATTCAAGGCAAATATCACGGCACATGATACAGCTGCCGAAGACGAGAGCCCTGCGCCAATAGGCACATCGCTGCTTAGTATGGCATTAAAGCCTTTCAGCGGAATATCCAGTTTTTGAAATTGTGCTGCTGCCCCCAAAATATAATTCGGCCAGCTGATACCGACAACAGGTTTTAATTCATTTAAAGCAATAGAAAAAGTTTCATTCAAATCTTCTGCAGCCAAATGAATTTCATCATCATCCCTTAATGCAATTGCAAAGTAAGCGGCTTTGTCAATAGCAGCAGGCAAAACAAACCCATTATTATAATCAGTATGTTCACCAATAATATTTACACGACCCGGCGAACGTACAATTAATGAAGGCTGATTTTTATATCTTTCCTGAAAAGCCTTTTTAATTTTTTCTTTCATATTCAACAATGGATTCAATTTTAAAAAAAAGGGAAAATGAAATTACCCCACAGGATTACCAAAAACCTGCTTGCTTGTGAAACTTTTAAATGTTTTTCTCTTTGCTATTTAAAAATAATTACCTACAAAGGTGGTTACAGACTTTGGCTCAATATTGATGTTATCAGCAGTACTTGAAGAACGGCTAAGGCTTTTGGAACCAGTGGTGGTATAAGTATCGAGTTTGTTGCCGGTGATATTAATGGACGAACCAAACCCATCCAGGGTAAACTTTTTAGCACTGTTGGCCATGTTAATAACAACAACAACAATTTTTCTTGCAACTGCATCTTTATAGGTTGATATCATAAATGAACTTGCAGCAGTGGCATCATCAATTCCATCGATGCTTGATGAAACCCTCTTCATACCCGGGCGCACAAACCTTGAAAAATTACCCATGCACCAGAGTTGTTTTGAGTCTGAAACAATTCCATCATTTTTAGAATTATTTACATTGATGCTGCCGGTTGGGTCGGTAATATAAATTAATGCATCACTGTAATCATAAGGGCTTATTGACATCCACCAGGACCACGAGTTCATATTGGCAAATGTTAAATCATGATGAATTATTTTTGCAACATACAAACCATAATCAATAGACGTGTTCTTTGGATAGCCATTGTATTGTCCGCAGATGTCACCCAAGATACCAAACTCGCTTTGCCAAAGTCCCAAAGAAGGATCTGTCGCATTTCTTTTGTTTAATAATGCGGTTCGTGTATTAATCAAATTATTATTGGGGCAGGTGGTAAAGTAACTATGTCCTGAAATTGATTTCTCTACATTTGAAACATTTCCAATATAATTAGCAGAAGCTGTATTGAACCAGTTATAAATCTGGTCGCCACGGTCGCCACCATAAGCATCTGTAATAAAATTTAATTGAGCAGCTTCGCCCAAAACAATTTTTGTTACAACGCCAGCCGTTTGTAATTTAGGGCCTAATAATCTTGTTAGTGCTGCCATCTCAGTGTTAGTAGCAGCAGTGCCTTCCTGACTTGCGTTTGCGCCGCCCCAGTTCCATTGTGGTTCATTGAATGGACTTACATAATCAAAATTAAAATGACCGGCTACGGTACTTAAAAAATTTGCATAGTCCGGCATTTTGCCTGCCTGTATGTTAAACGAAGTACGGCCGCCACCATGTGCCATCCCATCAAGCGTCATACTCACCGGCGCAGAAACTGCAAAGCCATTAATGTATTTTACATTCCTTGCTCTGGCTGCATTTAAAAACCACTGTGCGCCTTGTTGTTTAGACCAATCGTAAGTACCGGTACCGGTTAAAAAACACTCTTCCCTTCTCCATTCATCCGATATGCCACTAGCACTGCCCTGCTCATAACTGCCTGCCCCAATATTGAAACGCCATTGTGACAACCCAATTCCTTTTGGCGAACCATCTGCTGAAGTATCGGTACTGAAAAGATAATCAGCGATTTTATTTTTTTTATTTAAGTCCCCCCACTTACCAATGAATTTGGTGGTCCAGCAATCCGATGCACCAAAACTGTGAATGGTTTGTTTTTCATCATTTAGATTGATACTGATTTTTGTTTTTATATTAAGCAAACAAGTATCGACACCATTGTAAAAACAAGGGTTTGGCGGAGGAGGTATGGGTGCTTCTTTTTTAGTACATCCCGTCACTATTAAGGAGATGGTTATATGCAGCAATATTGGTAACATAAAAAAATTATTTTGTTTCATTGTTATTTATAGTTTTTTATAAAGTTTACTTTATTAAATGCATTTTACGTTAGTTTTAGTTTTTTTTTTCAAAAAATCAATATCCATTATTTTGAGTAACTGTGCCACCGCTTGCTTGTATTACGTTTCTTGGTATTGGCCACAATTCGTTTATTCCTTCTTTAAACTCAATCCCTTTATTCTTGTTTTCCCGGTGCGGCATGTTTTCTACAGGGTCAGTATTTTGTGTGGTATTGTACAAAACAAAAGTGCCAGTTGGTCCCATTAATGTACTAATTAATTTTTTACCATTAATTTTTATACGTCTAATATCATCCCAGCGGTAAGTCCTTTCTGCTGCAAATTCCAACCGTCTTTCATTCCAGATTGCAGTCTTTAATCCATCACCCGACAAGCCTGTTTTTGCAGGCAGATTTACCCTACTACGAACGTTATTTAATTGTGTTAAAGCTTCTGTACTCTCTCCGCTAAATGCGGCAGCTTCTGCATAAATCAATAGCACTTCAGCATATCTTAAAATGATTTGATTATATGGCTGATTACCATATAAGCCGCCTCTTTCTGCAATAGGCACATATAATTTTCTTGAATGGCGGCCTGATGTATGCTGGTTATTATATGCAGGAAAAATCCGGTTCTCGCCTGCTACAGGTTGCCCTTCTTTAATAATAGTATATCCCCTGCGGATTGTATCGCCTTCATTGTTAAATGCATTTTCAAGATTACTTGTTAACCCAAACCAGCCCCAGCCACCGTCACTGGTGGCCCACGTCATAGTAGTGGCTCTTGTTCCTGTACTAAATTTTGAGTCAGGCTGATAACCAATTTCAAATAATGATTCGTTACTCCACGGGTTGCTTGGTTTCCATAAATCACCAAAGTTTGGTAAAAGGCTATACTTGCCCGATTGAATAACAAGATTGGCTGTAGCTTTTGCATTAGGATAATCTTCCATAAATAAATAGGCTTTTGCCAACATGCCCAATGCTGCTCCTTTAGATGCCCTTCCTTTATCCTGTGCTGCATAAACATCTTTATCGGGCAATACAACCGCTGCGGCTTTTAAATCTAACACAATTTGTGCATATACATCTTTTGCAGACGAGCGTGGAATCAACTGGTCACTTGTAGGCAAATCTGTGTACAATACACAATCTCCATAATTCTTTACGAGCTCAAAATAATAATAAGCCCTTAAAAATTTAGCTTCTCCTACAATCCTTGCTTTTAGAGCATCAGTAATGGGGGCTTTAGCTATTACACTAATTGTGTTGTTACAATTTCGTACTCCCTGGTAAAGCACTTCGTATAGGTACCTTGCCCAAGAATTGTCTGCATTTAGCACATTTCCAAATGCCATAGTACCAATCTCTGTAGGTCTGTCCTGGTAATCGTTTCCACCCCAACCATCATCCGTTGAGCATTCCAGCATCTGACGTTGAAAAGGCCCGGAGTACCAGTCGGTGCCGTCTGCCAAAGCATAGCAACCATTAACCAGTGCAAGTGCGGCTGGTTCATCTTTAATGGTCCTTGCCTGATCTTGTATTCCATACAATTTTTTCTCAAAAAAATCTTTTTTGCAACTGCTTATGCAAACCATCACTGCTGTCACAACTAAGCAAGTTGTTGCAGTTTTTAAAAAATTATTTTTCATAAATTATTTTTTTATTTTTTTATGATTAAAGTCCAATAGCCAACCCAAGAGTAATAGTTTTTTTAACCGGGTACTGAGAAATATCTACACCATTTGCATTGATTGGCAAATCAGGATTATAAATCTCCGGATTGATACCAGGATAATTTGTAAACGTAAATAAATTTTGTGTGTTGATATAAATTCTTGCCCTCCTGATTCCTTTAATTAATTTTTCAGTAATGGTATAGCCCAACTGGATATTATTCAATCTGAAATAATCGCCTTTCTCCAAAAACCAGGAACTAAAGCGAAGTAAATCCGGTGTAGCACCATCCTGAACAAACCGGGGATATAAATTTGTAGACCCTTCGCCATTCCATGCTTTATTTAATGAACCGGCCAACACATTGGCACCAAGTGCACCCTGATTCAGGAATTTTTTTGCAAACCATAATACTTTATGGCCAAATCTTCCATAACCAGAAACTGCTAAATCAAATCCTTTGTATTCTACTTTTAGGTTTAGCCCCAACTCTAGTTTAGGGTTTCTGCTGCCAAGATATACACGGTCTTTGTCATCCAATTTACCATCTCCATTTGTATCCTGGTATTTAAAATCTCCTGGCTTTGCATTTGGTTGAATCAGGTTGCCACTTTTATCTGTATAGGCATTTATTTCAGTTTGGTTTTGAAAGATATTTAGTACCTGATAGCCCCAGTATTTTCCAATCTCCTGACCTATTTCAGATTTGGTATAAGGGCCTTGTAATTCTTCTGTAAGCCGATATGCGCCCTGTGCGTCACCCAATACAGGATCCCCTGTTAAACCGTAGCTGTCAAGATAAGGTGTGTTTTGAGAAAGATTGGCCGACACATCGAATTTTAATTTATTCTTAGGTTTACTCTTATATCCAATCGTTGCTTCCCATCCTTTGTTTGAAATTTGACCTAGGTTTAATTTTTGGCCGCCGGGTATTCCTAATTCAGGCCTGCCTGTATAATCAGTAAACAATAAATCTTTGGCAATTCTTTTATACAATTCACTATTTACATACAATTGATTGCCGAACCAGTAAGAATCAAACCCAATATTTTTGTCAATGTCCCTTTCCCATTTTAATTTAGGGTTCGCCGGCCTTGCAACAGTGTATATTGGATAACCTGTTCGGGGGTCACCAAATGTGGCAACATTTACGCTTCCATAAGAAGGGCTCAAAAAATTAAGATAAGCTGCCGGATCGTTCAATGAACTGTTTCCAATTTGTCCATAGCTGGCCCTAATTTTCAGGTAATTTAATTTTTTAAATGATTGCAGAAATTTTTCATTTGTGGCAATCCATCCAATTGATGCAGATGGAAAAACAGCATACTTACTTTCGTTATAAAACCTGGTTGAAACATCCCTTCTTAAAATTCCTTCTGCAAAATATTTTTCTTTGTAATTATAATTTACTCTGCCGAAGATAGCACCCCATGTATCCTGGTATTCATAACCTCCGGTGGAAATAAAATCGCCCTGCATGTAATTGAGGTAATAATAGTCGGAGTTTGTTGGGTCTTGGCTTTTGTATCTTGCTGCCGAATTTCCAACACCAAATTCTTTTCTTGCTTCATACCCTGCTAACAAACCAAAGGTATGGTCTGCAGCTAAGGTATAAGTGTAATTGGCTGTCTGCGTCCATATCCAGTTAAATGCATGGCCTGAATTATTATAAGCGTTGTCAGATTTATTTAAAGTGGAAACATCTGCAGGGTCAAAGTTTCTGTCAAGGTTTCCATTATTAAATCTGGGTGTATACCCGGCACTATAAGTTTGGGTAGTATTGATATTCATCTGGCTCCTCAGGTGCAGGTTTTTTATCGGCGACACATCAAGATAAGCAGAACCAATAATGCCAATAGCATAATTTTTATTAAACTTTCCTCTAGTTAAAGCTGCAATCGGATTCACATTTCTATCAATGCTTGTTTGGCTAAACTGGCTGTACTCATTGTATTGAGGTCTTGATACATAAATAGGTAAAGTAGGTTCTGTGCGTACCACAGGCATTAAGTCACCTCCTCCACCTGGATTTTCCCAGTTTTCAAAACGCGGGTTTAATGTAAAGCCTATTTTTAAGTAATTTTTTGGGGTAAAATCAAGGTTTAAACGAGCCAGTATTTTTTGCCAATAAGAATTGCCGACAGTAAAGTTACCATCAGTTTTTACATACCCGATGCTGCCAAAAGAACTAAGCTTATCAGTACCACCTGAAAAATTTAAATTGGCATTGATTTGATTGGCAGATTTTATGGTGGCATTCCACCAATCTGTGTTGGCAACATTAACAGGTGCTATATAAGCGGGGTTTCTTCTTTTTTGAATAGCAATATATTCATCTGCACCTGCCAGCTTCGGATTTTGATAAAAGGCGCTTCCGTACGATACATCTGCGTCCGTCTGAAACCTCCCTAACCTGCCTTTTTTTGTAGTGATAATAATTACGCCACCTGATGCGTCAGAACCATAAATCGCTGCGCCGGATGCATCTTTTAAAATGTCAATCGTTTCAATATCATTTAGGTTTACAAAGTTCAAACCCGTTCTTCCCAGGTTTACCCCGTCCATAATTACCAATGGGTCGGTACTGTTTTGTAAGGAAGTAAAGCCCCTGATTAATATTTTTTGCGTGGGAGGATTGCTGCCACCACTGTTGGTTACCTGCACACCCGAAGCCCTGCCTTGCAATACTGAACCAAGATTGGTGGAAGGCATACCTGTTAGGTCGCTTCCCTTAACGGAAGAAATCACACTGGTAACGGCGTTTCTTTTTGATTTGCCATATCCTTTATCAACAGATACTTCTACTTCTGTCAGTTGATTTTCTTGTGGCGACAACACAATTTCCATATTTGCTTTAGCAGGTATTTCTATTGTATAATAACCAACAGACGTAACCGTCAGCATAGTACCCGCAGAAATATTTGAAATGGAAAATCTTCCATCTGTTCCTGTTGAAGTACCCTTTTTTGTTCCTTTTTGTAAAATGCTCACACCACTTATTGGGTCTCCAGTTATTGATTTTACAAGCCCCTTCACAGCGCTTTGTGCCCATGATAATGTGGTAACAGAACTGCATAAACAGATCAATAGCATTTTTTTCAAAATATTATTTTTCATAACTTTCATCGTTTTGGGTTAAATTATTATTTACGTTCAAATTTGCAGTTATTGAGATAGCTGTCAAAAGTTACTTTGTAGTTAACAGGTGTGGTTGAGATTGGGAATTCGGCATTTACACCTCCGCTAAATATGGTATTGTCAGGATCACCGGCGTTATCAAACCGCCAGAAATCTGTCCAGCCATTATTGGTGGTTAAGATAAACTGCGCAGTATTATAAGTGCTGCCAGGTGGTGTACCTAACTTGAGTATTTTAGTAAAGAGATATGGGTTTACAGGGTCTTTATCTAGTAGAATAATATCGGGCGAAGAATTTTGCCAGTTCATATTAGGATAATCAAAAAAACCCCTGCCTACAATAGCTACCTGTGCAAAAGCACTTGACGGATTTGGAGCAGGAAAAGCTGTTGTAGTGAAAGCAAGGTTCAATGTATTAAATGAAATTTTGTAATAACCTATATTGGGTAACACAATCGGCAGAGCCTTTGTAAAATCTCCGGTTAATTTTGAGGGATTAACAGGGTCTTTTCCATACATAAATGGTTTTAGGGTTGTTTTACTTGGGATAAACCACACTTGTGAATTAGGCGCAGCCGAATAATAAGTAACTTCATAATTATAAGACGAAGTTTTTGTTACAAGCATTGGTACACCAAATAAATCACTTGTTAGTTTTGAAGGGTCGGTGCTTTCTATCAGGTACATTTTTGGGAAATCTGAATTCAATAAAACTTTAAATTGGTTTGATGTTGCATTATTTCCGACGTTTGTTGCTGTTAATGTAATGCTATGTATTTTATTTGCTGCGGTATCAGGCATTTTAAATTTATACTTAACATGGTAACTTTTAGGATTACCAGAATCTGCCAGAGAAACAACATTGTACAAATACCAGTCATCGTACCGGAGAGTAAAAGATTTTAACCCAACATCGTCAGTAAGGTCTGCTTCCATAAAAAAATCAGCGCCCAGTGTAGATATAATTACATCATTGCTCATTACAATTTTGGGTGGGTTTGCGGCGCTTGGTATGCTGTCACTTTTTTTACAACTGCTGAGTATTGAAATAAAAAAAACCAGGCAAAGCATTGCGGAATTGAAAATATATTTTCTCATAAAATTAATTTAATAGTTATTGTTTTATTGCCTGCACAAGATTGGTTTGAGCATCAAACACAAAAAGATAAGTTACGGGCGTAGTTGTAATGGGTATTTCTGTATTTACACCACCATTGAACACTGCTGATACTGGTGCTGTGCCATCATCAAACCGCCAAAAATCTGTCCATCCATTATTGGTGGTCATAATAAACTGGGCGGAACCATAGGTGCTGCCGGGAGGGGTTCCCAACTTAAGAGTCTTTGTAAAAAGAAAAGGGTTTACAGGGTCTTTATCCAGTAAAATAATATCGGGTAAAGCATTCTGCCAGTTCATATTGGGATAATCATAAAAACCTCTTCCTACAAAAGCCACCTGTGCTGGTGCCGTACCTATTGGCGTGTATGGCTTCACGGTATAATTTAACAGTAACGTATTAATGGTGATTTTATAATAACCTGCTACCCCTAGCGTAACCGGTAAAGATTTAGTACCATCAGTTATTAATTTTAAAACATTGTTTGGGTCTGTGCCAATTGCTATGGGCGTAAAACTTGTTTTATTTGGTATAAACCTTATTTTAACACCGGAAGTTTTTGCATAATAAATCATTTCAAAAGTGTGAGAGGCTATTTTATTCATTTGTGCCGGCACACCATATAAATTACCTGCAAGGCTGGAAGCATTCGCCACATCTGATAAATAAACTTTATTAAAATTCAGATCCTGCAGGCCAATTTTAATTTCAGTAGAATTGGTCCCACCTTTTCCATCTGTAGCTTTTAAAGTAATAGAATGTATTTGCAATGCCGCATTGGTGGGAATAAGCAGCGGCTCGTTCACGGTATAGTCATTACCAGACACAGAAATTGTTTTTGAAATATTCCATGGCTGATAAATAATTTCAATTTTTTGTAAGCCATCCGGCGATGAAACTTTAGCTTGTAAATTGATTGTTTTACCGGTACTGTCAATTATAAAATCAGACACGTTGGTAAAGGTGATTGATTGTGAAGGAGCTTTCAACACAAATACACCATCATTGTTTTTTTTGCATTGTACCATTATTATTGACACCAGCAAAAGGCCCGTCAAAATGGGGAGCAATCGTTTTTTCATCATAGTAGTTTTTATAGTTTAAGAAATCATTGTTTTATTATCTTTTTCAAATTATTTTCATTCAGATTGGTTATGGGATTAAATTTGTTTCCCTCCATGTATTTCAGCAAACTATATTTCAATTGGGCAGCTACTGGCCGCTTTTCTAAATCATGCTGAAGATCCATTGTGCATAAAAGTAATTTTCCTTTACCCACTTTAGCTTCAATAATGCTGGCCATATTGCGGTTCTTGAAAAAATTATCTATGTCTCTTAACACAATAGCAGAAGGATTGATTCCTAAGCTGTCTAAAACCAATGTTGAAGAATTTTTACACAAGTCCCACCATTGCCAGTTGGTATATTCATCCGTAGGAAAATTGGCGAAAGCAGAATGAGCGGGATTAATCAACAACCCCATCGTACCAGGCTGATTAGGAAAATGAACAGGACTCCAAAACACCTGCACAAATTTTCCTTCTACTCCATTTATTTTTTCTTTACCAGGATTTAGTAAAACAGTTCTGCCTTCATTTAATGCATTGATTGCTGTTGCATAATCTGTCGTAAAAACTACCTCAGAATTTATTTTGGGTAATTTTTTTGGATACACCCAAATATTCCAATTGTTACTGTAATTAGTACTATCAATACTTACGGTGAGGGTTAACTTTTGTGCGGTTGAAATTTTATTTAGTACTGCAGTAATATTTCCAAGCGTAATTCCATTACCGATTCCGATGGTTGATGGGCCGAATTTTCCTTTTGCAATTACTTGTTTTGATTCAGTAGAAATTTGCCAGTTTACAGATGCCTTTTTAATGGAAGCTGCACTAAAATTCGCCACTTCAACAGATGCTGTAAAAGTTTCATCATTGGTATAAGTAGCTTTTTCAAATCTTATCAGCGGAACCACCGGAGAGCAAAAATTTTTAAATTCGTTGGGAGTTATCAAACCTTTACTTTCCCAAAACGCATCCAGTATACCAACCAATGCAGTTCCCTGTCCAGGGAAATCATGCAAATCCAATAGCTGGAAACCACTGGCACCCCTTGTTTTCAAAGCTCTTTCAATTTCTTCTTTGTATAACAGTACGGCTAGTTTCCCGCTTGCCTGTGTAAAATCATTTGCCCGTGTCAATAAATTCTTTTTTATCAAATCATTTTTTACAGCAATAAAATTTACTGGTTTTAACACACCGGTATATTTTCCAATTTCACTCATGTTCGGATACACAGCGTATTGTCCTATTTCATGTGTAATCAATGGCACTGGCAAACTATCAACCGCATTATTATAATCTTTATTAAAAGATGGTGCCTCTGTATCAAAAATCCCCTGACCACGTACCCAACCTTTCTTGGTATATTGGGTAACAAAATAGTCATCGGCTGGCACGGGCGATTTGCCAAAACCTTCTTCAAAAGTAAAAGTAGTAGTGGTATATAATCTTCTTTTATCAATTGCCTTCAATGCCATTACTTCATCAGAAAGCCATTGCATGTTTCCCTGCATTTCGTTGCCCATGCTCCAAAAACAAAAAGACGGATGATTACCATAATATTGAATTATTCTTTTCGCTTCTGCTTTTAAAAAATCATCGGCTAATTTGTCCTGCCCTATTTTTAATGTCCAGGCAGGTAACTCAATTTGTAGATAAAACCCCATTTCATCTGCAACCTCAAAAGCTGCTGCAGGTGGGCACCAGCTATGAAAGCGAAGATGATTTAAACCATAATTTTTTGCGGTTTGAAATACTTTTATCCAACCGTTTTTTTCCATTGGCGCATGGCCCAGATTTGGAAAAATACTACACTCCAAAGTTCCCCTTAAAAATAATGACCTATTATTTATTTGCAAATGTGCATCGGTCGTACTGACTGTTCTTACACCAAAGGAAGTGGTTGATGCATCATTTCCTTCAGCAGACTTTACAGATACATTTAGGCTGTATAAAGCAGGATTAAATTCGTCCCATTTTTTTAAAGCGCCACTTGTTTTTATGAAGGAAGTAATTTCATTTACACCGGGATTTAGGGTAATATTCAAACTGGATGCAGTAAATTTTGTAGCGCCATTTGCTGCAGATAAATAAATAGAACCCTTCGTAGTTTTATCAAGACTATTATTAATGATGCTGACTACTTTTATTATATTTTCTTTGGCTTCTGGAAATACCTGCAGGTTTTCAAGATAGATTTTTGAAGTGGACCTAAGTTCAATTTTACCAATTACACCATTCCAGATTATTTGGGTATCATCGGTATATGCCTGAGCAAAATTAGCTGTGCCGAGGCTGATATCATATTTACGGCTGTTATCAATTCTCAAAGTCAGGATGTGCTTGCCGGGCTTTAAATAATTGGATAAATTAAAAGTATGTGGGGCAACAAGGCTCTCACCCATTTCATTTATTTTTTTTCCATCTACCCAAATATTAGTTTGCCATATTATCCGCTCTAAAAAAAGTGATATATGCTTTTTATCCCATCCGGTAGGTATGGTAATTTCTTTTTGATACCATGCTGCTCCAGTGTAAGAAACCTTGCGCAATAAATGCAGCATTACCGCTCTCGTTAATTCAGGTTTGATGTTTATCCGGTTGCCAAAGCCAGCATCATCCATCGTACCTGGTAATTTTATTTGTTGACTAAAAAATACCGCTGGTTTGTTATACCATGCTGATGTTTCGCCTTCATTTAAGGAATCAATTTTAAATGCCCAGTTACCAGCAAGTGAAATATTTGCAGCAGTTTGTGCAGTTGCATTTAATGCGAGCAGTGTTAAAACAAAAAAGAATATTTTTCCTATAGCAATCATTAAGCGTCTATTTTAAAAAATGAAACTTTCACAACTTTACTTGGTTGCGCTAAAAACTCAATCATATCCAGATGTATAGCAGCTCCCTGATGATTGATATTACTATTTAATACTTTTTGTAAATTATTTTTTGCTTCTTCAATTTTACCTAAACCCAGCAATCCTAGGCCGATAAGATAATGGCAATGGAGTGTATTCTTCATATCAAGGTCCTGATCAAATACCAATAAATCTGGCAGTGAGACAGCAAAATAATCCATTGCAATTTTATCATGCAAATGTTGCTTACCAAAACTGATAAGTTTATTGAAAATTTCCTTTGCACTATTTTCTTTGCCTAATTTCAACCATGCCAATCCTTGGTAAAATATTTTATCGGGTTGAGGGTCGTTGTAAAAAATTGCTTGAGCAGGTTCGCTGATTCCCTTTGTGGCAAGTGCAAATTTTTCTCTTGCCTCTTGCTTTAACCCTAGTGCTTCATAAGCACAGCCCTTCAAATAATTAATATCATTTTCCTGAGTGTCATATAATTTACCTTCGCCTAAACTGTAAGGATAAATATCTATTACGTTTAGCAATTGTAAAGCATACTCATTTTTTTCTTCATTTAATGCTTTCTTCGCCAGTTCAATATGGCAAATCAAAAATTGGTTTACCACTTTTCCTTCACCACCCTCCCATGGATGAAATTTTCTTACTTCAATCAGTTCTTTTGCTTTTTCAAAATTGCCCAACTGGTTGTAAATTGATATTCTCTCTAAATAAAGATCATCCCTCATGGCTACCAGGGACAAATTCTTTTCAAGTAACTCAAGTCTTTGAGATGAAGGATAGTTTTGAATTTTATAAGACTGGTCTAATTCCATCAATACCCTTGCATCAGATGAATCTAGTTCAAATGCTTTTTTTAATAGTCGCAAACTTGATGTCGGGTCATTTAATTTATTGTGATACGCAAGGGAAAGGTTGCGAAGTACCGTAGGAAATCTGTCATCTAACTGCATTGATTTTTCCCAACACCCTATAGCCTCTATATATTGTCGTCTTGCATACCAATAGTTGCCCAAGTAATAATATGCTTTAGCGTCACCTGAATTGTTATTAATTGCAGATTCCAGTACCATCATATCTTCAATCTTGTTAGGAAAACAATAATCCGGTGATGTAATTGCTGCCTTATTGAAATAGGCATTCGCTATGGTTTGATTGTTCAACTGAATATTTAACCAGCCTAAGTAATAGTAAAGCAAAGGAGTATCCTTTACTTGGTTTTGTTCATATAATTTTAATAAATCTTTTGCTTCTTCATACATGCCTGCCTGCACGTAATCCAGCGCATATTCCAGGTAATTATTAAAACTGTTTCTTATCAGCTTTGTAAAATCAGCTAATAAAGTATCTGTGTCAGATTGTATGTTAGCGGCTGCTGCAATTAAATATTGTTCAAATAAACAGCCATAATTAAAAGGATCAATGGCAAGTGACTCATTGATTAAAATTCTTGCTGCTGCTGTTTTTGCTGTTTTTCTTAATAGTACCGTTTTTAAATGCCTAGCATTATGACTATGGCTATTTTTAATAATTGATTTATCAATTAAATACAGTGCATCCGTATAGTCTCCTTTGATTGCTGCAAGCCTTGCAAGTTGAAAAAAAGAGTTGTGCTGGCATTCATCATTCCAGGTAGCTTTATAAAAAAAAGAATAGGCTTCGTCATTTTGTTTGCCCATTTTTAAACACAACCCAAGATTATATAAAACAATGCCTTCATTAGGATTTGTATTTCTTTCGGTTATGCTATTAACCGCTTTTCTAAAATAAGGCTCAGCTTTTTCAAACTGCCCATTTCTTAAATAAAGTAAGCCCATTGCATTGTTGCAGCGAATATCTGATGCATCTCTTTTTAATGCCTCTTCATAATACGAAGCGGGAGAAAATGTTGCATGGCGGTATTGCTCTAAATGCAAGCCGTTTAAAAATAATAATTCATTTGTTTCAATTTCAGAAGGATGTTTTGCAGCTTTTGCAGGTTGGGGTATTTCCTTTTCAATTTTTTGTTCAGGCTGGTAACTTACCAGTATATTTTCTTTGTTATCGCTTACAATTATTTTTATTTCTTCCAATAAAAATGAACTATTTAACTGCACCAATTGCTGGTAACTATTTTGAGGTGATAAATCAATAGTAAATTTATTAAGCTGTTCATTATTTTTAAAAAGCTGTATAACTGCATTTGGATATACTGCCGTAGCATAAACTTTTATTAGTATTTCATTGCCATTAAAATCAACATTAAGTGCGGCTTCTTTAGTGGCATTTTTAACCATTCCTATTTCCGCATAGGGCATAAAATATTGCTCAAAACTTTTTTCTTCGTTAGGTTGTATCCAGGCAAAGTCCGGCTGGTTGTCAGTAAAAACACCGCACATCAATTCGATGTATGGCCCGTCATCGTCAGTAAGATTTCTGTCCCAGGCTTTGCCAAAATCGCCGTTGCCCCAGGTCCACTGTTTTTTACCTGTGGATACATGATGATTGGCGACATGCAACATACCGGCCTGGGTATCATGTTCGTAGCTGCCAACAAAATTATAACTGGAATGCACCGCCATGTAAGAAGTAGGTACCGGTATATTTTTGTACATAGAAATATCTGTACCCGGTGCATAATTTACTTTATAATAAGTACCGGTTGCTATGGGGAAATCAATCACATCTCTTTTGCCATGATCAAATACTGCATGTACATCCGGTGGAAAAACGGATTGATAAAAATCATTCACCTTAACCGCAGGATTAGCCCACCAAAGAAAGGTTTGAGGAAAAGGTGTTTTATTGTATAAGCGTACTTTTATTTCAAGGTATGCTTTGTCAGGATATAATGTAAAGCCAGCCATCCCCTTTGTCCTGAACATTTTTTCTACTTCATTTACCCATACTGTTTTGCTACCGTCTGCGTTTTCTTCAATGGTAAAATCAATCGGCTGATAAGTAGATGGGCGGTGGTGCTGCGGCCAGTTAAATTCAATACCGCCACTAATCCATGGACCTGTTAAACCAACCAGTGCCGGCTTAATTACCTGATTATAATAAATGAAATCTCTTTTACGGATTTTATCATAAGCCCGATGAACCCTTCCGCCAAGTTCAGGTAAAATCATTATTTTAACAAACTCATTTTCCAAAAAAATGGCATCATACTCTTTGTCAGATTTTACATCTGAAATTGTTTCGATTACCGGATGAGGATAAACCACACCGCTACTTCCCTGATAAATTCTTTTCTCTAAAAAAATGGGATTTTTCTCTGGTTCACCAACACCATAAGTAGGAATCAATATTTTTTCATGCCATGCAGAAGCAAGATTTTTCATAATAACAAGTTAATAAACAATCGAAAACAAAAATAATGATAGATTACCTTTTGTTTAATGGAATAATTGTTTGTTATGATGGATTATATTATTATTGCACTATGCTTAGAAAGAAAGAAGGCTTTGCCGGGCAGCGGGCAATTGTACTGCCAAGAACAATATTGGCAAAATATTGTAGCTCAAATTCTTTGATTGCAGGTGCATACATTACTGACATTGGTTATTATCCAAAAGCTAAGTTTCATTATAGGGAAAGAATACATGGCTGTGACCAACATATATTAATTTATTGCTGTGAAGGAAAGGGCTGCTTAGAAATAAAAAAAGAAGTATACCGACTTAATCCTGGCGAATTTATTATTATCCCCCAAGGGGTTGCTCACAACTATTCAGCAGACGAAACAACTCCGTGGACTATCTACTGGATACATTTTAAGGGGAATATTACCAACAGTATTTTGAAAACATTTCAATTGAAAAACAACAGTTATAAAGGTTTTGTTGATTACCAGGACAGCCGTATTCGTTTATTTGAAGACATGTATTCCAATCTTGAAATGGGCTATAGCAATGATAATTTATGCTATGCCAATATGTGTCTGCAGCATTTTTTAACGTCTTTTATTTTTAATGATAATTATAACTTGGCTGATAAAAAACAAAGTATTGGTACCATAAATTCTTCTATTATTTACATGCAACAGCATATTTATGAAATGATTCCGTTACAGGTAATGGCGCAGGCGGTTCATTTATCAGCATCACATTTTTCTTTTTTATTCAAAAAAAAAACAGGCTTCCCTCCCATAGAATATTTTAATCACCTTAAAATACAGAAAGCCTGCCAGTATTTATTATTCACCGATTTGAGGATAAAAGAAATAGCTGATAAACTGGGTATAGAAGACCAGTATTATTTTTCGAGAATGTTTACCAAATTGATGGGAATCTCACCGGTTGCTTACAGAACAAAAAGAATTAGTTAACAGGATTTTAATTAGTGAACAGTAAAGAAATCTTCCATCTCTTCTAATGTTTTGCCTTTTGTTTCTTTTACTTTTAACCATATAAAAAGTAATCCAATTAAACAAATAACGGCATAGATATAAAATGTTTTATCCTGTAATCTTTCATACAAAATTGGAAAGGTAAACGTAAGAATAAAATAGGCTGCCCACAAGCACAACACTGCTACAGTGGTGGCAGCAATCCTTATTTTATTAGGGAATATTTCAGATATCAGTACCCAGGTAACAGGCGCCAAGGATGTGGCATATAAACCTATTGCAGCCAGTAAAAACCAGGAGACACTGGCAGATTTTGTACCAAGCAAAATAGAAATAATTATGTATAAAATTGTTAAGCCGCCGGCGCCTGCAAGCATCAAGGGTTTCCTACCCACTTTATCTACAAGCAACATTGCCAACAAAGTAAAAACTAAATTTATTCCGCCAATAAATACCGTTTGTAATAATTGATCATCTTTTGAAAAGCCAATACTTTCAAATAAAACTGAAGTATAATTAAATACTACATTAATACCACAAAGTTGCTGAAACACTGCCAATCCTATACCAATAAGTACAGCGGGTAGAACAGCTTTTTCAAAAACAGCCTTATAATTTACTTTGGTAACAGCTGAAATATTTTTACTTATAATCGATGATGATTCTCTTGCATAATTTTCACCACCAATCTTCATTAATATTTTTTGTGCCTTTGCTTTCTTGTCTGCCTGCATAAGCCAGCGTGGGCTTTCCGGTAACCAAAGTACACCAAAAATAAATAAAATTGAAGGCACAGCTCCAAGGCCAAACATCCACCGCCATGCATCTGTACCATTGTTTCTTAAAGAGTAATTCACCAGGTTGGTTACAAGAATCCCTATAACAATTGTCAATTGATTAATAGCTACCATACGGCCACGTATATGCGCAGGCGAAATTTCTGCAATATATAAAGGAGATAACATGGATGCCATACCCACTCCAGCACCTGCAAAAAATCTTGCTATAATAAAAATATCTCTTGTAGGAGCAATTGCCATAGCTATAGAAGAAAGAGCAAATAAAGATGCAGCAGTTAATAGACCCGGGCGGCGCCCATATTTTTCAGCCACCCATCCTGCAACAAGACAACCAGCTATAGCACCCAAAGCGAGGCATCCAGTGGTAAAGCCTTCCCAATATTCATTCAAGCCAAACTGTTCTTTTAAAAATGGTAATGCTCCTGATATAACAGCAAAGTCAAAACCAAATAAATAGCCGCCCAATGCAGAAATAAAAGAAATAGATATAATATACCCTGTGTTGAATTGTTGGTTTGTGGAATTCATTATAGCAGTCGTTGGTTTATAAAAAAATAATACGCAATGATAAACAAGACGTTCTACTTAGAAATGGATTTATTAATGAAAAGAATGGATTATTTTATGCAGGTAATAGAATTAATGCCAAATGTTTTTTGATGAACTCCCCCTCTATCTGTTGTAATAAACCGTAAACTATATTGATACTTCTATCAGTTATTTCTTACAACTACAAGGTTTTAAATTTGCTTTAAAAAAACTCATTTTCATAAGTTTCGTACGCTAAATTGATTAGTCGTTATCTCGTATGCAATAAATTGCAAGACCTTTTTGTATTGTTACTTTTCAACACCCACACTAAAAATTAATTTTATTACCTATGACCATATTTGCTAAATAAAATGGCTAATCAGGTATTACATTATGGACTTTGTAAAGCAATTTGACATCACGAAAAATGTTTGAATTATTTAGGAAATATTGAACAGGGAGATGGTTTTGTTGTCTAAAATGTGAAAATAAAACCTGGAGTAAAACGAAGATTTGTTACATAAGCGGATGCAATAAGTTCAAGCATAAAGGTTTCTATACGATATTTCATAAATGTAAATTTGAAATAACAAAAGCATTTATGATTACTTTTTAGTAAGTATTGGTAAGAAAGGAATAAGCTCGATAAACTTGAGTAGATAATTAAGTTTAAAGTAAGAGACCTGTTATGGTTTTAAAAGAAAAATAATGATAGCCATGGTAAATAGTGGTTACAAAAAATTTAAAGTAAAATTTATGTAGATAAATTTTTTGTATAAAGTTGTGAAAAAGGAAAAGCAGGAAGTAAAAAGGCTAAAAAAAAGCTAGTGGTGCGGCGTATTAAGATGGAAAAGAAATGAATTGTGCAATATCATGCATTACAAATAACCGACTCCGGTTTTAAGCAATTAAAACCATTTTTTGAAAAGCATAATGATAAGAAAGAAAATATAGGATGGGATATGTGAAAAGGATATATTCCATTAAAAACTAGCATAAAAATTTGAAATAGGAACAAAGTAATCCAAA
>Ga0123337_10002289_pt1 | contig 22125 bp, 8 predicted proteins | sample frozenSSSSmetaG_FD_89792 | JGI IMG/M metagenome (GOLD analysis project Ga0123337, IMG submission 89792) | Glacier valley bacterial and archeal communities from Borup Fiord, Nunavut, Canada, to study Microbial Dark Matter (Phase II) -... | ecosystem: Environmental > Aquatic > Freshwater > Ice >...
TATTGATAAATTGCCCTAAACGCTCTTTTTCACTTGCACTTAATTCTACTTTTGTTGTTTTCATCCCTCTACTTTACACCCTGGTTGCCCTTATGATAACTTTCCTAGTACACTCTACTGAGCTTGTCAGGTAGCTATCATAGTTACCACCAGCCACTAGTACCTTACCATCGGGAAGCAGGGTTGCTGTATGACCAGCTCGATCATCATTTAGACCGCCCGTAGATGTCCAGATACCAGTTGCTGGATTATATAAATCACCAGGAGTGGCACTGGGAGAATTATCTCCACCAATTGCCAGCACTTTGCCATTGGTTAACAAAGTTGTAGTATGTTGAGCACGCGCTGTTGTCATGTTTCCAGTGTTATTCCAGGATCCGCTAGTGGGATCATAGAGTTCCGTACTGGCTAATGAGTTAGTATTTAAACCGCCAGCTATCTGGATTTTGCCATTGGGAAGAAGGATGGAAGTATGTCGATAACGTGTAGTAGCGAGATTACCGGTGCTACTCCAAACTCCAGTTACAGGGTCATAGAGTTCAGTGCTGGCTATAGCGATAGAGTTGAAACCACCAACAACTTGAACTTTACCATTAGGGAGGAGGGTTGCGGTATGCCGATAACGAGCGGTTGCCAGATTGCCAGTGGCGGCCCACACTCCGGTTATTGGATCATATAACTCGGAGTTTGCTAAAGCATTATTCTCGTTATATCCGCCGACTAACAATACCTTGCCGTTTACCAATAAAGTAGCACTATGGTATTGATGGTGGGCTAACAAATTGCCGGTGGCGGACCATAATCCAGTTATCGGATCATATAACTCGGCACTTGAGATAATGAGTCCACCAGCGACCACCACTTTACCGTTGGTCAAGAGGGTGGCACTATGGCCTGAACGTGGGGAACCCATGCTAGCGGCAGCTGTCCAATTGTTGCTAGCAGGGTTAAATATTTCAGTATTAGTTAAAATGCTAGCATCATTATTGGAACCACCTGCTAATAACACTCTACCGTCAGCTAGCAGAGTGGCAGTATGAGTATCACGAGCCGTAACCATTTTACCAGTTCCAGTCCACAAACCAGAGATGGGGTCGTATAACTCCGCGCTATCTAAATAGCTAGTGATTGGGTCGTTGTCATTGCCCCCGGCAACCAATACCTTTCCACTGGTAAGTAAGGTCGCTGTATGATAGCCTCTGGCGTTAGTCATGTTACCAGTGGTAGACCACGAATTAGTTACAGGATCATATAATTCCGCGCTGGTTAAAGGGGTGTTATTATTGAAACCACCCACAACCAGGATTTTGCCATTCTGCAATAAGGTTGCAGTCTGGCCGTAGCGGGCAGTAACTAGACTACTACCAGTTCGCCAGGAAGGATCAATCGCCAGGGGATAGGTTAGCCCGGCGGGGTTTATTTTCATTTCCAACAACCATTGCCCGGTTTGCCTAGGCTGGCTTAACTCCCACTTTATTATGCCTGGATCGTTATAGCGCTGTCCATTGCTGTCCACCAGCCAGGGTGCTTCAATTTTTAGCTCCTCTCCTTGTGGCCCCGTTACTTTGACTGTGCCACTTTGCTCTAATTGTACTTTCGTTCCTTCCGGCATACTTAAAGAATAATTAAAACTGGTCGGGGCGGAAGAATCGTGCAATAGAAGCACTTCTTTGCTGGTTTGATAATCTGAAACCAGTTGTAATACATCCGTTTGGGGGTACGCACCCCGGTAGACCATTGTGGCATCCTCAATTTTGCCGGGTGCACTCTGTCCATTCAAAGGCTTAATTTCCACCTGAAAATTTTCCAAGCCAACTCTGAATATGCCATTGTAATTCTCAGGGTAAAAGAGGCTCAAACCCTTTGGTGGTTCGGCAGGTATTGAGTTTAAAAGGCTGTTGTTTTGAGTTGCAGCAATTTGTTCTGAGAGGCTTAGTTTAGAAGTTGGAGATTTTGTGGAGATTTTAGAAGTCCTGGCTTTAAATCTGGCACCTATGCCCTTAATGGTTTGACCATTTTGCTCTAAGGTTTCAGGGATAAAACTGGCATTTCCTTCCAGTTGGGGAGCTAGCCCAGGAAATGCGCTTTTTAAGCTTTGTCGAAGACTCAAACTTAGAGTTTGGTTTGTTGTTGGCAACCCAGGCAAAGCAATAAGTACCAGGAAAGCCATCAATATAAGTACGCATATGGAGGCAAAAAGGACTAATTGGGAATAATCGGACGGTTTGCGAGTGCCAAATATTATAGATCTGCACGTTAACATCTAAATTTTTTGATTTGATTTTGAGGCTAAAAACCCTTCAAAATCTTTAGTTCTTTATACTCAGGTCTATAACATACTCCCTCCAACAAAATCGAATGTGCAACTTAGTGTATAACGGTTTTAAGTAACTGGAAGATTTACTAATTACTAATTTCTGTAACATATTACCCATGATTCGCTCTTACTTTTAGTAACAAGCGATTTATCCTATTAGAAAAGCAGACTGAAATTCAGTGATAGTTAGAAAAGCATTTCAAGCAAATTTTCTAAAAATTATTTTACCTTCCCAATAAGATAAACTCAAGGCTACTATTAGTATATGCGAACCGAGGTATATTATTCATATTATACAATAATCAGGTATCCAAGCCAAATTACATTTTATACTTATAAGAGCTTATCTCGGTAGGGTAGAAATATTAACGAATATTAATCAACTTGAAAACGGTTAAGGCACAAGCCAAATGCAACAAAGCCAAATAATTTTCAGCTTTCTTGTTCCAGCGAATAAGAATGGCCCGATAGCGGTTCAGCCAACTGTGAGTGTGTTCTACTACCCAGCGTCTGGCTTTGTAGCCTTTACGCTTCTTTTTGGGTTTAGCTTCCTGTTTTCGACTAAGAATGTGGGTTCGACAATGCCACTTCTGGCAATAATAACGAATTACTTTGCTGTCATAGCCTTTGTCCAGGCACAAGTGTTGGGAGTGATATTTTTAACTTTTGGTCTTTCTACCACGATGCTGTAGTAAGTCAACTCAAACAACTCACTATCATTTCTAGAGTTGTGGCAACCCAGTGGATGAGGTGGGCGGGTTGGTAAGAGTGGCTCTATTTTAGCCCACAATTTATCTGAGATTAGGTATTTGGCTTGACTTTTATTCATGGCTGTTTTCCTCCTGCTGGAGTTTACAGCATTTTCTGTGTCTACCGAGATAGGCTCTAACTACTAAATTTTCAAAATTACTTTTGCTTTAGGTTAAATTTCAGTTATTATAGCGCAAAATGAGTAACCGTTGATATATTATGTCATTTTGTAGGCTCATTAGTAACGGATCTCACCCTCCAAAGCACCAAAATTGATTTTCGAGCCATTAGCCAATAAGGCAGAACGCCCAGGCTCAACATTAGAAATTTCACCTTTATTATTGGTTAGAGTCCAATTTTGCACAGTAAGATTTTTTAGACCAAAGACACTTGGGTCTCTTGGGTGTGGAGAAACCTCGGCCAAAGGTTGGCTGAAATCAAAAGCGCGATGGTTATCCAGATGGTGCGGGTATAATTTGGTATCGGCATTCAGCATAATAATATTTCTGCCCAGGCGTATTCGGAAGGGATACTGCAATTCCTTTTTGCAATTCCAGCAATGTCCAGGCGTGCCCCCCGAGTTTTTAAGGGCTTCAGCATCATAGAAATTTTCCCGTTTGCAGTTTATACAAGGAAAAATAGAGTTCTCAAGCCCTACCATTGTATTTACCCATTCGGTTTCTCTTACTCGCCCATTTTGCGCGTCAGTTATCCCGTCTGTAAAAGCGCGGGTAAATAGTGCTTTAAGGAACAACGGATAAATTCCCCAATAAATAAGAGGATTATCCTGTTCTCCCGGTACTGGTTCATTGGAATGATCCTTCGGGTCGAAAATAAAAATCGGTTCGTAGCCGTAAAGCTTACGCATAGCAGCCAGGTCAAGGCAACGGATTTCGTTTTCTTTCTTTCCTTCTAATGGATGATGAATAAACAGCATGTAAAAAAGAAGTACAGCCAACGAAAATAAATCAGTTTGGGTACTAGGTGATGCTTCCTCACGGACTATTTCAGGAGCCATAAATCGCGGAGTACCCGCTACCTGGGCTTCACTTTGCCCCTGTACTCCTACATTATCGTTATCGCAAATTAAAATTTCTCCGGTTGTTGGCTCGAAAAATACATTTCCAAAATTAATATCACGGTAACATAAGCCTTGCGAATGGAGCATACGAAAGTTGTCCGCCAGTTCGCGGCAGGCTCTTGCCAGGGTTTTAAATTTGGTTTTTACCCTACGATTCATCAGGTCTTCTAAACTGTTATAGTTTGGTGCCCGGAGATTCATTAAATACCCAAAGCCCGCCATAGTGGTCGAAGTAGCCATATAACGCGGCCAGAGGAAATTGGGGGTCGGGGGCCCTTTTTTCACCAAAATCTCTATTATGTCGCGCTGTTCGGGGGTTGCCATATTTTGCTTAAACCATTTAAGTGCCATCGGTTTTCCGTCTAACTTAACCTGGTAAACCTCGCCCTGAGTGCCACCTCCTAGAAGTTTTTCCACCGTGACTGTAGCAGTTTCGACCTTTACTTCTTGCCCGGTTCCTAAGATTTGATTCATTGAATTTGCCCCGATACTTAATATTATTATTTAGAGGTTGCTTCTTACAAAAAGTTGAAGCCTTTTGTGCTTCTATTTTTGTTCTTCTGGCGATTCCTTATCAATTTCAACTGAACTGCCCTGATTATCTGAGTCGAATGTGGGGCTGTCGCTCACTAAGTTCGACAGTTCACCCTGAAGCTCAGAAATTTCTAATTGACCCACACCTAATGATTCGGAGGGATCAGTATCATTATTTTCCACAGAGATAGTTAAGGTTGGATTAACTTCAGCAACTGCCCTTGATGGTTGAGAGAATAGATTTGCTCTATAGACCAGGCCCACAGTTATATCATCACCACTTCCTTGTTCAGAAGTTTTATTCAGGAAATTTTGTAATACCTGCTCCACTCGTTCTGCCCCATGCTTATTTAGAAGTTGGAGGTAATCCGTCGCCACTTTTAAGAAATCCGCCTCCTCTGAATAGGAATTACTATACCCATCTGTACTGAGCATAATTAGTTGAGGGGGATGATTCTCAAGACTCAAGAATCGTTGACGAGTCTGATTTGGCGCATCTTCATTGCAAAGTGAAGTGGTTTCGTTACCAAGCAAATTCGGGTCATTTTCAATAGGTCGAATAACCTCGCCATTATCGGTTACAACCAATATATCGCCATCTCCAAGTTGCAACCAGTAAACAAAATCAGCATCAGCAACTACTCCCAAAATGGTTGAACCATAAACCCGGTAGCGGTTTTGTTCAATATTAAAGTAAGCTTCGTGCTCCTCTTTACTCATTAACGCATCTGCTTCTCCTTCTAAGATGGGATTATTCTCAAGGTCATTGTCCACCAGTTTTTTCCAGGCATGAGAAAGAGTCCGAGGGAGTTGCTCTTTACTACTCCGCTTTAGTAAAGAAGGTATAACTGCTATATCATTATTTGCAAATAATTCCTGGAAGACACTGATAAAAGCTTGTACGGCAAATTCCGAGCCTTTATCGCTGCGAAAACTTCTAGGACTCCCGTGACCATCTGCCACCGCAAGGATCAAGCAATCAGCCGCTGTTTCCCAGGCAAAATAATCTTGATTTGGTAAACCTTTCAGTTTATGGTTTGCCCCAACTACACTCTCACCAAGTACACCCCATTCTTTTGTTTGCATTGACATAGCTTTTCCTACCAGACATCATCAGGGTTTATATTATTCGCTGGCACGACTTTTGGAGGTTCAGGGATAAAGGTAGTAGCACCTTTAGTTTGACTGGCAGGAGCTGAGGCCGCCTTCAATACCTCGGTTGATGCCCACTTAATATAGGCAACTAGCTGGTTAGCGGTATCGGCGTGTAATGGCTCAATTTCTTTGTTTCCAATGAATTGTTTGAGGACCTCATAATCGGTATCCTCCTTTACTCCGATGGCGATCCTGACCGCCTTTTTGCCCCAAGGCTGATTCATTAGGGCCTCCAAACCCTGAGTAAAATCGTCGGTAGGTTGACCATCTGAAATCAAGACCAACACTGGAGGGAAAGCTCTTTTGGGCATATTTTCGACTTTTAACTGTTCGGCTATCGTAGAAAGGGCTTTACCCATATCGGTAACACCGTTAGCCAATACATCAGCCCACTTAAAATCGTTAAGAGGCGTTGGTTGGGCAATATGCCACTGTACCCCACTAGAAAACTTTAAAGCTCTAACCACAACCTCGGCAAATGGATTGGCTTTGGCAACATCCTGCATGGCTGGAATAGACTCTCTAATCGCAAAGTTAAGTGTATTAATCTTTGCACCTGCCATAGAACCAGAGCAATCTACAATCCAAATAAAGTGAAGGGGCCGACTAGCCAGTTTACCACCTGGCATTTCCATATCTTGAAAATCTTGCATAATGTTTCCCTTTAGAGAAAAAATAAATTAAAGTGCCTGCATTTAGATCGTTCGAGGCTATTGCAACCTGAATAAGGGTTACCTTGTTATATTTTGAACCTTTCTAAAGCTTTTCGCCAACAGTCAATCGCCCATTCAACACGATTAGCCTCAAAACCATGATTATCCACCAGGTTTTTTACCCAACGTCCTTTATCAAGAGAGCTGAGGGTTTGTCCTGTTTGGTTGCCAATTTCCCGCACAATACCTTCTTTTACAATCTGTTCCAGGAGATTACGCTGCCAGGGTTCAGTTTTTGAAGGTTTTAAATCATTAAATAAATTGCCAAAAAGCTTCCCATTTTCCAAAACAGTCGGCCCACCCAACCTTAAAACTTCTTCCAGTGCCAGTATAAAGTCTCTCTCTGGAATTTGACCGAGTGGTATTGGAAACAAGTTATCAGGTTTTAAAGAACCCGAATTTGTTATATTTTCAATTTCAGTTAGTAAACGGCTGGCTTCCTTTTGTGGATTGAGAAACCATTCCAGACTCCATACCCGATAGATATTCCACCCCAGGTCTTTTAGAATCTGGGGACGGAGGCGGTCACGATCCCGAGTACTCCTGGCCTGCCCGTAAATTGGGCCATCTAGCTCAAATCCCATCAAATAGCGGGCCGGGTTATTCGGCTCACCTATTACCAAGTCCATTTCATTACCAGCTGGGCCTACTTTGTGTTCTACATTATATCCTTTAGCCTGAAGGGTAGCGGCGATTTCGATTTCTAATCCGGTCGGAATAGAAGAATATTTTGGATTACTTGAAATATGTGGGAGGATGCCACTATAAGCGTACTCTAAAAAGGCGTGTAAAGCTTGATTACCCCTTGAGGCTGAACGATTAAAATCAATGTCGTCGGGGGTAAGGTTGGTAAAGATTTCACAGCGTTGTTTGGCCCGACTTATCAAAACATTTAATCTTCGTTCGCCACCCTGTGCCGTAAGCGGGCCAAAATTCAAGTTAACCTTTCCCGAAGAATCGCGTCCATATCCAGTGCTTATAAAAATAACATCACGTTCATCTCCCTGCACGTTCTCTAAATTTTTTACGAAGAATGGCTCACTTGGATGGCTGTTAAAAAAGAATTCTATATTTGGATTCTGGCGGCGTATAACTTCTAATTGATCCAGAATTGCATCGCGTTGAGCTACGCTAAAAGTCGCCACACCCAGACTAAGTTCTGGTTTGAGCTGGATGTGTTCTAAAACTGCATTCGCCACTGTCCAGGCTTCCACAGGATTTGTTCTAGTATGACCTCGATCATAAACTGCCTTATCAAGATGTCGGTAAATCAGCCCACTATCTTTACGACCGGAATCGGGGCTAGGGAATACTACTAAATTATTATTATAGAAAAGAGTGTTAGAAATCGAAATAAGGGACTCATGACGGCTACGGTAATGCCAGTTTAGCATTACTTTTTCAAAGCGTGTCATAAAAAGCGAAAGGATACTTTCTAGATCTGCCGTTCCCGAAGATTGCAACTCCTCTGCTTCATCGTCATAACTGCTAGAGTCATCACTTCCCTGGATGATTTTTTCAAAGAAAGCGGTGGGCGGTAATTGCTTATCATCCCCAACTACTACTACTTGATGCCCTCGTAAAATTGCTCCAAAACCGTCAACGGGCTTAATCTGGCTAGCCTCATCGAATACTACTAAATCAAAATCTAATACACCAGGTTGTAGGAATTGTGCCACTGAAAGGGGACTCATCATGAAAACAGGCTTTAAGCGTTGAACCATTCTTCCAGATTTCTCTATTAACTTCCGAATTGGTTTATGCGCTCGTTTCTTTTCCATTTCACGATTCAAAAAGCCTATTTGTTCTTGCTCAATTGAGGTCAAATTAAAGCTATTTTGTTTACCTGGAAGATTTTGCCAGTGTTTTAAGGCCAACTGTTTTTGGTTATAGACTAGGGTTGCTTTATCCCATTGTCTAAAAGTGGCTATAGATTGTTCTTGAGTAGCAAAATTAAATGATTTCAAGCTAGGGAACTGAATATAGGCCTGGTTTAATAATGCCTCCATCCAGTTTTTACGGAAAGCTGGAATTAATTCTGCCAACGGAACAGCTTGATCCAGAGCCTCCTTGAAAACTGGTTGAAGATTAGCCTGCTCAAAGCGGACTTGGAGTTGGTTTAGGTTCACAATATTCCGCAATTCTGGCAAATTTTTATGCCAATTTTCTAACACCCCGTTCAAAAAAGTAAAAGATTGTTTGACTAAATTATTCTGGCTGCCAAATTGTTTGGTTTCATCCAGTTCAAGGAATTTTAGAAGTTCGGCAAGCTGTTGTTGTAGATTTCCTGAAATTTCTTCTAGTTGGATAACATCTTTCTCAAACTCTATTAAACCCGCTGGTGGAACCAGGCTTACAAAATCCAGGACTGTTGCCGGATAAAGCTGGTCTTTTACCTGCTGCCTTAAAATTTGGACAGCTTCCATAAAATTTCCCAAATCTTCCCAGTTGGAGTTAAAACTTTGCCAGCGTTGTTGAAATAGATTTTGAGCAAGTAGTTCATGTTGGCTAAAAACAAGTAATATTTTTCGCAAACTTTCAAAAAGCTGTTTTTGTTCTGAAAAAGTTTGTAGGGTAAGATAGTCAGTAGAATCAAACAGGGTCTCTGGTTTAACTTTAAAAAGTGGCAAAAGTGCTTCAATACCGTCTTTGGTTACATTCAAAGCTTTTTCATAATTAGCCAGATTTTCCGCGTAAAGTGCAAGTTGAATTGAGTTAAATTGACCTAATAAAAGAATGCCATTAGGATAAAAACCACGTTGAGCCTCGGCCTGTAAGATTGGAATTGCCTGGGTCAAGGGCCAGAGATTGCCCCAATCTGAAGCCAATCCCTGCCACCGCTCCTTAAAAAGCAACTTTCCCAACGGTTCTAATTGTTGGAAAGTTTGCTGGAGTTGCTGGGCACTTATAATTGCATCGAGTATTTCAAGTTGAGCTGGTAATTCTAATTGGGTTGGCTGCTGGAGCAAGAAATTGAAGATATTAAGCGACTTCTTATAATCGGCGACAAAGTTCCGTAATAACTTTACCCCATAATTAGCGAGATGCTCTCTGACTAATTTCAAATCTTGCTGCCAGGCTTCAGGCCGAAGAACCGAATTATAACGCTGATATATCTGTCCTAACTGGGTAGCCGTGCTGAATATAAGGGCAATATTTTGTGTTTGGTTATGCCATTCTTCAAGGGTAAGGTCTAGCCCGGTTACTGAAGGAAAACTCAGAATATGTTGGCCTGTTTGAATTAACCCCTCGGCTTCCTCCACATTTCGAGGCGCGGGAAAAGTAAAGGGTGTGGTTAATTGTTTGGAGAATTGCTCTAATTTATTTATATTACTCAGGCAGGTTTCTAAGGCTGCCACTACTATAGTTGGTTTGCCCCAGACTTCCGATTTCAGAAGTTGATCTGGTTGTTGATGTATTTTTTTGAATTCACGGATAGCCTCAAAAATAGAATTGATGTCCTGGGCCTTACTAATCCAATCAGGTTGGCGTAAATCAGCTCCTTTTCTTTCCGGGAATTGAAGAATTTTTTGACAATAAGCCTGAAGTTGTTCTATCTGAATTAAACTGGCCGGACTGGCAAGTCTTAGGGCAGTAGCAATTCTGCTACTGAGTTGTTCGAGGAGCTGCATTATATCCAGAATGTGGTCTATTTGTTGTTCAAGGGCCGCTTGGATAACAGGCGTAAGTTCATAAAGTTTAGCACCCCGAAAAGAATGGGTAGCAAGGTCACCAATAGCCGATAGAAGGGTTATAAGTTCTTCCAAAAGTTCGCTCCTGGCCTCAAATGAGGTTAGGGTCAAATCTTCCAGGCCAACAAGCTTAAATTTTGGTAACTTCAGGTATTTCTGGCGAAAGTCGCTCAATTCTCCCAAAATCTGGTAAAGAGTGAGACTAGTTTTGTTTATGGGAGTATTCATTGCTTGGCTATGAGTAGCAAGTAGATTAATGTGTTTGCCATAGCGCAACACGTCAGGCGCAACTGAGTCAGCAACTGGCATCGTTAAATCACGAGTTACTTTTAATTCTTCTAAAACTTTCTTCTTCTCAGCTTTATGGCTATGGAGTTCTAAGCATGCCTGACCTAATCCGAGGTTATCAAGGCGTTTCTTTACAACCTCTAACGCCGCCATTTTTTCAGTAACAAAAAGAACGGTTTTATTATCAGCTACCGCCTGCGAAATAATATTAGTGATGGTCTGGGATTTGCCAGTACCAGGTGGCCCCTGAATGACTAAATTATGTTCTTGTTGTACGCGCAAAATTGCTTCCAATTGAGAGCTATCGGCATCCATAATTAAGCTCATTTTACCTGGGAGTAAATAATTATCCAAAGGTTCTATTTTGCTTGTGGGTGCTTCAGGGTTATAGGATGGCTCAAATAAAGTGCGTAAAACTGGATGGCTGGCAGGTTTTTTAGTAACAGGCCATGAGTCTGGGTCAAGATCTTTATACATTAAAAATTTCCCAAAAGAAAAGAAATCTAGCGCAATTTCGTTTCTTTCAACTCGCCAGCCAGTTCGATAACTGATAACTTGTTCCACGTCCATAAAGTATTGGTCAACATCTACATCCTCTGGCCCAGCATTTTCTGGAAGGGTCGGCAAAGCAATTTTGAAATCCTGCTCTAATTTGGCTTCGAGTGAGAGATTATGCCCCAATTCTTGCCCGGAATATTGAATCGAAAAACGTGTATTAGCATTTGCTCTCTCCAGCTCCACCGGGATTAAGAGCAAAGGAGCGCGACGGGTCTTACTCGTTCCTCCTAATTCTTCCCAGATTAATGATCCTAAAGCCAGGTAAAGAATACTAATACCCTGTTCTTCCAGGCTCGTTCGAGCAAAATAAAAAGTCTTGAGTAATTTGCTTTGAAGTTTGTCGGAAGTGAGACGGGTCTGAAGGTAACGGTCAGTATGGCGTTTATCTAACTCACCATTTTTCCCCTCCGGTTGTCCTAACATTGGAATAGGCCAGGAAGATTTACTGTTAGAATCAAATAAATTTATTGGTAAATTTAGGGGCAATTGATTGGTGTTTGGCTTAACTTTATCACTGACCGGGTCAGGCAAGAAAGACATTGGTTTTTTGTCTTTAGCGATTATTTTAAAAATCTCCCGAGATATTTCGTCTCCCACTTCTACCCCCCGTGCGCTGGAAGGGCGGTAATTCAGCAAAGAATTTCTGAAGCTTAGATCTAGAAGTTCCTGTCGAGAAACTTTTAATAGTGCTTCTGTTTTAGCCATATCTGATAACATAAATTTATCTTTCAAGGGTCAGAACAAATTAAGTTGGTATGATTAATCTAAACGATTAGTAATTACTGAGGACTTCTTTTAGAGCCTCATTAAATAAATTTTGTTCCTCAAGACTATCGGGGAACTCCGTCATAAACTCGCTGGCAATACTTTGCAACTCTTCCTCTTGGGAGAGGCGTATTCCACGACCAGCGATTTCATGCCGCTCATCAGCCAGCATTAAACCACTGGTATCAAGAGTAAAGTGAAACACTTTTGGATTAACTGTCTCAAGCACCTTTCTTAATTGCAATCCATGATATTGGTCGCGGGTGATAAATCCTTCAAGAAATAGTTTCACCATAGTGTCAGGTGTCGCTACTGCCTCTACTCGACTCACTAAATCTGCCAGAGAATCAGTTTGGCTTAAATCAGCCACTCTTATTCTAAGTTCGGCGCGGGGTTGCCCGCTTAATTGTATTCGCTGGCTAGTAATTTGACCAGTGGTGTCCAATTCTACCGTAACAAAACCTGGTACATCAGGGTTTTCACCGAAGGTCATGCGCTCGGTGGCTCCTGGTATAACCAACAACCGCTTTCCAAGCCGTTTAGTGGCGGGTCGGTGAATATCGCCAACAATGATAAGATTCGCCTGATTTAAGGCTTCAAGTGAGTTGATTGTAAAAATCGGAGACGGCGTATCCGGCAGGCTATAACCTTCCACTTGACCATGTAGAAGCAGAATCCCTAAATCCCCATTATGTGTCCAATTCAGCCCCGCCAGTGGGTCACTTCCCGCCGGCCAGTTAGGGTCTGGACTGAGGCCGCCAATTGCAACGCGCACACCTTCTATCTCGATGTATTCGCTGATAATCTCACAGTTGCTATCAAAAAAAGTCAAAGCATCCAACTGATGATAGATTTCCTGGGGAGTATAACCACCCTGGTCGGTACTTTGACGGGGGGTATCATGATTACCACTCACGGCACATACTTTTACTCTGGCGGCCTTTAAGCGTCCCAGACATTCAGCCACAAAAACTCGGTCTATATTACGTGGATCTGGCTGATCAAACAAGTCCCCGGCAATCAGGAATAAATGGGCAGACCATTCAATGGCGTAATCAACCGCCGATTTAAAACCCTCTCTGAGATATTTGCGACGGCGGCTTAACTTTTGAGGCTGCATTCGGTCGTAGAACCGATTTAAATGGTTATCGGCGGTTGCCACTATCTTTACTTTACCCATCATTTTTCTTCTTTGCTACCTTTATTTCGTGCCCCCAAAGATGGGGAGGGAAAATGATTAACTAAAATAGGTTGAATAACAGATATCATGCCATTATTTATATTCGCTGAACGTATAACATCTGGTATAGTATGTCCGCAAGGTCGCCCCCAGACCCGCACAGAATGACCATCCATAACTCCCTGCCACAACAGATCATTAGTCCATTGGTAACGTAATCTCTTCCAAAGGATGGCATTTTCAAATAAATTCAGGTCATCAACAATCAGGCGAAAAATGGAACTGGAAGCAACTACAATCAGTTTTTTCTTTGGGCGGGAAATTGCTACATTAAGTCGGTTCAAATTTAAAAGAAAATCAGCTTCAGCCAGTATAAAGGCTGGGTCGGACGCAGTAGCTGATACAATTATGACATCACGCTCCCCACCCTGAAAACGCTCTACAGTATCAATAGCATCCGCTTTGGCTAACTCTGGGAAACGCTCCTTGAGAAAGGCTTTCTGGGCATTGTGGGGGACTACTACCCCGATGCCCTCTTTTCCCTCAAGCCCTAGTTGGTGGTGACATATTTCTATTAGCGGTTCTACCAGCTTAATTTCCGTTTCGTTGTACTGTTGTGAATTCGATTCACCATGCTCGATTACTATCACGGGGTAGTCACTTCTCAGGACTGCTCTAGCATATTCATCGGTGACGCTATCGGGTAATGGTTGTAATAAATGTTCTTTTTTAGAATAAAAATTAATATTATCGCGGCTGTAAATGTTAAGAGCTAGAAATTCAGCCTGTATCCGGTGTAATCGGAAGCTCTCATTGAGAGCCACGCAGGGGAAATTCAGCTCAATAAGACTCTCGAAAACCGAGCGGAAAGGCTGATGCGTAGTGGCTGACCGTCTTCTATCGCCGCCCCATTCGTGGGCAAGAATCGGTGGCATTTGCCGATGGTCGCCAACCACTATCATCTGACCGTCTGATTTAAGCCAAGCTCCCGCCAGAACAGCTTCTGGTAAGCTCATCTGGCTAGCCTCGTCAATAATTACCAGGTCAAATATTTTCTCTCCAGCCCAATCAAGCTTGCCCCCGGCCCGTTGCTTTAATAGACTATAAATCCCGCCAGGGGTGCCACCGATAATGGTTAGCGGGTGAGCAAAAGCCTCGACAGCCGCCGCCGGAATTTTTGAATTTAACTTTTGTATCCCATCCGGTAATTTCTCAGCTTCGCCGGAACCAACCTTGTAAATCTTTAGCGGCCCGATAACCAGTCTTTCTTTCCGGTTGTTATCCTTCAGTTTTTGCAGCTTTTTAGAAATACTTTCCAGGACCAGATTGGTAGCCTTATGGGTACGGGCGCATACTGCCACCCGCAAAGGTCGTTCCTGTCGGCTGAAAAGGCGGGCTAACACTGCCCAACCGAGCGTAGCGGTTTTACCAGTTCCCGGTGGCCCCTGTACACAGAGTAGCGGGGTTTTATGATGTCCGGCAATTACCTGGGCCTGGGCCTCGGTTGGAAGATTAGCCGGGTCAACTTTCGCTATACATTCTAAAAACTGGCGGCTGGCGATGTTTGAATTCGCCTCTCCAATGGGTGGTGAAGAAGCTTTAAGATAGGAAAAGAAAATATTATTATTACTATTTAAGACGGCTTCGCGGTGCTTGTCTGCGTTAAGTTCGTCGGCCATCTCATCCAGAGTGTAATACTCGCCCGGAACCGGAACGATTTTTAAGTCGTGGGAATATTTAAAACGGCTGCGAAAACTGGTCATATCAAGCAATTGCAATTCAATAATATTACCTTCCAGTTTTGAGACGATCGCTATTCGCCCGTACATAATTCTCCAAAAAGGACGACCATCAATCGGATTAAAAATAAGCCAATCTCCTTCCTTAAATCGGAGAGCCTGCCGGGTGGATTCAGGTAGTTTTGCCGCTGCATAATCCAACTCAAAAGTAGCACTGGCTTTTCCCTCAACCTCCAAACACTTTAAAAGTAAGGAGCGGCCCCCGATAATTCTTCGCTCAATAGGGAGTCCATACAGGGTTAGTAGTTGTTGTACTTTGGTATGATGTTCTACCAGCAAAAATTCTTCTAAGGCTCGGGCCAAGCCGGTTGTGGGCGGGTCAGTTTCCAATTTACTGAAGGCCACCTGCTCCTTGACCAGACGGTTATCTTTCCAGCTAAGACCGCCCTCAATATAGGCCATTGCCGCCAATCTACTAACCTCGAACCGTAGCAGGTATTCAGGTTTGCAATTCTGGTAAAGTTCAAAACTGCCTGTGCCTTTTGGGGGTAGTTTCCCCCAAGCCCCATAGGCGTATTCGAGCGGGATATGTGAGTCAAATCGGCTGAAACGCTGTACCCAGATTCCATCTTCTCTTTTTAAAGTGTTATCGAAAACCTGACTGTTAAAAAGTCGCCGGAAGTCTAACTCCCCATCCTGCCACTTGAAACCTTTCAAGGTGGCAATTGAGTAAAGATTCTGACAGGTGAGAGGCAGGTTCTGCCGTTCCCGAATTTCGCTAGATAATACTCCAAGCATGGGTTGTTCCAGGGCAGGGCTGGTCGTTATAAGGTCAAAAAATATCGGGATAGCACACAAAGCATTAAGATGGCGGTCAAAGGCATCCAGCCAGACTTTTTGCTCGTAGCTATCAAAAATATAAAGGTGTAGCGGGGTACTCAGGGGGTCAACCGCTACTTCTTGAATGGCAGTTAGTAATTTCCCCAGGAAATTTATCAGCAATGTTTCTTCGCTGACTGCATCGGGGGGGCCAGGGGTTAACTCCACAATCTTTTTTTCTTTATCGGGGCCCTTTATTAGCGCACCAACCAGATAGAGGCGGTTCTGCACGAAGTCATGCTGGGCATCCAGGAAAATCTTAACCAGCTCAGAGTTAGGTTCGTCCCCCGGTAAAGTGCTAAAAGAACCATCCAAAAGATGAGGGTGCGCCATTACACTTGGGTCAAACTGCTTCAGCCTGGCCCTGGCGCGTTGGACTAACCTATCCAGTTGAGTTCCCAGTGGTTGGAACTGGCTTAACTTATTCACCAGAGCTTCTTTGCCGGGGGTCGTTTTAAAAGTAGTGTTATAAGCGTTGTGGGCAGGTAAAATCTTTAATTCTGCCAATTGTTTCAATGTATTAATACCGTTAGCTTTAAGAGCTCTAGTGCTGGCTGGTTGAATGAAAGGCACCAGGGCAATATCCTGACGCTGGTTGCTATCGGTCATACATAACTGATTATAAGTGCAACCGTCACATTTGTAGCTCAGACAATAAGGCAAATCATTTAACCTCAGCTGATCAAGCCGGGTAAGTTCTGCCTCTTCTCCTTCCAGGAGCTGGGATAACACGATATTGTAAGGCTCAAGGTCAAAGGTGTTGCCTGCATCGTCCAGTTGGGGCAAGCTACCGTCCTCTTTTTTGCGGAGAATTATTCCCTTTTGTTTGCTTATTATCAAACCTTGCTGAGTCATCATCTGGTAGAGGACTCGTAGGTAAAATGCTACCTGTAGTCGGTATTCCACCCTGTCTTGATTTGACGCTTTCACATCGCCCACTACCACTTCATAGCTTCCATCATTTTGGCGAGTTACTTTGATAAGGTCGCTTCGACCCTCACAGGGCCAGCCACCGATAGTAGCTTTAAGGATGGACTGGGCTAACAGGCAGTTTTCGCCAGGCTCAAGAGAAGCTATAATTCTGAGAGTTTCTTCTACATTGCTGGAAACCATGCTTTGTACTGCGCTTCCCAGGTTTTGTATTACTTCCTGCTCGAATGTTTCACCAGCTTCGGAGAGTAAAGGACTGAGGGGCTGGCTTTTGACCCCCAGCTTTTGTTGCAATTTGTTGGTCTCGTCCATTTTCAAACGGAACCACAAAAATCTGTCACACCGTTCCAGGCGGACATAGCGACTTAAAGTTGTGGCAGTAATGGTTCGGACTATGCTCATTTGCTATATGTTTTTTCTATGCTAAATGTTAGCGGGTTAAATTTGAACCAATTCTCTGGGTTGGGCAACTTCCCGGTCAAAATCATGTTCAGCTATCCGCCCGTTTTCCATCGTTAAATGGTGGGTGAAGGCTTTACGGTCAAACATCTGGATATGGCTAATTACAAATATCTGGCTGAAATTTGCAGCTATCTGACCAGTAGTAAGCAAATTAACCAGGGCTTGAGTACGCGGCCCGTCAAATGAACTAAGTGGCTCATCCAGGAAAATAAATCCAGGGGTAGTACCCAGTTCCTGTGGCAGAGTAGCCAGGGCAAAAGATAGCCTTAAAGCCAGAGAAAACTGGTCGCGCGTTCCACCAGAAAAAATATTTTTCGCCACATACCGTCCAGCCTGTTCATCCCAGATTTGCAGTTTATAATCAGTGGTAATAATACAATCACGATAGCGGTCAAGGGTTAAGAGCGGCAAAAGGAGACATAGGTTCAGGGTAGTAGTTGGAAGAACTTTTTCAACCATACTTTCCCTGGTTCTTTTGACGAGTTTCTCAATCCTTTTCTTCAGTTCAATTTGGTGCTGGCACTCCTGCAACTCGGTTTTACAAACCGGAACATCCAGAATCACATTGCCCAGGTTCAAGTCCTCCGCCAATTTACGACTATTCTGCTGGGCTGCTCTTATCTCGGTTTCCCTATCTTTTTCCTCAACAATGAGCTGCTCCTTATCGGCAGTTGTAACCTGGTTGAAGACCGGGAATACGTTTCCGATTGATTCAGTGGTGGCTGCACTTTTAAGGTTCAAGTTGTTGAGAGTCTCCCCAACCTTATTTTCCAATTGATGGCGGGTTTTGGTAGCGTTTTCCTGTGAGGTTTTAATCCGGCCTTCTTCCCGTTCAAGTCCGGATTTCTGCGAAATGACTCCTGGCTCATCAAGAGCACTCAAATGATTAGCTACTAGGGCACCCTGGTATTCTATTTCGTTACTATCAGGTACTTTTTCGCAAGTCAATTCCAGGCTGGCTTCTTTCCAGATAAAAAGACCTCTTTCTGAAAGGGTTTCTATCTCTTTCGATTGTGCGGCAAGTTCCTGTAATAATATTGGTCGTTTTTCCTGCTCTTTTTGTAGCTGCAAAAGTTGGCTGGCAGTCCGGCCTTTTTCTTCCTGTACAGCGGCGGCCTCTGGAGCAACCCTAATTTTAAGAGCATCCTGTTGAATAGCTCCTTCTAGTTCCGCTTGCTGTTGCTCCAGCCCTAAAGTTTCGTTATCGGCGGCAGCTAATCCGCTCTGGCAGGTGGCTTTTACATGCTGACTTAGCCATTCCAAAAGCTTGCCCGTTTCCTGTTTTTTAATATCTAAATTTCCCTGTCTTGTCTTGAGGTGGTCTCGACGGGCGGGAAGTGCTGCTAGAATATCCCGGTGTCTTTTGAGTTCGGAATCAATTTCATTTTGTGCGCTCGTAACTGTTGTAATATTGGGAATGACCAATCCTTTGCTGGCTTTAAGGTTGAGGCTGGTTACAGTTTCAGCCAGCTTGCCAGTATAATCATTTATCTCAAATTCAATTTCTTGAATTTTGCCCATTGCTACCAGATGGGACTCGGCTTGTTCCGTAAATGTCCGCACCCGCGAGGAAAGTTCAGCCTTTTCCCTTTGAGCCTGTTCCTTTGCAGCCCGCAAACTTTCCACCACTCCCGAAGAAGCCTCTATTTTCTTAAGGTGGCTATCGGCTTCGGTATAGTTGGTGGAAAGAGCGGCTTGTAATGCCAACATTTCACTATAATACGGTAAATTCTCACTATAAAGTTCCAGTTCAGCAGCCAGGGGTTGCCAGCGAGTCACTTCCTCTTGCCGTTGCTTTTCCAGCTTTAAGCCATTTTCTTGCTGTTGCTGTAAAAGAATGGGACGTTGGGCGATAGAGTGGTCTAGCTGCTTCTTGCGAGTTAAAACTGCACCCTGCTCTTTTTGCACACTACCAGGTTGCGGGTCTATACTCAATCTTTCCTGTTGCTGGTATGAGGTTTCTTCCAGTTGAAGCTGAGACGCATGCTGTTGTTGTGCTTGTAATTCTAGCACTTTTAGTCGTCCCTCAGCCTCTGCCGGGTCATGGCACTTTACCCATTGCTCGATTTCGACCAGTTTTTCCTGCTTTTCCTTAAGATGAGCCTCGCGGGTACTGACTGTCTCATGGCGAGCGGGAAGAGATGACAGAATGGCTTTCTGTTGATCGTAATCCTCGTTTAGCTCAGTTGCTAATAGGGTTACTTTCAAAAGGCTTGGTTCTAGCTGGTATTCCTGAGATTTGGCAGAAATCTGGCGGTTCAAGTCCTCAAGTCCTGCTCGCAACTCAACGAGTGATTGGTTAATATCCGCTTGTGAACGATTGGCAAGGAGATGGCTACTTACTTCTTTCTCCAGATTAGTGGTATCAGTGGAAGTTTGGTGCAAAGCTGTGCGGGCAGCTTCAAGGGCAAGATGTTCTTTTTCGGTTTTTTCGGCTAACTCTATCAGGTTCAATGGCCCGGACAGCACAGGGCTGGAATTACCTAACCAGGCCAGGCGACCTTGAGCCTCGGCTACTCCCGGAGGAAGCGGCAAACCAAATTCTTTCAGATTATTTTCTGCTTCGATAATTGCCCCGGCACCACTGCCCAACCCTTCCAAAGCACTCAGGCTGGCTTCATTCCGAGTCAGATTCAGTTGCCGTTCGGTTAAAGACTGGCGGGCTGTAAAAAATTTAGCTTTCTCTCCCCCGGCTTTTTTAATTTGTAGTCCGGCAAGAATTGCTAACAGCCCTCCAACCGCAATAAGGGCGATAGCCCAGAGGTAACCAAATACGCTTAACCCAACCCCCGCCAGGATTAATATTACAGCAACGACCAATAAAAGTATCCAAAGCAAACCTGCGTTTTTTTGTTTTTCCTGCGTAGTTAGTTGGGCATTGGCAGCATTAAGATTTTGCCGCTCGAACTCTAAAGCCCCTCTTTGTTGGTAAAGATTATCGCGGCTCTGGTGGCCCTGTAGCCATTTCTCCAGGGCTATAATTTCCCTGGCCCGCTGGTAATTTTCTTTTGCTTCGGTATAGACCGCTTCACTTTCCTGAGCTACTTTTGCTGCGTCTGCTTCAGCATCACGCGCCTTTTGAAGTTTTGCTTCAAGCTCCTCATGTTCGGTGTGCCAGTTCTGGGCGGCCAGGGCGACCTGTTCTGTTTCGCCTAATCTGGTTTCTAACTTGTGGCGTTCCTGTAAAAGTCCCGATAATTGCCCAACACCGCTAATGTGTCCTTCGAGTTTCTGTAGTTTTTCCTGAGCTGTTACCTCATCTTGCCTTATTTTCTCAGTTAGTTGTCCAAGCTCGCTTTCAGCCTGCCGGATTTCGCCACTCAAAGTTCGTTGTTGTCCTAGCCGTTCATTTATTTGCGATATTTCCTGCTGGCTCTGCTGAATTTCACGCTGAATCTCAGCCTGAGATTTTGTGATTTGCCCCAGTTCTTCCAGAATTAGCCTGAATTGTTCCAAACTCTCTAGTTGTGAATCAAGCTCCGGCAGTTCCCGGTTTTGTATTTCGTCCAGCCTTGTTAGTTCGGCTTTTAATCCTTCGTAGTCTTTCTCTGTCCGCTCAATCTCTTGTCTGAAACTTATTATTTCCCGGAGTTGGTCTTGCTGCCGTTGTACGCGCTTTAATGCCTCGTTAGAGTGGGTCAGGTTATCCAGATAAAGTTTTTGCGCCTCAAGGAACTCTTTATTTTTTGACTCGACCTTTAGTTCACAGGCTCTTTCTTCGGTAAAGGCACTTTGTAGGTTTGCCTGAATAGAGGCATATTCTTCTAAAAGACTTTCTTTGAGCTGTTCGGCCTGAGATTTTTTAGCCTGAATGGTATCTCTAACATTCAAGAGGCTAACTACTTCACTTAAGATTGACTTTCGCTTTTCAAGTTCAGCTTCAGCCGCCGTAGCCGAGCGGTCATCTGCGGCAATACTATCAAGTTCAACCTGAATTTCCAGGTTAGTATTATCTATCTCAGCTACCAGTTCCCCTCGCCTTATTTCCTTATCGTTTATCTCTGCCAATTCTGCCTGTAATGCTTCGCTCCGGGTACGAGCCTGTACCAGGCTATTACTGACAATCGCCAACCTATCCAGCGCATCCTTAAGTTCGTCCAGTTTCTTTTGTCTTTCCAGCAGTTTTGGGAGTTCTTCTTGTTCACAGTGATCTAACTGGTTCAACTCATTTTTCAGTCCTTCGACCTCGGCTTCCAGCCCATTAAGTTCTTTTCTAATACCGACTACTTCCCTCAGTTTCACTTGCTGTTCCTTGAGGCTGGCTATCTGCTGGCTAATTTCGTTTAACTCCCGGCGTTTCTGATTAAGATTGTTTTGCTCCTCCGCAAGATTTCTGGAAAGATTAAGCTGAATTTCAATTTGCTCAAGTAATTCGTGTAAATTAACCGCGCTGAGTTTTCGGCGAAGCAGTTGTAAACTATTCTCCAGGAGCGGAATAAGTGCCTGAGTTTCAGCCAGATTTAGTCTTAAACTAGCTTGGCGGGCTGCTTCTTTGTCCTCATTTGTTATTTTATATTTTTCCTGGAGGCTTTGTAGCTTTCCCAGGTTTAGGATGTATTCCAGGGATTTTCTACGTTCCTGCCCACCTAGCTCTTCCAGTTTTGACAACTTTTTCTGTTCCACAAAGCAAGAGTTAAGTAATGCCTCTTTGTCCAGGCTCCCTAATTCCTGAATCACTCTGGTGTTAACGGCAAGTTGCCCGGTAACTTCCTCTTCCGCTCTGCCTGGTGCTTTAATAAGCATCCTGGCTTTTGTAGAGCGCCCTTGTCTTTTCAAGCTGCGTTCAATTGAAATCTCGGTTCCTTCCACCTCTACTACAAGGTTAACTCTGGTTTCTGTGGCCTGGTAGTTAATAGCACTTTCGTTGCTACCTTTACCCGTCGCAATTGCCTCTTCCACCACTAGGGGTTCGCCATAAAGGGCAAAGAAAATTGCCTCAAATAATGAAGATTTACCGGATTCATTCAACCCTTCGATAAGTATGCTGGCTTGTTTGGGAAAATTGAGATTAATTTCGCGCAGAGATTTAAAGTCGCGGACTTGCAGGTTTCTGAGAGTTATCATAGTTATGTTTTGACCCCA
>Ga0123337_10002291_pt1 | contig 22109 bp, 19 predicted proteins | sample frozenSSSSmetaG_FD_89792 | JGI IMG/M metagenome (GOLD analysis project Ga0123337, IMG submission 89792) | Glacier valley bacterial and archeal communities from Borup Fiord, Nunavut, Canada, to study Microbial Dark Matter (Phase II) -... | ecosystem: Environmental > Aquatic > Freshwater > Ice >...
GAGGCTGTCACGTTCTGGGAATGGGTCAGCCCCGAAGCCCACAGCAGTTGCACCAAGGCGCTCAAGTCCGGCCGGCGCGAGATCATCCCCGATTATGAAGAATGGGATGCGATTGCCGACACAGAAGACCTTTTCGCGTTTCGGCGGACCGGCATCCGTTCCGCCCAGACGACACCGTTATTGTCGCGTGACGGCCATCTGCTCGGGATGATCTCGACGCAGTGGTGCGAGCCCCATACGCCATCCGAGCGGGATTTGCGCTTGCTCGATATTCTCGCGCGGCAGGCTGCCGATCTCCTGGAACGCACGATCGCGGAGGAGGCGCGTTGTGCCCGAGAGCAGGAGTTGGACCGGACCTGTGCGGCGTTGCGCGAAACCGAAGCGATGCAGGAGCTTCTGACCGGCGAATTGAGCCACCGCGTGATGAATATGCTCGCGACAGTCCAGGCCATCGCATCGCAGACCTTGCGTCATTCCGAGGACCCGGCCGATTTCGTCAAAAGCTTCGGTGGCCGCATCCAGTCCATGTCGCGCGTCCATTCGCAACTGAGCAGCAACGAATGGAAGGGCACGCAACTCCGCGACATCGTGCGCGATCAGATGAACCTTGGACCGGTTGATGAGGCCCAGATTTCGGCATCGGGACCGCCCGTTTATCTTGATGCCGCCAACGTGCCGAAGATGGCGATGATTCTTCACGAGCTTGGTACGAACTCGCTTAAATATGGGGCTTTGTCGAAGCCGGAAGGCAAAGTGACGATTGCTTGGGCCGTCGATGGGCAAGGGCTCGAAATGCGCTGGACCGAGAACGGCGGTCCTGCCGTCGCGGCACCAATCAGGCGCGGCTTCGGTACCAAATTGATCGAGTCAAGTGCAGCCAGTGCTGGCGGCGAGGCCAAGATGTTGATCGGAGCCGATGGCGTGCGGTGGACCATTGCGGTGCCGCTTGCCGCGGACCCGTCACCGGGTCCGGTGACTGCCGCTCCTTTGGTCCTCGAAGCTCTCTCGGCTGATCAGGGATCGCCCGGCCTCGATCGTCACGTCGGTTCGAAGCGGTTGGAAGGCAAACGTATCCTTGTCGTTGAAGACGAGTCACTGCTGGCGATGGATATCGCCGGACAGCTTGAAGATGCGGGCGCAATCGTCATCGGACCGGCCGGAACTGCGGCTGCCGCGCTGAGCCTGATCGAGCAATACAGGTTTCACGGCGCCTTGCTGGATGCAAATCTTGCCGGTAATCCGGTCGATGATATAGCGGTCGCGTTAGTCGATAATAATATCCCGTTCGTTTTTGTCAGTGGGTATAGTAGGGCTTCGTTGCCAAAGGCGTTTGACGCCGTTGAATTGTTGTCGAAACCGTTCAACGCCCGTGGGCTGCTGGCGGCGGTGACCAAACTCGTCGCGTAGTGTTCGATCCGCGCAAGCGCGGATAGAACCGGACGGCGCTGCCAGATCGAATCACGCTCCCGCCATCCCCAACGAAGACATTTCAAACTCGATCGGCTAACCGTGTGTCCGCTTTCTTGCTCTGCCGAGATCTGGCGCAACTTCCGAAAATGAGGGCGAGCGGCGGTTGCATCTGCACAGCCGGATGAACGGCGGGAATCACGATGCGGACGCTCGAAAGCGGGCCGCCTCGCCACCAATCGGTGTCTTCGTCAATACGTAAGCGAAGGCCGCTTTCAGGAATTGGTTTCACGCTGCCGAATGGCGAGAACTGGCGCGAAGCCGTCTTCCAGGTGTCATTACCGCCTCCGCTTGCCACCCCCTCCCGCTCGCCCACCCTGCCCTCCGCCCCCATTGCCCCACCCCCCTTGCCATCCCCCCCACCCCCCGCCCAGAAGCGCCCGCGTGCAAGGCCACCAATCTTCCACCCTCATCGTCGGCGGCGGCTATTCGGGCACGCTCACCGCGGTCAACCTGCTCGAAAAGGGGGCCGGACCCGTCACGCTGATCGAGCGCGCGGCGGTCGTGGCGCGCGGCGCGGCCTATGGCACCCGCCACCCCGCCCACCTCCTCAACGTGCGCGCCGCCAACATGAGCGCCTTCCCGGATCGCCCGGACGATTTCGTCCACTGGCTCGGCACCGACGATGGCGCCGAATTCGCCCCGCGCCGCGATTATGGCCGATACCTGTCCCACGTCCTCGAAGGCTGGCGACGCTCGCCCGCGCTCACGCTCGTCCAGGGCGAAGCGGTCGACGCCGCGCGCACGCCCGAGGGGTGGACGGTCACGCTGCGCGATGGCCGCGTGCTCGATGGGGACCGGCTCGTGCTCGCCACGGGCAACATGGCCCCGCAGCCGCCGCCCGGCATCGATCCCGCGCGCTTCGATCCGGGCGTGTATGTGGACGATCCGTGGCGCGGCGATCTGCTGGGCAGCCTCGGCCCCAAAGACACCGTGCTGCTGGTCGGCACCGGGCTGACGATGGTGGACGCGGTGGTCACGCTCGGCGCGGCGGACTTCCAGGGGCGCATCTTGGCGATCTCGCGGCGCGGCCTCGTGCCGCGCGCGCACAGCGAATGGGCGCGGCTGAAAACCATGGTCGAACCGCCCGAGGGGGGCGCGTCCGCCGTGCTCCACGCGATGCGCGCGCGCGTCCGCGCTCGCCCGCGCTGGCAGGTGGCGGTCGACGAGTTGCGCCCGCATGTGCAGCGCCTGTGGGAGCGCGCGTCGCCCACCGAGCGCCGCCGCTTCCTGCGCCATCTGCGGCCATGGTGGGACGTGCACCGCCACCGCATCGCGCCCGAAATCGCCGCGCGCCTCGAAGCGATGCGCGGCGATGGCAGGCTGCAAACTGCAGCCGGCAAGATCGTCGCGCTCGATCCCATTCCCGGCGGCGCTGCGCTGCGCTGGCGACCGCGAGGCGAAACCGCCGAGCGAACTGCGACAGTTCGCCGCATTGTCAATTGCACCGGCCCCGCAAGTGACATCGCCCGCTTCGGCCCCGCACTGCTGCGCGGCCTGTTCGAGCGCGGCACGGCGCGCCCCGATGGACTGCGCATGGGCGTTGACGTGGACGCCCGCTGCCGCGCGCTCTCGGCCGATGGCACGCCGACGCCCGGGCTGTTCGCGGTCGGTCCGCTCACCAAGGGCTGCTTCTGGGAAGTGGTCGCGGTGCCGCACATCCGCGGCCAGGTCGCGACGCTCGCCGCGCGGCTGGCGCTGGGAGAGTAGGCCCGTGCGGCCCCACCCCCTCCGCCCTTCGGGCACCTCTCCCAGAGGGGGAGGAGGGACTCTCCTCCCCCTCTGGGGGAAGTGGCGGCGAAGCCGAGGGAGGGGGCCGGGCGCATGCGCCTAGCCTTCATGGGCACCCCCGCCTTCGCCGTCCCCGCACTGGAAGCCCTCACCGCAGCAGGCCACGAGATCGCCGCCGTCTACAGCCAGCCCCCGCGCCGCGCCGACCGGGGGCGCGTCACCCCCTCCCCTGTCGCGCAAGCGGCCGAACGGCTCGGCCTGCCGGTGCGCACCCCGCTCAACTTCAAGGGCGAGGACGCGCGCGCCGATTGGGCCGCACTCGGCCTCGATGCCGCCGTGGTCGCGGCCTATGGGCTGATCCTGCCAAGCCCGGTGCTCGATGCACCAGCGCGCGGCGGCTTCAACATCCACGCCTCGCTGCTGCCGCGCTGGCGCGGTGCCGCCCCGATCCAGCGCGCGATCCTTGGCGGAGATGCCGAGACCGGCGTGACGATCATGGGTATGGAGCGTGGGCTAGACACCGGCCCGATGTGGCTCGCCGAAGCCACGCCCGTCGCGCACAAGAGCGCGGGCGCGCTGACCGACGAGCTGGCGCAGATGGGCGCGCGAATGATCGTGGACGTGCTGGCGCGGCTCGATACGCTCACCCCCGTGCCGCAGCCCGAAGACGGCGTGACCTATGCCGCAAAGATCGACAAGGCGGAGGCACGGCTCGATTTCACGCGTCCCGCCGCCGAGGTCGAGCGCGCGGTGCGGGCCTTTTACCCCGCGCCGGGCGCGTGGTTAGAGCTATCAGGCGAGCGGGTGAAACTCCTCGCCGCCGTGGTGGCGGACGGCGCGGGCCTGCCGGGCGAGGTGCTCGATTCCGCGCTGACGATCGCGTGCGGCGAGGGCGCTATCCGACCGGTTACGGTGCAACGCGCGGGCGGCCGGGCGATGCCGGTGACCGAAATGCTGCGCGGGTTATCGGTGGCGGTGGGAACCTGGGTTGGGTAGAGTGCCTTTCCGGTTCATGTGTTGGTGGATAATGTTCCACGTGGAACAATGACTCGCTTCCGCCTGACCATCGAATATGACGGCCGCCCCTTCATGGGCTGGCAGCGCCAGACGCACGGCCCCTCGGTGCAGGGCGCGATCGAGGACGCAGTGTTCGCCGCTTATGGCGAGCATACCGCAGTGCACGGCGCGGGGCGCACCGATGCGGGGGTCCACGCGGCAGCGATGTCCGCGCATGTGGACATCATACGCGCAGTGACGCCGTTCCGCCTGATGGGCGCACTCAACGGTCTGCTTCGCCCCGCCCCCGTTGCGGTGCTGGCGTGCGAGGCGGTTGCCCCGGACTGGCACGCGCGCTTCGATTGCACCGGCCGCGCCTACCGTTACCGCATCGTCAACCGCCGCGCACCGCTGACATGGGACAAGGGCCTCGCGTGGCGTGTGCCCGTGCCGCTCGACGCTGGCGCGATGCACGCGGCGGCGCAGGCGCTGGTCGGGCGGCACGATTTCACCACCTTCCGCTCGGCGCACTGCCAGGCGGACAGCCCGGTTCGCACGCTCGACCGGCTCGACGTGCGCCGCGAGGGCGAGACGTTGCTGGTGGAGACGGCGGCGCGATCGTTCCTGCATCATCAGGTGCGATCGATGGTGGGGTGTCTGAAACTGGTGGGCGAAGGGGGGTGGCGGGCCGGAGACCTAGCGGCGGCGCTGGCAGCGCGCGACCGGGCGGCGCTGGGTCTGAATGCGCCGCCGGATGGGCTGGTGTTTGTGGGGGCAAGTTACTGAGCGCATGACTCGGGATGGTAGACCTATCGACCACGCCAGAGACATGCCCGTCCACCGCGCGCGGCAGGTATAAACCGGTCCGTGGGTCAACTCTTCAGAAAGGTATCGAGCGCGGCGTCGAACCCGGCGGGATCGTCGAACATGAGGAAGTGTTTCGCTGCCGGGGCGGCGGCGATAAGCGTTTTGTGCGGCACTGGCGCGTAGTCCGCCTGAATCAGCGCGGCGAGCGGCGCTTCGTAGATTACGGTTACCGGCACCGCGATCGCGGCCATGCGCGGCCGGAGATCGGTCGTCATATCCTCGACCATTGCGGTCGCCATCACGTTGCGCGTGCTCGCGGTGGACCAGCGGGCGATCGTCTGCTGATCGACGGGGGCGGTGGCCATCATCGATGCTGTCTGCGCCGCCCCTTGCGCGAACTGCGGGTCGGTTGCTGCGAGGATCCCTTTGGTCATCTGATCGGCATAGGGCTTTGCACCCGCTGCGGTTGCCTGCGGCCCTGCAAACAATTGTGTGTAGAACGCCAACGCGTCGACGATCAGCAGCTTGCCCGGCAGATCGGGATGATCCGCCGCCAGCTGGAGCGCCATCAGCCCGCCAAGGCTGTGGCCGACAATCGCGGGCTTCTTCAGCCCTGCCGAAACGATGTATGCGCGGATCGCCTCGACCGTGGGTGCATAGACGGGTCCGCTCGCGTTGGATTGCGGCGCGGCCCCGGCGAAACCCGCAACCTGCACCAGATGCAGCCGATACCGGCCCCGCAGCCGTTCGGCGGTGCCCCGGAACGTGGCGCGGGACGAGGCGAGGCCCGGGATCAGAACGACATCGGGCCCGGTGCCGATCACTTCGACGCTGATACGGTCCCCGCTGTTGAGGCGGCTGTCGGCGAACAGCCGGTTGACGTCTGGCGCATCGGCCCGTGACGCAAGCGGGGCGGCGACAAGGGCGACGAGGGCGAGCGCGAGACGATAGTTCATTGGCTGGGCTCCGGGGTGGTGCGCGTGGTTGTAGCGGATGACGCTGCGTCAACCACAAGCGATTTTCGATCCGGGGGGGCGGGCAGGCTTTCCGGACCGAGGACCGGCTCGACGCCCCCGCCTTCAACCGCGCGCTGGCGCGGGGGTTGCGCGGGCGCGGGCGCGTATGTTCGTGAGCGCAACACGTGCGCAGAGCTGACGATCCAACGAGCGCCTTCGACCGGTCAAAAGTGCAAAGTCTAGTCGTTCGGTGTCTGTGACCAGGCAATAGCACCGACGCGCTCAGCGATAAACGTGGTTCGCACCGCTTAGCTTGATCGCGCATCGTGACCAGACCGTCAGAAGGTCGCCACGAACCGTCGCCGGTAAGCGCGCGAAGCGTTGATCTCGCAGATCCTTGGCGATCAGGCGCATCGATCGGGGGCAGTCACCGCCATCCGCTGCTTTCGTGGCAGCTTCGGCGGTCATCGTGCCGAAGCTCGTCGCAACCGGGGCCTCTGCCGCATACGCGCCCGTGACAAAACTTGCACACGCTGCGCCGATCATCAGCTTGCAAAGCATTATATCTGTCCTTCCAGCTTGCGTCTGAGCCGAAGATATCAACTCGTCACGGCGAGTCAATCGACCGTTGGCACGTGCCGGTCTTGACGCGCGCGATGCCCCGCCGCGGCTACGGCGTCATGGTTCAAGGTGCCAGCAATGCCCTCGCGGTCGGAAACTCCCATTCTGCTACCCAGCAAGGCCGATTAATTAGCCGAATCAAGGATTTAGACCGGGTTCTCCAGGCTGAATGTCTCGCTCTGCTCGTCATAACTGAAGACCTCGCCGAACCTCCCCCAGTCGATCACCGCGCGCAGCGTTTCCTCGGCATAATCCTCGCTCATGTAATCTTCGAGTTCTTCGTGGAAGCGGGTGAGACGGGCGCGGTGGGAGGGGCGTTCGTCCAGCACGCGGCGGATGAGGCTGGCGAGCGGCACGTTGGCGAGCACCAGTTCGGCGAAGAGTTTCTTGCGCGCATCGGTATCGAGATCGGCGAAGCGCCGTCCGGCGGGCGTGAGGCGGAGGCGGCCTTCACCGAGCTCCCCAAGTTTCAGCAGTTGCAGCACCTCGCCGATGGGGAACAGCTCGTCGAGTTCGAGATACAGCGCGCGCGCGAGATCGGGGAGTTCGGCCTCGCCGTTTTGCGGCGGCGCGGCGACCGCCTCGATCAGGCCCGCGATCAGGTTGGTTGAGACCTCTGGCAGGATCATGCCCACCCCGGTGCCCGGCAGCCCGCCCTGCACGGTTTCGGCAACGGCGGGTCCGCGCTGCGTCATGAGGCGGTAGATATCGTTCACCATCGCGCGGAAGGCGGGATCGAGGCGGTTGCGCGGATGTTTGAGCGGAACCTTAAGTTCGCGCTTTATCCGCCCGGGATTGCTGGAGAATACGAGGATGCGGTCGCACATCAACACCGCCTCCTCGATATTGTGCGTGACCATCAGGATCGAGCCGATGGGGAGGCGCCCATCTACCCACAGATCGATCAGATCGGTGCGCAGCGTTTCAGCGGTGAGCACGTCCAGCGCGGAAAACGGCTCGTCCATCAGCAGCAGATCGGGATGCACCACGAGCGCGCGCGCGAGGCCGACGCGCTGACGCATGCCGCCGCTGAGCTCCTTGGGGTAGGCGCTCTCGAACCCGTCCAGCCCGATCAGATCGATCGCCTGCACCGCGCGGCGGCGACGCTCCGCCTTGGCCACGCCCTTGGCTTCGAGGCCGAGTTCGACATTTTCGAGCACGGTGAGCCACGGAAAGAGCGCGAAGGACTGGAACACCATCGCCACGCCGTCCGACGGGCCGACCACATCGCGCCCTTGATAGGCGACCGTACCCGCGCTGGGTGCGAGCAGCCCCGCGATGATGCGCAGCAGCGTGGATTTGCCCGAGCCCGAGCGGCCGAGCAGGCCCACGATCTCGCCGCGCGCGATGGTGAGGTTTACGTCGTCGAGCACCACCAGATCGGCCGCGCCGCCGCCCTTGGGGTAGCTGCGCGCGACCTGGCGCACATCGAGCAAGGGTGCCGTGATCATCGCCATGTAGCCCCCTTCAGGCCGCGAGCCGCCGCGAGGCGTAGGCGTAGAGCGGCCGCCACAGCAAGCGGTTGAACGCGATCACGAACACGCTCATCACCGCGGTGCCGAGCACGATGCGCGGATAATCGCCGGCCGTCGTCGCCTGCGCTATATACGCGCCCAGGCCGTGCGCGGTGACGGTGCTGTGCCGCCAGCTGACCAGTTCGGCGACGATGCTGGCGTTCCATGAGCCGCCCGACGCGGTGATCGCGCCGGTGATGTAATAGGGTGCGATGCCGGGCAGCATCACGCGCCGCCACCAGTTCCAGCCTTTGATGCCGAAGCTGGCGGATGCCTCCTTCAGATCGCCGGGAAACACGCTCGCGCCCGCGATGACGTTGAACAGGATATACCACTGCGTGCCGAGCACCATCAGCGGGCTGAGCCACACGTCGGCGTTCAGGCCGTAATGGAGGATCGTGGCGACGACGAAGGGGAACAGCAGGTTGGCGGGAAAGGCGGCGAGGAACTGCGCGACGGGTTGGACGAGCTGGGTGAGTTGCGGGCGCATCCCGATCCACACACCGACGGGCACCCAGATCAGCGTGGCGAGCGCGATCAGCACAATGACGCGCAGCAGCGTAAACAGCCCCATCAAGCTGGCGTGGCCGACCTCGCGCCAGCTCAGTTGCTGGCCGACATAGGCTGCGATCCGCCACACCGCCCACGCCGCGAGCGCAATCACGAGCACGGTCCATGCGCGGTCCGCCCACGCGGCCACCGTCAGATCGCGCGGGGTGGGTTCGGAAGGCGCGCGCACGGGGAACAGCGGCCAGCGCGCGACCGCGCGCAGCGCCTCGCCCACTGGTGCGAGCGCCTTCGTGATCCACCGCGCGCGTCCGACCATTTCGAGCACCCACGATCGCGGCGGCTCGCTGGTTTGGGTCTGTTCGAAGCGGAACTTCTCCGCCCACGCGACCACGGGGCGGAACAGCAACTGATCGTAGGCGAGGATCACGAGGAACATCGCGAGCACCGCGTAACCGATCGCGCGCGTATCGCCCTGATCGAGCGCGACTGCGACGTAGGAGCCGATGCCGGGCAGTTTGACCTCAGTCGCGCCCACCGTGATCGCCTCGGAGACGGTGAGGAAGAACCACGATCCGCTCATCGAGAGCATGGTGTTCCATACGAGGCCCGGCGCGGCGAAGGGGGCCTCCAGCCGCCAGAAGCGCTGCCAGCCGGTAAGGCGGAACGATGCGCTTGCTTCGGCCAGATCGGCGGGGACGGATTTGAGCGACTGGTAGAAGCTGAACGCCATGTTCCAAGCCTGCGCGGTGAAGATGGCGAAGATGCTGGCGAGTTCCACGCCGAGCACGCGGCCGGGGAACAGGCTGAGGAACAGCACGGTGGTGAAGGTGAGGAAGGATAGCACGGGCACCGATTGCAGCACGTCCAGCGCGGGGACGATGATCTGTTCGGCCTTGGGGTTCTTGGCGGCGAGCGTGGCGACGGTGAAGGTGAATACGAGACTGGCCGCGATGGCGGCGAACATGCGCAGCGTGGTGCGCAGCGCATATTCGGGTAGCATCGAAGGGCTGAGGCTGATCGGAGCGCGGTGGAGTGCGGCCAGCGGCTGCAACGCCTCGCGCGCGCCGTGCGCGACCGCGACCAGCGTGGCGAACAGCAGCGCGAGCGCGGCCACGTCCCACAAATTGGGCGCAAGCCTTGCGAGCCGCAGGTTTGGCGGCTGGTAGAGACGGATCAGGGGCCAGCGCGCGTTCATGGGTGCGCCTTAGCCGACCCGGCTGCGCTGTCCACCTCGCATCGGGCGCGCGGCGATTTCAGGCTGCGGCGTTGGCCTCGGCAAGCACGCGATCGACCGCGCGGCCCAGCTCCTCGGGCGTGAAGGGTTTGGCGAGCGTGCGCAGGCCGACCAGCACGGGATCGTCGAGCCGGGCGAAGCCGGTCACGATCAGGACGGGCAGGTGCGGCCAGCGCGCGCGGAGCTGCCGCGCCATCTCCGCGCCGGTGGTGCCGGGCATCAGGTAGTCGCTCGTCACCAGATCGGGCACGGGGCCCTCAGACACGATTGCCAGCGCCTCTTCGGCCGACGCTGCTACGCGCACCGTATGGCCGAGCGTTGCGAGCATTTCGACGACGGTGCCGCGCACGAGCGGCTCGTCGTCCACCACGAGGATCGATGCCGACCGACCCGATCCCACCGCAATGTGCGCGGGGACGAGTGCGGGCACCGCGCCTTCGGCGACCGGTAGCCAAAGCGCGATCCGCGTCCCCTTCCCTGGCGCACTATCGATTGCGAGCTTGCCGCCCGATTGCGCCGCGAGCCCGTGCGCCATCGAGAGGCCCAGCCCCGTCCCCTGCCCCACGCCCTTGGTGGAGAAGAACGGCTCGATCGCGCGCCGCGCAGTCTCGGCGTCCATGCCCGTGCCCGTATCCGCCACGCCCACCACCAGATACCCGCCCGGCCCGAGCGCATCGGCAGGACCCGCAACGGCAGCGCGCGCGGAAAGCACGATCGTGCCGCCGTCGGGCATCGCATCGCGCGCGTTCAGCGCGAGGTTGAGCAGCGCGAGTTCGAGCTGGTTTGCGTCTGCGCGCGCGGGAGGCAGATCGTCCGGCGCGTCGATGGCGACCGCGATGCGCGGGCCGATCGAGCGCTCGATCAGCTCGCGCAGGCCATGGATAAGCGCAGCGACATCGACCGGACCTTCTTCGAGCCGCTGGCGGCGCGCAAAGGCGAGCAGGCGCTGCACCAGCACGCGCGCACGCTCGGCGGATTGCAGCGCGCCGTCGATCAGCCGCTTGTCGCGTTCTGGCAGCCCCTCGCGCCGCGAGATCAGATCGAGGCTGCCGACGATGGGGGTGAGGAGATTGTTGAAATCATGCGCCACGCCGCCGGTCAGCTGGCCCAGCGTTTCGATTTTCTGGAGCTGGTTAAGCTCCTCGCGCGCAGTGGCAAGCTGTTCGGCCTTCGCACGCTCGTCGGTTACGTCGCGGCCGAACGCATAGACCTTGTCGCCGCCGGGCGCGGCGACCCACGAGATCGTGCGCCAGCCGCCGCGCCGCGTGCGGTAGCGGTTTTCCATGGTCGGCAGCGGTCCGGCGAGGGCATGATCGAGCGCGCGCAGAGTGAGTTCGTGATCGTCGGGATGGATGAGATCGAGCATCTGTCGACCGACGATCTCATCTCGCCGCCAGCCGAGAATGGTTTCCCACGCCGGATTGGCGGCGGTGAACACGCCGTCCGCACGCAGCTCGACGATCAGATCGCGCGCGTTGTTCCACGCGCGATCGCGCTCCACGGTGCGCTTGGCGACGAGGCGTTCGAGCTCGGCGGCGTCGCGCTCCAGCGTCTCGCGCGCCCGGCGTTCGGTATCGATATCGAGCGTGGCGACGACAGCGCCGATACGTTCGTGCTGCGCATCGCGGATCGGGGTCGCAATGAAACGCAACCAGCGCAACGTGCCGTCACCGCGCTGGTAATGCACTTCGAGCTCTGCGCGCTCTTCCCCCTCGATCACGCGCGCGAGCGGATATTCGCGGCCATCGACCCGCCGACCGTCTGCGTGGAACGATATCCATTCCCCATAATGATCGATGTCGGGAGAAGGCATCAGCGGGTGCCCGAAGATCGCCTCGGCGGTGGCGTTGGAGCTGATCAATGCGCCCTCAGCGTCCGCCATCACGATACCGACGGGGACCGTTTCAACGATCGCACGCAGCCGCGCTTCGGACGCCGCGCGCACCGTAACTTCGCGCGCAAGATCAACCGAGAGGCGGGTGACTTCGCTTACGTCGACGTTGTTGCCCACCCAGTGCGTGATCGTGCCGTCCGCGTCGCGGACCGGGTCCACCCGGGTCAGAAAGGGACGGAACAGCCCGTCCGCGCCGCGCAGCGGGAAGGTCATTTCGAAGCGCTCGCCACGCGCGATCGCACCGGTCCACGCCTGAAGGACCGAAGGCAGGACCGCGGGATCGTGCACCGATTGCCATCCCCAGCCATGCATCTCCTCGGCCGTGGTCCCGGTGTATTCGTACCAGCGACGGTTGTACCAGTAGATGGAGCCGTCAGGCTCGGCGATCCAGCAAAGGTTGGGCAAGTTCTCGGCAAGCGCGCGAAACTCGGCTTCCGACGCCGCGAGCGCGTCCGCGTTGCGCTTGGCCACCGTCAAGTTGCGATAAAAAACCGCAACTCCGTCGCCGACGGGATAGGCGCTCAACGTGATCCACTGCTCGGTGGGAACATTGGCGCGTCGGTACGTCACCTCGCCTGGTGCGCGCGCATCCATCACGCGCTCGATCAGCGACACAGTGGGCGTCGCCCGCGTCTCGGGCCATATGTCGAGCAGATGTCGGCCAACGATCGCATCTGCCGCGCGTCCGTCGATCGCCAACCCGGCCGCGTTGATTGCGTGCACGGTCATATCGGGGCCAAGCAGGAACATCCCGTCCGCGATGCTTTCCAGGATATCGCGCGAACGGTCGCGCTCGGCGCGCAATTGGGCCTCAGCCCGCTCGCGCCGTTGGGTATCGGCCAAACGTTGGCGCGCGGCCAGCACCTCGGCGGTTGTCTCGCGGCAGATACACAGATTGCCAGCCACGATCCCGTCCGCCATGCGCACGGGCGAATTGACGAACGCGAACAACGCGGTCGTCCGCTCCCCACCGCGCGTCAGTTCGAGCGCGACCTCGTCCATCCGCGTCGGCAATCCGGCGCGCGCGCACTCAACGATATCCGCCACCGCATCCGTGATCTCGGGCCACGCGTGCGCATATGGTTGCCCCAGCGCGGCGGGATGGTGCTCGCCGAGCAGCGCCGCACAGGCATCGTTATAGACGAGCGTGCGGGCCTCCCCCCACGTCACGAACATCGGCTCGGAGACGCCCAACATTACCCCCGTGACGCTCCGCAGCTCGGCTGGCCAATGCTCGGGTGGGCCGAGCGGCGTTGCCGACCAATCGAACGCGCGGATCAGCCGCGCCATTTGGCTGTCGCTCCACGCAAAGGGCGGCGCGTCGTTCACGCGTGGCCGGCCCCGGACCGGGAGAGCCGAGAGCGCGCGGACATGAAAATCATCGACATTACGCGTGACTCTGGGCGACCATGGACGAGCTGACCGTCATTCCAGCGCTCGCCCAGAATGTCTACGGTAACTCCCGGCAGCAAGCGAGCGCCAGCCGTCTGCTGCCATTCGATTGGCGTATTTGCCATGACGTCCTCAGCAGCGGCATCCTGGCATTCAGCCTCACCCTGCTCGCGTCACCCCATCGTCGGGATCACGAACGCGTTCTCGCCCGCGCGCGCCGGGCCGCCATCCTCGGCTTGCTGTTCGAGCGTGCCCACGCCGGGCCAGCGCTGCGTGACCGTCTTGGTCTTCGTCCAGAAGCGCACGCCTTCCATGCCATGCTGGTTGATGTCCCCAAAGGCGCTGCGCTTCCACCCGCCGAAGCTGTGGTAGGCGACGGGCACCGGGATCGGCACGTTGACGCCGACCATGCCGACTTCCACCCGGTCCGCGAAGGTGCGCGCCGCCGCGCCCGAGCGCGTGAAGATCGCGACGCCATTGCCATATTGATGTTCGGACGGCAGTCGGATCGCCTCGTCCAGATCGGCGGCGCGCACGATCTGGAGAACGGGGCCGAAAATCTCCTCGCGGTAGCTCTGCATGTGCGGCTTCACGTGATCGAACAGTGTTGGGCCGACGAAGAAGCCGCCCTCGTGGCCCTGCAAGCGGTGGCCGCGCCCGTCCACGACCAATTCGGCCCCCTCGTCTGCGCCCATCTGGATGTAGGATTCGATTTTCGCGCGGTGTGCGGCGGTGACGACGGGGCCGTAATCCGCGTCCGCATCGGTGGAGACGCCGATACGCAGGCTCGGGATCGCTGCGACCAACCGCGCGCGCAGTTCGTCCGCCGTACGCTCGCCCACGGGCACCACGACGGGCAGCGCCATGCAGCGTTCGCCCGCCGAGCCATAGGCCGCGCCGAGCAGATCTTTGACCGTCTGCTCCATGTCCGCATCGGGCATCACGATGCCGTGGTTCTTCGCCCCGCCCATCGCCTGCACGCGCTTGCCCGCCGCAACCCCGCGCCGGTAGACGTGATGCGCGATATCGGACGATCCCACGAAGCTGACCGCGCGGATATCGGGGTGATCGAGGATCGCGTCCACCGCCTCCTTGTCGCCGTGGACCACGTTCAGCACGCCCTCGGGCAGGCCGACTTCGATCATCAGCTCGGCCAGCCGCACTGGCAGCGAGGGATCGCGTTCCGACGGTTTGAGGATGAATGCGTTGCCGCACGCAATCGCAACGCCGAACATCCACATGGGAATCATCGCGGGAAAGTTGAACGGCGTAATCCCCGCGCAAATGCCGAGCGGGACGCGCATCGAATAGACATCGATCCCCGGCCCCGCGCCCTGCGTGTATTCACCCTTGAGCGCGTGCGGGATACCGCAGGCAAACTCGATCACTTCCAGACCGCGCTGGATATCGCCCTTCGAGTCCGCGACCACCTTGCCATGTTCAGCCGAAAGCAGGCGCGCGAGTTCGTCGATGCGCGCCTCCACCAGCGCCTTGAACGCGAACATCACGCGCGCACGGCGCTGCGGGTTGGTTTGCGCCCACGCGGGCTGGGCCGCGCGGGCCGAAGCGACCGCCGCCTTCACGGCCGCCGCGCCGTCCAAGGGCACACGGTGCTGGACGCGGCCGGTATTGGGATCGAACACGTCGCCCCAGCGCGTGCCGGTGTGCGGTGCGGCGCGGCCGCCGATGAAGTGGGCGAGATCGGGCATGGGGGCGGTCCTTGAGCGTGTGCCGCCCGGGTCTAGGCCGCGCGTTCGAGCGCGCCAAGCTGTGCGGCGGTTTGCGCCGCTTCGGCTGCCGCCTCGAACGCCAAGCGGATCGAAGCATGGCGCGCACGGTAGGGCAGCGCGGGGGCGAACAGCGCGATTTCGGGCGAGGGCGCGGGTGCGTTCCCCGCGAGATACGCCGCGAGCGCGTCACGTGCCGCCGCAAGTTCGTCCGCGCTGCGTCCGATCACGCTTCCGCCCACAACCGCCGCCGCCGCCTGACCCAGCGCACACGCGCGCACCTCCTGCCCGAAGCGCGCGACGCGTCCGTCCGGCCCGAGTGCGACATGCGCGATCACCCGGCTGCCGCAGATCGGGCTGACCTTCGTAGCGCTGGCGTGCGCGTCCGCGAGCTTACCCTCGTGCGGGATGGCGGACGCGAGACGCAGGAGCGCCTGGTTGTAGAGCTGCTCGGACATGCGATTATTGCGCTCCGAAAAGCGCAGCGCGGTAGGGCGCGCGGGTGAGCGGCTTCAGCGTTTCGGGTAGTCCGATCTTCAGATCGTAGCTGCCTTCCGAATACGGCCCCGCCACATACGGCGAATAGATCGCGCGTACCGCACCGTAATCGCCCCACGGCACCAGCACCGCCTCGCTGACCTTGGGGCATGCGTCGAAATCGCCGCCCAGCTTCGCCCCCTGCCGCCGTGCCGCGCGCTCGCGTTGAAGCGCTTCGCACAGCACCGGGCCGAGCAGGCGCTGCGCGGCGGGCCAATCGGTGAACATCTGCGCGAACGGGACCGTGCGGTGCGTGGTCTTGTCCCAGATCATGGCTGCATAGCCGCTGTTGGGGTGCGCGCCGCCGGTATCCTGCATCGTGCGACCGGCCAGCGCGAGCAGGCGCGAGCTCTGGTAGGACATGTCCGTCCAGTCGATGCGGTATACGTAGGGTCGCCTTACGCTGCCGTCGGCATGATCGCGCTGGGCACTGGCGCGCGCCTGCGCGAAATCGCGGTCCGCCTCGCCGCGCATACGCGCAAACAGCGCCGGTTGCGCCGCCTCGGGCGCGAGCCGCCATTTATAGTCGAGCGCGGGGGTGGCGACCGCGATCATGAGGTCGCGCGCGAGGATGGGCGGGGCAGCGTGGGCGTGCGTGGATAGGGCAACTAGCAGCGTGGCGGCCGCGGGTGGCAAGCAGAGTCGAAAACCCATCGCGATCGCTTTCCTCACGGCATTGCCTCCGCCGCACCGATATAGGCCGCGCACGGGCGAGCGGCTAGGCGCGGCGCCACGTCGTGTCGGCGGGTCCATCTTCGAGGATGATCCCCTCGGCGGCGAGTTCGTCGCGGATGCGATCCGCAGTGGCGAAGTCGCGCGCGGCGCGGGCGGCGAGGCGTGAGCGAATAAGGTCATCATAACTCGGAGTACCAGCCGCAACTTGGGCCGCATCCGACGCCACTACACTGTCCGACAAGCTCATTCGATAAATGACAGGCAAGCTAAGACCAAGAAGCCGTCCGGCCGCCTTTGCGGCCGCCGGATCGCTGTCCACGATCGACGAAAGAATTGCGAGTGCGTCAGGCGTGTTCAGATCGTCAAGTAACGCGTCGACAAACTCGCTAGATGGCTCGCCGACAGGCACCTCCTGATCACCCAACGCATTTCGAATCTTGAAATGACGACGCTTACTCTGCTCCAGCAACCCCTCGGTCCACTCCAGCGGCTGCCGATAGTGCGCGCTCAGCAGCGCCAGCCGCAGCACTTCGCCGTCCCACCCCGCCTCCAGCAAATCCCCCACGCTCACCACATTGCCCGCAGACTTGGACATCTTGTCCGCGCCCATGCTCAAAAACCCGTTGTGCATCCACACGCGCGCCAGCTCGGCCCCGTTGGCACAGCGGGACTGTGCCGCCTCGTTCTCATGATGCGGGAAGATCAGGTCCTGGCCGCCGCCGTGGATATCGATCGTCTCACCCAGCAGTTCGCGGATCATCGCCGAGCATTCGATATGCCACCCCGGGCGGCCGCGCCCCCATGGCGATGGCCACCCCGGCTGCCCGTCCGCCGAGGGCTTCCACAGCACGAAATCCGCCGCGTCGCGCTTGTAAGGAGCCACCTCCACCCGCGCCCCCGCGCGCAACTGATCGAGCGTGCGCCCCGAAAGCGTGCCATAGTCCGCATCCGCCGCGACCGAGAACAGCACATGCCCCTGCGCCGTATAGGCCACGCCACGCGCGATCAGCGCCTCGATCAGCGCGATCATGCCGGGCACGTGGTGGGTGGCATGCGGGCTTAACGTCGGCGCCTCCACACCCAGCGCCGCCATATCGTCCACATAATGCCGCTCGAACTCGGCCGCGATCACGTCCGTGCTCACGTCGCGTTTCTTAGCTGCGTCCATGATCTTGTCATCGATATCGGTGACATTGCGCGCGTAAACGAGGCTGTCCGGCCCGTATGTGTGCCGCAGCAGCCGCGCCAGCACATCGAACACCACCGCAGGCCGCGCATTGCCGATGTGCGCGCGCGAATAGACCGTGGGGCCGCACACATACATCGTGATCCGCCCCGGATCGGCGGGCACGAACAGCTCTTTGCGCCGCGTGCGCGTGTTGTAGAGCCGCAGCTCGCTCACTTGGCGGGCGTATCCTGGGCCGGCTTGTCCTTCGCGGGCACATCGGGCGCGATCAGCCCGCTCAGCGCGTCGCGCGCCCGCTCGCTGTATCCCTCGCCCTTGCCGCCCGCGGGGTGCCCGCGCCGCTCTTCAACCCAGTCGATCATCGCGTGGCTGGTCACGCGCAGCAGCGGTTCCGAACGCGAGGCGCGCAGCCACTCGGGGCGCGGCTCATCGCGGCCCCACGCGGTGTCCATCACCAGCGTAATCGCCAGATACAGCAAGCTCGCGCCGATCACCGCTTTCGCCGCGCCGAAGCCGAAGCCCAGAAAGCGATCCACCGGCCCGATCACCGAATTGCGCGTCCGGTGTCCCAGATTGGTCGCGAGTGCGCGGAACACCGCGAACGTCAGCACGAATACCAGCGCGAACGCGAGCACCGCTCCGCCCGACTGCGTGCCCACCCATCCGCTCGCCATTGCAGCGACCGTTTTGTAGAACAGCCGCAGCGCCACCGCGCCCGCCACCCACGCGAGCAGGCTAAGCACCTCGGTCACGAAGCCGCGCAGCGCACCCATCATCGCGCCGAGCACGATCATGAGCAGCACGACGATATCGAAAGCGGTAAAGGCAGGCATTGCGTTTACGATTAGGCTGCGCGGTGGTGGGGGGTCAACGCAGCGTCTCGACGGGCACGGGCGAACTCGCACCCGCGTCGCGCACCAAGGTGCGATCGAAAGTGGCGAACACCGCGCCGCGCCGCGCAGCCGCCAGATGCAGCATATCGACGAAATCTGCGCCCGCCGCGTGGCGGTCGACCGCCCAGAGCGCGTCCGAACTCCGCTCGACGACAACCATCGCCCCGCGCAGCAATGTTGACAGGGATCGGGCAACGCGCGCCCGCTTCCAGCCGAGTACCGAACGCAGCACCCATTCGGTTTCCACCAGCACCGTCTGCGAGACGAAAACCTCGCCTTGCCTGAACCAGCGGCGCGCGGTTTCCGCCTGCGCGACATCGTCGTCGGCCAGGAAGCGCACGACGACGTTCGTGTCTGCCGATCTCACCGCGCGGTTTTGCGCCGAAACCGCGCTGCCGCTTCGGCCAGCACCCCCGCATCCATTTGTTCGAGTGTGACCGGCGGCCCTTCATGGCGGGGCAGCAGGGCGATCATCTCGTCCACACTCAGCGGCGGCCCCAGCCGCGCGAGTGCGGGATCGCGCCGCCGCAGCGTTACCTCGTCCTCGCCTTCGATCACGTCGAGCGTATCACCCTCGCGCCATCCCTGCCGCGCGCGAACCGCGCTCGGGATGACACATTGCCCCCGGGCGGAGAGTTTGGTTTGCGTGGCCATACCGGGTGAGATACGTCTCACCTCCCGCCCCCGCAAGCCGGACCGCCCCCATGCAATTCGCCCTAACCGACGATCAGCGCGCGATTCAGGAAGCTGCCCAGCGCTTCACCGCAGACAAGCTCACCCCACACGCCGCGCACTGGGACGAGCACCACATCTTCCCGCGCGCTACGATCCGCGCGGCCGCCGATCTGGGATTTTCGGCGATTTATGTGTCCGAAGCCGGCGGCGGCATCGGGCTCGGCCGGGTGGAAGCCGCGCTGATCTTCGAGGCGATGGCCTATGGCTGCCCGTCAACCAGCGCGTTCATCTCGATCCACAACATGGCCGCTTGGATGATCGACAGCTTCGGCTCGGCCGATCTGAAGGCGCGCTACCTCCCCGATCTGATCGCGATGGACCGGCTGGCGAGCTATTGCCTTACCGAACCCGGCTCGGGCTCGGACGCCGCCGCGCTTCGCACGCGCGCCGAGCGGGACGGCGACGCGTATATTGTCACGGGTTCCAAAGCGTTCATCTCGGGCGGTGGTGCCAACGAGGTGTATGTGACGATGGTGCGCACCGGCGGCCCCGGCCCCGCGGGCATCAGCGCGCTGGTGATCGACAAGGACATGCCTGGCGTGAGCTTCGGCGCGCCCGAGCGCAAGATGGGCTGGCATTCGCAGCCCACAGCCCAGGTCAATTTCGATGGCGTGCGTGTGCCAGTGGCAAACCGCATCGGTGAGGAGGGCGACGGGTTCAAGATTGCGATGACGGGGCTGGACGGCGGCCGCCTCAACATCGGTGCGTGCTCGCTGGGAGGCGCGCAGCGGTGTCTGGACGAGTCGCTCGCCTACACGCGCGGTCGCACACAGTTCGGCAAGGCCATCGCGGACTTCCAGGCCACCCAGTTCCGCCTCGCCGACATGGAAACCGAGCTGCAAGCCGCGCGGCTACTGCTGTATACGGCCGCCGCCAAGGTCAGCGAAGCCGCGCCCGACAAGACGAAGTTCGCCGCGATGGCCAAGCGGCTCGCCACCGATACCGGATCGAAGGTGGCAGACGAGGCGCTCCAGCTCCACGGCGGCTACGGCTATCTGCAGGATTACCCGATCGAGCGGTTTGTACGCGATCTACGGGTGCACCGGATCCTTGAGGGGACAAATGAGATCATGCGCGTGATCATCGCGCGGGAGATGTTGCGGGGGGTGAGTTGAGCGGAACTCGCACATCTCGATCCGGCTTTCGAGCATGCGGCGCTTTATGGTGGAGGCGTCCTTGAGATTGCCTTTTTCAAACTTCATGTCGGCCACAAGCAAGTGCATGCCGGTGTCGTCAAGGACGATTATCGCGTAGATTGTAGTCCGTTGTGAAGCTTCGACTGTTGCTCCCTAGCCCGCCGATGTTTTGCACACCTAGCAGGCCGTAAATGTCGGCGACAATTGTCGCGCTGCGTTCCTTTTGATGACACCCCGGGAAACTCAATTGGCGCTGTAGCTCGAAAGTCCGCGCGTTCTGGGTCGAAAAGCGGATCGTCGTCGGCGCTTCTTCCGGAAATGCCAGCCCGGCAATGTCCGCCAGCCGGGTCGGCCCGGGATGGTGCGGGCGCGGCGATGCCGACCGGTGCCCGCTCTGCGCGGTCAGACCATCAACCGGGGCAGCCACGGGCAAGCCTCGATTGACGTGCGCCGGTGCCGGGGTGTCCGGTTGCGACAAGCCACGCGTGTGCGGCGCCTCGCCGCTGGCCGTCCCGCCCCCGTTCGCCGTGGTGAACCGTCCATTCGCCGGATCATGATAGGGATTGAACTTCAGCTCGGTCCCGGCTGGCTCGTCGGGTTCGGGCGGCACGATGCCGATGCGCAGCCAGTGCGCAAAGCCGCGCGGGTCGGGACCCGTCCATGTGGCGGAAGAATACCCGGGCCGCATTCGTGCAGATAACCATATCGGCTCGCGCAAGTCAAGTCGTTTCATCCAATGCGGACGCACTTGCGTGCCGCGCCAACAAGGCTATGCCAGCGCCCATGCCCCCCAACCTCCCCCGCTTCCCCGCCGTCCTCGCCGGGTTCAACGGCGCGCTTGCGGTGGCGCTCGGCACGGCGGGGGCGCATCTGATCCAGGAGCCTGTGGCCAAGGGCTGGCTCGTCACCGCGTCCACCTTCCAGATCGCGCACGCTGCCGCTGCGATCGGCATCCTCGCGCTCGTGCCGAATAAGCTCGGTCACGCCGCGGCGCTGCTGCTCGGCGTGGGGGCGCTGATCTTCGCCACCACGCTCGCGCTGATGGCGTTCGGCTTTCCGCACTGGCTGGGCGCGGTCACGCCTGCGGGCGGCACGCTGATGCTGTTCGGCTGGCTGCTGTTCGCGGGCGGCGTCGCGGGCGCGCGGCGCGGCACGGATTAGACGCCGCGTTGCCCGCCCGCGCCCGCGCCGCCTGTTCACCGCCGATGCCGCCCGCCCCAGCTTCCGCGCGCCTTGCCGTCGATCTGGACGCGGTGGTCGCCAACTGGCGCACCGTCGCGCGCCACGCCGCATCGCCTGCCGGGGCAGCGCTCAAGGCCGACGGCTACGGCCTGGGTGCCACCCCTGTCGCACGCCGCCTGATCGCGGAGGGCTGCAGCGATCTGTTCGTCGCCACCTGGGCCGAAGCGCTCGCGCTGGGGCATGCAGCCGAGGGCGCAGTCGTCCACGTCCTGCACGGGATCGAACCCGCCGATCTCCCCGCCGCGCAAGCGCTCCCGCACGCACAACCCGTCCTCAACACGGCCGGGCAAGCCGCAGTCTGGCACGCGGCGGCACCCGGGCGCGCGTGCGATCTGATGGTCGATACCGGCATGAACAGGCTGGGCCTTGCGCCGCACGATCTCGGCACCTTGCCGCAGCTTCGAACCGATATTCTCATGTCGCACCTCGCCAGCGCCGACGAACCCGCTCACCCAGCCAACGCCCGCCAGCGCGCCGCCTTCGCCGCGCTCGCCACCCCGCATCGCCGTCGCAGCCTCGCCGCCTCGGCGGGCGCCTATCTCGGCCCGGCCTACGCCTTCGATCTGGTGCGCCCCGGCATCGCACTCTTCGGCGGCGCGCCGTCCCCCGCCGCCACCGATCTCTGCCAGGTCGCCCGCCTCCACGCGCGCATTCTCCAGCTCCGCGCCATCGCGCCCGGCGAGAGCGTCGGCTACGGCGCAACCTTCACCGCCACGCGCCCCACCAGCCTCGCCACGCTCGGCATCGGCTATGCGGACGGCCTTCCGCGCGCGCCCGGCGGCAAGGCAGTGCTGGACGGGACCGAGCACCCCATCGTAGGGCGCGTCTCGATGGACCTCACCGTGATCGACGTGAC
>Ga0123337_10002292_pt1 | contig 22084 bp, 19 predicted proteins | sample frozenSSSSmetaG_FD_89792 | JGI IMG/M metagenome (GOLD analysis project Ga0123337, IMG submission 89792) | Glacier valley bacterial and archeal communities from Borup Fiord, Nunavut, Canada, to study Microbial Dark Matter (Phase II) -... | ecosystem: Environmental > Aquatic > Freshwater > Ice >...
AAGAGTTCCCGCGGCCGGTAGCTCTGCAGCCAATCCTCCAGCAGCTGGAGGTGGGCGGGTTCCTCGGCGATCCTGGCCAGCGGGACCTGGTGCGAGCGCCATGTGCCCTCCGTTTTCTTGCCGTCGACTTCCTTCGGCCCGGTCCAGCCCTTTGGCGTTCGCAGCACGATCATCGGCCAGGCCGGCCGGCGCGAGAAGCCATTGCTGCGCGCTTCGGCCTGGATGGCGCGAATCTCCGCCAGCGTCTGGTCCAGCGTCGCCGCCATTTTCTGGTGCAGCTCGGCCGGGTCCTCGCCCTCGACGAAATAGGGGACATAGCCGTAGCCGCGGAACAGGGACTCGAGTTCGTCGTGGCCGATCCGCGCCAGCACCGTCGGGCTCGCGATCTTGTAGCCGTTGAGGTGCAGGATGGGCAGCACCGCGCCGTCGCGTGCCGGGTTGAGGAACTTGTTGGAGTGCCAGCTGGTCGCCAGGGCCCCGGTCTCGGCCTCGCCGTCCCCCACCACGCAGGCGACGATCAGGTCGGGATTATCGAAGGCCGCACCGTAGGCGTGCATCAGCGAATAGCCGAGTTCTCCACCCTCGTTGATCGAGCCGGGCACCTCGGCCGCGACATGGCTCGGGATGCCACCGGGAAACGAGAATTGCGTGAAGAGCTTCCGGAGGCCGGCTTCGTCCTGACTAACCTCGGGGTAGTATTCGGTGTAGGTGCCCTCGAGATAGGTGTTGGCCACGAGGCCAGGTCCACCATGCCCCGGGCCGGTGACATAGATCATGTCCAGGCCAAGCTCGGTGATAGCCCGGTTGAGATGCACGTAGATGAAGTTGAGCCCCGGCGTGGTGCCCCAGTGCCCCACGAGCCGCGGCTTCACATGAGCCAGCGTCAGCTTCTCCTTGAGCAGCGGATTGTCGCGCAGGTAAATCTGGCCGACGGAGAGGTAGTTGGCGGCCCGCCAGTAAGCATCGATCCTTGCCAGGAGTTCGGGCGAAAGGGGCTCGTTCATTGCAGTGCTTCCTTGTGGCCGAGAAATTCCGTAATTGCCTTGACGATAACCGCCTCTTCATCCGTTCGGATGACACGCACGGCGACGCGGTTCTGGGGGGGTGAAATGAGGGGATCGGCGGCCGCGTTTGACGCCTTGTCGAGTTCCACGCCGAGAAAGCCGAGCCCATCGCAGATGCGTTCGCGGATGGTCCCGGAATTTTCCCCGATACCGCCGGTGAACACCAGCGTGTCGAGCCCGCCAAGCGCCGCCGCGAAGGCACCGATGGTCTTTTTGACGCCATAGCAGAACAAAGCGAGGGCTTCGGCGGCGCGTCTATCGCCGGCTTCGCGCTCCAGCAGCTCGCGCAGGTCCGAGCTGGTTTCGGACACGCCCAGGAGCCCGGATTCGTGATTGACCATGCGGTCGAATGCGACGGCGTCCATGCCCTCGGTCTGCGCCAGGTAGAGGACAAGCCCCGGATCGAGATCGCCGGAGCGGGTGCCCATCGGGACACCGGCGGCCGGCGTGAAACCCATGCTGGTATCGATGCTCTGGCCGTCGTGCACAGCCGCGAGGCTGGCGCCATTGCCAAGATGCGCCAGCACCAGGCGCCCGCGCGCCGCCGCGGCACCCGCCTGCCGTTCCAGCTCGTCCACGAGGAAGCCGTATGAAAGGCCGTGAAAGCCGAAGCGTTCGACGCCTTTGGCGGCGAGGCGCCGGGGGATCGGCAGGATACGCGCCACGGCCGGCATGCCCTGATGGAATCCGGTATCGAAGCAGGCAATGAGCGGGATCGCTGGAAACCTCTGGCGGCAGGATTCGATCACTTCGAGTTCGGCGGGCAGATGCTCGGGCGCAAAGGCCCTGATCTGCCGCAGATATGCGATCATCTCGCCGTCGATCAGCGCCGGCCGGCGGTAGCGCGGGCCGCCATGGACCACCCGCAGGCCAATGGCCTTGAGCTGGGCCAGCCCGATCCTCCGATCCAGCCGCTCGAACAGAAACTCGGCGGCCGCCCGTTGATCGACCGATCCGATCGCTTCGCTGTGCACCGCCCCGCCGGCGTCCTTCAGCTCAAAGCTCGTTTCGGACCGTCCCACCTGATCGAACTTACCGCTCAGCCGCCGTTCGACCGCGCCGCCCACCGTAAAGACGGAGAATTTTAGGCTCGACGATCCAACATTGAGCGTCAGGACGAAAGCATCAGCCATCAAGGCTCCTCTTGGCTCAATCGCGGTGCCCGCCGCGGCGTCGTGCTTGGGTAGCGCCATATGGGTTCTCCACTAGGGCGAGCGCGTCCGGAGCAGCACTTCCGGGTACTGTTCCGACGACCCTCCAGCAAGGCTGCGCGTTCATGCTTCAGATGGCTGTCGAAGAATGCCAGGAGTAGACTTTGACGATGCGATGTCCCCGCTGGCCATCGAACTGGGGGCCGATCACGCTGAGGCTCGCGCGGCCAACAATCCGCGCGCCGTGGCCTGCCCTCGCATCAACTCGCGCAGCGAGTGCCTGACCCGTCCACCGGTGAGAGCCGGAATGTGCGCGAAGATCGACGCGCCAACGAGCAACCGCTCGTACTCTTTTTCCACTCGCTCAACCACGTCGGGAAGGCTCGATCCACCGACCTCGCTGACGATTGCCACAGCGATCGACGCCTTGATCCTTGCCTTGGTGGCGGGATCCCTTGGATCTGCGGTTTTCATTGGAGGCGTCCTTTCGGTGTCCTGCGCCAACTGCGGCGAGGATCTCAATTTGGGGGAGTGGCCTAGCGGGTCCGTGCAGCTCGAAGGCTTCTGAAGCTGTGGACCAGACCCCAGGCACCGGCTGCCGCGGTGACGAGGCCAATGATCGTCCATGTGGTCGATGGCTCTTGAAGCTCCGCACAATCGGCAAAACACAGGATCGGCCGCACATGAACAAGCCCCAAGCCTTGGAGCAACCAGAGCCCGCCCAACCCAAGTGCCAGGACACCTGCCAGTCCGACGAGTATCTTCCACGGATCGAGGGTTTTCATCTGTGCTTCCTTTGCGTTTTTGCGATTGGTGTCCGTTGTCCGACGACAACGTCGGCGTTCTGTCGGGTGGGCGGGGTCAATCTGTCGCGACTTCCATCCAGGCAAGGCCAGTGACGGTACCCTTCCAATAGACGTACTCCCCTTCCGGCAGCATCCAGGCGATCTCGCCGTGCATGCAGGGGCGCGATCGATTTTCCCAGCGCGAGCACGCCCTAGTTCAGGTCCGCATGGGCGGTCGCTCGCGCGAGGACATCCAACAGCAGAATCTTGCCAAACCTGTCGGGCTCCTCGAACAACGGGCTGTGGGCCGATTGATCAAAGGTGTAGAACCCCTTTATTGGTGCCCGAAGCTTGTTGTAGTACTCCTTGGCCAGTTCATATGACACCGAGTAGTCATGGACTCCGCTCGCGAAATAGACGGGAATTTCGAGACTGGGAACCAAGGCAGTCAGGTCCGTAGCGAGAATTTCATTCCACATGCTGGTGGAGCCGGCAGACCATTTGCCGCGCCAGATATTGATCTTTTCGACCAGTGTGTAGGCCGGGCTGAGCATCACCGGCATGAAGATGCCGCTCACCACCGATTTCATGGTGTGGGTGGTGCCAATACCAAGGGTGTGCATCGCCTCGTCCCGCAACGTGCGGTAGGCGGCCGGCATGGTGTCCATCTCGAGCAGCGGAATTGCTTCGAGCTTCGCCACCATTTGGCCGTTCCCGGCCGCCCTGAACTGCCCGATCATGTATTGGTAAGCGAGCTTTTCCGAGTCGAGTTGCCGCGAGATCTGCCCCACGCCGATATAGGCGCGGTAGAGCTCCGGTGCCTGCGCAGCGGCCTGGATGCCGAAGAACGATCCGCCCGAGTGTGCCATCAGGTAGATCTTCTCCTGCGAAAAGCGCGCGCGCAGGTAGTTGGTCACGGCCAGCGTGTCGGCTACCAGTTGCTCTTCCGTCAGCGTCTCGGGCGGGATGTCGCTGCTGAAAGAGAGCCCGCTGCCGCGCTGCTCCCACCAACAGACAACGAAATACTCCTCGAGAACGGCCGGATATCCCTGACTGATCGCGAACTCGGGCATGCCGGGGCCCCCATGCAGGAAGAGCAGGACAGGCTTGGTCCTGTCCTTGCCCCTGATGAACATCCCCTGGTGAACGCCGTTGATGTCGACGTCGAGCTTTTCCGAGATGCTTCCCGCCAGCGCCTTGCCGTTCTGATCAAGCAACGGAGGCGACGTTCCCGGGCTGAGCAGCAGCAATCCGCCGACGACGACAATGACGCTGGCAATCAGGACTGAGGCGAAGATCAGCATCGCGCGCAGCGCCAGCTGAAGCAAACAGAGACGGCTGGGCGCTGCATTGGTCATTGCCGCGTTTGGGGAAGCGTGTGGCGCCGAGTACCCAACACCCAGACGAGCGACGGAGCTCCTGCTACCAGCACACCGGCGTTGATCCATGTCATGAGGCCGATGGCGTCGCCCCAGTCAGGAGCAAATACGGCAGTCGCGCCAACCGACCAGGTGATGCCAAAGGTCAGGATCAGGAAGATCGCGATATCGCGCCCGGACCAAGTCTTTGGCGGCACCGTTGCAGTCGTCAAGACAGATCACGTGCTGCCTGCCCTGGCCCGACAGTTTCGCCGCCAGGCTGGACTGCCGCGATGATCACCTTGAGGGCGTGCGTGTCGGCGGCATGCCCGAAGGTTTCGTAGGCGTCGAGGATGTCGTCGAGCGCGAAGCGATGGGTGATGAGTTGCGCAGCGTCGAGCTTCTTGGACTTGACGACGTTGAGCAGCATCGGCGTGCTCACGGTATCGACCAGCCGCGTGGTGATCGTGATGTTGCGGTCCCACAAATTCTCGAGATGGAGATCGACCTTGACGCCATGCACGCCGACATTGGCAACGGTTCCGCCGGGGGCGATGATCTTCTCGCACAGTTCGAACGTTGCGGGGATGCCCACGGCCTCGATCGCGGCATCGACCCCGCGGCCGCCGGTCATCGCCATGACCGCTTCAGCCGCCTTGCCGTCGCCGCTGTTGATTGTTGCGGTGGCGCCGAAGCGCCTGGCAACATCCAGGCGATTGTCGTCGAGGTCGATCATGATGATTTCGGCCGGCGCATAGAACTGGGCTGTAAGCAGCGAAGCCAGACCGATCGGTCCGGCGCCAACGATCGCCACGGTGCTCCCGGGCGCAACCTTGCCATTGAGCACGCCGCACTCGAAGCCGGTGGGAAGGATGTCGCTGAGCATCACCAACGCCTCTTCATCGGCACCCTCGGGGATAGGGTAGAGGCTGGTGTCGGCATGCGGGATGCGAACGAATTCGGCCTGCGTGCCGTCGATCTTGTGGCCGAGAATCCAGCCGCCGGTGGTGCAGTGCGAATACATCTGCTTGCGGCAATATTCGCATTTGCCACAGGAACTGATGCAGGAGATCAGCACGCGGTCACCCGGCTTGAACGCTGTTACGCCCGAACCGACGCTTTCGATGATGCCAACGCCTTCATGGCCCAGAATGCGGCCAGGCTCGCAGGTGGGGACGTCGCCCTTGAGAATATGCAGGTCGGTGCCGCAGATCGTTGTTTTGGTGATCCGGACGATCGCATCCGTGGGCGCGGCGATTTCCGGCATGGCGTGGTCCTGCAACGCCTTTTTACCGGGGCCGAGATAGACGAGGGCTTTCATGACAGGGTCCTTGGCTTGTGGAGTTCCGCGACTACGGGCGTCCATGTTCGCGGCGAAGGGCGATATCGCCGGGCAACACCCGCACGAGCCTTCGAACGGCATTCGAACACCAAGGTTCCGGGCGGCGCTTGATCCAGGTCAAATATTGATCCGCCATGCCGCACTAAATTCATCACTACTGAAGGCCAGATGCACACGATCATGAAACATTTGTGACGTTTCTATTTCCATTCGAAGAGCGCCCGTGAAGTCAACACTGAGGTTCGATTTCGCAAACTCGAACCAGCTCTGATGGATATTCTTGTGTGGAGGAACGATCCGGCGCGAGCCGAGTTTGGTCCTGCGCAGCTGAGGGGATAGCCGCCACCTCGAGCGGTTCGATGAGTGCAGCGAGGCACGCGCCATGACGAATATGTCGATACCATCCGGCAAGGCGGCAACAGTGGTGCGCGAGCATCCGGTACTTGCATACTTTCTGCTCGCATTTCTGATTTCGTGGGGCGGCATTGCCGTGCTCGCTCTTCCCGGTGGTCTGCCCAAGACCAGCGCCGAGCTCGAAGCCCTCTACCTGCCCGTCTTTCTCGTGATGCTTTGTGGACCCTCGATTGCCGGTCTGGCGATGACGTGGCTTCTGGACGGGCGCGCCGGACTGGGGACGCTTTTCAAAACATTCACGAGATGGCGCGTTGGGGTCGGCTACTATCTTTTCGCACTCGTGGCGCCCGCGATCGCGTTGATCGTACTTGGGGCGTTCTCAGCGTTCTCGCCGGTATTCACCCCCACTGTGTTCGGGCCGACGGGCGGCGTCGCGCTGCTTGCCACCAGTCTGGTCATCGGCTTCGCTGCGGGATTTCTGGAGGAGCTGGGCTGGACAGGCTTTGCGGCGCGCCGCCTGCTTACGACCCGGAGTGTGCTCCTGACCGCCGTGCTGATCGGAGTGCCACACGGCATCTGGCACCTGCTGGTCGGCTATTTCTGGGGCGATGGCGGAAGTTTCGGGCTGCTGTTCATTCCCTATTTCGTCAGCGCCTGGATCGTGACGCTCACCGCGCTGCGGATGCTGATCGTCTGGCTGTATCAGCGCACGCAGAGCGGCCTCGTCGCCGCGCTGACCCATGCGGGCTACACCGCGTCGCTGATGGCATTGTGGCCGGTCGGAACCTCGCCTTCTGAAACCATGATCTGGACCGGGGTGTTTGCTGCGACGCTGCTCGCCGCCGCGACGGCGCTCACCCTGTCATTCCCAAACAAGCTCGTGACGGCATGAACCGCCGGACAGCTTTGCTCGGCGCTGGTGGGACCGTCGCAGTTGCCGCCGTCGGAGCCGGCGGATACGCGTTGTGGTCGGGAGGCAGCCAGGACGCCTGGCAGAATTCGGTTCAGGCGATCCGCGATCCGATCGAGCCGAGCCTTGTCGGTCAGGATGCCATTCGCGAGCTCGTCCGCTACGCGACGCTCGCCGCCAACAGCCACAACACACAGGCGTGGCGCTTTGAGGTCGGGGCGGCAACGATCACGCTGATCCCGGACCTGTCACGTCGCACACCGACCGTCGACCCGGACGATCACCATCTCTTCGCCAGCCTGGGGGCTGCGGCCGAGAACATCGTGCAGGCAGCGCCGCTGCTTGGGTTGTCCGCCGTGCCCCGGTTCGAGCCGGACGCCGACGACCGGATCGTCGTCGCACTCAGCCCGGGCGCCGTGATGATGACGCCGCTGGCGGAGGCCATCCCGAACCGGCAGTGCACACGGTCGCTCTATGACGGCCGGGCGGTTCCCGCCGCCGATCTTGAAGCCATCGCAGCAGCGGCACAGGGCGACGGTGTGGAACTCCTGATGCTGAACGACCGGCGAGCCATCGACGCCGTGGGGTCATTCATCATCGAGGGCAACACCGTCCAGATGCGCGATGCCGCCTACATGGAAGAACTCAAGCAGTGGCTGCGGTTCAGCTACGCCGAAGCGGTGTCGAGCGGCGATGGCCTGTTCTCGGCGACCTCAGGCAACCCGGTGCTACCCGGGCCGATCGGGCGAATGCTCCTAGGCTTCGTCGCGACGGCCGAGTCCGAGAACAGCAAGTACCTGGCCCAGATCGAAAGTTCCTCCGGCCTCGCGGTGTTTGTGACCGAACAAAACGACAAGGCCCACTGGATCGCCGCCGGCCGCGCCTACCAGCGCTTCGCCCTGCAGGCAACGGCTCTCGGCATCAAGCACGCGTTCCTCAATCAGGCGGTCGAGGTGCCTCAGGTCAGGTTGAGCCTTGCCGGGCACCTTGGGATCGGGCAGCGCCGGCCCGATCTGATCGTCCGCTTTGGCTATGCCGACGCGATGCCGAACTCGATGCGCCGGCCGATGGCGGACGTCCTTGTCTGACCGGCGGCTCCATAGCGTTCCGCACCTACCATCTTCAACAGGAGAGAGACGATGACCGACCAGGACCACAAGGAAAACGACAATCAGTGGAAGTCCTTTACCGACCAGGTCGAGATCGCCGGTCACAAGTTGATCGAGGCGGTGACCGGGCTTGCGGCTGAGGGCAATGTCCGCACACTTCGGATACGCACCGAGACAGGGCCGGTATTCCTCGAGATCCCGCTGACGGCCGGCGCCATCGCCGGCGGCGTTGTCGTGCTCACCGCCCCTTGGCTGGCCGCGATCGGTGCAATCGCTGGCATTGCCGCGAAGGTTCACATCGAGGTTGTGCGTGAAGGAGCAGCACCCTCCACCGCCGAGACGGAGCCGGCCCCCGTGCCTCCCCCGGTGGAGTGATCGCGTAACGGGGCGGTGCAACCCACTGCAGACTGATGGAGTGAAACTCCGGCGCGCCGGGCGCGAGCGGCTAGTTCGCCTTCCCCGATCCCGACGCGCGCCTCGGCTATGCCTATGCAATGAACAAGCTCGACTCCTACCTGTTCGACGACCGGCGCGAGAAGTCGCTCCGCGATGCGGTCTGCCGTGCGCTGCGTGCCGCGGCACCGGCGCCGGCCCGCGCGGCCTGAGTCTGGAACGAAGATGACAACTCCGCGGCCCGCATTGCCCTGGGCTTTCTTCCTCCTGCTCCTGCTGCTGTCGGTTCCGTTCTGGTGGTTCGGCGCATACGGGGGCAGGCTGCCGTTCGCGAATTTCCTTCCCGTTAGTGCGCTGATGACTGTCGTGCCGATGATCGCCGCGCTGGTTCTGGTCCACCGGGAGAGCGGCGCGACTGGGTCAGCGGCGTTTCTGAGGCAGGCCCTGGATTTCGGCACGATCAAGGGCGTGGGCTGGATCCTCGCCGCACTCCTGCTGATGCCGGCGGTGTTCGTCCTGCAATATGGCGTGCTGCGTGTTTCAGGCGCCGCACTGGCCGATCCGCAATTCTTCCCGATCGCAGAAATCCTCGCCTTCTTCCTGATGTTCTTCGTCGGAGCAATCGGGGAAGAGCTCGGCTGGCAGGGCTATGCCTTTGCAAGGCTGAGGGACCGATGGAGCGCGCTGGCGACCGGCCTCATCCTCGGCGTGGTCTGGGCGCTTTGGCATGTCATCCCATTTGCCGAGATGGGCCGGAGCGGCGACTGGATCGTGTGGCATTGCCTGAGCACGGTGGCGATGCGGGTCATCATCGTCTGGCTTTTTGTGAACACCGGCCAAAGCGTGTTTGTCGCCGTGCTTTTCCATACGATGAGCAACATGCCCTATGGCGTCTTGTCGAACTATGGATCGTACTATGACCCTCTCGTGGCGTTCCTGATCCTGGTGACTGTAGTCGGAATGATCGCTGTTCTTTGGGAATCGAGGAGCCTGTCCCGGCTTCGTTGGCGTCGTCACACCGATGAGGGCGAGGGGACCGGCCAATGACCGACGAATACCGTCTCGCGATCATTCGAGCTGTCCATACCGTCATTTACGTGGTGATGGCCGCCGCGACGTTCACGCTGCTCTATGCGGGTATCACCGGCCGCCATGGGGTGTGGCTGTGGGTGGCTCTTGCACTGGTGAGCATCGAGGTTGTGGTGTTCGCCGGCAGCGGCATGAAATGTCCGCTGACGGGATTGGCGGTAAGGTACGGCGCAAAGACCGGCAAGGTCTCTGATACGTTCCTGCCGGAACGCTATACGCGCTACACATTCAGGTTCTTTGCGCCAGTAATGGCGGTCGGCTTGCTGCTGCTCGCTGCTCGATCGCTTGGCCTCCTTGTCTAGCCGCAGTGCGAGGGACTACCGCGGTTTTTTGCTGCATAAGGGATGAACCGTGACCGATCTGCCCCCCTCTGTCGCGCTCGATGAGCCTTGGCTGCATGACGCCGATGCAGTGGCGCGCGCGCTTGGCGCCGATACGGAGCAGGGGTTGGGCCAGGAGGAGGCAGCGCAGCGGCTCGCCCGACATGGTCCCAACCAGTTGCGCGCCGCCGCGTCGCGGCCGGTATGGCGCCTGGTGCTGGCCCAGTTCCAGGATCCGCTGGTCTATCTGCTGCTCGGCGCCATCGTGATTGCCCTCATCGCCTGGCTGATCGAGGGGCGCGAGGGCTGGCCGGTGGATGGGATGGTCATCGCCGTGGTGGTGGTGCTCAACGCCGTGCTGGGATTTACACAGGAGGCCAGGGCGGCGAGCGCCGTTGCGGCGCTCGCCCGGATGACGGAGGTGACCTCGTCGGTGCTGCGTGGCGGCCTGCGTCAGCGCATCCCCAGCGCCGGACTGGTTCCGGGCGACATATTGCTGCTCGAGGAGGGCGATGCCGTGGGCGCCGATGCGAGGCTGCTGGCCTCGGCCAGCCTGCGGGTGCAGGAGGCCTCGCTCACCGGCGAAAGCGAAGCGGCGCTGAAGGACGCCGCGACGCTGGCGGGGGTCCTGCCGCTCGCCGACCGGCTCTGCATGGTGTTCAAGGGCACGTCCGTGGCGCAGGGCACTGGCCGCGCCGTGGTGACCGCCACGGGCATGCGGACCGAGATGGGCGCCATCGCCACCATGCTGGACGCCACCGTCGAGCAGCCCACGCCGCTGCAACGAGAAGTCGCCCAGATCGGCCGCATGCTGGGCATCGCAGTGGTGGCGATCGCCATCGTGGTGATGGCGACGCTGCTGCTGGTCTCCGACATCAAGGGACCGGCCGACGTGATCACCGTGCTGCTGCTGGGCGTATCGCTGGCCGTCGCGGCGGTGCCCGAGGGGCTACCGGCGATATTGTCATTGGTGCTGGCGCTTGGCGTACAGCGCATGGCCGGGCGCAACGCAGTGGTCAAAACCTTGTCGTCGGTGGAAACACTGGGCTCGGCGTCGGTCATCTGCTCGGACAAGACCGGCACATTGACGCGCTCGGAAATGACCATCGAGCGGGTGGTCACCGCCTCCGGCGACAGCCGCGTCACCGGCATCGGCTATGCACCCGAGGGCGCTGTGGAACATGCGGGGCAGGTGCTGTCGGCGGGCCCGGTGCGGGCCGAGCAGATCGTCGTCCTGAGCGGGGGTAGCCTCGCCGGCAATGCGAGCCTGCGCGAGAGTCCGGACGGCATCTGGGAAATCCACGGCGATCCGACCGAGGCGGCATTCCTCGTGGCGGAGCGCAAGCTGGGCGTCGAGATGCGCCGCCAGCAGCGCTTCGAGCGCGTTGGCGAAATTCCGTTCACCTCCGAGCGCAAGATGATGTCCTCGATCGAGCGCGACCATGAACTGGACGGCGCGCTGGTCATCGTCACCAAGGGCGCCCCCGACGTGCTGATCGAGCATTGCACCGGCGTGCGGATCGGCATGGACGTCTTGCCGTTCGACGCGGCCCGCCGCGCCCGCGCGCTGGCCGATGTTGAGCGTCTCTCCGACCAGGCGCTGCGCACGCTGGCCGTCGCCTATCGGCCCTTGGCCGAAGGCGAGGATACGCAGGCCGGCGAAACGCTGGAGCGGGATCTGATTTTCGTTGGCACCGTCGGCATTATCGATCCGCCCCGTCCGGAAGCGGCCCGGGCCATCGCCGAGGCGCACCGCGCCGGCATAAGGGTGATGATGATCACCGGCGATCATCCCGGCACCGCGGCCCGCATCGCCGCCCAGTTGGGCATTGTCGAGGCCGGCGCCGTGGCAATGACCGGCGCCGATCTCGATGGGCTGGATGAGGCGGGCTTTGCCGCGGCCGTGCGCCAGTGCTCGGTCTATGCCCGCGTTGCGCCGGTACACAAGCTGGCCATCGTCGCCGCGTTGCAGGCCGACGGCAATGTGGTGGCGATGACCGGGGATGGCGTCAACGACGCACCGGCGCTCAAGGCCGCCGATATTGGCGTCGCCATGGGCATTACCGGCACCGAGGTGAGCAAGCAGGCGGCAAGGATGATCCTCGCCGACGACAATTTCGCCACCATCGTCGAAGCGGTCCGCGAGGGGCGCGGCATCTTCGACAACATCCGCAAATTCCTGCGCTATCTGCTGTCCTCCAACATGGGCGAGGTCCTGACCGTGTTTCTGGGCGTGGTTGGCGCCGGGATCATCGGGTTGAAGGGTGCCGCCGGCGACGAGGCGCTGGTGTTGCCGCTGCTGGCCACCCAGGTGCTGTGGATCAACCTGATCACCGATTCAGGCCCGGCGCTGGCCATGGGCGTCGATCCGCACAGCGAGGACGTGATGGCCCGCCCGCCGCGCAAATCCGGCGAACGCGCCATCGATGGCCGCATGTGGCGGGGCGTGATGGCGATCGGGCTGGTGATGGCGCTCGCCACGCTGCTGACCATCGATCTCTACCTGCCCGGCGGGCTGATCGAAGGATCGCAGAGCCTCGACCAGGCGCGCACGGCGGGCTTCACCGTGCTGGTCTCTGCCCAGTTGTTCAACTGCCTGAACGCGCGCTCGGAAACCGCCAGCGCTTTCCGACACATGTTCACCAATCGCTGGCTCTGGGGCGCCATCGCCCTGTCGCTAGTCCTGCAGGTCGCGGTTGTCCATCTCGGCCCGCTCAACCTGGCATTCGGGACGGTGCCGCTGACGCTCGAGCAGTGGCTGGTCTGCGGCGCCATGGGCAGCACCGTGCTGTGGTTCGGCGAGATGCGAAAATGGCTGCTGCGCCGAAGACCGACCAGCGCAGGCCTTTTGGCCTGACCGGTCAGCCTTGACCGCTGCCTTCGTGGGCAACGCTCAAGCGCCCGCTGGATCGTCCGGCCTGGTCGCGCCGATAGATTTCTGATCGCCGCTGGGCTGGTGTCCGCCTGGTGTCCGCCTGGTGCCAGACCGGGCATATGGGGAGACCCAGCGATCCCCCTTGATGGTTCGCTTTGTATCGGACATCGCAACCCTTTGTTCACCGACAAAGCAATTAGGCGCGACGCGAAAGCGCTCAGGAGCCGCCGCTGGCATGGTTAATGGCGGGTAAATAAGTGGCGCAGGCGCTAGGGATTTCGCCGTCCAACGCGCTGCATATCCCAGCCGATCTATCGTTAACCAAGTGTTAACTGCCGACGGGTCTTCGGCCGACACAACTGGTTACGGGTGTCCCAACGATCACAGGACACCACATGTTTCACGCTTACTTCACCAGGACGAGCCTCCGTAGCGGGCTGCTCTTCGCGCTCACGCTGCTCTGCGCAGGTCCGGTTCATGCAGGAGAGTTCCGTTACAACGGCTCGACCCATTCCATCGAGATGAAGGGTACCATCCGCGTCGGGGATGGGCAGACGTTCAACTCGCTGCTGCGATCTCATCCTGAAACGAAAAGCGTCGAACTGTCGAGCAGCGTTGGCGGCGAATACACAAGCTCGCTGGCAATATCCCTCGAGGTCAAGCGGCGTGGGTTGAACACCGTCTCCTCGAGCTATTGCCATAGCGGCTGTGCATACATCTGGCTTGCCGGCGCCACGCGCAGTGTTGTGGGTTCGGTGGCCCCCGAAATTCATCTTCCCTATGCGAATGCGACTGGCGAAACGTATCCCAAGCTTACCTACGAGTGGTTCGAGGCGTTGGGCCTTTCGAGCACATTTGCCGATGCCGTGGTCCAGAGCGTTGGCCCCGATAACAACTTCGTAAAGTTGACTCCCCGGTTCCTTACGAAGTTCGGCGTGTCCTAGGAGCCAGCCGTCGCCGTCGATCAGCCAGTCGGTGTCCCGCCGCTCCTTCTTGTTGGACCGGTCAGGCCCTGGGTCGCGTCGGAGTCAGTCTGACGTCCGCTTGCCCGATCTTCGGCGCGAGTTCGGGATCATCCATCGCAGCCCCAATGATTCTATCTGACCTCCGTGGAGCCAATCGCGCCGTGTCTAAGAGCCCGACAGTAATGAGAAATTCCGTTGGTAGTTCGCCGAGTCACTGGCCGCCTATGCGGACAGTAGCCACCAGATAGCCAAATCTCGCCGCATGAGGTCCGCTTTTGGCCGATAGTGTTGAAAAAGTCCGCGCGGGTTATCAGCGGCCAAGCTGGCTGAAATGATCTTGCGCGGTCAGCCCGGGGAGAGGGCTATTGGCAGCGAAGCCGTTCTAGCGAGTGGCAGCTGCCGGAATCTCATTCCTTAAGCGTCGGCCCCAATCGCGCGATGGACGCCTTCGCCCGACTTTTTCAACACTATCGGCCCAAAGCGGCCAGTCACTACCAGTTCGTCAGTGAGCCATCGAGCCTGTGAAACAGCGGGAGGCCCTCGTGCTCGAACGGGTAACGTTTGATCCCTTCCCAATCGACCTCGAGACCGAGACCAGGAGCGTTTGACGGAACTAGCCAGCCGTCTTCCCAGCGGTGGTCGCTGACGATTATGTCGGAGAGGCTTTCGCCGGGTCTGCGAGGAAGTTCCTGCACCAACATGTTCGGGGTAGCCATGTTCAGATGTAGACACGCGGCGGTTGAAACGGGGCCGATCGGATTATGAACGGCGATGTCGATATAGTGCGTCTCGCACCAACCGGCGATTTTCCGCGCCTCGGTAAATCCGCCTGCGATGCACACGTCTATGCGGGCGTAATCAATCAGCTCCTCTTCGATGAGCGAACGGAACTGCCACTTGGTGCCGAGTTGCTCGCCAGCCGCGATCGGCACCGCGGTCTGTTCGCGCAGGCGGCGATAGGACTCCGGGTTCTCGATGCGGATTGGGTCCTCGATGAACATGGGGCGGTAGGCTTCGACACCACGGCACAGTCGCACCGCGTCGGGAACGCTGGTGCGGGTGTGCGCATCGAAGGCCAACTCGATGTCCGAGCCAAGCTCGGTCCGCAGCAAGCGAAAGCTCTCAATCGCGTAGTCGACGGCCTTGTGTGGCTCGTAGATGCCGTTGCCGACCGGACCGCTGGACCAGCGCAGGCAGTTCCAGCCTTCTGACACGCGGACGCGCGCCTCCTCCAGTAGCGCCTCAGGTGTCGCGCCGCCGATGTGGCAGTAGCAATCAACCTTGTCGCGAACCTTGCCGCCCAGCAACTGATACACAGGAACGCCGAGCGCCTTGCCCTTGATGTCCCACAGGGCGATGTCGATCGCTGCCATCGCTGAGGTCAGGACCTGATTGGACGGGTGGAAACCGCTGCGCCACATCAGTTGCCAGAGGTGTTCTGAGCGCATCGGATCCTCGCCGACCAGCAGCGGCGCGAGCGCGCTGATGATGCCGGCGACGCCTTCCTCGCGGGACGTGAGCCCACCTTCGCCAATTCCAGTGATGCCCTCGTCGGTCTCGACTTTTACAAACAGCATGGTGCGCCACTCCTTGACGAGGTGCGCAGTCACCGACGTGATCTTCATCGTTTCTTCCTGGCTGGAGAAAGGGTCATTTTGCGGCTGGTCGAACCATTACCGGGCACGAATAGATGGAGCTCGTGCCGGTCATCATGAGGGTATCGCGAGTGCGACCGCCGAAAGTGAGGTTGCTCACCCGTTCCGGGAGACAGATTTTGCCGATTGCCAATCCCCCGGCACTGTAAATATGGACGCCATCCTCGGCGCCCATCCAGAGGTTGCCAAGTGCGTCGATGCGGAGCCCGTCGAACTTCTCGGCAGCATTAGTTGCAAGCACTCTGCCACCCGTCAGTTTGCCGTCTGTTGCGACTTCAAACTGCCGCACGTGGTTCGGTCCACCTTTGATGTGGGTGCTACCGGTGTCGATGACGTAGAGGATGCTTTCATCCGGAGAGAAGGCGAGACCATTGGGCATCACCATGTCGTTGGTCATTTGCTGGATTGACCCGGTCGATGGGTCGAGCCGGTAGACGTGGCATCCGCCCAACTCGCGCTCTCCCTCGTATAGCGGCGAGCGGCCGTAGTCGGGGTCGGTGAACCAGACCGTACCATCGGATTTCACGACGATGTCGTTCGGTGCGTTGAAGCGTTTGCCCTCGAACCGGTCGACGAGAACCGTAATGCTGCCATTGGGTTCGGTGCGGGCGATCCGGCGGGTGAACTGTTCGCAGGTGACAAGCCGACCCTCGCGGTCGGTGGTGTTGCCGTTGGCGCCGGCCGCAGGGGAGCGGTAGGTGGTTATGGCGCCGTCGGGCTCATGCCGGGAGAGCATGCGGTTGGCGGGGATGTCGGACCAGACCAGCAGCTTTTCACGCGGCAGCCAGGCCGGGCCTTCTACCCAGGTGCCGCCAGTCCAAAGGCGGGTTGCGTGCTCGGCGGTGTTGACCAGGGGAGCAAAGGCGGCGTCCAGAATCTCGAAGGCCGGCGTATCGAGCCGGCCGATCGGTAGAGGATCGGACATCGGTCAGCCCTTGATGGCGCCGGCGGTGAGGCCGGACTGGAACTGCCTTGTGATCAGCAAGTAGGCCAAGATCACCGGGGCGGTCGCGATCACGACACTGGCAAACACCAGGCCCCATTCGGTTGAGTAAGATCCGATGAAGGCAACGATGCCCACCGGCATCGTCTGGCTCTCAGGCTTGAACGCCACGATTAACGGGATGAAGAACTCGTTCCACATCCAGACGCCGTTGAGAATGGCGGTCGAGATGAGGCCTGGCTTCATCAGCGGAAGCACGATGCGCCAGAAAATCTGCCACTGCGTCGCCCCATCAACTTCGGCCGCGCTGACCAGGTCGCGCGGGATGGTTGCAGCGAGCGGCGCCAGGATCAGCACCCCGAGCGGCAGGCCGAGGGCGATATAGGGCAGAATCAATGCGAACAGCGTGCCGAACAGCCCGAGCCATTTGAGCAGAACGAACAGTGGCAGGATGATCATGTTGACCGGCACCAGCAGCCCCGACACGAACAGCGTGTAGAGCCCGATGGCGAAGGGCTTCTCGCGGCGCGAGATGCCGTAGGCGATGAGCGCCGCCAGCGCAGTCGATCCGATCACCGAGCAGGCCGTGACGAACACCGTGTTGGGCAGGGTGATCGACACATGCGCCTCTTCCCAGGCGCGGGTGTAGTTGTCCCAGTGCCACTCCTTGGGCAGCCCGTATGGATTGCCGAAGAAGTCGGCGACCGATTTGAACGAGGCGAAGAACATATAGACGATCGGCACCAGCACGATCAGCGAGAGGACGATCAGCAGAGTGTGGCGCAGCAGGCCGACCACCAGCCGCGACGTCTTCTGGCTGCGGCGGGGCCGGCGGCGCGGCGGGGTTGTAGCGAGCGATGTCATGCATCCACCTCGCGGCTGCGCAGCACTCGGATCAGAACTGCAGCGATGATCAGCATCACGACGAAGACGATGAGCGCCATTGCAATCCCGAGGCTCATTCGAATGTCGACGCTAGTTTGTCCGGTGCCACCGAACGCGGTGCGATAAATCAGGGTGCCGAGGATGTCGGTGCGGTAAGCCGGTGAACCGATCGGCCCGGTTAGCACATACACCACGTCAAAGGCGCGGAAGCTGCCGATGAATGTAAGGATGGTAAGAGACGTAAATGACGGCCACAGCAGCGGAAAGGTGACGCGCCAGAACGTCTGCCAGGCACTTGCGCCATCGATCTGTGCGGCCTGCGTCAACTCTTCCGGAATGTTTTGCATCCCCGCGAGGTAGATGATGATTGACCAGCCCAGCGCATTCCAGCAGGAAACGAAGATCACGGTGCCGAGCGCCAGGTTGGGATCGCTCAACCAGTTCTTGGCCAAGAACCCCAGCCCGATGCTCTTGAGCACCGGGTTGATGAAGCCGATATGCGGGGAGAGCATCAGCGTCCAGATGAAGCCGGTGGCGATCAGCGAGATGATCACCGGCATGAACAGGATTGCGCGGTAGAACTCCATAAACTTCGGCTTGGTGTTCAACTGCACTGCGATGAAGAGGCCAACCGTGTGCTGGAACAACAGGATGCAGATGAACATGATCCCGTTGTTGATCGCCGCCCGATAGAGCGGCCACGTGCCGAGCGCCTGGATGAAGTTGTCGAACCCGACAAACGGAAAGTCGTTACCCAGCCCTGTCCAGCCGGTCATGCTCACATAGACCGCGAAGATCGCCGGATAGATCATGAAGGCGACGAAGAAGATGAGGCCGGGCGCCACGAACCACAGATGCCCGTATTTGCGCGTGTTCCGGCCGCCGCCGCGGTGGCTGCGTGGCCTTGCCATGATCGGCTTTGCCCCCGTGACTAGCTCGGCCATCGAAACCTTCCGTCGTCGAAAATGGTGCGGCGCCGCGATCCGATCGCGGCGCCAGTGTGCTTGAGGTCAGAGCGGCGCGGGCTTAACTGCGTCCTGCAGCTTCTGGGCGAACTGCTCGGGCGTCAGTTCGCCGATGAACAGCGAGCCGGCATTCTGCTGCAGCGCAGCCATGACGTCGCCGGTCTGCGGGAACTCGTAAAACACGCGGACGTCGCGGGACTCGGCTGCCGTCAGCATTTCGGCCATCACCCGGTTGTTCGACGGCAGCACACCCTTGGTGGTGGTGAGCGTAATGTTGTCGACGACCATCTGCGCGGCTTCCTTGCCGAGCATGAACTGTAGGAACTTCACCGCCTCGTCGATGTGTGCGCTCTTGGCGTTGATGGCGAAGGCGCCCTCCATGCCAGTGACTGTGGACGGCTTGCCGCCCTTGGCCGCCGGGAACGGCACGACGCCGACATCGATGTCAGGGTTGGTTTCCTGGAAGCCGGCGAAGTCGGCTGAACCGCCTTCGAGCATTGCACCCTGGCCGAGCGCGAACAGCGCCTTGCCTTCAACGTAGGGCGTGCCCAGCGAGCCTTCCTGGAAGCACGGATACATATCCTTGAGCGCGATCGCCGCCTCGAGCACGTCGGGGTCCGTGAACTTCTTCTCCCCGGTGCGGATCTTGTCGAACCCGTCGGGACCGAGGATGCCAGACGACAACATCATGTAGAGGAAGGCCGGGATGACGCCGTCCTGCGCCGGGGCGATCATCGGTGTGATGCCCTTTTCCTGCAGCGTTTTGCAGATGGCATGGAACTCGTCCATCGTCGTGGGCGGCGTGATGCCGTTATCGGCGAAGATCTTGCGGTGGTAGTAGAGGCCCACCGTGTAGGAGCCGAGCACCGGCACGCTCCACACCTTGCCGTCGATGGTCGAGGCGCGGGTGGCGGCGTCGGTCAGTCCGGAAATGTCGAGCTTGTCGGTGAGATCGACGATGTAGCCCGCTTCCGCGGCGGCCTGCGTCTCTGGGCCGGGGCCGCGCATGAACAGGTCGGGCGCCTCGCCCGCAGCGAGCGCGGTGTTGACGCGGACCTGGTAGTTCGGGCCGGCGATTTCTTCGAGCTGAATGTCGATAGTGGGGTTCACTGCCTCGAACTTGGCGAGGATCGCCTCGACCCGGTCCTTCCACTCGGGGTGGTTGTGCCACATCGTGAGCACGACCTTGTCCTGCCCGATGGCATTCAATGCGGTAGACGCGAGCAGCGCAGCGACTGCAAGCGTCCCTAAAAGCCTACGCTTCATAGTCTCCTCCTGGTTGTTGGTTACAGGCTCTTTTCGGCCCTTGGCTTGATCTCAGAGCGCGACCCCACTGGTCGCGTCGAAAAAGTGCAGCCGGTCACAGGCGACTGCGACCTCGACCGTGGCGCCCGGCTGCGCTGTAGAGCGCGCGTCGAACCGGCCGATGCAGATGCCGATTTTGCCGTCGGCGAGGATGTCGTCGATCATGTCGGCGTCGGTGACCTTGGCGACCGGCGCGTCGATGCCGAAATGCACCATCTGGTCGGAGCCGAGCGACTCGGTGATCAGCACCTTGCTCGTCAGCCGCTGATTGGCTGGATGGCCGGCGTTGAGCGAAGCGTCGTCCATGTCCTCGGGGCGAATCCCGACGATCACGTCGCGAATGCCGGATACCTGGAGTTTGGCGTGTGCGGCGACGATCGAAGCCGGAACCGCTAGGCGGTGGCTACCGAGCTCGAGGATGACATTGTCGCCCTCGCCGGTGAGCCTCGCGCGGAACAGGTTCATCGAGGGCGAGCCGATGAACGAGGCGACGAAGGTGTTGTTGGGCTTGTTGTAGATGTTGTTGGGCGTATCGACCTGCTGCAGCACGCCCTCGTTAAGCAGCGCCACGCGGTCTCCCATGGTCATCGCCTCGACCTGGTCGTGGGTGACGTAAATGGTGGTGGTCTTGAGCCGCTTCTGGATCTGGGCGATCTCCGAGCGCATCTGCACGCGCAGTTTGGCATCGAGGTTGCTCAGCGGCTCGTCCATCAGGAACACGGCCGGCTGGCGGATTATGGCGCGCCCCATGGCGACGCGCTGACGCTGCCCGCCCGAAAGCTTGCCGGGCCGTCGGTCGAGATAGGCCTCCAACTGCAGGGTCTTGGCCACCTGCTTCACCCGCTCGGCTATCTCGGCCTTGGGGACGTGGTTGATCTGCAGCGGGAAGGCAATGTTGTCGAACACGCTCATATGCGGATAGAGCGCGTAGGACTGGAAGATCATGGCGATGTCGCGGTCGCGCGCCGCGTAGTCGTTGACCACCTCATCGGCGATCTTCACTTCACCGCCGCTGATTTCCTCGAGCCCAGCGATCATCTTGAGCGCCGTGGATTTGCCGCAGCCCGACGGGCCGACCAGCACGAGGAATTCTCCGTCGCGCACGTCGAGCGACAGCTTGTCCACCGCAGTCACCCCACCCGCATAGGTCTTGGTGAGATTGTCGAGCGTTACACGTGCCAAACCGCAATACCCCTCAGCGGCGCCGGTGCAGCAGCACGCGAACGCAAAGCTGTAGTCGTGTCGTGGATCGGCAAGCCCGCCTCCTCGCGGATACTTCCCAACCTCTTCCCTCGACGCGGCGGAATTGTTCCTGTCCTCGTCACCCGAAAGGCTTCCAGATTGTATATAATCTGTCAATCGACATATACTTATTGCCGAGGGCGCAACGACCAATGAGCGGCAGCCGACGTGACCAGCATTAGCGACACAATCACCGCTGAACGGGCCGCGGACGATGGCGTAGAGGTTCGGTCGTTGCTCGCCGAAGCCGTCTATTCACAACTTCGCGCTGACATCGTCGGCGGCAGGCTGTCGGCGGACGAACGCCTGAAGATCGCAGACCTTGCAGACCGCTATGGCGTATCGGCCAATCCCGTCCGCGAGGCGTTGCAGCAGCTACGCGGCGAAGGCTTCGTGGTGATGGAGCCCAACCGCGGCGCCCGCGTACGTCGCATCGACGAAGATTTTTTCCGGGACATCAACGAGGTGGAGATGCTCATTGAGCCGCACCTCACCCGCTATTTCGTCGGCATCGCTACCGACGCTGACGTTGCCGAACTCGAAGCTATCCAGAGGCAGATTGAGGCGCTGAATTTCTCCGACATGGCGACGCATAGCGAACTCGATACCCGCTTCCACCGACTGATGTACGACCACAATTACAATCGCCATATGGTCGACATGTGGTGGAACCATCGCCAGATCCTGGGGGCGGTGACGCGTAGCATGGGCATCTCGATCAACCGTCGCACCGCCGTGATCAGGGAGCACCGGGCGATCATCGAGGCCATCAAGGTCCAGAACGCCCGTAAGGCCTCCGCTCTTGTCGCGCAACACGTCCGCGGGTCATCGAAGCACTGGATCGGCCAGATGCGCACAATTCGACGTCGTTAGCGGCCGCCGCATCTAGGCCACCCCCGCTGCTCGACCCATGACCGCTTCTAGCGCGAAGCAGACGTCGATCAGCGACCACCGTCGGCCCAAAGCGGAACGGCGGCTTGCGGCAGGTCACATGAACGACCGAGGCAACGCTTTGTAGACGCGGCTCCGCAGTCTTCGGCGAAGCCGCCTTTGCTTAGATTTCCGTCGCCTCGGCCAGCGACAACGCGTCGTCGACGTCGACGCCTAGGTACCGAACTGTGTTCTCGATCTTGCTGTGACCGAGCAATATCTGGATCGCCCTCAAGTTGGCCGTCGCCTTGTAGATGATTGAGGCTTTCGTGCGACGAAGCGAGTGGGTGACATACTCCTCGGGTCGTAGGCCAACGGCGGTTACCCATTCATCTACAAGTCGCGCGTACTGACGCGTGCTCAGGTGGCCGCCCGAATTCACCCGGCTGGGGAACGCAAATTCGTCGAAGCTCCCACCTCGACGCTCATGCAATAGACTTGCCC
>Ga0123337_10002293_pt1 | contig 22082 bp, 17 predicted proteins | sample frozenSSSSmetaG_FD_89792 | JGI IMG/M metagenome (GOLD analysis project Ga0123337, IMG submission 89792) | Glacier valley bacterial and archeal communities from Borup Fiord, Nunavut, Canada, to study Microbial Dark Matter (Phase II) -... | ecosystem: Environmental > Aquatic > Freshwater > Ice >...
CTGCTCTATTTACCGGCTTACGTCAGCTTTCGCATGACCGATATCTGGCGTTCTTTTGTGGCCCAAGCCTGTTTGTATGCCATGGGGAAAGGTTTGGCATTCCGTGACGCGACGGTGTTTCAGCAGCGAAACGAGCACTCGTTGATTAAGGATTTCCGCGACGAAGTGCCTGGCTACTTGAATAACGTACGCATTGTTGAAATTTTGTCGGGGCTGAGTTTGTCAGCAGATCCGGGTGCGGTAGCAGACAATGTTCGCGCTTGTTATGAAGCGCTGGTGCGGGCGGAAATTGTACCGGCGCGCGAGATGCCGCTGCTGGAACTGTGGTTGCGAGAGCTTAAGCAAGCTTAAGCGCTTGCACTTCGCGCCTTGCGGGCCTTGATAAACGACTGAACGCACAGGCCGACGAAAATGGCAGTAATCAGGGCCATAAAGCCTTGCGCTTCCACTGCCAGGGGGCGCGTGCGAATGGCTTCGCCATTGACGCCTTTCAGAAATCCGAAGATGCTGCCGAGGAAGCCCAAGGTTCCGAGTAGCACTGCGATGTGCATCACCATGGCGCGGCGGGCGGCGTTTTGTGCGAGCAACCCGCAGATCAGGATCGGTATGCCGAACGCAGCGGGAATGAGCGCGGTTTTATGTTCACTGCCTGTGCCGAAGTAGGTGCCGACCCCCAACGCAGTTAAGAGTACGCCTGTGAGAACTGTTGTAATCGCCATAAAGAGATCTAATTCGATTGTAAGGGCATGTGACATGATGAAGGTTCGAATGGAGATATCGCTCGAAAAAAAAGCAAGGCCCACACTCCTGGGGCACTTGCAAATCGCCCGCGCCGACCATTGGGTAAAGAACGTTTTCGTACTGCCCGGCATCATTGTCGCGCTTTCGCTGGAGCATGGAAAATGGAACACGCTAAACCCCTGGACACTGCTGATCGGGTTTGCGGCGATATGCCTGATTGCGTCAAGCAACTACGTCATCAATGAAGTGCTGGATGCGCCGTTCGATCTGAAGCATCCGACGAAATACCTGCGGCCTGTGCCTTCGGGACAGGTCAGCATCCCGCTTGCTTACCTGGAATGGATTTTATTGATGGTAGCGGGGTTGTGGTTGAGCTGGCAGGTATCGCTGCCCTTTACGATTACGATGCTTGCCCTCTGGGTGATGGGCTGCATCTATAACATTCCGCCGGTGCGCAGCAAAGACGTGCCCTATCTGGACGTGCTTTCGGAATCTATTAACAATCCGCTGCGGATGCTGGCGGGATGGTATATGACCGGCATTTCGGCAGTGCCGCCCACTTCGTTGCTCATCAGTTACTGGATGGTGGGCTGCTATTTCATGGCGATTAAGCGCTATGCCGAATACCGGGATATCGGGGATGCGGCCCGGAGCGCGGCGTATCGCAAGAGTTTCCGTTATTACACTGAGCAGCGATTGCTGGTGTCGATCATGTTTTATGCGGCGCATGCGATGCTTTTTTTTGGTGCATTCATTGTGCGCTACCGGCTGGAACTGATTTTGTCGTTTCCGCTGGTGGCACTGGTGATGGCGCAGTATTTGGCTCTCTCATTCAAGAATGACAGCGCGGTGCAGCGGCCGGAAGGTCTTTATAAAGAGCCAGGATTGATGGCGGCGGTGGTGTGCTGCACGGCGGTGATGATCTTCCTGCTATTTGTCGACGTGCCGGTATTGCACCAGATCTTCGTGCCGACTGTCGCCACTGCCCAGTAGATCTGCCCGCACTTTCGTTTCTTTCCACAGAGCGCGGGGGGGAACGAAAAAGATCTTGAGACCGAGGAAGGCGGCAGCCATCAGGACGACGAAAGTGCGGATAGGCGACGAGATCCGCTTCAAGAAAAAGCCCTGCGGGAGCCAACTGTCCGCCACCGCGATCAGATAGAAACCGGATTGTCCCAGGAGCGCAATGAATCTCAACGGGGCGGGCAACCCGAAACTTGATACCGCGATAAAAATCAGCAGAAACGGCATGATCAGCCGACCAAACTTGGCGGAAAGGAAATGAATCCGCATGCGGTTCGAGGAAGAGAGCAGTTCGGGGTAAGCCTGAAGAATCTGGTAGAGGCCTGCCTGGGTGCGGACTTTACGGCGGAACTCGGAAGTGAGGTTGGTGGGGTAATCGTAGGCCTTGGCCGATTCTTCCAAAACCAGGCGATAGCCCTGGAAAAAAGCGGCTAAGGGCAGGTATACGTCATCGAGCAAGGTATCCGGGGGTATGGGGACGGCCAAACTGCGGCGGATTGCATAGAAAGGCCCGTTGGCACCGAAGGTGGAGTCGATGCGGCTCATCTGTTTGCGGATGAAGACTTCGTAGCGCCAGTACAGCCGGGTATCGTCTTCTTCCGCGCTCATTCCTTTCCGGATGGAAAGCTCTCCGGAGACAGCTCCCACTTCGGGGTCCGCAAAACAGGCGATCAGGTTGCGGAGGGCATCGGGATGCAGATTTTGACGAACGTCGGTGAGAACCACGATTTCGCCTTTGGAGTGAGCGATACCGGTGTTGATGGCGACGCCCTTGCCTTGGCGCTCATTGCGAAAAAAACGGATTCCCTGCCCCTGAAAAGATCGGGCGATCCAGTCTGTTCCATCGTCTGAACCGTCAGAGACGACCGTAATTTCCATCAGTTCACGAGGGTAGTTGGAAGCCAGTAAGGACTGCAACTTGGCTTTCAGGAATGCTTCGCCATTTCGGACCGCAATGACGATGGAAAGAGTGCGGCCCACGCTATCTTTCTTGATCTCGCGACCGCGCCTTCGCGCGATGCGGGCGAGCAGCAACGGGTAGCCGGCCAACACGTAGAGGATCGCGGTGGTGCTGGTTGCAAAGACCGCGAGCGAAAAGATGTTGAGTATGCTCATTTGAGCAGGTAGAGGCCGGTACGTGCGGGATCACCCACCGTGACCTTCCGGATATGGGGATTCAGGTCTAGCTGTTCAGGCAAGTGATCGTTCGGCCTGGGGCGCAGAAGGAGTGCCTGGGTATCGAAGTCGCGCATTTTTTCCTGAACGGCCTGTGCATTGTCGGTTACCAGGAACGGATGCAGGTGCATACGGGGGAAATAGTACGAGAGTGTGGGAAGGATTTCGTAGGGGACCAGGAGAGTACTCTGTTGCAACCCCGCAGTGCGCAGGGCGGCAATGGTTTGGGCGTCGGAATTGGGTGCCTCTGGCGAAAGCCGCGCAAGAAGCTGCCATCCGCCGCCGATTGTGGCCAAAACCAGGATTGCCGCCAGGGAATTCCGGACCGCCGGGGCGGTTCGTTCCATAAAGGCCGCGAACGCGATTCCGGTAACAATGGCAAGTGGCGGAAGAATGGATGAGACATATGTCGGGTTAAGCGACGTGTTCTTGAGCGTGGTGAGCAGCATCAGGAACGCGTAGACGATGCAGGGCAGCAAGACGGCGCGGTATTTGCGGATGGCGGGCACTTTCCAGAGGGCTACGGAGCCGACCAGTGCAATTAGATCCAAGACGTACTCGACGGGCGCTGCTGTAAAACGTTGAAACCAAATGGTAAGCGGCCCAAATTCACCATAGGAACCTTTGCGCTGCATAGCGAGATAGGCGATATAGAAATACCCTTTGACTGCGGAGAGCTGGAGCAAACCGATAGGCCAGAGAACCAACAACAACGCCAAGAACAGAAGCACGGCGCGTACCAGAGTGACCATGCTGAGTTTACATTGATTCCGAAAGACGGCCAAACACACAGCGAAGGTGATGGGCAGCAGGATTGCGTAATCGATGCTGCAGAAAGCCCCAGTGAACGCCGCGACGGCGAGATACCAGAGGCGGAGTTGGCCGGTAAAGAGGAAGCCAGCGAAGCAAAGTAAGGTGGCCGTTGTAAAGAATACGTAGGGAATATGGGGCGTAACCATTGCCGAGGTTTCGATACTGGATTGTCCGAACAAATAGAGAGACCCGGCCAGGAGCGCGGCGGAACGAAAACCGGTAAAAAAGAACACGCCGATGGCGATTGTGAAGAAGGTCAACAGGTGAAATGCGAACCCCGAAAAGCGCATCGCATATTCAGCGTGGTGAACCAGCGGGGAGACCAGCGCGATCCAGTAAAAGTAGATCGGGCCATGGAAATGGCGGTAAAACGTGATGTCGCGGCTTCCGCGGATGAGGTCGGACAGGCTGGAGCGTTTATCGAGGCTGGCATGTTCTTTGCCGATTCGATAAAAGCCGATGATCGAATTAGAAGGCGTTTCGAGGAAGTTATCGGCGAAACCGCGCTCGCCCGCGTCCATGTAGTCCGATTCGTCGTAAGTAAAGGGCTGGTGGGAAGGAACGGCGCGGAAGCAATAGAGAAAAGCTGCTGCAATGACCAGCAATCCCGCCAGATCGACAGCTTTTAAGCGGCGCATGCGGTTTTCAAGATGGATTCGAACTGGCGGCCTACCTGAGCCCAGGAGAATCGTTCGGTGACGAGCGAGAGAGCTGCGCCCGCAAGCGCTTTGGCCTGCTCTTGCGATTCGAGCAGGGCGAGGCAGCGGGAGGCGAACAACTCCGGCGTATCGGCTAGGAATATATTGGCGGAATCTTTGACCGCGAGGCCTTCCGCTCCGATTGTGGTGGAGACAACGGGAACGCCGGCGGCCATCGCCTCGTATATTTTCAGACGGGTGCCCCCTCCGATCCGGAGCGGCACAATCGAAACGGTGGCATCCCAAAGGTACGGGCGTACGTCGGGGACGGTGCCGGTGACCTGGGTGAGGGGATCGGCGGCGGCAAACGCCTGGAGCTCTGGAACCGGGGAGCGTCCCGCGAGTACGAGCGGTACACCGGGCCGTTTCTTACGAATGAGCGGCAGGACCTGCTGAATGAACCATCTTGCGCCATCGATGTTCGGCATCCAATCCATGGCACCCAGAAAAACGATGCCGCGAGGCTGGCCAGGGGGATTCGCGCGGCCAACGGGACGTGCAAAGTATTCGACATCGACGCCGGTTGAGATGGCAGAAACGCGGGTGACGCCGAAGAGCTCTTTCATCTGCGCGGCGTCGTTTTCCGAAACGGCGACGATGTGGGCAGCGGAGCGGCAGGCATCGCGTTCGCAGTGAAACATGCGTTTTGCCTGCAAGCGGAAATAGGCGCGCCGCAAGGGGGACGCAGCGTGTTCGGCATGCCTGCGCCAGATCACGGTTTCCACGTTGTGCTGAAAGAGAACGGAGCGGGAGAGGTCCGGGATATTCGGTGCTACGGAGAGAAAATCGCATACTACGCTATCGAAGCGGTGGGCGCGAAGGAGAGAAGCCACCTGTTCCCGCATTTCGACGGAGGCATAGCGGCCTACGGCCAGCGGCAAGTGCGAAACCAGGTTTAGAGCCAGTTGACCGAAGAATCGCGGCGATCCGCGGGAGGGTATGGGCCGGTTTACAGGGTAGGCGCGGAAGCTATATTCGGAAGCGCGGCGGAGCCCTTCCGGCTGTGCGGGATCGTCATAGGCCACATAGTGCACTTCGTGATTCAAGTGAAGCTGGCGCAAAGTTTCCAGTGAGCGGATTTGGCCCCCGCGATTTGTCGGATGGAGAAAATCCGTTTTGACCCACAAAATTTTCATGGGTTCAGGCGGCTACCGCGGGAAACATGCCTTCTGTCCAGCGCGTACGGCGTCCCTTCAGGAACATGTCTCCCCAAAGTTGCAGGTTCAAAAGATTCCAGATGCGATCCGTGGCATCTTCCCGGCCGTTGCGATGGCTGGCGAGGAGGGCGGTGAGGGCGGGCCGGTCTATATATTCGGCGAGTAAGGTGTCTTTTTCCAGGAGAAATTCGTAAATGGAAGCTGCCGAGGGTTCAAGGAGCCACTGTTTCAGAGGGGTGGGGAAGCCCATTTTCTTGCGATGGATGATGCCGGCGGGCAAGAGATCTGAAACGGCCTCTTTCAGGATGTACTTGCCGACTTTGCCGCGCAACTTCAACCGGGGCGGGATTTGGGACGCGAATTCGACGAAAGGATGATCGAGGAACGGTACGCGGCTTTCGATGGAGGCGGCCATACTCATCTGGTCCTGCTTCATCAACAATTCAATTAAGTAGGTCTGCTTATCGGCGTAGAGCAGGCGTTCCAGATACGGCAGACCGGGAACGCTTTCGAAGCTCCGGGTAAAATTCGCGTAGGCTGCCGCGGCGTTCGTTCCGGGGCCCAGCAACTGTTCCACGTCACGTGCGGAAAAAGCACCGTAGAAGTTCTCGAGGTAAAGGGATTGCAGGGTTTCGGCCCGTCCGAGCACCGTATGTTTCAGCTTGCGGCGCAAATCGGCCCCAAGCAACGGGGAGGTGGCGATTTGTCCACGAATGAGCGCGCGCAACCTTTCGGGCACGATGGCGTAGGTGCGCATCTGAGCCTGGCTCATCATCTGATAGCGGTAGCGGCCATACCCGGCAAACAGCTCATCGCTGCCTTCGCCGGTGAGTACCACCTTTACTTCGGCGGCCGCGAGTTTTGAAACGTGATACAGCGAGACGCTGGAAGGCCAGCTGATTGGCTCATCTTCGTGCCAGATGAGATTCGGCAGGGAGTTGAAAAACTCCTCCATCCCGATTATCACCTCGTGATGATCCGTGCCAATCTGTGCGGCAACCTGCCGCGCGTACCCCAGTTCACTGAATTCCGCTTCACGGTAGCCGACCGCGAAGGTTTTCACGGGGTCGGTAACCATGCGCTGCATCATGGCGGCAATTGCGCTGGAATCCACGCCGCCACTCAGGAACATTCCGAGAGGGACGTCGCTCATCAGCCGGAGCCGGACAGATTCCTCCAGGCGCTGGCGGCACTCGCGAATCCACTCCGCGTCGGAGCGCGCGTCTGGCGATTGTGTAGTGGAAAGCTGCCAATACTGGCGGATCTCCGGGTGGAAGTTTCCGGCGCTGATGGTGAGGGTGTGGCCAGGCATTAGCTTCCGGATTCCCTGAAACAGGGTTTGCTCGCCACTCAGATAACCGAAAGCGAGGTATTCAGGAAGTTGCGCCGGGTCAAGGCAGGCTGAGACGGCCGGGTGCTCCAGAATCGCCTTGATTTCAGAGCCGAAGACGAAAACGCCGCCGTCGAAATAGTAGTAAAAGGGTTTGATGCCCAAGCGGTCGCGCGCGCAAAAGAGAGTGCCGGTTCGCTGATCCCAAAGCGCGAAGGAGAACATTCCGCGGAACTGCTTCACGCAATCGACGCCGTACTGTTCGTACGAGTGAATAATGGTTTCGGTATCGCAATGGGAGCCATAGCGATGTCCGGCGGCTTCGAGCGGAGGCCGCAGATCGGCGTGATTGTAAATTTCGCCGTTATAAATAATCGCCAGCTCGCCGGATTCGTTGAACATGGGCTGATGGCCGTGGCTCGATACGTCGATGATGCTCAACCGGCGATGGCCCAGCGCGAGTTGAGAAGAGGCGTGCGCGGCCAGATAGAACCCGTCGTCATCGGGCCCGCGGTGGGAAATCACATCGGTCATGGCTTTGACGATGCGGTGATTTCGCGCGGGGTCTCCGGCTTCGCTTCGCAAAAAGAAACCTGCGATGCCGCACATGGGGTTAGCGGAACGACAAAGCGGAGGCGGCCGCCCCGGCGAAACGGCTGGGAGCCACGGGAATCGAACTGCGGAATTGTGCCATCCGGCGCTCTTCCGCGCTGGCGATCAGAGGCCGCGCGATACGGTCCAGCGCCACAGCAAGACCGGCGATTGCCGGCATTTGCATATTGTAGGCGTTGGTGCCGAACAATCCACATGACGCAAACGCGAGCAGGGCCATAAGAAGGCAGTACGCCATTTGCGGAACACCGTCCAATTCGGGGACATTCTTCGCAGCTTTACGGAGTTTGATTAGAATTCGTCCGGTAAAGACCAGGGTGGCCACATAAAACAGGAAGCCCACAACTCCGGTTTCGGACGATACCAGCAGGTAAATGTCGTGGCAGGTATACCAGAGGGGCAGGTTACCTTTGGCGATTTCGAGGTCCGCACTCTGGAATGAAAAATTGCCCAAGCCGACTCCAAACACCGGATGCCGCAGAGTGAGCGTGATTGCATTCCGGACCAGCTCTTTGCGGGCGTTGGTAGACATGACAGCAGATGCGGCGGAATCGGACATGCCGCTGGTGGTGCCGGAGCTAAACGTGGTGGCGTATCGGGACATCAGATCTTTTGAGACAAAGAATGGAAAACTAGCGGCGACCAAGCCGAAACAAATAAGAACTTTCAACTTATTCGCGGCACTCACCTGAAAGAACATGATCACGGCCATTCCCGCAATCACAAGGAGAGAGGAGCGCGAACCGGTTTTTACCACCATGACCAGAAGGAGTGCCGCTATCCCGAGGAAACCCAAGCGAAAAATTGCCGCTCTTTTGCTGTCCAGGACGATGTACATGACGAAGGGCAAGCACAGCAGCAGCGCTCCAGCCAGATCGTTTGAATTTCCCAGGCTGCCATACTCCACTGAAATCCGGCCGTCTTCATAAGTTCTGGCCGATTTAATTGCGAAGTACAAGATGCCGACTGAAGCGACACCGAGGATGAAAAGAGATCGCCGCAACTGGTGAAGGGTGAAGATGAGGCTGGAGACGAGGAAAAACGTCAGGTACGATTTCCACCAGGAATCGACGAAAGCCCTAAAACTTCCGCCTTTCCAGGAGCTGAAGGGGATTCCCAAGATCAGGAATACCGTAAAAACGGTGAGGCAAATGCCGGGTGCGGAAGTGAACGCTTTCGGTATCTTTCCAGCAAAAATAGCCGCCAATGCAGCCACCAGGGCAAGCAGCACAATAAGATGCAAACGGCCCGTCGTGTCGATGAACTCAATGGCGTGGCTGAACAGGAAAAACAGATAAGTGGTTCCGACGAGAGAGGCTGCGGCGAAAGAATTCTGCTGTGCTCCGAGCAGATTTGCACCAGCATGGGGCACTGGAGCCTGGTGAACAGAGGCTGCGGCGAACTTTTGAGGATAAACTGCTGCGGGGTTAAACCGTGCCATCGAGGATGCGACCGAACCTTTTTATCGTAGCATCCGCTTTTGGGCGGGCGCCCCAGCCAAATTGCCTTGGGGAATACTACTTAGCGGCAGGGGAGGGAGGGGCCAAAGTCTTCGTCAGCTTGACCGCAATGTGTTTAGCCGTCTTATCGAGTTCGCGCGAGGACGTGTTTTTGAGAGGACGATAGTCGGACCACACCACCTGCCGGGATTTGGTGTCCACCAGGAACAAAGTTCCTTTTCCGCGTGAGAAAGAGGAGCTGTGCGGTTCGGCCTCGGGAGAGGCCGTTGTGCTTGGCATGGTTGCTGGCATGGTGCTTGGCAGGGCCGCTGCCGAGACGGCTTGAGCGGGAGCGGCGGCAGGGGCAGGCGGCGGGGGATCGCGCTTAATGTGATCTAAACGATATTCGAACTGGCGGCCTAACTGATCTGTAAAGATTGCGTCGGCCAGTTTCGGGTCGGCCACGATTCGGAAGATGTGATCTTTCGTGATACGGTTTGCCAGGTGTTGATCGAGGCCGCCCACCATGGGAAACAGGTAAACGGACTTCACATCTTTGAGTTCCGCGGAAAAAGAAACCACCGGAAGCAGTAAGCTCAGGTACACCAACGCTTTCATGACTACTACGATGGTAACAGCTAGCCCAATCGCGCATGTATAAAGGCCAACGGATTACGGTGATCATCCCCTGCCTGAATGAGGAAGAGGGCATTCAGCTGGTGCTGCGCGATATTCCGGATTTCGTAGATGAAACGATTGTGGTGGACAACAATTCCACTGACAGAACGCCGGATGTAGCGGCTCAGATGGGTGCGATTGTTATTAAGGAAGAGTTTCCCGGGTATGGGCGCGCGTATAAGAAAGGCTTCTCGATTGCCACGGGCGACGTTTTGATCACGCTGGACGGCGACCACAGCTACCCTGTAAACGGAATCTCTTATCTGCTGGAAGCGTTTCTCCACCTGGAGGTGGATTTCCTGAATGCCTCGCGATTTCCGGTAAGGGATCCGCGCGCGATGAGTTTCAAACATAAGTGCGGCAACCTGGCGCTTTCGCTGGCGATGTCGGTGCTATTCCTGCGATGGGTGCAGGATTCGCAATCGGGCATGTGGGTTTTCCGGCGCAAGATTCTGGAAAACATGAATCTGGTGGCGGACGGAATGGCCTTTTCAGAGGAGATCAAGATTGAAGCCCTGCTGAACCCGGAAGTCCGGTTCGGGGAGATATCGATTCTGTATACATCACGTACTGGTGAAATCAAGTTGAATCCCTGGCGCGATGGATGGCAGAATCTGCTGTTTCTGTTCCGCAAGCGATTTGGCCATCGTGGAAAGTGAGGATCTCTGTGGTGGTGCCGGTGTGGAACGGCCGCGGGCATCTGGAGAAGCTTCTGAAGACCGTGGCCGCCCAGACGGTTCAGGCGGCTGACGTGACTGTGGTGGACAACGGCTCAACCGACGGTGTGGGTGGGTTTGCGGAACAGTGGGGGGCGAAGGTGGTTCGTTTCGCAGAAAACAGAGGTTTTGCGGCAGCGGTGAACCGGGGAGTAGCGGAATCGGGCGGGGAACTGCTGGCTATTCTGAACAGCGACGTGGAATTAGAGCCGCGATGGATGGAATTGCTGGTGGAAGCGATTACCCGGAATTCGGCTTCGTTTGCCACGGGACTGATTGTATCGGCGGCAAATCCCGATTTGATCGACGGCAGCTGGGACCTGGTGAGCAAAGCTGGGATGCCGTGGCGCGCCGGCAGCGGATTCGGTACCGGCAACTCTGCTTTCCAGAGTGAACGGGCAATTAGTCTGGCACCCTTCACGGCGATTCTGGTGCGCCGTGAGTTGTGGGAGCAAGTGGGGCCACTCGATGAGAGGTTTGAATCGTATTTGGAAGATGTGGATTTTGGACTGAGGTGTGCGGCAGCCGGGCGGCGGGGGGTTTATGTACCTTCGGCCCTGTGCCGGCACGTGGGAAGCGCGGCATTGGGACGGTGGGGCAGCGATTCGGTGCGGCGAATCTCACGCAATCAGGTGTTTCTGGTCAAAAAGTATATTTCTCCTGGCCGGAGACGAGGCTGGTGGTGGAAGGTGCTGGTTGGTCAGGGGCTTTGGGGGCTGGTTGCGGCAAGACACGGAGCAGGGGCTGCGTGGTGGGGCGGGAAGTGGGAGGGTTGGAAAAGAAGAGGAGAGTTCCGGGGCACTAGGTCCCTGGCTGAGCCGGACTTTAAAAGCCAGGAGCGTGAGATTTTCGCGCTGCAGCAGGAACTTGGGCTTGATTTCTACTGGCGCTGGTATGGACGGCTAACCGGGATTGAGGCTGAATGACACACGATGGGTGCCTAAAGGACACCGCAATCGTAATCGTGACCTACGATTCCGCCCATGAGATTGGAGGGTGTTTGGAGGCGGCGCTCAGGACGGGAGCGGAAATTCTGGTGATCGACAACGGGTCGAGGGATGGCACGGCGGATGTAGTCCGTCGGTTTCCCGTTCGGCTGATCGAGAACCGGGAAAACCGGGGATTTGCCGGCGCAGTGAATCAAGGAGTGAAGGCAACCACGGCGGATTACATTCTTTTGCTGAATCCGGACGCGGTTTTGCTGACGGGAATCGGGCCGCTTCGCGAGGCGTGCGCCCAGCCGGGAATGGGGGCGGCGGCGGGCCTGCTTACGGATTCAGCCGGAATCCCGCAAGCAGGATTCACGGTTCGAAGGTTGCCGACCCCCGTGGCCCTCAGTCTGGAAGTATTAGGTCTGAACCGGCTGTTTCCAAGCAATCCCGTGAATTGGCGCTTCCGTTGCTTAGACTGTAACCTTAGTGGTACGGCTCCGGTACGTGTGGAGCAGCCTGCGGGAGCACTGTTCCTGTTCCGGCGGGAGTGCTGGGAGGTACTGGGCGGTTTTGACGAGCGGTTCCATCCTTTATGGTTTGAAGACGTGGATTTTTGTGCTCGGCTAAGGCTGTCAGGTAAGGGGGTTTTACTGGTACCGGAAGTAGTTGCAGAACATGCGGGAGCGCACTCTATCCTCAACATGGCGCTGGAGATCCGTCATTTAAATTGGTATGGTAATCTTCTGAGGTACGCCGCGAAACACTTCGCACGCTCAGGCCGGAACTTGGTCTGCCTATCCGTCTTTTTTGGCGCGATACTCCGCTTGCTTGGAACATTCTTAGGGATGAACCAAGGGATAAGAGGTGGGTCGGTGTGGGTTGCGGTGGCACGGCTGGCAGCTCGATGCTTTTTCGGACGGCCTGGATGGGATGGACAACGGATTGTTGGAGCGCCAGCTATAAAATGATGAAGGGAGACAGCGGGCTGGGGAGAACCCGGATTCGAATTCATGGCGAATAGCGACTCCGTATCGGTAACCATTGTTACTTACGATAGTGGCCGGTTCATCAAGCGATGCCTCGAGTCAGTGCTCGACCAGAAATACCCTTTCCTGGACGTCATTGTCATCGACAACTGCTCGACCGACGGCACGACGGATATTCTTGAGCCGTTCGAAGACCGCGTCCGCATCATCTATAACGACGAAAATATTGGTTTTGCGGCGGCCCAGAATCAAGCCATGGGGCTGTCGGACTCCGAGTGGGTGCTGACGCTGAACCCCGATGTTCTTTTGTTGCCGGATTTCATCGAGGCATTAGTACACGCGGGAAATTTAGATCCCCGGATCGGCACAGTCTGCGGCAAACTGCTGACCATGAGTTCCGGTTTCGATTTTCCGGAAAAACCGGTGGTGGATTCGACCGGCATTTACTTCACGCCCACACTTAGGCACCTGGACCGTGGTTCGCTGGAAGCGGACAACGGGCACTATCGACAGTACGAATATGTCTTTGGGGCGACGGCCGCTGCCGCCTTATATCGCCGAAACATGATCGACGATATCTCGCTGGACGGTGAGTTTTTCGATTCCGACTTTTTCGTTTATCGGGAAGACGCCGATGTCGCGTGGCGGGCGCAACTTCTGGGGTGGCGGTGTATGTACGCTCCTTATGCGCGCGGATATCACGTTCGGAAAGCATTGCCAGGCAACCGCCGGGCACTACCGCCGGAAATCAATATGCACTCGGTGAAGAATCGATTTCTTCTCCGGATGAAGAACATTTCAGGTGACCTGTACCGGCGCAATTGGATTCAGATTACCGGGCGCGACCTGGTGGTGGTGGCGTGCTGCGTTCTTTGGGAACACAGTTCGTTGAAGGCGTTTTGGTTCCTCGCAAAGAATTACAAGCGGGTGCTTGCAAAGCGGCGGATGATTCTGGCGCGGCAGCGTGCGGACGATGATTACATCGCCAGCTGGTTCAATTTTGAACCAGTGGCGAAGCCGGCCCCTAAAAAGTTCACGGCCGTCCCCTCCCGGCCCAAACCGACCCGCAAGTAACTTTTCACACAATGCGCATCGCCCTGCTTGGCACGCGCGGCATACCTGCTAACTACGGAGGGTTCGAAACGTTCGCGGAGGAATTGTCCGTTCGTCTGGTGGCGCGCGGGCATCAGGTAACGGTTTACTGCCGGGAGCAGTATAAGGCGTCTTCGTATCGCGGCGTCTCTCTGCAATACCTGCCCACCATTCACAACAAATACCTGGATACGCTATTCCACACGTTTCTTTCCACGCTTCATCTGGTGACGCACCGTGTGGACTGCGCTTTGTACTGTAACGCGGCGAATGCCGTTTTCCTGATATTTACGCGCGTGGCGGGCGTGCCGGTGGCGCTGAATGTGGATGGCATTGAGCGCAAACGCAAGAAGTGGAACTGGTTTGCGAGAAGCTGGTACCGGATGTCGGAGTATCTGGCTACCGTGCTGCCGAACCGGACCGTGAGCGACGCCCAGGTGATTGAGCGGTATTACCGGGAACGGTACGCGAAGAACACAACGTTCATACCCTATGGAGCGGAAACGGTGACGCTGGCGTCGGACGCGGTGCTGCAAACACTGGGTTTGGAGCGCGGCCAGTATTTTCTGTATGTAAGCCGGATGGAGCCCGAAAATCACGCACTACAAGTGCGTCGTGCGTTTGAACAGGTGCCGACGACGATGAAGCTCGCCTTGATTGGCGACGCTCCCCATGCCGCTGAATATATCCGCGAGGTGCGCGACACACGGGACACGCGCGTTGTGATGCCGGGTGGAATTTATGGGACGGGGTACCACGAACTCGGTTCCCACTGCTTCGCCTACGTACATGCGACGGAAGTAGGCGGCACTCATCCCGCTTTAATTGAAGCGATGGGAAAGGGGGCGCTGGTACTGTATCGGGACACTCCAGAAAACGTGGAAGTGTGTGGAGAAGCGGGGCTGCCGTTCGCTGATGAAGAAGGTTTGGTGGCGCGCATGCGTGAGGCGATAGCGATGCCGGAAGGACAGCGCGAAGCGTTCCGCCAACTGGCCCGCGGGCGCGTGCGTGAGCGATACGACTGGGGAGTGGTGACGCGGCAATATGAGAGGTTGTTTGAGGAGATGCGCCGATGACCGGGCCTGAATTGCGCACGTGGGCCGAAGTATCGTTGCGCCAGATACGGGAAAACTTTCGAGCCATTTCAACAACAGTTGGCAAGGGGGGGCTGGTGGCGCCGGTGGTGAAAGCCGACGCGTATGGGCACGGTGCCGTGCCGGTCTCGCGGGCTCTTGTGAATGCCGGTGCCACGTGGCTGGCGGTAAGCTGTGTTCAGGAAGGGGTGGCGTTGCGGCAGAGCGGAATCGCCGCGCGCATTCTTGTGTTGGGGGGCTTGCTGCCCTTTGAACGCGACGCCATCTTCACTCACCGGCTGACCCCGGTGGTTCATGCGCTTGAGGAATTGCGAGACTATGACGCCGCGGGCCTGCCTGCGACGGTGCACCTGAAGATCGATACGGGGATGAGCCGCTTGGGCGCGGCTGCTTCACCGGCGGAAGTGGCGGAGACTTTGCGTGGATTGAAACACGTACGCGTGGAAGGTCTGATGTCGCATTTCGCATCCGCTGAGGATTTCACAACCGAACAGACAGCCGGTCAGGTCTGGCAGTTTGAAGCGGTTTGCGAGGCGGTGCGGGGAGCGGGCCTGGCACCGGAGATGGTGCCGGAGATGATGCACCTTTCGAGCAGCAACGCGATTGCGTATGGACGGCGGGAGACGTGGCTTTCGCTGGTGCGCCCTGGCCTTGCCACTTACGGTTACGTATCGCCCTCCTTAAGTGGGCCGGTGAACACGCTAGCGGTTGCGCCCGTGCTGACATGGTATGCACGCCTGCTGAAAATTCGAGAGATTGCGGCAGGCACTCCGGTGGGTTACATGGCGAGATTTCGTGCGCCGGCTGCGATGCGAATCGGAACGGTTGCGGCGGGTTACGCGGACGGGATACCGCACCGGCTTTCCACGCGCGGGGCGCTGGTGAGCAAGGGAAGGGCACTGCCGATTCTGGGGGCCGTTTCGATGGATTTAACTACTGTGGATCTGGCGCTTGCCGCCGAGTTGAAGGTGGGGGATGCGGTGACGGTGCTGGGGCCGGGGATGGATGCGCAACAGATCGCAGAGATCGCCGGGGAAATTCCTTACAGTGTTCTTTGCGGGATAGGGAACCGTGTGAGGCGGGTGTATCTCGATTAGAAGGCGTTTGCTGGCTAGAAATCCAGGTTACCGCCCGAAACGATTACGCCTATTCGGCGGAAGCGCATGGGGATTTTACCGGAAAGAACGCCCGCTGTGGCTGCAGCCCCGCTTGGTTCCGCGACAATTTTGACCGTTTCCATCAGGAATCGCATGGCCGATCGAAGTTCGTCGTCAGTGACCAGGAGCACTTGCTCCAGCAGCTTCTGCAGGATGGGAAATGGTACTTTTCCCGGCATTACCGTGCGTAAGCCATCGGCGATGGTTGGCGGCGGAGGAATCTCGACGCGCTCGCCCTTTTGAAGAGAGAGAAACCAATCGTTTCCGGTTTCCGGCTCGACACCGAAAATGCGGATAGCGGGGTTGATATCCTTGGCGATCAGCGCACACCCGGCGGTGAGTCCGCCGCCGCCCAGACAGGTGACCAGCGCTTCCAGGCCGGGCGCCTCCTCCAAGAGTTCGAGCGCGGTGGTGCCCTGCCCGGCGACAATCATCGGGTGATCGAAGGGGGGAACGAGAGTTGCGCCGGTATCGCCCAGGAGGCGTTGGGCGATCTCTTCGCGATTCTCACGCATTCGGTCATAGGTGACGACAGTTGCTCCATAGCCGCGGGTTGCTTCCATTTTGGAGCGCGGTGCATCGCTGGGCATTACGATGGTGGCGCGCGCGCCCACATGGCGGGCCGCCAGAGCTACCCCTTGCGCGTGATTTCCCGAGGAAAATGCAACAATCCCGCGTGCCTGCTCTTCCGGCGTGAGCGAAAGGATTAGATTCGAAGCGCCGCGGATTTTGAAAGAACCGCCGCGCTGGAGGTTTTCGCACTTCAAGAAAAGCTGAGTTCCATCGATTTCCGCTTCGAGCACCGGTGTGCGTCGGGCAAGGGGCCTGATGCGGTCCGCAGCCTCACGCACCATGGCGGCCGTCACCGTGCCTGCTGTCATCGAGCGGCTTGCAACGCCAATTTGCGCTGCCGCATCTGTTGCAGCCATTCCTGATGTTCCTGTAGAAGTGTCGCAAACCCGGCCCAATAGTATCCGGCCACAAATAGCGCAAGGAAGGGGATGGAAAGGAAGTTGCCGCTACTGATCGCAAATACGACCATTCCCAGGAAGTAAGTCCCAAAACAGAGCTCAACATAAGGCAGCCAGCCGCTACGCCGACGATACTTTTTCTGTTCCAGTTTGGGGCGGGGGATATTCCCTTCGATGGCGAATTTGGGAGTGCGGACGAAGCTGGTCTGAACGCCGAACAGTGCTTCGAGAACTGCGCGCGTATTAATGATGGTGAGGGCAACGCCAACTGCCATCAGCATGGGCAGCAGCAAAAAAGCGCGTTTCCATGTCTTCGGGTAAAGCTCGCGTTGAGCCAGGACGTAAAACGCGGATATCGAGATGAAAGAAGCGACGATCAGAGGCACATCGAGAAACACCATTTGGACCCAGCCCATATAAAAGCGGCAGATCATTACGGGCAACATCAGGGCGGAGATCACCACCATGAGAGGGTAGGAGATATTCGGAGTGAGGTGCAAGAACGCTTCAACTTTCACGCGCCACGGCAGCTTGGCACGCATGATGCTGGGGAGTAGTTTTTTGGCGCACTGGGTGAGGCCTTTGGCCCAGCGGGATTGTTGTACCTGGAAGCCGTGCATTTCAACCGGCAATTCCGACGGGCAATCGAGGCCGGGCAGATAGACAAATTTCCAGCCTTTCATTTGGGCGCGATAGCTTAAATCGGAATCTTCGGTCAGGGTGTCATGCTGCCAGCCGCCGGCGTCGGCGATCATTGTCTTGCGCAGGATGCCAGCGGTTCCGTTGAAATTGAAGAACAAGCCGGCGCGGGCGCGGGCCCCGTGTTCCAGCACAAAATGGCCGTCCAGCAGCATCGCTTCCACTTCGGTGAGAAAGTTGTAGTGCCGGTTCAAATAACTCCAGCGCGTTTGCACCACGCCAATTTTCGGATCGGCAAAGTGGTGGACGGTGCGCATCAAGAAATCCGTGGGAGGGATGAAATCGGCGTCGAACACGGCAACGAACTCGCCGGTGGCGCTTTCGAGACCTTCCTGCAGCGCACCTGCTTTGTAGCCGTGCCGGTTTGTCCGGTGCTTATATTCCACCGGGAAGCCGAGTGCCTGATACTTTTGAACCAGCGCCTCGGCAAAGGGATGGGTATCGTCGGTGGAATCGTCCAAAACCTGAATTTGAAGCAGGTGCTTGGGATATTCCACTTTGGTGGTTTCATCAATCAGCCGTTCCACTACGTACCGTTCATTGAAAAGAGGTAGCTGAATAGTGACGCGTGGGAGTTCCGCAAAACGCAAAGACGGCTCGTTCGTGACATTCTTTCTATTCTTGAAGTAGCTGTGGATTACCTCGTAGCGGTGCAAGCCATAGACGGAAAGGATGCAAAGGATGCCGAAATATGGAATCAGCATGGCCCAATCGAACCAACTGGAGTGATGAATACCGGCAAAGGTATTGTCCGTCAGGCTGCGTCGGAACTGATCGATTGCGCTGGTAGCGAGAAAAAGACAGAAGACCATATCACCGTTGGGTCAGGCTTTATTTTGGCATCTGAACCGTCATTTACTATACTCGCGCATTTTCGGAAACGCACGTTCGCTTAAATGAGCCGCATCTACCTAAAGTTGCAATCTATTTGCGGTTCGTCTAGCATCATAAACTTAACATCGTTGCGATCGCGAGAATTGCATCTTTAGTCGGACGTGTGAAAACCTATGAGAACTTTACTAGCCAAGCTTGTATATCTACCCTTGCTGGCGGCTCTTGCTATTCCCGGCGCTTTTGCGCAGGAAACCACGGCCGGCATCCAGGGCGTGGTCAAAGATTCTTCCGGCTCTGTTGTCGGTAACGCGGCGGTAGAAGTTTCCAGCCCCGCTCTTATCGGCACCCGCAAGCTCATGACCGATTCAGTAGGCACGTACCGATTCTCAGCGCTGTCACCCGGCCTGTACCAACTGACGGTTTCGGCCTCTGGCTTTCGCACCTACAAACAAACCGGAATTGAACTTACGGTCGGCCGGCTTCCCAGCATCGACGTACGGCTTGAGATAGGCGGGGTGTCCGAAACAGTGGAAGTGTCCGACGTTGCGCCGATTGTCGATGTGACCCGCAGCAATGCGGCGGTGGTCGTAGACAAGCAGACCCTCGACAACATTCCCAAAGGGCGATCCTTCCAGTCTGTAATCCCGTTCGCGGCCGGTGCGCGGCAGGAACCGCTGCAGGGCGGCACCTCAACTCGCGATAACGGTTTCCAAATCGACGGTGCCAGTGATTCGGAGAACGTTTATCTTGTGGACGGAGTCAACGTGACCAACATCCAAAATGGCGGAGTTGGGAAGAATTTCCAAATTGATTTTATTGAAGAAGTTCAGATTAAATCCGGCGGTTTCGAAGCGGAGTACGGTGGAGCGCTCGGCGGCGTGATCAACGTTGTGCCAAAGCGCGGTTCGAATCAATGGCATGGATCACTACTGACGTATGTCCGCACCAACAACCTGAACGCGAATGACGCCTGTGCCAGCGGCTATACGTCAGGAAGCGTGAATCCATCCACGTTTGCTGGCTTTAGCACGGTTTGCGGTCTCCGCCTGAATCCGACGTTGCCCTCGACGAATACATCAACCCGCCTGGATGGGACGCCGGAGTATTACATTCCGGCTAAAGACGGCCGCAATATTATTGAGCCCGGTTTTCAAGTGGGTGGCCCAATCCTGAAGGACCGCCTGTGGCTTTCGAGCGGCTACATTCCGACGCTGGACACCATCCATCGCGCTACTACATTTACTAGTAACAACGCTGGGCCGCGAAATCTGACGCAATCCTACACGCAACACAATATGTATCAGCGACTGGATTACCGCATGTTGAATCAGTTGCGGCTTTTCGGAGCGTGGAACTATTCTTATTCCCGCACCCAGGGGCAGCTAGGGATTCCCGACAGCCCTGCCGGACAACGGAACACTGGTGCCTCTACCGATCCCAACACTTTTCGTTCAGATGCGGGTTCCGTGAATCCAAGCTCGCTCTATACCTTCGGTGGAGACTGGACGCCCACGTCAAAGTTGGTGGTCAGCGTCCGCTACGGTTACTTCTTTAACAACAATGAGCAGCGCGGCACACCCATTGGTACCCGTTATGTGTACCAGGCGACCATCAACGCCGCCAGCAGAGATCTTGCAGGTAATGCGTTCCCCGCTTCTTCGTTCAATACGACTGGCTTTGCCAACCTTCCGAGCAACCTAGCTACTTCGTTCGATGCCTATAAGCGAAAGGGTATTAACGCGGATGCATCGTACTTTGTCGGCCGATTGCTAGGTGGAACCCATACTTTCAAGGGCGGGTACTTCTACCAGAAGCAATCGAATGAGGTCCTTACCAACTTTCAGGGTGGCCGTGTCGATCTGTTCCCCGGGCAATCCTACAGCCCTGTCACCAGCACGACGGCTTGCGACGGCGTGAAATCACAAAACGCCACAAAGTTCGGTCAATCCGTATGTCAAGGCCAGTTCGGCTATTTCGTCGTTGGGACGGGCGTTACCAACACCGGTACGGATAATCAATCCGCTCAAGCTGTCTACTTCCAGGACGCATGGAATGTAGGCCACGGCCTGACTTTGAATCTCGGCTTACGCTTCGATGAAGAAACGCAGCCTCCTTACGACCCGAAACGATTCCCGACTGTCAAGTTTGGCTGGGGCGACAAGATTGCTCCCCGCTTGGGTGGTGCTTATGATGTTCTCCACAACGGGAAGTTAAAGGCATACGCCAGCTACGGCAAGTTCTACGACATTATGAAGTTGGGCTTGGCCCGTGGATCTTTCGGCAGCGATTACTGGCACAACTGTGTATACGCTCTCGACGATGCGAGCTACACCTCCATTACTCCCAGCTATCCTCAAGGTGGCGGCTGCCCTGCCAGCGGTCCCTCACCTGGTGTGAATACAGGTAGATTTATTGAAAATGTAGACTTCCGTGCAACGAAGGCAGACCCTCGCGATCCCGCTATCGATTCCAGCCTAAAGCCGATGTTACAGCACGAATCGGCCTTCGGGGTCGATTGGGCCATCAACTCCGCGTGGAGCTTGGAGAGCCGTTACACGCGCAAGCGTCTGGACCGCGCCATAGAAGACATGTCGATTACCGACAATCTGGGTTTCTATATCGGTAACCCCGGTTCCAAGTTTGCAGATTTCCTGCACCGGCCGGTAAGCATTCCGAATGACAACGGGAACAACTATCTCACCACGGTGCCCTTCTGTGCCGAGTGCCCGGGAGTGGTGCCTGCGATTCGCCGTTATGACGGATTGGAGTTCCGCCTCTCAAACCGCGGAACCGGGAAATGGTTTGGGTCCGCTTCTTACACCTATAGCCGCCTAACTGGAAACTATTCTGGTTTGACTGACACCGATACCACGGACGGCGGCGGCGGCCGGCATGCTCCGAACAATGGGCGCGCGTTCGATCTGCCGACACAGACTTATCTGCCGAATGGCAAGATCGATGACGGCCCGCTTGGAACCGATCGTCCCAACACCGGCAAAATTTACGCTTACTACCGCCAGAAGTGGTTAGGCATGGAAACTGATTTTGGCGTGTTCCAATCGGCTTTCCAGGGTACGCCTATCAGCACGTGCCTCTCAGTTGTAGGCACCTCATCGGCTTGCCAGTGGGCGGAGGGCCGCGGAAATTTCGTGAAGCTCAGCCGTGCTTCGAATGGTGACATCGTTAGCGGCGGAGTGGTGCACGATGCGCGCAGCGACAATTACTTCCAAACCGATTTGTCCGTGCGGCATGAGATCCACGTCCGCGAATCGATGCGGCTGGTATTCGACGTGAATGTCAACAATGCGTTGAACCAGCGGTCGGCCGTAGGCTACAACGAGATTGTGATTGGCGGATCGGGACAGTTGATTAATCCTACCCGCGCATCGCGTTTCTCAGGTGACCCGCAAGTAGATTGGGCCAAGGTGATGAATGGCTACAACTACATTGACGCTTGAACGGCAAAGGTGCGTTCGCGGGCTTCCAAACTCCAGTGACACTGGCGAGCCGTTACGGCCAGCCACAATTATTTCAACTGGCACGCAATTTGCGGTTGTCGGCGCGCTTTACGTTCTAAATAAGATCCTGATAGTACGTTTCATACTGCGGGATGATCTTCTCTGTGCAGAATCGCGCCAACGCTGTTTCCCGGGCGGCTGATGCGATCTCTGCGAATAAATCGCCGTCAGTGAGCAGTGCCACCACGCGATTTGCCTGCGAATGGATATCGCCCACGGCTTCGAGGTAACCATCTACGCCGTGGGTGATCAGTTCCGGAACGCCACCCACGCGGGTGGCCACCGGAGGCACACCGCAGGCCATCGCTTCTAATGCCGCAAGCCCAAAGCTCTCCATTTCGCTGGGCATCAGCAATACGTGCGCCAGCGGAATCAGGCGCTCTACATGATCGCGCTTGCCTAAGAATGTGACGTGA
>Ga0123337_10002294_pt1 | contig 22076 bp, 24 predicted proteins | sample frozenSSSSmetaG_FD_89792 | JGI IMG/M metagenome (GOLD analysis project Ga0123337, IMG submission 89792) | Glacier valley bacterial and archeal communities from Borup Fiord, Nunavut, Canada, to study Microbial Dark Matter (Phase II) -... | ecosystem: Environmental > Aquatic > Freshwater > Ice >...
GACGCGTTGTTGACAGGAGGATAATCGAGTTGCTGAGCTCCTCCTGGCACTCAAAGACAGCTGAACTGTTTCTCTGAGAGTTCCCAGCGGACACCACGTGGAGGTGAGAGCTCGTCGTCCGCCGATGGTGGATCATTGGGTGGCCCCGCGGGGGTGGCGCGATCGACAGGGGTTAACCACCATGTTTATTCCAACGTCGCTCCCTCATGCTGTTCCTGTCGGTTACGATTTTTGACCATTAGCCACAGCGAACATGTCATTCCGTCGTTGGCAGTCTCTTCTCAGGCAGATTTCAACAGAGAGCAGTCTTAAATTTAATGAGATGATCTGCCCTGATTCAGGCGAAGATTCAGAGCCTGTCTTATGAACGGCATAAATTTTTAATCTTTTGCACTATCTAGAGCCAACCATAGCAACATATTTGCATGAACCTGCAATGTTGGCCCAGTGATATCTGGTAAGAGTTCATTGGACCACTTCGTGGGGAGAGGTCATCGATACCATCGGTCATGGTGAGGGCCTCATCCCGTCTACCTGGCGCCGTGGCAATATTCGTATCTGCGCACCCCTACTCTCTACTTCCCACTTGCTCTGGATCTTCTGGATTGCGTTTCCGTTGGCATTTCGTGTCGGCGTCATGTGGCAACATATTTATAGGGATTGGAAAAGAATTCATCTTGCCACTATTTAGTAAAATGTCATCGAAGTCAGAAGAGAACCTACGATTTCTTTCTTGGATGGTGGAAAACATGGGTTGCCAGGAGATACGTAAGTATAATAGCGCCCTTTCTGATAGATGACCAAGGCAACATCTGCGCCGTATAATTCCGCGTACTCATATGCCTTGTTGGTCAAAGTGCTTCTCCTTCTAGATGCACTCTGGCTTTGGCGTTTCCGTACGTTGCTCATGTTGCGATAGAGCCTATTGGGCATAGAGGGGGTGTGATGTCTCTTGTAATTCTGAGAGTTATAACCAGAAATAGATAGTCGTAGACTGTCGCTGGCATTTCATGGCAAGCCACGACTATTTGAAGATGTCAAGGATCTAATCCCTCCAGTAATTCTGGCATCCCAAACTTGAGGGTCACCACCCGATGGTCTCACCCGATGGTCTCAATGAACCCACACCTGGTATCCACTGAGTTATCCTTGCAATCGACTTCGTCTTTGAAGTTGCAGCTGTTCGGCGGTTGGGTACGAGACCATTGTTGTGACTGTTGCGGAATTATCGGTGGAGATCGTTGGTTTCGCTCATCGACTGCACAGATGGAGTGGTTCGCCATCCAGGCCTGGCTTCCATTCAACAACAAATAATCAAACTGCAGCCATGTATCTCATATTTCGAACTCTTCTCTCAGTTAATCAAAACATTATGCGCAATGCATATGACGCTATTGAAGCCATTCTCTACTCTCGTCGCCCTTCTCTCCAAGCCGACATATAAGCCGTTAAACACACCATCTGTCCTTTTGCGGTACAGTTCCCCATCATCACCAAGCAAGACTGACTCATCTAGGCCTTCAGCCCGTTCAATCTCCCCATCATCAAACCATACTCCGCCCTCATCCAGAAACAACCCATATCCGAAGTTGTAGAGTCCATGTTCCAAATTTGCAGCCTCCAGTATGAAATCCGAAACTGGTTTAAATACCATATACTTCGAATACTCGATCTGCTCCATAGTTATAACAGATGAACTTGCATGGATTTTCAAATTTGGAAAGTAACCAGTGTAATCGTCTATGCATGTGTTGGCATCCATTGTTTGATACAATAATGGTTGTGCGACCCATTGAGAGTCTTGAGCAGTTGTAACATCCCCAATGGATCGACAGATTGCCACGAAGTCAGGTCGAGGTGCTATAATGATATCATTGCTATCCACACACCCGACCTGAGCAGTACCTTTGGGACAAGCGTCGAAATCCATTTGATATAGGCATATCCTGAGGCGATATTTTCCTTGTCCATAGATTGCCAGCCCAGAGAAACAAAAGGTTCCATCAATGGGAGACTGAATGAGTTCTCCCCCGAGCTGATCTGTAACATCTGTGCCATTGCTGAGCAGCGTCGCGATAGCCCAGACGTTTGGCATGTCCTCAGGCTGCAACAGCCGTACCACGATGGGGGGGAACAGTTCTATTTTCTGCCGAGTGAGTTCTGGCGGTTGTATTAATATGGCGAGCATTTGAGGGAGCGGCAGGCTCGTGCTCCATAGATCCATCATCGTCGATAAGTCAAATGACTCAGCATCTTTTGCAGCATCTGGCTGCTGAGGCGCAACACCATTCATACCGGCCCCTTGTTCAGCTCTCGTCGACGTTAATGCGCTTCTTGCGACAGGATGGCCAGTGGCGCAGATGGTATTTGGACCACTGTTAGCGCCGCATTCAATTTGGTATCCCTGAGGCAATAATGTACTAAATCCTCGTACGAGGCTCGGATGTCCAGCAAACAATTCTGATGTACGGTTGATGACGCTAGGAATGTCAATTCTGGTTAGGCATTATGTTAGTATGAAAATGCGATCATAATGAAGTCGGCATGGTTGACCAGAAGACTCACACTTGATCCATGTAGTCATTCATGTTATCGAGGAACGTATTATAGATATGCGGCTGATCGATGAATTGGGCTCTGACTTGGTTAAGATAGCTACGAGCTTCCTGGGAAATTATTGTTAGTGATGTGTTGATTTTCCTGTCTATTGCAAGACTCGCGCCGAGGAAGGAAAGAGAATGTTTGGCTTCAGTTGCAAGTTAATTCGTTGAAACGGTCAACAAACTTTATCCATCTCTGTCACAGGAACATGGTGGGGGTTGGGTTTGATATCGCAATGAAGGGGAAACTTATACTTACTTCTAGTTGTTTCTGACTTAACGCTAGAGCACCCGGAGCTAAATATGCTGGATGTGCAACACCACCAGGTGGTTGCGATGGACCCATCTTCGTCCTTATGCCCAATTGCTCTGATAGCATGCTGGTTGACGCGCCGATCTCATGTATCGCCGATGTGACAACAGGCTCCGATGATCCCGTCGGCGTATTCGGCGGGGTAGCCGGCATTTGATGGGATCTCTCTGGAGCCTTGTTCAACACAGAGGACTTAGGTGGATTGATGTGCGTGATGGGAGTTAATTCGTTTCTTGTGACAGGATGACCAGTGGCGCAGATGGCATTAGGGTCATTGCTAGAGTCGCATTCAATTCGGTACCTGAGAGGCAAATATATATTAAATCCTTGTATAACGTTGGGATGCTCAGCAAATAATTTGGATATACGGCTGATGAGGCCAGGAAACTCGATTCTAGGTAGCCATTATGTTAGTATAAAAGTATGATAATGATGTCGGCATGATTAGCTAGAAGACTCACACTTGACTCTTGTAACCCTTCAAGATGTAGATGAACGTATTATAGATATCCGGCTGATCGACGAATTGGGCTTTGACTTGGTCAAGATAGCTAACAGCCTCCTGGGAAACTATTGTCAGCGATGCGTTGATTTTCCTGTCTATTGAAAGATTCGTGCTGAGGAAGGAACGAGAGTGATTGTTCGGCTTCAGTTCCAAGTTACTCCGTTGCAACGGTCGACAACGTTCTCGGCCCGCGTCACAAGGGCGCATAAGACCTGATTCTGCCGTTGCAGAGCGCTAACACATGGCCACGTCCGCACCACCATAGGAATATGGTGGTCTAGGGTTTGATATCGCATGAAGGGGGAACTTACACTCAACGTAACTTGTCGTTCCTGACCTAACGCTGGAGCGCCCTGATCTGGACGTGCTGGATGTGCAACTCCGCCAGGTGGTTGCGATGAACCCATCTTCATCGTCGATGTGGCAACAGGCTCCGATGATTCCTTCGGGTAATTCGGCGGGGGAGTTCGCATTTGATGGGGCATCTCTGGAGCCATGATCAACGCAGAGAACTTAGGTGGATTGATGTGCGTGATGGGAGATAATATGGAGTAGGTGATAGACAAGATATATCAGCGGTAAGAAGCTTGAAGATGATTGACGAGTTTGGAGACTGCAGAGGTGTGTGATCGGATTTCTGGGGAATTGCGAGCCCTTTTAAATTCATTGATTCTTTCTCACTTCATGTTAACGAAAGACCAGCCCCCTGTAAACCAACAACGGCCGGGGAGCTGAGGAAGGCGGATCCTTCTTCGTTCGGGATCACCAGCAGGCCACGGTTGCAGCATCATGCAGTGGCCGATTGAATAATTAAGAAGGTCCAAGGGTGTATGCAAACAACGCGGGGAGAAGCACATATCTGCAAGACGGTGTTGGGGGAGATGCTGGCGAGGCCGATTCATCATGCAGCAGTGTGGGGGAAGGAGCCCATTGATGTGAGACAGTGATAGTGTTCGGGCCATGGATACTGTTGGAGGGCAGGGTTTATGGCGTATCGAGAGTAATTCCTCGATGCATAAGATCCTCATTGAGCTAAAATGTTAAGGCTTCATCGGTTCGCTCAGTCCAGATTCGAGCAAAACAGTGGGGAAGGGCGCCTTTTCATGCAGGCTACAGATGCCAGTTTCGAAAAATACAATCACGAGACCACATTGAAATCTTCAGTTTTGCACAGCCCCGCTCTTGGCTATATACTGCATCCCCGCCCACGACTGAGAATTTCAAAACGAACCATCCTGCTCAACACAGACATTCTATGACCGGCCACAGTTATCATATTTGCAATGTCTGTAGTCGAACAGATGTTTGAAGATCTTGATGCAATGAGCCAGCGCATGTGGCATGTAAGTCTAGATGATTCGGCATCAGCCACCTTGAGGGAAAAGGTTTCAAGGCTATCGACGCAGCTTGCAGTCCATCAGGCCTTGGAGGACACCGCGCGTCACCTGATACAGCCAGGTGATTCCGCAGGTCTCTTGAATGCTCAATCCAGAGTAGGAAAATTCATCGACGTTGTGTACGGGAAACCAGACCGCGACAAAAACGAAGCACGATGGCAGAAATTGAGAGCTATGGATTGCACAACCTTCTTGTTTATTGGAGTGTCTTATACGCCACTGGACATAATTAAGATGCACAAAATGGAGTTCAATTATCTCGTGGACAACATAGCGAAGTTTCTACAGGTTAGAGTTCTTCCTCATAGATGGGTATTTCGCAAGGAGATTCAAGTTGCGGTTGCGGCAAAAGCAGAGCTTAAAGAAGCAAACGATTTCAGAAGAAGTGAGCATTGCTCTATGCGCTCAGAGAAGCAGTAGTCTGATGTGGCTAGGATATTACGCTCTGGAGTTCAGCTCAGACACTGAGGATGGGCAGAATTCAAACCAGAGCCCTTTAGGTGAGCAAAGACCTATCAGTACCGAGCAGAATCAAGCGCCGATCGCTGGTGAACCGATCGATCAGCAGATAAGTTCAGACAATACCTGCCATAGCACATCTGTGGCAGGTATGTTACAAAACTGTGTTGCGTTTTGAGACCCAGGCTAACTTCTACTATATCGATAGCACAACAAACGGATTTGCCACTCACAGGGTCAAGGTTGGTAAATGACGATGTGTCACAGAATAATCTAGTAAATCGTAGAAAACGGACGCGCATTGAAGAGGAATGCCAATCCCATCAGACAGAAGAACAACCGGCAGCAGCAGATTCATTATCACCATCCAAGGAAAACAGGGGTAAGAAGAAACTTGAATATGTAGAAGGTACTGCTAACAATTTACCAACAGAAATGAAGGATATGTACACAAATGTGCCAGCAAGCAGCATATCAACATTGCCAGAGCCATTCAGAACGGCCGTCAAGAATAGCCGGCTGTGGACGTGGGAGAGAAGCCAGGAACCAGAATCGTTGACGACAGGATGCTTGGCTGCTTTGTTCCCAAAAGATTACAGACAGGATGTGTCGTTTACCATCTGGTGTGGTCACGACGATGGATACCAACTGATTGATGTCTTCGGGCTCCAACATGCAATGTCGTCCTAGACATATGTGGGCAAGTACTGTGTGTATCGACGACGTTCTGCCTGCAGGACTGTCCCACCTTAGCGCTCTAACTTCTTCGTCTATCGTTTCTAATCCTTTTGCGGTTCGAACGATACTGTAGCGTCTCTGATGTAACAAGTAAACCCGGCAGGAACAGTGTATGGCGTGGAGTCGGCTATATTTTCTTCGAATGTCTTCTGGTCGCCGGTTTCTTGGTTGACAATCAAAATATATTTGCCTTGAAAGTGCACGATCCTGTTATCGGTGGATGGAAGAAAACGATAACCCGAAATCTTCTCTTTACGTGCAGCAAGAGCATCGTCACCTGTCTGAGTACACAAGTTAGACATACATAGGTTGACTGGAATTTAAATGTCTGACCGCCATGATCGGCCAATAAACCGTGCTGAAGGCCCTGCTTGCTCACAAATGCTCTTCTCAAAGCGAAGAAAAATCCGACAATGATGGACGCCACTATCAACTATATAATATTAGTACCTGCACCGGCCAGTTGAATAGATGAAGAGGCTTGTCCAGATATTTACCTTGGCTGTAGGGTTGGCTTGTGCCAGTTCGAAGATCAATAATGTAGTTGTTTTGCTTTGTACGAAAGCTAAAGGTTGAGTTGTCCAGAGCACGCCCTGCGCTTTAATATCAGAGTGCGACGATGGGATGAGATAAAGGCGCGCGGCGCGAGGGAGAAAGGGACCCGATAAAAATAATTCGCGGTCTGAAAGATGCAGAATAGAAACTAGGGTACAACGGCTAAGTCATTATTGTCGCTCGGAAACAGACGTGGGTGGTTGCTGATGTCCTGCTTGCAATGCGAGCGAGGTTGATGAGATTACTCATTTGGAGGGGATAGTTTCGTTCGGAAGACTAGCAAGTGGTGGGGCTCAATGCCATGTGATCTGTCTGCTCAGCAATCTACATCCCCCGTGCGCTCAGGCTCCAATGCCTTCAGGCTGCAAATTTCAACAGAGGACACGGGATCATTCTAAGTTGACCAACCTTGTTGCTCCATATTTCTCTCCAGATACAAGCCAACATTTACTCTTTGCGAGAGGCTGGATGAGGTCGTTGGTTCCACTGGTAGTGGACTGACCTTATCTTTATTCAGCATAGTGCAAAATCACGTGCAGTATCCTTACGAACTTCAAGTCGCGGAATCCCAGCACGAACACTAACCCACATCCGCCTTGCCCTGGTGGCTACAGCTGTGAACTTGTATGATGCATGTTATCCTGATAAAATGCTGGAGGATTCGAAAAGAGCGGATTGGACTTTTGCGACGAAACTCAGGCACGTTAATGGTGGGGTCACACGTGGAAGCAAATCGAACGTGGCGGATGAATCCGGCAATTTAGGCTCCAATTCCTTTAGGCTCCAATTCCTTTAGGCTCCAATTCCTTTAGGCTTACAGCTTGGTTTGTGTTTGACAGAATATCGCATCATAGGTAAACCTATCTTTCTAGCAATGTTGTATACGAAATGGTCGCTAGATGCATGCTTGGTTGGCCTATATGATAGCGGGAGCCTCACTGAGTCACGGAGTCCTCGAAACCCTCTGATGGGGTTCGCCTCAGAGGTAGCTTGGGTGGGTGGTTTTCCCCCAGCAGTTTTCTGGGTGTCTCGATACAACGGTTGCGAAGTGTGCAACAAGAAAATTGAGGGCTTTCGTACCAAAATGCTGGACGTGACATGCGTAGCAACATCACTGAAACCCTTCGGTGAAACTCTTTGGTAATTCCTCCAGGCGAGGTTATGATCCTCCACACGAAGTCTCGCGATGGCTCCAGCCATCTCCATTGTGGGTCAAAGCATCCCCATGTCGGCGTTATGGATTCCCCGCATGCCGAGGCATTTGTCACTGTCGGCCTGTCATATGACCATCGCGACGCGTAATGCGATGACCAGTCGCAGCCCGCCTAACTAGTAGCTTTCACACCACGTGACACGCATACTTCATACGCGCTTTCAAGCATTCTGCTTTCCGTACAATGCTGTGACAACTGGAGTGGTATTCTTCTGGCTTTTCGCGTCACAATGACTTAAACGACGGTTGAAAGCCAGCTCTTTCATTCAGCATTCGAAGATGTCATCGGAAATTGACTCTCTGCGGAAACAGCTTAGGGCAGCGCAGCAACGCGAGGCAGAAGCACAACGACGCGAACAAGAAGCAGAACGACTCCGCGAAGATGCACAGCAACGGGAACAAGAAGCAGAACGACTCCGCAAAGAAGAGCAACGACTCCGCGAAGAAGAGCAACGTCTCCGCGAAGAAGAGCAACGACTCCGCGAAGAAGACCGACAGCGCTACGAACGGAGGACCGGAAAGACGACGCTGCCCGAGTTCCTCGATGCATGCCATACTCACCTTTGCCTGGGTCTGACAATTCAACCAGATACCACACAGTCGACGCAAGGCGATGCTGCAAACGCGGATAACAAACCCCGCCCTGAACGAATCTTGCCTTGGCCAGAATTTGATGCGGAACAGGCACGCACGTGGGAAGATTTGATGGGGTCAGAATTCGTCCTTGAACGACATTTTACCTCTTTGCATACACTGGAAGAGTCAGGAGAAGCGGTTCGCCGGCGCCAGATGGGGTCGGAGCTAGACCTTAATAGCTTTGCTCGATTCACCGTGGAGGATCCGGTATCCCAGATCATCGAGCGGTTCTCTAAAGACAGCGTATTACGCCATCGTTTTGGTCTCAAAGGCTCAGTCAAGTTTGAAAACCACAGTAACACACTCAGTCCGGATCGAACAACAGAGGAAATGCAATCTCTTAGCATCTCTGATAACCCGCGACTGTCGGAACGCCTTCGAGCCCATGCAAAAAAACCGGGACGGACTGACTCTTCCAAGTCATCGGAATTCGTAACGAAAACTTCCCGTCCTCGCGCAGATCAGTTCTGCGTTTATAATGTCGGTGGTGAGGGAGAGACTGAGCATCGGGTAACCGCGCTGACGATCGAATACAAAGCTCCTCATAAGTTGACCTTGGGGCATATTTATGAAGGTCTTGCCGAGATGAACCTGGACGAGGTTGTGGAAGTAAGCGAGAATGAAAGTGTGGCAATTCGCTGTCGTCGTTTGGTGGCCGCTGTGATCACGCAAGGCTTCTCGTATATGGTGAAGGCTGGGGTGGAATATGGCGAGATCTACACTGGTGAAGCAACGATATTCTTGCGCATTCCTGACGATCCCTCGACCGTGTACTACTCTCTATCTGTTCCAAAAGGAGATGTCGGGGCGTCCACTGGCTGGGACGAGCGTGGAAACGAGCCCAATCGATTGCATATGACCGCGGTTGGTCAGGCTGTAGCGTTTACTCTTCGCGCGCTTAAAACGCCTCCACGCAGTGCACAATGGATAATGAAAGCTCTGCGTCAGCTCAAGACATGGAATGTCGTCGTTAAGGAGGCCGAGGATGCCGTCGCCGATGACGAAGTTCCGTCTTCGGAGTATCGCCCTTCACCAAGGGTCAATCAGGATACTATACGGTCACCAATTCAATTTCGACCTCGCAAGAAGAATCAATTTGTGGGAACTTGTGCTTCAGTGACGTCATCTTTCAGCAGCGATGATGACAACCATCATCCCGACACACCGAGTCGTCCTCAGCCGCCTTCAAGCAGCGGAAACCTTAATAGTGCCCCCAACCCACCATCACAATCTACCGAACGTGGTGGAAAGAAGGGGGCTTACAGCGAGGCTCATCGCCAGAAGAACTTAGGTCGATTTTGTACCCCAAACTGCTTAATGGGTATGGTAAATGGGGGAGAACTCGATCGGCGGTGTCCGAATGTCAAGGCCCATGGAAAGAGTCGCCATCAGCTCAACCGTAATACATTCATGCAACATATCCGCGAGTTGTTGTGCAACCAGCTTGACTATTGTGTGGCAATGAACATTCATGGAGCTAGAGGAGCTTTTTTCAAGGTCAAATTACCCGGATTTGGCTATACCGTTGCCGCGAAAGGCACAGGGATTGAGTGTGTTAGAGATCTGATGCATGAATCGACAATTTATCATCGTCTCCTTCCCGTTCAGGGGAAGTGGGTGCCTGTGCACCTGGGTGATACGGAAGTGGACAGCATATTATACTACGCAGGAGCCGTTCGTATTGTCTACATGATGTTTTTCAGTTTTGGAGGGTTCCAATTACAATCGCCAATACCACGAACACTCGCCGACGACGCCATCTGCGGTCTGCATGACATACATCAGCTGGGAGTATTGCAAGGTGATCCAGCGGCCCGAAACATTCTCGTCCACCCGGACCGACCAGGAATTACCTGGATTGACTTTGAACGAGCCGAGTTCGTACGTCCACGAGCGGTACTGGGAACTCTATCTCCAAATCGGAAAAGGAAAGGTAGCTGGTCTCACGAGGAGGGAAAGTGTCAGTATGGAAAGGACAGCAAGAAGACACCCGCAGTAGAGATACATCAAGCTAAGACGGAGCTAGCGAGATTGGTGGTGAAGCAGGGAGTAGTCACTTCTACAGATGCCGAACTCACACGGCCCGGAACGCGTATGAGGAGCGGAAGAAGTCTGATAGCAGGATGAACTCGCTCCGGAGGTCGTCACTGATGAGCCTCGTCACCGACATTTCCGTACAAGACAGTGCTAACTCAGCTCACGAGTTCAATAGACACAAATCACGAGTTCGACGCAGGAAGCCACCTCTCATTCCACAATTTGGACGTCAATTCCGGATGTGAATAACGCGGCGAGATCCGGTGAATACTCGCCGGGCGCAGCCTTCGTGGAGTGGACAACTGTGGGGAGCTTCGATATGAGGGTTACTGGATAGTATTAAGAGTCCGGAACGCCGCCTTGCTCACGTGATGAACCTTCGAGGGACACAGATTGTGGACAATCGATTCCACTTAGCGCCTTAAAACTCAGGCTAACTGTCCGGATCGTTTTGTCCTCACCCTTCGGATCAATATCACGTGACACAAACGCATCTTTGGTAGCACGTGGCCGCAAGTTGCACAGGGATACTCATCCAACCTAAAATGCAGCAACTAGCACAGTGCAACAGACAGTGCATTCGCGTTCTCGGCGATGGTGCGAAGCTGGCGTCGGCTTGACGGAAGTTAGCTAAATAGCAAAGTTACCAGGGTTACGAGCGTCATGGTAACGTCTTGATAATTTACGTAGAACAAGGGAAGATAAAACCCATACAATTAACAAATAATTCTATTTGTCATCAGATTCAGAATCTCTGCCCTTCAACTCGTTGCAATAGCGTACTTGAAGCGATCCGATGCTCCTGTCTGAAAAAGCACGGATGAAAGCCCGATGTATCTCTTTCCACGGCGGCAAGCCCTTCTTCTTGAGGCGCATCTGCAAATTATCTTCTTGCGCTGCCGGCAGGGGAAGATCGAAAATAGAACAGAGCGCCTCTTGAAGCATGAAGTGGCCTTGCGCGCTTCTATTGTTGCTCTCTTGCGATCAAAAATTTCGTGAGTGCGCGAGGGCTATCTTTTGCAGTAGTGAGGTGAACCTTCGGCGTTCTTTGATGCTTGACCTCGAGTCCGGGCTTGTCCAGGGTAACGTACGGAGGCCGACCCACAACATCGTGACCCGCTCTTCATTCTGCCACTGTGGTCGGCACTGTCCGAAATGGGCCTATAATTGCCGCCAACAACATCTTTCATGGCTCATAGCGGAAGTACCTTATCTGACTAAAGCTAGACCCTTGGATTATGGCCGAGTGCCTCAGGTAACACACATGGGGTTCGAGGTGCACGTGTACGCCAAGGCAAGAATTAGGCGCTCGCGTCGGCCATGTATCTACTCCTGCAACTGAGACTCGAAATCCAACAAGCGCTAACTACATCTCCTTCCTTAGTCAAGTCAATACAGCTCATGATCACTCATATCTGGAATACGCTGCCTACCTCCCTGCTCCTCAAATTTACCCCTCATTCTAATGGTTTCTACGATGGGTAAAGAAAACAGGCATCGCGAAATTTCTGTCAGAATGCTCCCATCAGGTTCATCGGTTGTGTTCAAAGAATCAACGTATTTCTTGCGGAATGGACCAGAAATCTCCCTGCCTTTGCCTGCCGAGGTCCGCGCCCATCAACGCCCGGGGCAATATGGACCCGGCTCTCCGCCGCTTCTTGCCTTCCCAAGTCCCAGTTCCCGAAGTCTATGGCTGGTGCGAAGACAATGGCGAAGTTTTCGTTTACATGGAGCTTGTTAAAGGCGTTACATTGGAAAAAAGATGGGATTCGCTCTCAAAACAAGAGAGGGAAATCGTCTGTGACCAGCTTCGAGCTATGTTACTAGCACTACGCAATCTACAACAGGATCCAAAGGATCAGTTTCTAGGTAGGTAACTTTCTCATTTGAATCCCTAACTAAAATCTAAACTAATTGCTTTTAAGGTCATATTAACCGCCAACCTCTGCTAGATATCGTATTCATAGACGACACAAAACCTTCCGCCGGCCCATTCGCCTCAGTAAAAGAATTTCATGACTGGCTGTCTTATTTGACCAAACGAGGGAAGGAGATCCACTGGCCAGACCCTTCACAAATTCCTGATCCATTCCGGCACTTACTTCCGGACAACTCGCCAATTACCTTTACTCATGCAGACCTGCATCCAAGCAACATCATCGTGTCTACAGACAAACCCTATCGCATTGTGGCTATCATTGACTGGCATCAATCGGGCTGGTATCCAGAATACTGGGAATACTGCAAGGCCGTATTCACAGCCGATCCCAACGGAGAATGGGAGACCGAATACATACCACGATTTTTGGAGGTTGCTGATTGCTATGATGCTTGGAGCTATTATCCTCAAACTCTTGGATACTGAAACATTTTCTAGAGATAGCAGTGAATTGTGCTACATGTGCTGGGCACTTTCATTTCTAGGGGAGGTGGGGGGGCGAGGGCAGAGGGATATTTTAAGAAGCATTGCAACGGGGCTATCGTTTTGAGTGAATTAAGACTCATTAATATTCAATCAAAAAAATCGCATCAAGGAACATAAATTTTTGCTGTTCTCGTTCATCAGAATAAATAGCTCGGCTTGAAACGAATGTCTTTGGATTTAAACATGATCCACGCAATTTTCTAAACAATCATAGGTACCTGCCCACCAATTAACAATCCTGTCCCTGTCGTTGACAAAACAGATCCAAGGTGTTAGATCTTAGGAGCCCTGGTGAGGACATCACGAGTCGACTGCAGCACTACTCCATCCTTTACTAACACATCTACATAACTTTCAAGCCAGTTCTGGCAATTCTCTCCCTAAAAGAAATTGTCAATCTAAAATATGTCTTAAAATACGGCTTGACTTACTCCAAATGGATCCAACGGCTTCTTGCTGACCCCGGCTATTGAAGCGCCAAGCGGTCACAAGTCCGATTTCAGCAACTGACTGCTCTGTTTCGAGGGTTGCCAAGCAGGCGAGGCGCGCGGTAACCCTCGTAATTGGGTATGATACTTTCATAAGGGTGCCACTTGCCAATGTAGGATAGATGTTTAGTTGAAGGAATATGTCTGTCGTTTTCTAAAGTCCGCTATAGAAGGCGAGACAGACAACTGTAGCCAAGTTTCTGCCTTTTTGATGAGACGGATTCCGCCTCACTCCACCGCCCAGATCATCGAGCGGTTTTCTAAAGACATTGTATTACGCCATCGTTTTGGTCTCAAAGGCGCAGTCAAGTTTGAAAACCACAGTAACACTCAGTCCCGATCAAGCAACAGAGCAAATGCAATCTCTTAGCATCTCTGATAACCTGCGACGGTCGGAACGCCTTCGATCCCATGCAAAGAAACCGGGACGGACTGACTCCTCCAAGTCATTGCAATCCGTAACGAAATCCTCCCGTCCTCAAGCAGATCAGTTCTACGTTTACAATGCCGGTGGTGAGGGAGAGACTGAGCATCGGGTAGCCGCGCTGAAGATCGAATACAAAGCTCCTCATAAGTTGACATTGGGGCATATTTAGGAATTTCGAACACTTGGTCATATCAGGCTGTTCATGACCTCTTACCTTTCAAGATCCTAAATGATAACGTTTGTCGAAATTGTCAGTTTCCATAACTCTGCAGGGTGCCTTGCCGGATAATCTTCGGCTCAACACTCGATAGCCAATGATGCTCGAATATGACTCATCCCCAGCGTCGGCGACCAGACATAGACCGCCGTCCAGCACAGTACAAAATCACGTGCAGTAACCTTGCGAACTTGCAGTCGAGTTGGTCCACCGAATCTGGATCTGGATCGGTGGACCAACTCGACTGCACATTGCACATATGGCTGACCAAGATTTATAACCAGAATATGATATAATTTTCATACAGCTCCCAGCGCCCGTGTATATTCTGCAAAGATCTCATGCACCTCAGGCCGTGGTTCTAAAAATATTGGGATCCATCTATTACGCCATTCTCCATCAAACGAACAAGTATAGGCTGCTTTGCAATATTCCCAATAATCAGGATACCATCCAGAATGGGCCCAGTCAACGATCGCAAGTACACGTGGCGGCCCTGCTGAAGAGACGATAATGTTGCCTTGGTGTAGGTCCCCATGGGTTAGCTTGATAGTTCCTGTATCTGGCAAGAACGTTCTATAAGGATCCTGGATATCTTCCGAGTTGGGAAACCGAAGCCAAGGCAGTCGAGAAAACCAATCATTGAACTGCTTGACAGTAGCGAAGGGTCCGCCTGGAGGGTGGCCTTCAAACACAATGTCTAAGAGATGTTGGCGATTGATAGACCCTGAAGAAGATTTAGTCATTATCCTGAACTGCTTATCCATTTCGCAGCATACCAATGAACGAATCATTTGGGTCTTGCTCGACTTGCCGCAAAGATGTCGTAATCTCGCGTATGTGATCGCAAACAGAGGTTTTATCGGCGATACTCAGAGAATCCCACCGATCTTTCAGTGTCTCTCCTCGTACATACTGCATATATATGAACACATCACGCCCATCAACCCGCCAGCCATAGACCTCTGGCACAGGAACTTCGTCACGAAGTACTCTTTTAATCACCCAAAGACATTGCGCTTCAGCAATTGCAACATGAGGACCGAACTTGACAATGAGATTAAGATGCTCAAATATCACAGGAAGTGGTTGGGGCCTCGCCTGGTTTGTGCCTGACAAGGCTCGAACCTCTGAAGGCGTTGGCAAGCATCGGTTAGGTCCGTTGTTCTTGAAAAAAGAGGATTCGAGAAAGTCCATTTTCAGTTCTCTGCCATCCGGTAGCCCTGTGGCATGGATCTGAGGATTGGCTGGCATTATTAATGCCCTGGAAACTTATTGTGAGCTTTTGGTAACAACTACTATAACGAACAGGTTGTCCGGGAGGAGAGCTCAGAGAGAAGTCTTACCGAATGAGAAAAGAGAAGACGAGTACGGAGAAGGCAACAGTGGTCGACTCTGCGCAGGCAGCGAAAGCAGTCGCACAAGGATACCTAATTTAACGCTGGCCTCCGTCTGTGCTTTGTGCGCGTAAAGTAGCCTGATTATAAATGCATGGCCACTGTGCGAGGGTTTGTGTATGGCGTTGTTTCAGCGTGCGCTTTCATCAGTGCTCATTCGCCACAATCGCACCGTCTCTAGCGCGCGCTACTTTGTGCACGAACGACACTTCAACTGGAGCAGGGAATAACATTGAACGAGTTCAGGGCGCTATCGAAAGCGCTTGCAGCTATAATTCACCCAGTCAACACAGATGATTAACTCAAGTTATACAGCCCATTACACTTACATGCCAGGCGGTTATGCGGGCCGCGCTAAATGAGGATTTACTGAAGGCCCACCTTACCTCTCAGTATGAATTTACTTTGTGTTGTAAACTCGACACCAATGAATCATCCAAGTTACACCGCGCAACTTTGAGAGCACATTATCTAACATTGTATCACAGGCGTCTCAGCAAGCGCTGAGTTGCATTTCTTTTTCAATGCTTTTGTGGGTGTGATGCCAACTCGCAGATCGCTGTTTGATTTTTTTCTGCACCAAGAATCTCAGAGTACTTAAGATGCCCTTTTCTCTTCAAAGTCGTCTCGATTTTCTAGCCATTTCCATCATCAATTGTACTCTACTCTCTCCCTAAGTCATCAATCATTATATTATTATCGCGTCCTTGGCACCCAAGTAGCGCCAACATGGCCACTCGAACCCTTCAACTCATCTCCTATCGCAATTCTTCCAAACAGCGAGCGCACTTTGCAATTTTTGTCCCATCCGGTGCCAATCCAGATCTGGGGACTTTGATTCACGTTGTCGGCGCACCTATGGCTGGTTATATGCTCGAATTCAAGCGGAACTACTCTCCAACCATGACCCAAGAACGGCACGAAATGTACCCAATTGGAGAGGTTTTTGCAGCCAATATAATCGAATCTACGAGCAACGACCGAAGCAGAGACAATAAACCTAGAGATAAACTGGAGCGCGAAGCAGCCCAGGTGGCCCCACCTCGTATCAGCGAAAACTTCAGGGCTCCTGTAAACGATGTGAGTGAATCCATCATTTGCATGATAGTGTGGCGCCTCACTGACTATCCATTCAGACAACCAACAGAAGATGCCAAGAGTGGACGATAGATTTTGTGCGACGACTAGTTGATAATGGTGTTATTGCACAAACTGCCTTTGATATTGTCCAAGATAAACGTGACCCGCCAGGCCACGGGATTGTTTAGCAACCTAGGGGTTTGCGGGCACTTAAAATCCCTGTAGCTGAAAATGGAAGGGCCGTACAAATAGCACTAGGGTGGGTGCGTTTGGTTGGAATTACGAACTGGGCACAGCAGCATTGGTTCTGAATATGAAGCTTCTTAGATATATGAAAAGGCACGTCGGCTGCTTAGCCTCTTGCATTCCGCGTTCAACTGTGAATCCAGACGCGTTCCGTCGCATATGAAGCGTCGTGCCAACTCATACCATCGCATCGAGCTGTGCATTGCCATTCTGCATGAAGGGAAAATTCAACAACTTCCAGGAGACTTCTTCCACCCAACCGGGCAGCGATGCTCTTACTAACGAATACGTAGCGTCTTCCTCGTCCCTGCCACTCTGCTAACGCCCTCGTACCCAATTCCGTGTTTCCTATTTGCCAGCTGCTCCGTGGTCCAACACTTGTATTACTCGATTAACAAGACTCCCCGTGCGAACAAGCTGTTGTCATGCGGCAACACCCATTCCCGGTGGTCATCGAGCGCGTAGACCCATGAAGTTGTCTCTCGTTGCTCTGTACCGGAAGTCGAACACCTTCCAGCACCTCCCTCTACAATGTCTTCCCTTAACGACGCTCTGCAATGAAGCCTTAACAGTCCAGCTCTGGGACGGCGTCACGGGAGTGCCGCTGCAGACGCTCGAGGGCCATTCGGACTGGGTTACGTTAGTAGCCTTCTCGCCAGACGGCAAGGTGGTCGCGTCCAGCTCGATTGATAACACGGTCCAGCTCTGGGACGGCGTTACAGGAGCGCCGCTGCAGACGCTTGAGGGACATTCGGACTGGGTCATGTCAGTAGCCTTCTCGCCAGACAGCAAGGTGGTCGCGTCCAGCTCGTATGATAAGACAGTCCGGCTCTGGGACAGCGTCACAGGAGCGCTGCTGCTGACGCTCGAGGGCCATTCGGACTTGGTTATGTTAGTAGCCTTCTCGCTAGACAGCAAGGTGGTTGCGTCTAGCTCGCGCGATAAAACGGTCCGGCTCTGGGACAGCGTCACAGGCGCTCCGCTGCAGACGCTCGAGGGCCATTCGAACTTGGTCATGCTAGTAGCCTTCTCGCCAGACGGCAAGGTTGTCGCGTCTGGGCTGATTAATAAGACGGTCCAGCTCTGGGACAGCGTCACGGGAGTGCCGCTGCAGACGCTCGAGGGCCATTCGGGCTGGGTTACGTCAGTAGCCTTCTCGCCAGACAGCAAGGTGGTCGCGTCCAGCTCGTATGATAAGACGGTCCGGCTCTGGAACAGCGTCACGGGAGCACCGCTGCAGACGCTTGAGGGCCATTCGGACTGGGTGACCTCAGTAGCCTTCTCGCCGGACGGCAAGGTGGTCGCGTCCAGCTCGTCTGATAACACGGTCCAACTGTGGGACGGTGTCACGGGAGCGCCGCTGCAGACTCTCGAGGTTAGCGTTTCAATTAGAGCGCTGTCTTTCTCTGTTTCGGGTCAATTCCTCAACACGGATAGAGGCTTATTAAGACTTAAACCTTGTAGCATGTCTTCGGGTTCTTTAGAGCAGTCGTGTGCTCCATTTGTGATAAAGGATTGGGTAACGGAAGAAGGGCAGAATATTATTTGGCTTCCTCCTGACTATCGAGCGACTTATGTAGCTGTCCGGAACGAATTGGTTGTGTTAGGACACCCATCAGGGAGGGTTTCATTTCTCCAATTCACACAAGGCTTAAAGACGGTATAGAATTGATGAATGTTAGTTGAAGCTGTTGATCAAGCAAGTGTATTGAAAACCTGGATCGATATCTTTCCCCGCTTTCTTTAGCTGAGTTCGTTATCTTGCGTTTCTTGTACCTAGACAGCTGCGAGCGGTTCTTCAGCTTTGTGTAGTAGTGCTGCTCCCGACCTGAAATGCAGCAACGGGCGCAGTGCAACAGCCACTCGAGAGGCATACAACATTGTTAGAGCCTGTGTTTTCGGAGACGGTTCGAAGCTGGCGTCGGCTTGAAGGGAGTTAGCTAAACTAGCAAAGTTCCCAGGGTTACGAGCGTCATTGTAACGCCATGACGTTTGGATATTTACGAAGAACACGGGAATTCACGGAAGATAAAACCCATACAATTAACAAATAATTCTATTCGTCATCAGATTCAGAGGCTCTGTTCTTTAACTCGTTGCAATAGCGCACTTGAAGGGATCCGATGCTCCTCTCTGGAAAAGCACGGATAAAAGCCAGATGTATCTCTTTCCACGGCAAGCCCTTCTTCTTTAGGCGCATCAGCAAATTGTCTTCTTGCTCCGTATATTCGAAGCGCCCACGCTTTCTCTGCTTCTGTAGAGCTGGCCGTGACCTCTTTGCATGAGATGCGCAAGCCCGTGGATGAGCTGATCCTCCAACTGATTCCCTGCTAGACGTGGAATTTGATATGTGGAGATCGATCGATGGTCTGAAAGAATCTGGAAGGTCTAGCAGGCTGAACTCTAGATTGTAGGTCGTCTCTCGTCCTATCCTTACGCGCTTGAAAACGCCCTGAAAAGGATATTCTTGGTAGTCCGCGCCTAGAATTGACTCCGCATCGTCTGGTGAACTTCGAGGAACTGTAGAACCTCGAGTAGTGCAGGTCCGGGCTTGGGCTATAGTGGACGAGGGCGTGTGGACCTTCTTGCGGGTGGCGGTTTCAGTCGCTTCAGAATCTATGCGGCGCCGCTTTCGTCGTCTTGGAGGTCGCACGTCCTCATCTTCGTCATCCTCATTATCCTCATTGTCCTTTCCAGATGGTTTGACACTGTGTTGGCGGTATTGTGAGAGGGGGGCCACAACTATAGTCTCGTCTTCCACTCGTTGGGGATGAAGGCTCTCATTTACTTGCTGGCAGAGGCTAATTGGGCCCTTATTCTCGCCGCTGATCGCCTCTATGTCGTCCTCGCCTTCGTCTCCTTGCTCTTTTTGTTGGCAATGCTGCTCTTCTATCGTCTCTTCCCACAGTCGTTCTTTACTCGAAATACCTTCAACTTCTGTATTATTTTGACTTTCCTGGTTCATCTGATTGCATTGGTAGTGAGATGCGCTCGAAGGCGGTGATCCTTCTGTTTCTTTTGAGGTTTGTGGTAGTTCATCCTCGATATCGCAGACGCTGCCACGGTCGCACGATCCACCAGCCCTCTCGCGCATTGGGTTATAATGAGAAGGCGTTATTTCATCCACTATGGACTTCTCGATACCCTGGTGGATTTGATCCTGACGCGTTTTCTCAGCTAGCTCAGAGCAATTTGGAGAAGGTCGTCGAACCAGAACAGGAAATGTCGAGTCTAGCTCTGCAAAAGACGGGCGTTGTTGTCCATCCTTGGGGAAACAATCGGCATTGGGGTATTCCGAGTCTCGAGGAGTGGACGGGCCAAATAGGCTGCTCGGGGTTGAGGGAGTATCTTGAGAGGCCAGGCCACACTCGCTTGCGTATTGGTCCTCAGTTCTAGCAAGGAGATCGCTCGAGGCAACTCTAGCCTCAGCTTCGTCGTCGCTTTCATCGTGGCTGTCATCTTCGATAATTAAGGGCTTTCCTGCGTGGAATTAGTAAGGTGTACGCGCATACAAGAGCGAGCTAAGAAACCTACGTTGAGAATTGCCTGGCATACAGACCGAGTTCGGGGTTGTGGGATCAGTAAGCAGACGGCTCTCGTCGATCAGTTGACGCTTCAGGATATGGACGGGCTTGTCGTTTTGATGTGGCACCTGAGAGATGTCTCCGTTCTGGGGAGGGTGGAACAGCTCTTCAAGTGATGGAAGAGAGTAATCTAAAGAGTCATTTTCTTGAACAATCCGCGTTGACGCTGCAGGTGGCGATTTGCTGGTTTGTAGAGGCGGTCGGTGCTTGTTCAACACCGACCTCATCAGCTGAGCGTGTGAGGCCTTTAATGCGGGTTTGGGGTTATAGAATTCAACACAGTTCATGTTCACAGTAGCCATGCTGAGACAGAGTAGGGCACTGAATGGGAGGATGGTCTTCAAAATGAGTCTCTCGAGAGGAATGAAGGAGCTTATATAGAGATTCGGACGATTGGTCCGCTCTGTTGACTCGCTAGAATCCGCGTGCCCCTTTGCTTCCCTGCCAAATATGCAGCCTTCACTGCCAAGCTGGCCGTCACGCTCCGTGTGTCGACTCATCCTTTTCCGTGCTCTGCAACCAGGCAGTGAATTTTCCGCCACAAGCTTGGCCCCAATTCCACCAACCACACTTGCGTCAAAGAGACGCAAGACACGTCGTAGTCGGAGGCATTCTGGCGATGGGGCTGCTGCAGCTTGACTGGTCTCAAGAGCGGAGTCTCACTTCCAGCTGAACGTTTAGCGCTGCTGTCGGCCCCTTTGCTGCCAAAAGGAGGAATCATATCCGGACTATGCGTGCTGTGAATGCGATCGCTTTGAAAGCCTCAACCAACCAGTAGTGGCCGGATAGAGCGGCATCCGAGGTCAGACGACTCTGCCTGCCTGACTCCAAGGATTGTCCACTCTCCGTATCCATTTGTCCGCAATCCCGGTAGTATTCCCGAATGAGCGCCTCGAAACGAAGGTGAACGGCAACAACCTGCAACACAGGGATGGTCGCGGTCGCGATAGCCTTCGAGAGGGATCTCCAATTCGATCTCAAATCGGCCCTTCTCTCGAAGATCAGCCTGGACTGAGGCAGACGTCGCTGCCACCTGCAACTCGCAACGTCGCAAAATGTGCCGCGCGGCGGTCTACGCAAGGGCCGGCCACGTCACCGCGAGGCATTTTTGCGATTGGCTAGGTCGTCGCACAAGGCATTCTCGAGGCAGATTGCGTATGACACAGTCGCAAGAGGCTTCAGATGTGCGCGGCGACGAGGAAGGGCGCAAGAGAGGCAGGTCGAGCGGAACGCAGCTCAGCTCGTTCTCGCATCTTGACCGATCCGACGGCCAGACGTCGATGGTTAAAGGGTAAAGGGGCTCGTTGCCATCGCAAAGAGCTCGGTGTCATAGCCGCAGGCATCGGAGGGCGTAAATCGAGGTTGTGGCTCTGCGAAGCGTTCTGTGCCACTGCGGGTTTTCAGCTGCGGCGAGGCCGAGCAGGGCGATCCGCTGGGCGGGGCCATGCAGTGTGGAGGGGTCGGAGGAGTCGCATGATGAGCGCAGCAGGTGCGAGAAGTTGGTAGGGAGAGGAGCGACGGTGGAGAGGGGCAGTCGGGGGGGAGGGAGTGGCCCTTTTATAGAGCTCGAAAGCGGCGGCAGGTCCGTGCACGCGCGTTGCCCGATCGGGCGGGCGCCAAACCCCGCGTGGCATACCTCGCGACTGAGATTATAGAACTTATAATAACACTTAAAGATGAGGAGAGCTCCTTATTAACCTTAAAACAATAAGATCTATTGTTTAAGATCTCCCCTAATGGAGTAGCAACACTATTATTA
>Ga0123337_10002299_pt1 | contig 22048 bp, 17 predicted proteins | sample frozenSSSSmetaG_FD_89792 | JGI IMG/M metagenome (GOLD analysis project Ga0123337, IMG submission 89792) | Glacier valley bacterial and archeal communities from Borup Fiord, Nunavut, Canada, to study Microbial Dark Matter (Phase II) -... | ecosystem: Environmental > Aquatic > Freshwater > Ice >...
AAGACGATGCAAAAGTTGGAATTAAAAGTCGAAGAAAAATGGCTGGTTGGAGTAACCATTATCTCTTGAAACTGATGAACTATTAAATTAGATGCGTTTGCCCTGGTTTAGTAAGCACAATATACTTTATTGATACAGTAAAAAAAGAAGCTGACCCTAAGCTAAAAAGCTCGTAATAGGTTCATTAGGAAAATTAACTAGCAGTTCACAACCTTAAAAAGCCAGTTTTTCAGGCAAGACTTTACACGTCAATGATCTTTAATACGACATTAGTCTATATCCATAAGTGACAGCGCTTAAATATGGCAAAGCTTTTCCATTTAGAAAATGAAGGCTTAGTAATTGAGACAAAATAACCTTTAAGTTTCAGGCTTTATGGTGTAATATTTAATCATTACAAACAAACAATATTGTAAATGTTATTATGTCCCAATCCCTTAGCCTGAAATTATCAAAAACAACCAGATATATTTTATATCTACAACTTAAGAGATTAAATCTTTTATTAACAAAATGCTTATGCTTGCCCCTATCTGTCTTTTTACTTACAACCGACTTGACGAAACCCGACAAACGGTTGAAGCACTAAAATGCAATTTCTTAGCCTCACTAAGCTGTCTGTATATTTTTTCTGACGGACCAAAAGATGAAACTACTACTCAAAAGGTTAATGAAGTCAGACAATTTCTCAAAACCATAAATGGATTTAAGGCTATAAAAATATTTGAATCGCCAATAAATAGGGGTCTAGCTAATTCAATCATTGACGGGGTTACCCAAATTATTGAAAAATATGGAAGAGTGATTGTTTTGGAAGATGACCTGATAACTTCACCAAATTTTCTAGATTTCATGAATCATGCACTAAATTTCTATTTATCCAATGACAAGATATTTAGCATCTCAGGGTATACAATGGATTTGCCTTCGTTAAAAATGTATAATAAAGATTATTATTTAAGCTACCGTGCATCCTCTTGGGGTTGGGCAACATGGAAAAACCGTTGGCAAACTGTTGATTGGGAAATGTGTGATTATAATTCATTTGAATTAAATCCAATTCAGCAAATCAAATTTATGCGTGGAGGTTCTGATATGCCTTATATGTTGTGGAAACAAATGAATGGAAAAATTGATTCCTGGGCAATTAGATGGTGTTACAATCAGTTTAAAAATGATCAATTAACAATATATCCAACAGTATCAAAAATATATAATATTGGATTTGGAGATAATTCTACCCATACAAAAACAGGATGGCATTTTAATCCAAATAATTTTATTCAGGCTAAAACAGATAACTTTAATTTTGATAATTATCCCTCAATTAATAGAAACATCTCAAAAGAATTCCGAAGCGTTTTTTCTGTATATAATAGAATAAAAAATAAAATATTACAAAAATGAAAAGGCATTTTTCAAATGATAAGAAAAGGTATTCAGAATTAAGTTGTAGTTATGTATATAAGGAACCAGCAATGCTTTTAGTTCTATTATTTAGAATAAGTTAAAAGATTATTAGCATTGATATTACTGTCATTCGTTTGATCATTAATTCTTGGTAACTACTTAGGTTCTTTAATATATTGACATACAATTATATAGCACATAATTACACAGAATTGGATAGAACGTTTTTATTGTTTAACACTTTGATATTAAATACTTTATAAAATATAATATAACTACTTTGAAAAACATGTGCTTTTATAATCATCATATAATGAATAAGTTATAATACTTAAATAGGTACAATTTTTGTTATATTCCTCTCTATAAGTTTATTTCAATATTCTTAGGAATCTCATTACTAAGATTGATACAGATAGAGTCAGGATTTGTAATTTCTCACTACGATGCAATTGCAATCAATAAATTTGCCATAATTGGTAAAAACTTTACGATATAAGGCAAGGGTAACTATTGGCAATAAAAATATGGCAGATGACGTGCCAATAATAGTGGGAAATTTTGACATTGGTGCAGGAGCAGTTATAATAGGAAGGATCAAAATTGTTAATAATGTAAGTGTTAGAGCGAGCGAATGCTTTGGTACTAAAAGATGTACCTGAAAATAATATTGCGTTCGGCGTAACCGCCAGAAAAATTCAAAAATGAAACATACATAAGACTTTATATAGATTAAGCAACAGTGTGTAAATTTTAGTGCTGATAATCACATACCTTATCCTTTATTCGGAATAATTTCTAAGGGTTAAATATTTATCCTTCAGTGATTTTAACTTTCAGAAATTCAAACAGGCACATTATAATAAATCGTTTTCACCCATTGAATTATCAGAAAAATCCTCTATTAATTGTATGCATTTAGGTATTCACTTAAATGAGGTATCTTATCAACTCCCGTATATTTTTTTGATGAATTTGATAATCAATTATTTACAAAAATATCATTCATTTTTTAATTTGTTGACATTTAGCACATTAAAATTTATATAGATTAAGCAATAGCGTGTAAATATTATTCCTGATAATCAGATACCTTATTTTTTATTTGGAATAATGTCTATTTTACATTTCGTGGGTATAGATCGGATACCTCATGTTCACTCATAATACGCTTTCTCATATTCCACGAACAATTCACTCTCAAAAAAGAAATATATAATCACTTAACCTTAATTTTATCTTTTATAAATAAAAACATGATACATTTTAACAAACCCTATCTAACTGGTAAAGAAGTTCATTATATGTATGAAGCCGTTTTTACAGGTAAAATTTCTGGAAATGGTATTTTCACAAAAAAGTGTCAAGACTTTTTTGTACAATCCTATGGATTCAAAAAATGTTTATTGACCACAAGTTGTACAGATGCATTAGAAATGTGTGCAATGTTGTTGAAAATTCAACCAGGTGATGAAGTAATAATACCTTCTTATACCTTTGTTTCCACAGCTTTAGCTTTTATTCGTGAGGGCGCAAAAATTATTTTTGCGGACAGTTATTCGCACCATCCTAATATTGATGCAGAAAAAATTGAATCCCTTATTACTGAAAGAACGAAAGCCATTATACCGGTTCATTATGCAGGTGTATCTTGTGATATGGACAAAATCATGCAATTAGCTGCCAAGTATAATCTTTTTGTTGTTGAAGATGCTGCACAAGCTATTGATTCCTTTTATACCTCCCCAAAAACTGGTAAAAAAAGCGCTTTAGGGTCTATCGGACATCTTGCTACTTTTTCTTTTCACGAGACTAAAAATATTATTTCTGGCGAAGGTGGTATGTTAGCCATCAATGATAACCAATTTGTAAAACGGGCGGAGATAATATGGGAAAAAGGTACTAACCGAGCAGAGTTTTATAGAGGAGAGGTTGATAAGTATGGATGGGTTGATATCGGAAGTTCATTTTTACCTACTGAAATCGTTTCTGCTTTTCTGTGGGCTCAGATAGAAAGTTTAGATATTATTCAAAAGAAGAGAAAAGAATTATGGGAGGCTTATTATGAAAGTTTACAAGATTATGCAAAGAAAGGATATTTCAAATTGCCTTTTATTCCAAACTTTGCAACAAATAATTCACATATGTTTTATCTGATTTGTAGAAATATCGATGAACGATCAGCTTTAATAGCATATCTAAAAGAAAATAAAATTCTTTCAGTGTTCCACTATTTAAGTTTGCATAGTAGTAAATATTATTCCTCAAAACATGATAAAAGAGTTTTACCCAATTGTGACCTATACTCAAATTGTTTAGTCAGACTTCCTATGTTCTATGAACTTTCTCTTAATGATGTTGAAACAATTGTCCAAAAAATAAGAGAATTCTTCGATAGCCAAAGGTACGAAATGATTCAAAATCAAATAGAAAAAGATCGTATCCGTAATATCCAAAACTTAATGCAAGCAAAAACTTAAACAATTACTATTACAACTATTACAGGCTATTTACACTATGCATTTTAATTATTCTTAACTTATACATTTCAATACTATCAACATATATAGTAATAAAATATGATGAAAATTTTATTTCTTATGCAACTATATCCACCAAAACATGGAGCATCTACAGCTGGTGAAATAATAAAGTCAAGCGAATTTATAAATAATCAATTTGAGTGCGATTATTTAAGAATTTCAACAATTCCCTTAAATGGTAGTAGCAATGTGTTAAAAAAAATCTTTTGTTTTTTTAGAATCCATTACAATATTATCCGTTTATTATATAATAATAAATATGATTTAGTTTATTTAGCACCAACAGCAGCGGGATTTAAATTCTACAAAGATTTTGTATTATGTATTACATCTAAGTTCTTTTGTAAAAATGTAATATATCATTTTCACAATAAGGGAATTTCATTAAATAAGTTTGTACCTTCTTTTTTAATGAAGTTTTATTTTAAAGACGTAAATGTCATCTTATCATCTCCTTTATTAAAATATGATATTATAGATTATGTCTTAGATAATCATATTTCATACTGCCCTTATGGTATACCTGATGAAAAATCATTTCAGTATCAGAAAGTAAATCAAAAATGTACAATACTCTTTTTTGCTAATATGATTATTGAAAAGGGGGTATTTGACTTGCTAAACGCCTGTCTATTATTGGATAAAAAGGGGATTGATTTCAAATGTAATTTTGTTGGGTCTTGGTATGATGTAAAAGAAACTGATTTTATAAATTTTGTTAAAATTCATAACCTTACTAAAAAAATATTTTTTCTTGGACCGCAGTATAATGAAGAAAAAAACAAAGTTTTAGCTATGGCTGATATCTTCGCTTTTCCAACCTATTATTCTGATGAATGCTTTCCGCTTGGGATATTAGAAGCCCTCAGATGGAATGTTCCAGTTATTACAACATATGAAGGTGCTATATCAGAAATCATAGAAGATGGAATTACCGGGTTTTTAGTACCACAACGAAATGTGGAAATCTTAGCAAAAAAAATAGAACTATTAATTCAAAACCCTGAATTGAGAAAGCAAATTGGTGAAGCAGGCCGGCGTAAATATGAAAAGGAATATACCCTCCCTAAATTTGAAAAAAGAATTGCAGAAATCCTCAAAAAAGTAATATCTTAATATTGAATATGCTACAACATTTTTCCATTTTCAATCATCGAATAAGCGAAATAAATGAACATAAATCATTGATTACTACAATCAATGCTCACTGCTATAACTTGACCAAAACCGATATGATTTATAAGCAGGCTTTATTAAGCAGCGATATACTTATTCCAGATGGGATTTCAGTAGTTTGGGCAATGAATTACTTAACGGGTGAGAAGCTAAGAAAGATTGCCGGAGCCGATTTATTTTTTTACGAATTGAAACGATTACAAATAATGGGGGGTAAATGTTTCTTCCTTGGCAGCAAAAACATTATACTAAACCAGATTAAGCAAAAAATAAACCTGGAATATCCTAACATAAAGGTTGATACATATTCGCCGCCATACAAATCAGACTTTTCGGAACAAGACGATGAAGCGATGCTCAAGTTAATTAATGCGTTTGAACCTGATGTTTTAATGATTGGCATGACGGCTCCCAAGCAAGAAAAGTGGGCTTATAAACATTATAAACATTTGCAGGTTGGACACATCTGTTGTATTGGTGCTGTTTTTGATTTTTATGCCGGAACCATCAACCGGGCACCTCAATGGATGATCAACTTAGGTATGGAATGGTTTTACCGGCTTATTAAAGAACCACGTCGAATGTGGCAACGGTATTTAATAGGAAATATTATATTTATTTACTCAATCGTCAAGGAGAAGATTAAAGGATTGGATTAAAAAAAGTATTATTTTATATCTTGCTTTCTTTTGATAATGACCTCCTTTAAAATTCGAAGTTTAACTAATTAATTCTTCTAATAATTCCGAAAATATAAACATGTATAAAGAATTAAAGAATAAAATTAAACATTCTGAAAAATTAAATTTAGATTTTGGTGGAATATTCTTTTTTGCTTTAAATTCCATACAAATAAAATTTCACATTTTCATTTTGGAACGAATTATACATTTTATTTGTTTTTGTAAGGGTATTAAACTTGGAAATAATATTATATTCCATGGAATTCCCACCATTCGTAGATATCCAAATTCATCAATACAATTTGGAAACGATTGTAAATTTAATTCTGCCAAGAATTCTATATCAATTGGGCTTGATCAACCTTGTGCATTTGTAACATGGACTGAAAATGCAGCAATTAAATTTGGTAATAATTCTGGAGCATCAGGACTTAAGATAGACGCCAGATCTACAATAACAATAGGGAATAATGTACTTATTGGATCAGGTTGCATAATTTTAGATAATGATTCACACTCTTCTGATCCACAAAAAAGGAATCAATATATTATTCCATCCAAACCTATACGCATTGAAGATAATGTTTTTATAGGAACTAAATGTTTAATTTTGAAAGGGGTAACAATCGGCAAAAATTCAGTTATTGGAGCTGGCAGTGTAGTATTTAACGATATTCCTGAGAATTCAATTGCTTTAGGGAATCCTTGTAAGGTTATCATGAAAAGGAATTTGAATTAACACTCTTATAATATGACAAAAAAGACAATAGACGGCATATTATTGTAAAATTATTCGACAGATTATAGCAATCATGTATGGAAAATTCTTAAAAATTAGCTTTGGGTGCAAAAGCCGAGAGTCATTTAAAGTAAAATGACTCTCGGCTTTTGCACCCAAAGTTGCTTTTCTATGAATTTTCGATGCAAGCTAGCAATAATCTGTCGAATAATTTTTCACCAAAATACCGTCTGTTATATTTATAACAATATTCATTGAGGTAATTTTGCAAATAATTCTCGCCGTTACTGTGGTGAATCCCATCAAGAATTCTTTTAGCATTTCCTATTGCACTATGCACCCATGGTAGAAACGTGTGGACCTCTTTAATTTCAGATGTTGTAATAGCAATATGTTGTTTAATAACCATCTCCAATTTGTTACTACTCCGAAGCGCAGTTCTATACCCGCATTTTTTGCATTGAAAAGCAATCTTATCCTTTTTCCAATAGTGCGCTGTGCCATTGCACTTTTTGCAAATTAAACCAAGTTTTTCTCGTTGCGTTTTGAAATGTTCAACGCAAGATGCCTCATCTGGGAAATAGCTGCTGAAGTCAAGTAGATTCATGGAATATTTTACCCACAAAGGTTATAATTATGGCTTGGGTGCAAAAGCCGAGAGTCATTTAAAGTAATATCTATCAAGAAATAAATTTTGACCTAAACAAATATAAGAAAGATGTTTAATGTACCCATCCTTATAATTATATTTAATCGTCCTGATTTTGCAAAAAAAGTTTATGAAGCGTTAAGTGAGCTTAAGCCTTCAAAACTTTTTGTTATTTCTGATGGTCCAAGAACATTGGACGATGAGAAAGATATACTATTGTCAAGAAATATTTTCAATACAATAACGTGGAATTGTGAAGTCAAGTATAATTATTTAATTGCAAATATAGGGCTTCGCAAACTTATTTCAGGTGGAATTACCTGGGCTTTTCAGAATGAAGAAAAATTAATCATTCTGGAAGATGATTGCATCCCACACCCTGATTTTTTCACCTTTTGTGAAGACTTATTAATAAAGTATCAAGATGATAACAGAATAATGACCATAAATGGTTGTAACCTGAATCCCAACTTAAGCCAAAACAATTCTGAATTATTTTTCTTTTCAAAATATGCCAATTCATGGGGATGGGCAACATGGAAAAGAGCATGGAAATTATTTGATAGTGAATTAGTTGGCTTGGAAAATAAGAATTCAGCAAAAAATTTTGCTTTTAATTTACCGTACAGATATAGATCTGCATTATATTGGCATTATAAGTTAAATGAAGTTAAAAATTCAAAGATAAATAGTTGGGCCTACAGATGGATGTTTACTTTATGGCTAAATAATGGATTGGCAATTGTACCTCATTCTAATTTAATCCAAAATATTGGAAATGATAAACGGAGTACCAATACAAAAGGTAATCTTCACTATTTAAATATTTGTACAACCACTTTAAATAAAAATAAATCAAAAGATCCTTTATGTATAATTGCTAATCTGTATTATGACAAATGGTTGGAGGATACCATTTATAGCAAGTCTGTAATTAACCGCTTTAATTGGGTTGTAAAGAAAATTCTCCATATAATTTAAAGAGTCCAATATTTTTTAATCAGATTTTTCAACTTTGAGTCTATTAAAAATGATTAATTTTATTTAATATAATAAATCTATAAATTCATTTGTATGATTAATCAGGTTACTCATAAAAACCGCAAATAAACCATTAATACTCCTGTTTTTATTAATTACTTCATAATTTTATTCCAATAACTTATGTGCGGATTTGTAGGAATTCTAAACAAAAATGGCCTAAATGTTAAACCTGATATTCTTCAGAAAATGGCTACTACCATTCACCACCGTGGCCCTGATGAAGAAGGTATTTTCATAGATGGAAATTGTGGTTTTTTTCATAAGAGACTATCTATTATTGACCTTGCCACCGGGCAACAACCCATGACTTTTGAGAATTTTACCATTGTTTTTAATGGCGAAATCTATAATTACATCGAACTTCGCGAAGAATTGATCCGAAAAGGTCATCAATTCAGTACAAGCTCTGATACAGAGGTAATACTTCATTTGTATAAAGAATATGGTGATGAATTTGTCAATCGGCTCAATGGGATGTTTGCCTTCATTATTTACGACCAGATTTACCATAAAATTTACATTGCAAGAGACCATTTTGGTATCAAGCCTTTGTATTGGTATCACAACAAGAATTTGATCCTGTTTGGAAGCGAAATTAAGGCTATCCTAGCACATCCCGAAATTGAAGCCATTGCTTCAATGGATAGTATGTATGAATACCTAACTTTCCAGTTTATTCTTGGCGAGGGAACCATGTTTCAAAAAATAAGTAAAGTCCAGCCCGGACATTATATAACCATCGACTTAAATTCATGGAAGCTAAAATCAGTAAATTATTGGAAACCCAACTTCTCTACTGATTTTTTTCACACAGAAAAATATTTTATATCTGAATTACAAAAGATACTTGATGACACAATCATGCAGCAGATGCGAAGTGATGTTCCTGTCGGGACATACTTAAGCGGAGGAATGGATTCCTCACTTGTAACCATAATGGCATCGCGTTTAGTTGATCATCCCATAAAATCATTTAGCGGTGCATTTAATGAAGGTCCTGAATTCAATGAACTTCATTATGCCAGGATTGCAGCAAAAAAAGCAAATGCTGAATTGTTTGAGATCTTCCCCACGGAACAGGAGTTTATTGATTTACTTCCCAAATTGATCTATCATTTAGACGAACCGGTTGCAGGTCCCGGACTATTTCCACAATACATGGTTTCCAAATTTGCATCAAATCATGTAAAAGTGATTCTTGGAGGACAGGGAGGCGATGAAATTTTTGGAGGATATGCCAGATATTTAGTTGCTTATCTCGAACAGGCCATAAAAGGATCTATATTCGAATCAAATGAAGAAGCTGAGCATATTGTAACCCTTAGGTCAATTTTGCCCAATTTACCTTCATTGAAACAATATCTTCCAATGATTAAAAGCTTTTGGAAAGACGACGCGTTTGAACCAATGGACCGGAGATATTATAACCTGATTAACCGGATGGGCTCTACCGTCAATTTCCTCCAGCCTGAATTTCTCAACGGTAGAAATGAAAATGAAGTTTTCGGCAAATTCTCACAACACTTTAACCTCCCTCAGACAAAGAGTTATTATAATAAAATGACACAATTTGACCTGACCGGTAGTATGCCTGCTCTGTTACAGGTTGAAGACCGGGTAAGTATGGCAGTTTCAATAGAATCCAGGGTTCCATTATTGGACAGAAGAATCATCGATTTGATTTCAAGAATGCCGGCTAAAATGAAATTCAAAGGCGGTGAGTTGAAATATTTGATGAAGCGAACAATAAAAAACACCCTTCCTTCTGAAATATTAAAACGCAAGGATAAAATGGGTTTCCCTGTTCCATTACATATATGGTCTAAAAACAACTCGCGTGATTTTATCATGGATACCTTCCTTTCAAAAAATTCAAAAGAAAGGAACATCTTAAATATAAAATATATCGAAAAAATGATAAATTCAGAACAGCCTTTTAGCAGAGGCCTTTGGGGCTTATTATCACTTGAAATATGGTTTAATCAGTTTATTGATAATCAACATAAATCAAACATTGATACCATCCGCGAGAAGATAGTGATAAAAAAATTTCCCGTCCTTCAGATGGAATAATGGTGATATTTCAAAACAGACAAAATACAATTTCAATCAATATTTAAAACAATTATTGTATATTTAAGCAACCATCACTAAATTATAAAATATCATGAATGAAATTACTCCGGTTGATCTACAATCATGGAAAATTGAAAAAATAGGAATTATAGGACCTGGAATTGTAGGAATGCCTATGGCTTGTTTATTGGCCAATGCACAAATTAAAATTGGCTCTGAAAATCCGGCAAAAGTTATCATTATTCAAAGGAAATCAATCAATTCAGGATGGAAAGTTGATTCCATTAATCAAGGTAAATTAATTATTGGGGGGATTGAACCTAACCTGAATGAGATTACTAAAAATGCAGTTGAAAATGGCCTTTTATTTGCAAGTTCTGACTATTCTTTATTGTCAGACGCTGATGTCATTTTAATTGCTGTTCAAACAGATAAAAAGGGATTAGAACCTGATTATGGTCCCTTATTTGGAGCACTTGAAGATCTTGGTAACGCGCTAAAGAATAAACCTTTTGACAAGGTTCCTCTGATTATATTCGAGTCGACCCTTGCACCAACTACCATGGATACATTGATAAGGGCGCATTTTAAAAAGTTTGGACTGGAAGAAGGAAAAGATATACTTCTGGGGAATAGTCCTAACAGGGTTATGCCTGGTCGTTTAGTGGAGCGTATCATCAAATCAGATAAACTTGCCGGTGGATTAAGTCCAATTACCCCAAAACTGATTAACCGGCTTTATAAAAACATTGTTTTAGAAGGTGAAGTATTTATAACCAATAGCTTAACGGCTGAAATTGTTAAAACACTCGAAAATGCATACCGTGATGTCAGAATTGCTTTTTCAACAGAAGTAGCAAGATATTGCGATGAAAATGATATCGATTTTTATCAGGTAAGAGAAAAGGTAAATCAGTTATTGGCTCAGGCTGATTTGGCAAATGATCATCCAAATGAAGTTCCATCCGGAGGAATACTCATCCCGACATTGGGAGTTGGCGGACATTGTTTACCCAAAGATGGAATTTTGCTTTGGTGGCGAAAACTGGAAACAAACAAGGAAAAACCTGCCAGTCTAATTCTGGAATCCAGAAAAATAAATAACCAATCCCCTACCCTAACTTTTCACCAGGCAGAAAAGGCGTTTGGTGAGATCAGAAACAAAAGAATTGTCCTTTTGGGAGTTGCTTACCGGTTTAATTCAGAAGATACCAGAAACTCACCAACTCTTGAATTGGCAAATTACCTGCGCGATAATGACATAGATTACATTATGCATGATCCGTATGTCAAATCAGACGATCAGAATATATTAAAATATAATCAGCAGGATTTTTTGACAAGTGATTTAAATGTTGCCCTTAAAGATGCTGAAATTATACTGATGTGCACTGCTCATAAAGAATACCTCGACCAAATGGAAAAGATCATTTCAGGAGATCGCTTACAAGGTATTATGGATGCATGTAATATTTACAACCGCAAAGAATTTCAGCATAAAGATTTCACATATTCAGGTATTGGAAGGGGACTGAACAAGCCTGAAGAGAACTTTATTGATTTCGTTTATGATAGCTTTAGAACCATGGAAACAGGATTGGCCAACGAGTTGATGGGCCTCATTGATTTTTACAATGAAAATTATGCATTCGATGAATTCAACAAAGTAAAATTTACTGATGTACAACGCCTGGCAAAAACTTGTTCTACAGGTTGTGAAATAGCTGATCCCGACATAATTGATGAGCTCCCTACCTACAAAGGGTTTTCAAGCTTACTTTCTAAAATTGCAGTTAAAGTAAGTCAACCTGTCCATTAATGAAGATATTCTCTATCGTTGGGGCACGTCCTCAATTCATCAAACTAGCTCCTCTTTCATCAAAACTGGAAGGTATTCATGAAGAGATTATTGTCCATACTGGGCAGCATTATGACTATGCCATGTCAGAAAAAATATTTATCGATTTAGGCATTCGAAAACCGGATATACATTTGGGAATTGGCTCAGGCAGTCATGCCGTCCAAACTTCAGAAATGATGAAAGGGCTTGAGTTAGCTATGATAAATAAAAAGCCAAATTTCGTGATTGTTTTCGGTGATACTAACTCTACACTGGCAGGTGCACTGACAGCAGCAAAACTAAAAATTCCTATTCTTCACATTGAAGCAGGTTTAAGAAGCTTCAATAAAAATATGCCAGAAGAGACTAACCGAATTGTGACTGATCATATATCTAGATTTTTATTTGCACCTACCCTGACGGCAGTAAAAAACTTGGTACATGAAGGTCTGGAGAATGAAACTTCACTAACAGGCGATATCATGGTTGACACTATGAAATGGAATATGAAGATCGCACTTCAAAAATCAGAAATTTTATCAGAACTGAAACTTGAGGAGAATGAATATAATTTATTGACGCTGCACCGTGATTATAATGTTGACAGTCAGTTTATTTTAGAGAATATTTTATCACAGCTTGGTCAGTTAGAAGATAAAATTATTTTCCCCATTCACCCAAGAACAAGAAAAATGCTGTCGGCAACTTATAAATTACCAGGCAATATTCAATTAACTGACCCGATTGGCTATTTGGATTTCATCACATTGGAAAATTATTCAAAAAGAATCATAACCGATTCAGGAGGCATACAGAAAGAAGCATATATATTAAAAAAACCATGTATCACTCTGCGTACAGAAACGGAGTGGGTTGAAACAGTTGAAGAAAAATGGAATTTATTAATTTCACCAACAGATCAATATATTTCCCATAAAATTTCTTCTTTTAAAACTCCGGAGAAGCAAAACATGATATTTGGTGAAGATGTAACCGAGAAAATGGTAAGCATTATTAATTCAATTGATAAAAATGTGAGCATTAACACTATTATCACAAGTAACACAAAACGGAAAGAACCGATCGCTCATGTTATGTGAGCAAAATAAGAAATAAAAATGATGTCGAAAATACTTTTTGTCTGAACCTTTATCAAATGGAAAATTTATCACATTATTTTTAACATTTTCTTTCAGCAAAGGGAACACTCGTGTCGTATCAACAAAGAGTTGAAGCTTTGCCATGTATTATGAAAAGTTTACAGAACCATTGATCAGAAACATCCTTTTCTCAAATTTCCAAACAGATGTTCTCTCTATTAATAACTGGTTTTTTTGTCCTTTGAGGGCTCCTATTAATGGGTAAGCTGAGCATAATGGTCTTGCGTTGTGAGATGTAAAATAAAATTGGTCCTATTTTACCAGTAACATTTTATCAAAGATCTGTTATACTCCCAAGGAGGTTTTTTAGTTTTGAATTGCACGGATTGCCCTAACATCGTTCGAAGGTTATTCGAAGGTTATTCGAAGGTTATTTAATGATATTTCTAATGTGTTCTAATGATCAACAAATAACTTACTAATAACTAACGTATTATTTTCCAATTATATTAAGCCTTTCCAGTTGGCCTTAAAGAATCGACAACCGACATTTCATCATTGACACGACACTAACATTTTCAGGCTAAAACATTTTATCACTAATAATAAAAACATGAGTAAACAACTTGATTGGGCAATTATCGGTGGCGGAATGCTGGGCATGACCCTTGCACTTCGATTAACGCAGCAAGGACACCAGGTAACCATTTATGAATCGGCAGATAAAGCCGGTGGACTGACCAGTGCCTGGAAAATGGATGATGTAGTATGGGACCGCTTTTACCATGTTATTCTGATGTCGGATTTAAATACGAGAAAGATTCTACATGAAATAGGACTAGATGGTGAACTTAACTGGGTAGAAACAAAAACAGGATTCTATTCAGAAGGAAAACTTTATTCAATGTCAAACCTAATCGAGTTTTTCAAATTTTCACCAATAAATCTGATTGACAAATTTAGGCTTGGACTGACCATTTTTGTCGCATCCAGAATAAAGAAGTGGAAATCCATGGAGAATATTCTGGTGGAGGAATGGTTGACCAAATGGTCTGGGAAAAGGGTTTTTGCAAAAATATGGCTTCCTTTATTGAAAGCAAAACTAGGCGATAATTACAAAAGCACTTCGGCTACATTTATTTGGTCAACCATACAGCGGATGTATGCTGCACGAAGAAGTGGACTAAAAAAAGAAATGTTTGGATATGTGAATGGTGGTTATGAAAATATAAATACCCGGTTTGTCAACCATCTGGTAAATGCTGGCGTCAGATTTAAATACAATTCAACAGTAAATTCTGTCAACAGAAATTCATTGGGAAAGATCGAAGTTTCATTAAAAGACAACACATCAACTGTCTATTCTAGGGTAATATCAACCCTTCCTTCAATAATTTCAGCAAAAATAGCTCCTGAACTGAACTTAAAAGAAAAACAGCAACACCAAGCTATTAAATATCTTGGAGTAATCTGCACAACGATCCTGCTGAAAAAGAAACTATCTCCGTTTTATGTGACAAACATAACGGATAGTAATACTCCTTTTACAGGTGTTATCGAAATGACTGCCCTGATTCATCCAAATGAAATTAAAGGGCACCATCTGATCTATTTACCTAAATATGTAAATTCTGACGATTTATTACTGAATGCGCCCAATGATGAATTAAGCCAAACCTTTTTGAATGATTTTCTAAAAATGTACCCGTCAGTAAACAGAAATGAGGTATCGTTTTGCGGAGTGTCAAAAGCAAGAAATGTATTTAGCCTGCCAACGCTCAACTATTCAGAAAAATTACCAGGAATTAAGACATCAGTGAATAATTACTTCATAATTAATTCAGCTCAGATTATTAACGGGACACTGAATGTAAATGAAACAATACAGGTTGCTGAAAATAAACTTAATGAAATACTTAACGAAAATGACTAAAAATAAACCAATTGCAGGAATTTCATTAGACCTTGATAATCAATGGTCATATATGAAAATTCATGGAGATGAAGGGTGGGATCAATACCCAAGCTATTTTGATATTTTCATTCCTCACATATTGAAAGTACTGGACGAACTGAATTTGAAAATTACTTTTTTCATAGTTGGAAAAGATACAGAAAATGAAAGTAACAGAAAGTATCTCCGGATGATCACTGAACGAGGACATGAAGTTGGAAATCATTCGTATTATCATGAATCTTGGTTACAAACCTACAGCTACGATAAAATTGAGAATGAAATCATCAATGCAGAAAAGGCGATTCAGTCGGCTACCGGTCAAAAACCTATTGGTTTCAGAGGCCCCGGATTTAGCTGGAGCAAGGACTTGTTAAAAGTGCTAGAAAGTCGTGGTTACCATTATGATGCATCAACCTTGCCTACTTATTTAGGCCCATTGGCGAGGGCTTATTATTTTTGGAAATCAGATTTATCCAAAGAAGAAAAACGATCACGCAAAGAGCTGTTTGGAAAGTTCAGTGAAGGATTTCGAGAACTAAAACCTTACAAATGGAATTTGGGAAATGGGAAAAATATCACTGAAATACCAGTCACGACTATGCCAATTTTCAAGTTGCCATTTCATTTAAGCTATTTGATTTACCTTGGCAATATTTCATTGGGACTTATGAAAATATATCTTCATACATCTATTAGACTTTGTAAAATAACCAATACACCGATAAGTTTCCTGCTTCATCCTTTGGATATTATTGGTGGTGACCAGATTACCAAGTTGGCCTTCTTCCCTGGAATGAATGTAAATAGCAGGAGAAAAGTGGAAATTTTCAAGATTGTAATTCACACACTAAACGAACAGTATGAACTTGAAAAGTTGTCAAAGTATTTAAATTTTCATTATCCATGGATATTAAAGAATAAAATTATCTAAGAAATAAACTTAATATATATATATATATATATATATATTAAGCAACAGTGTGTAAATTTAAGTCATGATAATCAGACAACTTGTACTTTATTCGAAATAATGTATGATATAATATTTTTAATGTTACGACTAGTAAAACTTAAACTATGAAAATAATTATTCCTAAAAAAATAAGTTGATGAGAACCAACGATTTTGACTATTTCGATTGGAATTATAAATTTCCAATAAAGTATGTTTAACTTTATCGATTCAAAACTATTGCTAAAATGCATGGGAATAAAATATATGCCCATTTGTTGGAAACTGGAACCGGTAGTGGCATTTTCCTTCCCGAACTGGCACGTCATTGTGAAAAGTTATATGCTTCTGATATACATCCTTATTTTGACAACATTGAAAATCTTTTAAAACAATATAATGTTGAAAATTTCAAAGTCAAATCACAAAGTATTCAAAAAACAGGTTATCCGGATAATTTTTTTGATGCGATCGTTGCCGTGAGTGTTTTGGAATTTGTGGATGATCTCCAGGCTGCCATAACTGAAATAAAACGAATACTTAAACCAGACGGAATGTTTTTTACAATCTGTACTATGAATAGTAAGCTCCTTGATATTATAGTATCGTTATTTGCAAATAAATCAGCGAAGGAAGAATTCGGTGATTCAAGAATTTATGTAAGTAAAACGCTGGAGCAAAACTTTACAATAATAGAAAAAGGATATATGTTGCCAATAATTGGTAATTTATTTCCCGTCTACAGGCATTATAAATTACAAAAATAGATATGATTATGGAATCCATAAATAAAACTTTTATTAGTCTGATACTCCCATGTTACAATGAAGAAGCAATTCTAGAGAATAATTTAACAACAATAATATCTTATTTAGAAAATAAAAGTGAAAAATATAAATGGGAAATTGTTATTGTTAATGATGGAAGTAAAGATAATACAAGAGAAATAGCTGAAGATTATGAAAAGCAAAATAGCAACATTAGAGTAATTAATCATCCTACAAATCTTAATTTGGGAAGAGCTCTACAAACTGGATTCCATAATTCCAAAGGCAAAATTATAGTAGTTTTAGACATTGATCTGAGTTATTCAGTAGAACATATTGAAACCATGGTTGATAAAATGCTAGAAACTTCAGCGGATATAGTAGTTGCGTCACCTTATATGAAAGGTGGTGTAGTAACTGCTGTACCTTTTGGCAGAAAAATAATGAGCAAATGGGTAAATAAATTTATGAGTTTTGCAGCTCAGGATAAGTACTATACATTCACTGGAATGGTGAGAGCTTATAAGACAAGTTTTATTCGAACAGTAAATTTAAAATCAAAAGATTATGAAATAAATCCAGAGATCATTTATAAAGCAATGATTCTAAGGGCACATATCGTTGAAATTCCGGCCCATCTCGACTGGACTGAACAGAATAAATATGTTGGGAAAAGAATCTCAAGTATTCGGATATTAAGAGGCTTCTTCTCGGGAATAATGACTGCATTCATTTTCCGTCCATATATCTTTTTTCTGGGCATCGGTAGCCTATTAATGTTCCTCTCACTCTATGAACTCATCTGGCTTCTTTTTGACACACTATCTGATCTTAATAATTGTTTATTAAATAGTTCTTCCTCAACTTGTTCATTTGCAATTAGTCTGGCAAAACAATTTTCAAAGAATCCACAAACATTTATTGTAGGCGGTGTAACATTTATATCTGCAATACAATTCCTTAGTTTGGGATTTTTATCGCTTCAAAGCAAAAGATATTTCGAAGAATTATTTCATTTTAGTACTTCACTTAAAAAGCAGAATGACCGAATAATAAAGGATGAATTGAAGTCTATCACTTATACATACTAATATATTAGCACAATTTATTCGGAATCAGACAATTTTTAATTTTTCATTAGGAGAAATTTATATTGATTATATTTTCTGTATAACATTAATAATTCATTTATTTATACTAATCCCTAATGGGAACAATCTGTCTATACCTTTACTATTAGTATTTATTTCCTAAAGGGAAATAAATAATTAAGTAAAATGTAAAGTTCTTGCTGTTGCCTGATCTATTCCTGAGGATTTAAAATCATTTCAATTAATTCAATTAATTCAATTAATTCATTAATTATAATTCAACAAATTAATACTTTTCTGCAAGACATATTTAAAAAACTGATGCAAACATAGCGTGTATTAATTATTTTCAAACTTGAACTTCAAAAAAATCATGAAAAAAATCAATATCATCAAAAACCCTTATCTGTTATTTTCCCCATTTCTTTTAACTTTTATTATATATATAATCACTTTTTCTCCAACTGATATTACAGGAGGAGATACTGCAAGGTATTTATTGTATGCACATAATTTGATACAAGGTTTTTTTTCACCACCATCGCCAAATATTTGGCTAATTAATGGCCCAGGGTATCCAATAATTATTGTTCCATTTTTAATGCTGAAGTTGCCTCTCATAAGCATTGCTTTAATGAATGCATTCTTTTACTATTTTTCTATCATATTACTTTTCAAGGCCTTAAAAGAATTGGTATCCTTTCCTTTAACTCTGACATTTAGCATGGCTTGGGCATGTTATTGTATTGCTTACCAAAGTTTGCCTTATATACTTACAGAAACTTTTACTTATTTGCTTGTCACACTGATGATTTATACAATTGTAAAGGCATTTAACCACGAAAACCAAGGTATTGTAAATAAATATATAATTCTCACAGGAATTATTTTTGGGTATATCGTTTTAACCAAAATGATATTTGGATATGTCCTAATGTTTATGATAGCTTGGTGTTTTCTACTTTGGATCATAAATAGAACGAATATAAATTATCGAAAAGGCCTAATCATTTCAGTGATAGCTGTAATTACTACTGCACCTTACCTAATTTATACACATAATCTGACTGGAAGGATATTTTACTGGGGAATGGGTAGTGATAGTATGTATTGGATGACAACTCCCTATGATGCAGAATATGGGGATTGGAATGTAGGTTTAAATCAAAATCCCCTTGTTTCAGCGAATTATAATATTCCAGGTGCGGATAGTACACTAAGAGCTCATCATCAAGAAGATTTCAATGAATTCTATAAATACAATGGAATTGATCGGGATGATGCTTTCAAAAGATTGGCTTTTAGGAATATTAAAACTCATCCTTTGAAATACGCTCAAAATATTGTCTATAATATGGGGCGGTTGGTTTTTCATTACCCATTTTCACAGGCAATACAAAAACCGAGAACTTTATTGGTTCTACCAATTAATGGAATATTGCTTACACTTATGATATTTAGTCTAGTACCCACAATTCTAAATTGGCGAAAATTCCCTATGCCTTTAAAATTTCTTCTAATAATTGCATTTCTTTATTTGGGAGCCAGCACACTTGCAACAGCATTAGTTCGAATGTTTACAATCATTGTGCCAGTATTACTTATTTGGATAGCCTATGTTTTACAAAATACAATGAAAATTAATCTAAAATTTAAGGAGAAATCAAAGCCATTAGATGATAATGGGCTTGAAGAGTAGGGCAAGTCTCTTCAAACTTGGGATTTGTCCACTAATATATAAATCAGCAACAATTTATTCATATTTTACAACTTTTATATTTATGATGTGTTATTTATTTGTTTAGTTTTATTTTACAACACAAGATTATATCCGACCTTAAATGATTTCTTTTCGTTCATAGTCTCATCTAAAATTTCAGTTAAGGCAGATTATTATTCGCGTTATATATAACTATTTATTATGCTCTTATTAATTAATCGACAGGCATCGGAATGCCAGGCTTTTTCGGACAACAATTTTTAATAATAAAAAAAAATGAAAAGGAATATTGTTTTGTTTATTATTGTGTGTACAATGACATTGTTACTTGCACCTTCAAGCTTTGCACAAAGCGCATCAAGTTTGAAAATTGGAGTAGCGAAAGTGAGAATTACACCCGAGGAACCTACGATACTAGGTGGGTTTACCCATGGTTCAGCATCATTGTGCAACCCTCCAAGTGACATTCTTGATGACATTTATTGTAGAATATTGATAGTTGAAGATGGTTCTGGGAACAGAGAAGTATTTCTTTCAATGGATGTTTGTGTTTATATGGAAAATGATTATTATGATCCCTATAATGGTGTCGGTGTAGTGTGGCCGAAGACAGTTCCATCTGGAACTACACAAAGGTTCGCAGACGCTGGCAATGTTGGTAAAAATAAAGTGTTTGTATCAGCGACCCATACGCATCAGGCATCGGAACAGCTCGCAGATAAGTATATTCAAAGGATAGTAGATGGAATAAACACAGCCAAGAACAATATGGTATTTGTAAATGTGGGTTATGCAAATACCACGTATGACATCAACGTAAACAGAAGACCAGATTTTGGAGTACACACCGAATTAGAATGCGATAAATCATTGATTGTTGTCATTTTTAGAAATACTTCCAATAACGCTCCTGTAGCATCAATCGTAAATTATGCTATTCATAACACAGGCATTGGTTTAGGAGGTAATGGTTACAATAAATGTTCTTCTGAACTAACAGGAATTGCAATGAACAAAATCGAATCAAACTATGGAGGTAGTTTCGTATCGCTTTTCTTCCAAGGTTTTCTGGGTGATGTTGGTCTTAACTGTGATGGAGACAATGGAGTCGAATACAGTAAGATAGTTTCAAAAGGAAATACTTTTGGCCAGGACTGTATGAATGTTTTAAATGGCATAAATGTAAGCAGTTATTTAATATCAGTAAATGGTACAACATCATCTCAGAGTTTAGCAACTAAACCAGGGTGGGGAATATCCTCTCAAGAAGTTAATTTTGCAGCTGCCAGTATTGGAGATATCTGCTTTATTGGAGGCTCTGGAGAAATATTTAATCAAATGGGTGTAAGTTTAAGATTACAATCACCTTTTGGAGCTGTAGTAACAGCTGCACTTGTAAATGGATATAGCGGATATATACCTACACTAAGCGGATTCGAAGATGGATTAGGTGGCCCCGAAGTTACGACCAAGAATCCATGGACTTCAAGTATTGAGAATACCTATATGACCGAGATGTCAAAATTAGTTAGTTCTCTTACGGGTGGAACCAGTAAATTAGGTTATTCCAGTGTTGGAGGAAATTCACAAATTTCTTTTGCAGATAATTTAATAGTCTCAAAATACAATGTTGGCGCAAATATGACTTTAAACGATCTGAAAATCTATGTACAGAATGCAACAGGTACTGTAAGAATGGGTTTATATGCTGATAATGGAAGAGATTCACTTTCTTTACTTCAACAAACTGAAGAAATAGCTCTTGCAAACGGATGGAATGAGGGTTCAATTTCATCAACAAACATTGGACCTGGCACATACTGGATAGGATTTATTTTCAGTAACAGTGGCAATATAATACATTATGAGTCCAGAAAATTGGGTTCATACTCGCAAAGTTATAAATTTGGCTCATTGCCTTCCAATCCTATAGGAATGAATGACGGTGGCGGGATGTATTCAGTATATGGAGGAAATGTTGGTACTACAGTACAGGTAAGAGAAGTAAGCATTAATCCAACATTGGTAAACATTTTTGTAAATGGTGCACAGCAAATATCTGCTACGGTTTCACCTTCGAATGCTGCCAATAAAACCGTAAGCTGGAGTTCGAGTGCATCATCGGTTGCAACAGTCAACAGCCTCGGCCTTGTAACAGGTGTGGCAGCCGGTAGTGCCACCATTACAACAACAACACAGGATGGTAGTAAAACAGCCACCTGTGCCATAACTGTTAACAGTTTTACTTTAGTAACAGGGATAAGTATAAACCCAGCCTCGGCAGGATTTTCTGTAAATGCCA
>Ga0123337_10002300_pt1 | contig 22046 bp, 24 predicted proteins | sample frozenSSSSmetaG_FD_89792 | JGI IMG/M metagenome (GOLD analysis project Ga0123337, IMG submission 89792) | Glacier valley bacterial and archeal communities from Borup Fiord, Nunavut, Canada, to study Microbial Dark Matter (Phase II) -... | ecosystem: Environmental > Aquatic > Freshwater > Ice >...
CGCGCCCTGAGCCTGGTGTCCATCCGCGTGATCGAGACGATTCCCGGCAAAAACTACATGGCGCTGGAACTGCCCAACGCCAAGCGCCAGTCGATCCGGCTCAGCGAAATTCTGGGCTCCCAAGCGTACAACGAAGCCAAGTCGATGCTCACGATCGGTCTGGGCAAAGACATTGCCGGCCATGCCGTGGTGGCCGACCTGGCCAAAATGCCGCACTGCCTGGTGGCCGGCACCACCGGCTCGGGCAAGTCGGTCGGCATTAACGCCATGATTTTGAGCCTGCTCTACAAGGCCGATGCGCGCGACGTGCGGCTGCTGCTGATCGACCCCAAGATGCTGGAGATGAGCGTCTACGAGGGCATTCCGCACCTGCTGGCCCCGGTGGTGACCGACATGCGGCAGGCCGCGCACGGCCTCAACTGGTGCGTGGCCGAAATGGAAAAGCGCTACAAGCTGATGAGCAAGCTGGGCGTGCGCAACCTGGCCGGCTACAACGTCAAGATTGACGAAGCCAAGGCCAGCGGCGAATTCATCTACAACCCCTTCAGCCTGACGCCCGAGCAGCCCGAGCCGCTGGAGCGCCTGCCCTACATCGTGGTGGTGATCGACGAGCTGGCTGACCTCATGATGGTGGTGGGCAAGAAAATTGAAGAGCTGATTGCCCGCTTGGCGCAAAAAGCCCGCGCGGCCGGCATTCACCTGGTGCTGGCCACGCAGCGCCCCAGCGTCGATGTGATCACCGGCCTGATCAAGGCCAACATTCCGACCCGCCTGTCGTTCCAGGTCAGCAGCAAGATCGACAGCCGCACTATTCTTGACCAGATGGGCGCCGAGGCTTTGTTAGGCATGGGTGACATGCTTTACATGCCGAGTGGTACAGGCTTTCCAATTCGGGTGCATGGTGCATTTGTCAGTGATGATGAAGTGCACCGGGTTGTTGCTTACCTCAAGCAGCAGGGTGCACCCAACTACATTGACGGCGTGCTGGAAGGCGGCACGGTGGATGGCGAGGGCGGCGACATCGCGGCTGATGGCAGCGGTGGCGGCGAGAAAGACCCGATGTACGACCAGGCCGTCGAAGTGGTGCTGAAAAACCGCAGGGCCAGCATCTCGCTGGTGCAGCGCCACCTCAAGATTGGCTACAACCGTGCCGCCCGCCTGGTGGAAGAAATGGAAAACGCCGGACTGGTCAGCGCCATGAGTGGCAGCGGCCAGCGTGAAATTTTAGTGCCCGCACGGGCGGAATGAATCTGATGAAACCTTTACTAAAGCCTTTGCTTGCTACTTTTTTAATAGCTGCTTGCGCTCTGTCGGCAAGGGCTGATGGCCTTGAAAGCCTGGAAACCTTTGTCAAGACCGTGAGCAGTGGCCGCGCCGACTTCACCCAGGTGGTGACGGCGCCGGCCAAAGAAGGCCAGGCTGCCCGCAGCAAGAAATCCAGCGGAACCTTTGAGTTTTCCCGGCCCAACCGTTTCAAGTTCATTTACCAAAAGCCGTTCGAGCAAAGCATCGTCGCTGACGGCCAAACGCTGTGGCTGCATGACGTGGACCTGAACCAGGTCACGGCCCGCAAGCAGGCCAGCGTGCTGGGCTCCACGCCCGCTGCCCTGATTGCGGCTGCCCCCGATCTGCGGGCCCTGCAGGCTGATTTCACGCTGGCCGCCGCACCCGAGAAGGATGGCCTGCAATGGGTGGTGGCCACGCCCAAGGCCAAAGACGGCCAGTTGCAGACTGTGCGCGTCGGCTTTCGCACGGGCGGAAAAGCCGCCGCAGCGCCCACTGAGCTGGCTGCGCTGGAAATCCTGGACAGCTTTGGCCAGCGCTCGCTGCTGAGTTTCAGCAACGTGCAGGTCAACCCGGCCCTGCCGCCCAGCACCTTCCAGTTCAAGCCGCCCATGGGCGCGGACGTGATCAAACAGTGACGATGGCCGGGCTGTTCGGGCTTGATGCCGCGTGACGGCGCAGCGCAACGACCCCATGGCGACCCCCGCATCGCATTCCCCCCTGGCCGAGCGGCTTCGTCCCAAAAACCTGGGCGAAGTCATCGGCCAGCAGCATTTGCTGGGGCAGGGCATGCCGCTGCGCATCGCGTTCGAGTCGGGCCAGCCGCACAGCTGCATCTTGTGGGGGCCGCCCGGCGTCGGCAAAACCACCATCGCCCGCCTGATGGCCAGCAGTTTTGACGCGCATTTCATCACCATTTCAGCCGTGCTGGGCGGCGTCAAGGACATCCGCGAAGCAGTTGAGCAGGCCAGTATCTGGCAAGGGCAGGGCGGCAAGCGGACCATCGTGTTTGTCGATGAGGTGCACCGCTTCAACAAAGCGGTCAAGTTCTTTATAAATCAAATAGTTAGAAGATGTTTGTGCAATGAGTTTGTGCAGCGTCGCCACCTTGAAGGGGTGAAGGTCCATGGCTGACCTGTTCAATACCGCTCCCACGCCCCCCCTTGCCGAAGCCCTGCGGCCGGCGAGCTTGGATGAAGTTATCGGGCAGTCGCACTTGATCGGACCGGGCAAGCCGTTGCGGCTGGCTTTTGAGTCCGGCAAACCGCACTCAATGATCTTGTGGGGGCCGCCCGGCGTGGGCAAGACGACCTTGGCCCGCCTGACAGCCAAGGCCTTCGGTTATGAATTCATCGCACTGTCGGCTGTGTTTTCCGGGGTGAAGGAAATCCGGGCATCCATGGAGCAAGCCGAGCACAACCTGGCGCTGGGCAAGAAGACCATCCTGTTCGTGGATGAGATTCACAGGTTCAACAAAAGTCAGCAAGATGGACTGTTGCCATTCGTGGAATCCGGCCTCGTGACCTTTGTTGGAGCCACGACCGAGAACCCGTCCTTTGAAGTCAATTCGGCCCTGCTGTCTCGTGCCCAGGTCTATGTGCTCCAGGCCTTGGCGGATGATGAACTCAGGCTGCTGGTCAAGCGGGTGCAGGATCGGGTTCTGCCGCACCTGCAACTGGATGACGCAGCGGTGAATACGCTGGTGGGCTATGCCGATGGTGATGCCCGCAGGTTGTTGAACCTGGTGGAGCAGACCGATACGGCAGCCCAGGCCGCTGGCGTGCAGGTCGTTGACTCCGATTTTTTGCAGAACGCCCTGACTCTCAATGCCCGTCGCTTTGACAAGGGTGGGGACAACTTCTATGACCAGATTTCGGCGCTGCACAAGTCGGTGCGCGGCTCTAATCCCGATGCCTCGCTCTACTGGCTGTGCCGCATGCTGGACGGTGGAGCGGATGCCAAATATCTTTCACGCCGTATCGTGCGCATGGCGTGGGAAGACATTGGACTGGCAGACCCGCGAGCCATGCAGATTGCCAATGATGCCGCGTCCACCTATGAGCGGCTGGGGTCGCCGGAAGGGGAGTTAGCCCTTGCCCAAGCGGTGATCTATCTGGCGATTGCTCCAAAGAGCAATGCCGGGTACATGGCCTACAACCAGGCCAAGGCCTTCATCAAAAAAGACAAGTCCCGCGAGGTGCCCGTGCATTTGCGCAACGCACCGACTAAGCTTATGAAGGAACTGGGGCACGGCAAGGCGTACCGCTATGCCCACGATGAACCCGACGCGTATGCGGCGGGGGAGACCTACTTTCCCGACGACATGCCGGCGCCCGGCTGGTATCAACCCGTGCCTAGAGGGCTGGAATCCAAAATTGCGGACAAGCTGGCGCATTTGCGCAAGCTGGATGAAGAGGCCGGACAGGACTGAAAACAATGAAGCCCGCACATGGCGGGCTTCTCTTCTTTGGATGCAGCGCGGCGACTGAGCTTTTGCCCCACCTGCGGCGGCAGCCCGCCAGCAGCCTCACAGCCTCCTACTGACCACCCAGCCCCACCAGCACCCAGCCGGACTCGCCCTTGACGATCCGTCCGCTGCCGCCACCCGATGGGCCCGTCCAGTCGCAGACAAAGCCGTTCGAATCGGCCTTCTTGCAGCCAACGACCTTCACGGCGTCCAGCTCGGCTTGCTGGCCCTTCGCCCCCTCCTTGCCAAGCACGGCCTCAATCTGCTTGTACAAGGCCTCCTTGACCTCCGCATCGCCGGGGTTGGCGCCGCAGCCAGTAAGCACGGCGGTCAACAGACAGACAGCAATAGAAAAACGATTCATACAGTTCCTGCTTTCAAAAATCGGTCATACCTTCGTCCCGCCCACCGCAGCCACCTTGCGGGAGTCCAGCAGCCGACGCACGAAGAGCGCATAAGTCATTGCACCGAACAGCAATCCAAAGCCCCAGTGATAGGAGAATCCGATGCAGGTCATAACGATGTTGAACAGCAGCGCGAAGTAAAAAAACGGGTTGACCGTGCCGTAATAACGCGTGTCGTTACCGGCCTGCACCCCCATGATGATTTTTTGACCGCTCAGGAACCACAGCTTGGTGGGCTCTTCGGTCTGCAAGCCATCCTGCAAGAAGTTCTCCAGCTTCCGGTCGACCATCACGTTCGTCAGGGTCTGGTCGCCGATCTGGATCAGGCTGTACTTCGTGACCTCGGTTTTCAGGTTGGTGGTGGACTCACCCAACCGCTTGAGTCGGCCTTCAATCAGTTTCATGGTGTCGCTCCTAGTTCGCCTGCTTCACCACGATGCTGGCCTTGGCAGTTCCCACAGGATTGCCATACAGGGTCGCCAGCACCGGCCAGAAATCAGCCGTGATTGGAGCCTCGCCGCCAAAGGCGTTAAAGTGCGCCCCGAAACCCAAGGCATGCCCCAGTTCGTGGATGGTGATGTCACCACTGGCCGTGCATTGGGGGTTGTCCAAGTTCACATAGAGCTTGGCGGAAATCGTGCCCGGTGCTTGCAGGAAGTTAGAGGGCCAACCGCCCTCATACGGGGCGCGGGCCACATTGGCACAGTAGGACTGTGGATTCGCACCCGCAGGCAGGTAGGACGTGCCCTTGCTGAACACCAGACCACGGGTGATGTCGGCATCGGCTACGGTGGCGATGCTGGTGCGGTCAAACACCGTGTAGCCCAGCTTCGCCTCAATCGCATCCATGGCTGGTACGGCACGGGCTTCACCGTTGGTCTTGACGGGGATAGGCAAATTCCATCGCTTCGTCACACCAGCGAATTGGCCATTGAACGGAAAGCCCGTGCTGGCCACGTTGGTCGTGTCCAGATAGCTCAGGATGGCCGCTGTGCTGGTGGACGTAGGAGCCGATACGTTCGGCTGGCTTTCCCCTGCACCTTCGCCTCCTCCGCACGCCGTCAGCATCGCAGCCACGGCCACCATACCCAGAACACTGAATCCCTTTTTTTTCATACTTCCTCCAATGATTAACACGGAGGCCCAGTGCCATCCGCTGGTAGGATCATATTCAAAAAGGTAACTATATGCCGGGAAATTTAATCCCGTGGAGTTTTACGCCGTGTAGTACGACCATTGACACATGGTCAAGTCGGTGGTTTCAGCCAAGAAAAAGGTGCCTGAATTGGTGCTGTTCGGGGAAGCTGTGCGCCTGCACCGCAAGGCGCTTAGCTACTCGCAAGAAGCCTTCGGTGATGCGTGTGGGATTGACCGTAGCTATATGGGCGGCATTGAGCGGGGAGAACACAACTTGGCGCTCATCAACATTCTGAAAATCATCACCGCCCTTGGGTTGCAGCCCTCGGAGTTCTTCAAAGCGTTAGACACGCCCAAAAAGAGCAAAACCAAAACCCCACATTAGCAATCCACGGCCGTACCTGTGGTCAACCCTGCTGCGCCCTGTGGCAAGCATGGGCGGGGTTGTCCATGGGCGTGCAAAGCACGGGCGGTGGGGTGCGGGTCCCGGCAACAAACGTCCCGTCACAACTTCAGTTTCTTGCCCCCGCCACCTTCGTTGAGCTGGCGCTGCCTAGCCATCCATAACTGTTCCTGAAGCCGGGCCATCTGCTTAAGCAAACCTGCCAATCTCTGCTCCGCTTTCTTTCTCGCGTCCGGTGTACCGGCGTTGGCAATATCCGCCGTGGCGGCATCAATGCCAAGTTGCAAGCTGCCTATGGCGGCTTCCAGCTCGTGTATCTGGTCCATAGCCGTGGACGGTGCCGCCTGCTGACTTGGGGTGCTGCTGGCTTTCTGACGGGTGCTGGCAATCCGCTGGGCGACCGTGGTCTTGTCCGGCATAGCTTGCTTCTTGTCGGCGTTCCGCTCAGCGTCGGCTTGGCGGGCCACCGTCAAGGCCTCGTTGAGGATGGGCCGGATGGTTTTGGTGGTGTTGATGGGCATGGTTTTCTCCTTGGTTGTTGTTCTTGTTGCTGGTGCTGGTGCTGGTGCTCGCCCCCGTTTCTGCCGTGGCAAGCCGGTGCGTGGCTGGTAAGCCTTGTCGTTGAAAGCCTGGCGCTCCTGCACCAGGGCGTTCAATGTCTGCTTGGCTTGCTGGAATTCAAGGCCGGTTAGCATGACGGGCCTGGGCTTCGCGGACGATGCGCCCCGCATGGTCCGGTAGTCGGTATCGTGTTGAAACACCGCCCCCTTGAGCCGGATGGCGCGTTCCGTGCCGGGCAAACGGACCGAGAGGTAATCACGCCCTTGCCGGGTCACAGTGACGCCCAGTTCCTCGTCCAGAAACCCGCATAACGCATCCCGGTTGTTGACCTTGCCGGACTGGATGGCACGGCCGATTTCCTTCATCAGAAGCAGGGTCTTGCGCTGCTTCTCCTTGCCGCGTGGCGCCTTGTGTTCAAAGTCACCCATGAGGGCGTGCAACGGGTTGGGAACGACCTGGGCATAACCCATGGTTTCGTTCATCACGCTGACAAACTGGCGGTACAGGCCCAGGTTTTTTTCTCCGGGTGGGTGCGGGTTCCAGCGCCGGCCTGTTGGCAAGTGGGTCATTGCCAACAGGAAATGCAATTCCGTGTTGCCCTTTTCTTGGTGCAAAACCCATAGGCTGTTGAACGCATCGTCTTTGATGCCGGGCGCCACGGTTTTCTTGAATGCACGGATGACCTCATGCATCTGGTCCCGGGTGGGGTTTTCTTCCTGGCGAAACGCAATGACCCCTGACACGTATTTGTGCTGGCGCTGAACGCTGTTGATGACCGCGATGGTGGTGGCCGGGCTGCCCTCCAGCACCTCCGGCTTCACCGTGCGTTTGGTGCCCGTATGGTCGGTATCACTCAACAGGTAGTTGACGGGGGATTGACCGTAGGAACGGCCCGCCCGGAATACCCGGACCATCATGGGGCGGTGCCCTGGATTTCGCGGGCAAGGGCGTGCAGGTGTTCCTGGGCCAGCTCCTGGACCTGGAGCAAGACCAGCAGGATTTCATCGTCCAACGGCTGGCCCTGGTTGACCTTGCGGGCCACCTGGTTCAGGTTGTTGCCGATACGGTTCAGGGCGTACAACACGGCGGTGTGGGCCTTGTGTCGTGTCGTCGGGGACTCCACATTCCCACGGCTCAATGCGGATTCGCGCACGTACTGCGCCAGACTGTGAAAACCGGCCTTGCTGGCGAGTTCACACAACGTGTCATGTTCCTGCGGGCAGACCCGCAACTCTACGCGGTGGTTGCGCAGGTAATTGTTGCCGTCCGGACCGGCCTGGCCGTTGCTGCGTTTCCTGATGACCTCTTTTTCTCGTTGCCCCTGTTTCTCGTTGTTCATCGCGGCTCCTTTCTTCTTGTTCTTTTGCGCCGTGCCAAGGCGTTTGCACGCCGTGGGCTTTTGGGTCTGGGCAACGCCCAGCAGATACCTTTAGCCGCGTTTCACGCGGGTTAAATGTTGCCCTTGCTTGAATTCGTTTCTTCCATCGCTAACACTTCTGGTTTCTCTATTTCATTCAAGCGTGTATTTTTTGAATGTCAACAGCCGGGAGAATGAAGAAGAGGACGGAATCAACCGGCAGAAACGCAAAAACCGGCGGAGAAAATCTCAACACCGGTTTAGTGGGGCCCCTTGTCTGCACCGGGGAAAGGCATTCAGCCGTATCGTTAAGCTCGCTAGAGTGCTTAGATTTTTATCAGCTTGGAAGTAGGCTTCCTACCGAGTTCCTTGCACAACTTCTGATACTGAACCACATGTTCGGCGACCTGCAATACAGGCTCAAGTTGCTCCAAATAAACTTGGCCGATTTCCTCGTTGTCAAGAAACGTTCTGGCACTGTCATGAAGGACTTGCCGAGCATTGCCTTGGCGAACTAGATACATGCAGATAGCTCCGCTTAAATCAGGATTCCCCGCCCCGATATGCAGCAGTGCCACATGGGGGAGAGAAAAGCCACAGAAAGGTTCAGATGTCACTATGCCATCAGCCAGCAAAACTTGAAGCACCTCCAGATGACATTCGGCAAACTGCAAAATGCTCATGGCATGGAGCCTTTTACCCAAACTTGCCTGCCGTTCAATTTCTATGATGTCACTTGGCCTTGCCAGGCTGACGAATAGATTTTCTTCAAGAAATGATTGGTAGCTGTAGCCGACCACCGCGCAGTTGCTTGATTCGTGTGAGTCTCCCTCGTTTTGCGGTGCCCATGCGTGACTATCCATTTTGATGAGGCTTTCATCATCTTGCCAATCGGTCATGTTTATGTTTGCAGAGGCTTTCATAGTGAAGACTCCTTCGCAGCCAGGTTCATCCGCTTCATCAAGCCATCATCCGAAGTGATAGCAAGGCCCCAACTCGTGCGACCCCAAAGGTAAAGCTCTTCAAACTCAAGCACACATTCATGTGCATGCAGCAAGCGGCGGCTCATCACCTCATCCACCTGATACCAGCTAAAGATTGTTCGCTCGTCCCCGTCCTCATCAATAAAGCCGTCCGGGACTTCCAGCAATTGAGCCTCGCCCAGCGCCGTCACAAGTTGGCCGATGTAGCCAATCATGTGGTTTTCGATGAATTCTTCCTTGTTCACCAGTGGGAACCGGCATGTCGTTTTGTTTTGAGTTTTTGTCATTTTTCTCCTTTGGTTGTTGACAGCCTGTAGGTTGCCGTTTTGCGCTCAAAATGGCACGGCAAACTCCCGTTTCTGGAGTTCGCCTTGACTTATTGGAAATATTTTGATAGACGCAAAAAAGCGCAAAGTTCGCACGACAAGCAGGGGCCGCTCCACTGCGCTGATGAAGGCCGCAGGCGCTGAAGCAGTGCGGGTGCGAACATGGTTCAGCCACATGCTTGAACGGGCATTAGGTGCTGAGTCGGAGGCGTATGCCTATGCGGTGGCTGGCGAGCCGCTGGGTTTCGTCAGGCCCAAGCCTGATCTCGTTGCAATGTTGCAAGCCTGGCTCTTAAAGCAGGTAGATACGGACCTTGGCAAGCTCACGCATGAGCAAGTAGCCGCCGTCACGCGGCTGAAACGCAATCACTATGAGGATGGGCGCCAGTCGCCAACCGATCTCACGCTGAGCGTCTTTTAGGCATTCCTGCACGGCTCGCGGGAGGTCTATGAGGTAGGTCCGCAAAGCCTGCCACTGTGGGCGGTTTTAGAGGGTGACCTGACGGTCTGCCGAACTTATCTAGCGGAACTTCAAACCCCGCAGGCCGGGTGGCGTGAGACGGGATTTGGCGAACGGGTTCAACTGGTTTTTGATGCGCTGATTGCGCCCGCCCACAGATTGCGATGGAGTCGCGTGCCGGATTTCGGCCAGGTGCAACAGGTTGTGCACCCGGTGTTGCTGACACATTGGCAGGCGCAAAGGGAGGCGCTTTTTGAGGCCGACCAACTTCCCGAAGTGCGCGTGATTGATGACCAGATTGTGGGCGCCCTGGCGCTGTGGCAAATAGCGCTGCACCGCCGGGAGTCCATCGCTTTGCATTTGGAGTGGCTGCTGATGGGCCTGTGTTCCGGGGTGGTGGCGGAGCATTTCAATGAAGCCATCCAAGTTTGTTTGCTGGGCCTGCTGCGCAAGCAAGGCAAGGAACTGGATGCCTGGCTTCAGCCAGGGGGCGTGGATGTGCAGGACTTTGAAACGCGGTGGGACACCGTAATTAACGTAAAAGCAATCCTGAAAGAACAAGGGGTTGACCCCTGCCTGTAGGCAGGGGCAACGCAAGGTATTTGCAAATTTTGCTGCGCCGCCGTTTTTTGTTTCACTGCCGTTTCACCCGTGCTTTTCGCACGATCATGCTTCGCCAAGCTCTTGTTTTGCCCTATGGCTTAAATACAGACCGGGGCTAATTACCTGATCGACGCCGTGGTGGTCGAAAAATGTTGTGCTGAAAATCAGGGGTTAGTGGTGCCGATGTGGGCCAGGATGCCAGGCAAATATTTTCGGACTGTCTTGATGTTCTGGCCGGTATGGGCAACCAGAACCTTGGTGCTCAGTTCCTGACCATAGAGCGGTAAGAGTTCCTGAACCGCTGCTTGCAGAATAGCCGTGGATTTGTCGCGGCGTTGTTGGTTGGTGTAGGCGGCTCCCGCCTTCATGCGTTCGCTGGCAGTTTCGTCAGCAAAGGTGAGAACCTTGGTTCTGTTGCTGCGGCCCAGCTCATGGCGGTGCTTCCATATCCATTTGGCCATGGCTTTGGAGGTGGCCCGGATTTCAGTAAATGGTAAGGGCTTCGCAAAGCAGGCATTGACGATGCCGGCCTGGTGCAGCACGGCTGCAAACAGACCTTCTTCGCTGGCATGGTTGAGGGCTTGACGGTAGGCCCAGAAACGCAGGGTGTGGAACAACTCGTCGTTGCGCCCGCGTATCACGCAATCCTCGGGCAGCCGGTGGGTTTGTGGGCGGGCCGGCAGGTCAAAGTATTCGGTGAAGTCGCTCAGGTGGTATGCGGCTCCGAATGTTTCCACTATCCAGCGGTCATGCAATGGGTTCTTGGTCAATGTGTGGGTGAAAGCAGCATCGGCGCCAAGCTGCCGGGTCATCTCGTCTTGCAGCGCTTCAAAATAATCCTGCGGTTGGCTGCGACTGCTGGCATGGTAGGCCACGGGCGTTATGAGCCGGTACAGGTAATGGCAATGGCCGTTGGCCCGGTTGGTGGTGATGACTGTGGGCACAGGCACCTGCACATCTTCAAACCGGCGGGCTGCACCGGGGAAGTCCAGGTCAAAGCTCATATAGGAGCGGTACATGGGATTGAGTCCGCAGTAAGCGAACTGGCCGACCTTCTCGCGTTTGCGGAAGCTGGTGCCTTCGGTGAAGTCGTCAGTGGTCATGACGGCTTCGTTGAGGTGGGTGTAAAAGTCTTGGAGTTGTTGGTTCATCCTTGCCTGTTGGTTGTGCTGAACACAACTAAACAGACGAAAGATGAAAAGTCAAATCAGCCGTTAAACCCTAAGGCTACGCTGAAGTAGCCTTAGCTCCGGTCGCCGTTATAGATATTGTGTGTGGTCATGTTACTGTGGCCCACGATCTCTAAAAATTCTTGCTCTGTCAGGTTTCCGCTCTTGAATTTGGCAATTAGGCCTGCGGCATCAACATCGCGTTGAACTTGCTGAACGGTGACAGGGCTGACGCCCAATTGCGATGCCAAATTCAGGGTATGACCCTTGGTGCCCTTGATGTATTTGGTGATGAAGGTGCGCCGCGTATCATGAAAGTGCAGCCGGTTCTCCGTGTCGTAGAGACTCAAGGCTTTGAGTGCATCCACCCAATATTGCCGAAAATTCCAAGGCGTCAGCTTGAAAACCGGGCCGGATGCTGCCCCCCGAGCGCGAAGGAAGTCCCAGAACCCGGTGAAGTGGTCCGGCAGCGGAACGGTGCGCGACTTCCCGTTCTTTGTTGTTGGCAGGTACACGGATCGCGCCTCAAAATCCACGTTTTCGTATGACATGCGCAGGCATTCGCTTTTGCGCATGCCGGTTTCAAGGCAGAGAACGAATACCATAAATGGCTCCCGATTTTCTTTGAGTGACAGCCATTCCGCGATCTTGATGGCTTCATCTTGACTGAGGACGCGCTTACGGCCTAGGTAGGGCTTAGGCTTTTCCGCCCGGGGGAGCAGACGCACTGGATTGATTAGGCCGTCCGGGAAGTCGTTGCGCATGCTCATGAAACCTTGCTCAAACGCACATGAGATCGTGGAGAGCTCGCGCAGGATGGTGTTGTCCTTGATGCCAGTCTTCCTGCGCGCGGCGATGTACGAGATCACCACGAACACGTCACAGTCCTGAACCTTGATGGCCCCGAACTCGTATTCCTTGTTGGTGGCGTAGAGCCTGTGCTTGTGGGGAAGCAGGATAGAACTGATCTTCACCTTCGGAATGGCGGAGCAGCAGCGGTTTTCCACGGACTTGCGGTTGTACTTGTCAATGGTTTTTTCAATCTCTGTGTAGTACATCCATAGGAGCAGGCGCATGTCTGGCTTGCTGGTCTCCTCATAGATGTTCAGGGCCTCATCCATCTCGTCAAGAGAGGCTTCAATGCGCTTAAGGAATTGCTTCTCAAGCTTCTCGGCTTCTTCGCGCGTGTCACAGAGCTTGGTGAGGCTTTGCCCGCTACGCCTGACCTGAACGCGGTACTTCGTCTTCAGAATTTGGCGCCCTGTTTCGGGGTTTTTTACCTTGTACTGGGTGCTGTAAATGCTCATGTTGAAGTCTCCGAGAGCGCAGATTGCACAAAGAAAAATTGATGTGCAAAAGTTGTGCTTGAATTCATGGAAAGTTGTGCAATTTTAAGCTGAAAGTGCCTTAAAAGTCGCATGGATATTGAAGATACATCCCACTATACAAGTCTTCAACAAGAGCCAGCAGGACGCTTTTTTGCCGCATGTGGAAAGCGGCCTGTTCACCTTCATTGGCGCCACCACAGAAAATCCCTCGTTTGAGGTCAATTCAGCCCTGCTGTCGCGCGCGGTGGTCTATGTGCTGCAACCGCTGTCCGATGCTGATCTTAAGAAAATAATAGCCAGTGTCCTTGATCAACGGGCGTTGCCAGCTATTGAAACCATAGCGGATGAAGCGGTTGACCGGCTGGTTTCCTATGCCGACGGCGATGCCCGGCGCCTGCTCAACACCCTTGAATCGCTCAGCGTAGCGGCAAACTCCGAAAAAATCAGCACCGTCAGCGACGCCTGGCTGCTCAAGGTGCTGGGGCAGCAGCTGCGCCGCTACGACAAAGGCGGCGAGCAGTTTTACGACACCATTTCGGCACTGCACAAGTCCGTGCGCGGCTCCGACCCCGATGCCGCCCTGTACTGGTTCATGCGCATGCTCGACGGCGGTGCCGAGCCGCGCTACATGGCGCGCCGCCTGATCCGCATGGCCAGTGAAGACATCGGTCTGGCGGACCCGCGTGCGCTGCGGCTGGCGCTCGATGCGGCCGAGGTCTACGAGCGCCTGGGCTCACCCGAAGGGGAGCTGGCGCTGGCGCAGTGCGTGGTTTATCTGGCGGTGGCGCCCAAGTCCAACGCCGTCTACCAGGCGTTCAACGAGGCCAAGGCCTTCATCAAGAAGGATGGCACGCGTCCGGTGCCTCTGCATTTGCGCAATGCACCCACAAAGCTCATGAAAGAGCTCGACTACGGAAAAAACTACCGCTACGCCCACGACGAGGAAGACGGTTTCGCGGCGGGGGAGAACTATTTCCCGCAGGGCATGGCGGCGCCCGGGTTTTACCGACCGGTCAGCCGGGGTCTGGAGATCAAAATTTCAGATAAGTTGAATGAGTTGAAGTTAAAAAATAATAAGAAAAACTAATAAAACAAAAATCCTGCTGATAAAGCCTGATTCCAGCCTCGGAATCAGATTTCTCTAGGGTAAACCCCGCGAAAACCACACTTCTGGCCCGATTCTCGCTAGATCAGCGTGGCTACAATTCGCAACCACCTCGCCAGGTTCGCCAGTTAAATGCTTGTGATGGGCGGGGTTTTTGTTAGCTCACGCCACTTCCCCGGTGTTCCCGGTGTCTCTGGTGTCTGTCGATGCAAGCAGAGTTGGCATTTCAATCAAACCGGAGAGTGCGTTATGGAAGTATTGCTACAGCAGATCATCAACGGTCTGGTGCTGGGCAGCATGTATGCCCTGATCGCCCTGGGTTACACCATGGTGTACGGCATCATCAATTTGATTAATTTTGCCCATGGCGAGGTCTTGATGGTGGGCGCGCTCACCAGCTGGACCATCATCGGCTGGATGCTGGAGTCCATGCCGGGCACGCCGGGCTGGCTGATTTTGCTGATCTCCCTGCTGATCGCCTTTGTGGTGTGCGGTGCGCTGAATTTTGCGATTGAAAAAGTTGCCTACCGGCCGCTGCGCAATTCGCCCAAACTGGCACCGTTGATCACCGCCATCGGCATGTCGCTGCTGCTGCAGACGCTGGCCATGATCATCTGGAAGCCCAACTACAAGCCGTATCCCACGTTGTTGCCGGCCGAGCCGCTGCAGATCGCCGGTGCCGTCATCACGGTGACGCAGATCTTCATCCTGGGCGCCACGGCCGTGTCGCTGGCGGTGCTGATGTGGCTGGTGCACTACACCAAACTGGGCCGCGCCATGCGGGCCACGGCCGAGAACCCGCGCGTGGCGGCCCTGATGGGCGTCAAGCCTGACACCGTGATTTCGGCCACCTTCATCATTGGTGCCATTCTGGCCGCACTGGCCGGCGTGATGTATGCCTCCAACTACGGCACGGTGCAGCACACCATGGGCTTTTTGCCCGGACTCAAGGCCTTCACGGCCGCCGTATTTGGCGGCATTGGCAACCTGGGCGGTGCCGTGGTGGGCGGCATTTTGCTCGGGCTGATTGAGTCCATAGGCGCGGGATACATCGGTCCGCTGACGGGCGGCGTACTCGGCAGCCAGTACTCCGATATTTTTGCTTTTATTGTGCTGATTTTTGTGCTGACGCTCAGGCCTTCGGGCTTGATGGGTGAACGTGTGGCGGACCGGGCCTAGCCCCGCTGTCCACGCCGATATCAAGCAAATAAGAGAAGGATAAATTCTGATGAAACCCCAAAAACTACTCAAGTTCCTGGCCATTGCCGCTGCCTTGCTGGTGTTGCCGCTGCTGCTGCAGCAAGGCGGCAACGCCTGGGTGCGCATTCTGGACATGGCGCTGCTCTACGTGCTGCTGGCACTCGGGCTGAATATCGTGGTCGGCTATGCCGGTCTGCTCGACCTCGGTTACGTGGCCTTTTTTGCCGTCGGCGCCTATCTGTTTGCGCTGCTCGGCTCGCCGCATCTGGCCGAGGCTTTTCCGTGGATCGCTGCGAATTTTCCGAATGGCTTGCACCTGCCGATCTGGGCCATCATTCCGGCGGCGGCTGCGCTGGCCGGGCTGTTCGGCATCATGTTGGGCGCGCCCACGCTCAAGCTTCGCGGCGACTACCTGGCCATCGTCACGCTGGGCTTTGGCGAAATCATCCGGGTGTTCCTGAACAACCTGGACCGGCCCATCAACCTGACCAACGGACCCAAGGGCATCAACCAGATCGATTCCATCACGTTTTTTGGTTTCGACCTGGGCAAGAAGCATGAGTTTTTCGGTTTCGAGGTCGCGTCGGTCTCAATGTACTACTACCTGTTTCTGGCGCTGGTGCTGGTATCGGTTGTCATCTGCCACCGGCTTGAAAACTCGCGCATCGGCCGCGCCTGGATGGCGGTGCGCGAAGACGAAATCGCCGCCAAGGCCATGGGCATCAACACCCGCAACATGAAACTGCTGGCCTTCGGCATGGGCGCCACGTTTGGCGGTGTGTCTGGCGCGATGTTTGCGTCCTTCCAGGGCTTTGTGTCGCCCGAATCGTTCAGCCTGATGGAGTCGATCATGATCGTGGCCATGGTGGTGCTGGGCGGCATCGGCCACTTGCCCGGGGTCATTCTGGGGGCGCTGCTGCTGGCCGCGCTGCCCGAAGTGCTGCGCCACGTGGCCGGACCTTTGCAGGCCATGACCGACGGCCGGCTCGACTCGGCCATCCTGCGCCAGTTGCTGATTGCGCTGGCCATGATCACTGTCATGCTGCTGCGCCCGCGCGGTCTCTGGCCTTCGCCAGAGCACGGCAAGTCGCTGACCAAAGCTGTTAACGCGTAAGGACGACGGTATGAGCGAAACCATTCTCAATGTCTCTGGCGTTTCCAAGCGTTTTGGCGGTCTGCAGGCCCTCAGCGACGTCGGCATCAAAATCGAGCGCGGCCAGGTCTATGGCCTGATCGGCCCCAACGGAGCGGGAAAAACCACCTTCTTCAATGTGCTGACCGGGCTTTACACGCCCGACAGCGGCACCTTTGAGCTGGCCGGCAAGCCCTACAAGCCCACGGCGGTCCATGAAGTGGCCAAGGCTGGCATTGCCCGCACCTTCCAGAACATCCGCCTGTTTGCCGAGATGACGGCGCTCGAAAACGTGATGGTGGGCCGCCACATCCGCACCAAGTCGGGTCTGCTGGGTGCCATTTTTCGCACGCCGGGCTTCAAGCGCGAAGAGGCGGCGATTGCCGCACGCTCGCAGGAGCTGCTCGATTACGTGGGCATCGGCAAGTACGCCAACGCCAAGGCCCGTACCCTGAGCTATGGCGACCAGCGGCGCCTTGAGATTGCCCGCGCGCTGGCCACAGACCCGCAGCTGATCGCGCTGGACGAGCCGGCCGCCGGCATGAATGCCACCGAAAAAGTCCAGTTGCGCGAACTGATAGACCGCATCCGCAAGGACAACCGCACCATCTTGCTGATCGAGCACGATGTGAAACTGGTCATGGGCCTGTGCGACCGCGTGACCGTGCTCGACTACGGCAAGCAGATTGCCGAAGGCGCCCCCGCCGATGTACAGAAAAACGAAAAAGTGATCACCGCCTATCTGGGCACCGGTCATTGAAGGAAATCAAGAACATGGCAAACACACTGCTCAAAGTGACCGGCCTCCAAGTGGCCTACGGCGGCATCCAGGCGGTCAAGGGCGTGGACCTGGAAGTCCACGAGGGCGAACTGGTCACGCTGATTGGCTCCAACGGCGCCGGCAAGACCACCACCATGAAAGCCATCACCGGCTCGCTGCCGATGCTGGCCGGCGACATCGAGTACCTGGGCAAAAGCATCAAGGGCCGCGGCGCCTGGGACCTGGTCCGGGAAGGCCTGGCCATGGTGCCGGAAGGACGCGGCGTGTTCGCCCGCATGACCATCACCGAGAACCTGCAGATGGGCGCCTACGTGCGCAACGACAAGCCCGAAATCGCCGCCGACATCGAGAAGATGTTTGTGCTGTTTCCGCGCCTGCGCGAGCGCAAGGACCAGCTGGCCGGCACCATGTCGGGCGGCGAGCAGCAGATGCTGGCCATGGGCCGCGCGCTGATGAGCCGGCCCAAGGTGCTGCTGCTCGACGAGCCGTCGATGGGCCTGTCGCCGATCATGGTCGACAAGATCTTCGAAGTGGTGCGCGATGTGTCGGCGCTGGGCATGACGGTGCTGCTGGTCGAGCAAAACGCCAGCCGCGCGCTGGGCATTGCGAACCGCGGCTACGTCATGGAATCGGGCAATGTCACCATGAATGGCGAGGCGAAAGAGCTGCTGAACGACCCGCGCGTTCGGGCAGCATATCTGGGCGAGTAATTTTGTAGTGTTTCAGGGCTCTGGTCTCAAAGGCCAGTAGTTTCAGTCGACCCGGGCCCCCGACGCCTTCACTACTTTTTCATACTTCGCCCGTTCGCTTTTCATGAACGCGCCAAACTGCTCGGGCGTGCTGGCCACCGGCTCGGCCAGCAGCAGGGCAAAGCGGGCCTTGACCTCGGGAGAGTTCAGGGCGGCGACAAACGCCTGGTTGAGTTTGGCGACGACGTCGCTGGGCGTTGCGGCGGGTGCCACCAGGCCCCACCAGGTGTCGATTTCAAATCCCTTGAGCGTTTCTGCCAGCGCTGGCACGCCGGGCAGGGTGGCGCTGCGCTGCGCCGTGGTGACGGCCAGCGCCTTGAGCTTGCCGGCCTTGATGTTGGCGGAGGCGGTGGCCAGGTTGTCAAAGTTGAAATCAACCTGGCCGCTCAGCAGCGCCAGCTGGGCCGGGTTGCCGCCGTTGTACGGAATGTGCAGCGCAAAGATGCCGGCCCGCGCCTTGAACATCTCGCCGGCCAGGTGGCCTGCGCTGCCGTTGCCGCCGCTGGCGTAGTTGAGTTTGGCCGGGTTGGCTTTTGCGTAGCTGATCAGGTCGGCCAGGGTATTGATATTCAGGCGCCGCGCCGTGTCGGCATTCATCACCAGCACGTTGGGCACCCGCACCATTTGCGTGATGGGCGCGAAATCGGTCGCCGCGTTGTAGGGCATCCTGGCGAAAAGCCAGGGGTTGATGGCGTGCGTGGCCACGGCCGCAATGCCCACGGTGAGCCCGTCGGGCGCGGCCTTGGCGACCGCGTCCACGCCGATGTTGCCGCCCGCGCCGGGCCGGTTTTCAATGATCACGGTGCCCAGCGTGTCCTTCACGCTGTCGGCCATCAGGCGGGCGGTCACATCAATCGGGCCACCGGGCGCGTAGGGCACGATGAGGCGTATGACCTTGTTGGCGGGCGTTGCGGTCTGCGCTGCGACGGGCGCTGCCAGGGTTGCGGTGAAGGCGCCCAGCACCAGCGCGCTGGTGGTGACCAGCGATGCAAGGCTGAAAATCTGGCGCGTGGCCGGCTGAGGTTTGATCATAATATTTATAGGAAAAGTGCCGCTGGCGCTTTAACAGCAAGCGTCAGCAGCTATGGTTTCAGGAGTTCTTGTACGACCGGCTCAACGCCGCCAGGCCTTATGCGGCCTGGGCCTTGTCAGCTTCGGTGGTGAACGAGTCGGCAAAAAACTCTTCTGCCGGCAAGCCGGCCAGCGCGCTGTAGTCGGCTCTGGCCGACTCCACCACCACCGGTGCACCGCAGGCATAAACCTGGTGGGCTGACAGGTCTGGGAAATCCTGCAGCACCGCCCGGTGCACAAAGCCGGTGCGGCCAGTCCAGTCGTCTTCGGGCAGGGCGTTGGAGATCACCGGGATGTAGGTCAGCTGGGGCATTTCGGCCACTTTGGCCTGCACCCAGTCGTTCATGTACAGATCCTGCGGACGGCGGCCGCCCCAGTACAGCACGGCGGGGCGCGTGATACCTTTGAACTGCATGTGCTCGATCAGCGCCTTGATGGGTGCAAAGCCGGTGCCCGAGGCCAGCAGCACCAGCGGCTTGTCGCTGTCCTCGCGCAGGAAGAAGCTGCCGTAAGGCCCCTCGATCCGCAAGATGTCCTTTTCCTTCATGGCGCCAAATACCTGGTCGGTGAACTTGCCGCCCGGCATGTGGCGAATGTGCAGCTCGGCGCCGGGCTGCTCGGCCTGGGTGTGCGGTGCGTTGGCCATCGAATAGGCGCGGCGGTCGCCGTCGCGCAGCAAAAACTCCACGTACTGGCCCGCGTGGTACTTGAACACGTCGCTGGCAGGCAGCTGCAGGCGAACCACCATCACATCGGGCGAGGCCCGCACCATGCTGCTGACGCGCACCGGCATTTTCTTGATCGGGTAGGCACTTTCGTCGGTGACCTGGCGCGACTCGATCACCACGTCGCTGTGGGCCACGCCGCAGCAGGTCAGGATGAAGCCGTTGGCCTCTTCCTCGGGCGACAGGGCCTTGAGCTGGTGCGCGCCATGGGTCACGCGGCCTTCGAGCATCTTGCACTTGCAGGTTCCGCAGGCGCCGTCCTTGCAGCCGTAAGGCAGGCCAATGCCCTGGCGGATGGCGGCGGCCAGCAGCGGCTCGTCGGCTTGGGCGGTAAAAGTCCGGCCACTGGGTTGCACGGTCACGTTAAAGCTCATTGTGGGTATCCTTGGAGGTCTCAATTACTCGACTGGGCTGGTTTTCCAGCATGCCCCAATTTTGCCCTCAAACCTGAACCCCCTTGGCGCGCTGCCTTCACGCTTTCGCCGGCCGCGTGTGTTGATCGTCGGCTGCGGCGATGTCGGCCTTCGCGTGGCCGGCCGGCTGCCGTCCCGCGTCAAGCTGATGGCGCTGACTTCGTCGCCCGAGCGCGCGCCCGCCTTGCGGGCGCGGCACATCACGCCCTTGCAAGGCAATCTGGATGACCCTGCCACCTTGCGCCGGCTTGCCGGGCTGGCAACCCGCGTGGTGCATCTGGCGCCACCCCCCAGCCACAACCCGGACTGGCGTAGCGACCCGCGCACGCTGGCCCTGCTGCGGGCGCTGCGGCTGCGCAGCGCGCCGCAGTCGCTGGTCTACGGCTCGACCAGCGGCGTCTATGGTGACTGCGCGGGTGACTGGGTGCCCGAAACGCGGCGCGTCAATCCCAACACACCGCGTTCCCAGCGCCGTGTGCACGCAGAGCGCCAGCTGCGCCTGTACGGGCGCGCCAGCGGCACGCCCGTACACATTTTGCGCATTCCAGGCATTTACGCGCCTGACCGCGACGGCGGCACGCCGCGCGGGCGGCTGCTCAAGGGAACGCCGGTGCTGCGCCAGGAAGATGACGTCTACACCAACCACATTCACGCTGACGACTTGGCTCGGGCCTGTCTGGCGGCGCTGTGGCGCGGCATGCCCCAGCGCATTTCCCATGTCAGCGATGACACGCAGTTGTTGATGGGGGATTACTTTGATTTGGCGGCCGACCTGTACCAGCTGCCGCGGCCGCCACGGCTGCCGCGTAGTACAGCGCAGGAGCAGTTGCCCCTGATGCTGCTGAGTTTTATGGGGGCGTCGCGGCGGCTTGCGAACCTGCGGCTGAAAACGGAGTTGAATCTGGTGCTGCGCTACCCGACGGTCGAATCTGGTTTGCGCGCCTGAGGTGGCCCCGAGGGCGGGGCGGCGAGGGATTCAGTCCAGCCGCAAAAGTCACAGTGGTAGCGTTTTACGTCATTAAACAGACTCAAAAGGCGATCACGCAGTCTTCGCCTTACACGAAAAGCCACGTCACCGCAGTGCGGGCAGACGAGCTGTCCCTTTTTTGGGGTTAAGTGCTGAGGGGTCATAGTAAATATAAATCTGCCTTGATATTTTGTTACCGATCCCGCCGGTTCTTAGTTTCATATTTTTTTTGTAAATATTTACAAAAAAATATCAAAAATAAAAAATTAATATCAAAAGTAGAAAAATCTAGCGTGGCTTGTGACCCGATGGGCCCCGCACATGGCGGTCTTAGCAGGATCAGTGCCACTCGCTTTCGCCACCTGGGCGTGCAGCCTGCAGCGCCATGGCGTGGGTCGGGCCGTGGAGGCGTTTCTTCTGCCCCGATGATCTTTCTCAAGTGGCTGACCTGTTGGCATGGCTGACCTCATGGCTCCAATACCGTGTTTGGGATGTTGGGGGCGGGTTCTTCAGCACCACAGGGGGAAAATATGAAACGACTTTATGGGGTGATGGGGCTTTGCATCGCGCTCGGGCTGAGTGCGTGTGGCGGGGGCAGTGGCGGATCAGTTTCGACACCGTCATTTCCGTTGAAAAGCGCCTACATCACACTGGTGGCCAGCGGGTACAGCAAAAACTACACGGTTTCCGGAACTTGCAGCGGCACTGCCAGCGAGACGGTGGCGCCGGCCCAGCCGGGTGCCTTTTTTGAAGGAAAGCCCGGATTTTCGGCTGCTAGCACGGTCACGATCAGTCTCACCAACTGCACGCAGACCACGACGACAGCCACCTTGACCTCTTACTACGACACGAGCTACACGCCACTCGGTTTCAGTATCGTCGGTGGTGAATATGGTGTGTACCTGGTGCCGGCCGTCATTCCGGTCTCCGCAGGGGTCGGGGACAGCGGAATTATTGGCACGGTCACCACATATACCGACAGCACCAAAACGACGCCCACTGGTCGGGAGGATGTCAGTTACGTGGTCGGCGCCGACGCCGTCAACACGGCAGTTGTGAATTTGATTTTCAAAATCTACGACGCAGCAGGGGTTCTGGGCAGCACTGAGCAAGACCGTTACAGAATTACCACCGAGGGTGTCATCACCCCGGTGTCAAAAATAATTGAGGATGTTTCCACGCCCGTCACGATTAACCTGACGCTGCAGTGATGGGGGCGTGGCTGCCTGATGCCGCAAGGCGAGCGCGGCGCGGCTGAGCAAGGGCTCAGCACGCAACAGAACAATGCGCCGCCCACAAAAAAGCCGTTCCTGATTAAACAGGAACGGCTTTTGGTATTTGGTGCCCGGGGCCGGAATCGAACCGGCACGCCTTTCGGCGGGGGATTTTGAGTCCCCTGCGTCTACCAATTTCACCACCCG
>Ga0123337_10002301_pt1 | contig 22043 bp, 21 predicted proteins | sample frozenSSSSmetaG_FD_89792 | JGI IMG/M metagenome (GOLD analysis project Ga0123337, IMG submission 89792) | Glacier valley bacterial and archeal communities from Borup Fiord, Nunavut, Canada, to study Microbial Dark Matter (Phase II) -... | ecosystem: Environmental > Aquatic > Freshwater > Ice >...
CGACAACACTGCTGATAAAATCAAAATCAGAAGAACTAATAAGCCAATAATAAATAGAAAACTGATTGGGTCATTAACACCAGACTCAATATAAAAATCGTGTATGAATTGATTGGTTTCGATTAACTCTAAATTTCCTACCAATGCCATAAAAGGACCTATAGCAGCAAGACTTGCAACCTCTGCTATAGCCACCAGAACAACCAATACCTGAAGAATGTAAAATTTACGACGTTGTTGATGTGTTAATAGACTAAATAGTTCTTTTATCAGTTTATACATGAACTAGTTAAATTCGTTAATTGTTTGAATGACTGTTTTCACCTGTTCATCTGTCATTACAGGGCTAATCGGTAAGCTTAGCACTTCCCGATGGATCGCTTCTGTGATTGGATAGCTTAATTTTGACCAGGCTTGGTTATTTTTATAGGCCATTTGTTGATGAGGGGCGATTGGGTAATGAATAAGGGTTTCAATACCATTTTTGCTTAAATAACTTTGTAGTTTTTCACGCAGTTGTGTTCGGATTACGAATAGGTGGAAAACATGATTTTGCAAACTCTTAATGCTTAATTGGTAATTGATAATTGGTAACGTAAGTTTTGGGTTATTGAGTCCTGCTGCATAAGCTATAGCGATTTTCTGACGACGTTGTGTTTCATTATCAAGATGTTTAAGTTTGACCCGAAGAAGAGCGGCTTGCATTTCATCTAGGCGGCTATTGACTCCTTGATATAGATTTTCATATTTTTTATGACTGCCGTAATTACCTAGTGCACGAATCGTTTGAGCCAATTCTTCATCATTCGTGGTCACTGCACCAGCGTCTCCTAATGCACCTAAGTTTTTCCCAGGGTAAAAACTAAAACCAGAAGCATCGCCCCAGTTACCTGCTTTGCGTCCATTTAGACTTGCACCGTGTGCCTGTGCGGAATCTTCGATGACTAATAGACTATGCGTTTTTGCAATAGCATTAATTGCAGGCATATCGCCGAGTTGACCGTAAAGATGGACGGCTAAAATGGCTTTTGTATTTGGGCTAATGGCCTTTTTTACTGCTTCTGACGATAGATTAAAGCTAGTTTCATCGGGTTCAACCAGTATGGCTTTTAAGCTATTCTCAGTAATGGCTAAAATAGAGGCAATATACGTGTTGGCAGGCACAATAACTTCATCACCTGCTTTCAATTTGCCTAGCTCTTTGTAAGCTCTAAAAATGAGAATCAAGGCATCTAATCCATTCGCAACACCAATAGCATGTTTAGTGCCACAGTAATCGGCAAACTCCTGTTCGAAGGCTTTGAGTTGTTGCCCTTGAATGTACCAACCAGAGTCAATCACATCGGTTGCCGCGTGGATTAATTCTTCTCTATATTGAGCATTAATGCCCTTCAAATCTAAAAATGGAATCAATTCAGGTACCTTCTATATTTATATTTTATCTTTAAATAATCTGTTAGCTGGTAATCGAAGTAAATATTCAACCCATCATCATTGACGATTTTCGCCCCCATTCTTTGATGAAATGCAAACACTCTTTCATTACCCTTACGCACATCGTAATGCGATTGCGTGAAACTTAATTCACCAAAACCAAATTCATAGACGAATAATGCGCATTCTATTACTGTCATTTTAGGTGCATCATCTTTTATCAACCAACTAACCCAGCAAAAAGAATCCGCCTTTAAATCGTGAACCCGCACCAAACCTAAATGCTCGTTTTGTTTACTTTCAATGACAAAATAAAACTCTTGGCCTTGCTGTTCTGTTTATAACTTTTCACCAGTCCTGCTGTTTAGCTAAATCGGTTTCTACCATGCTGAGAACTTGATACTGCTGGTATTGTACTCACAACTCAATAATAAATTGTGCATCGATCACTTCCGCTATTCGCAGATTAGTATTTTTCCCAGTGATTATTTTTTATGCTGTTTTCCTTTCTGATAAAAAGGCAACAATATGAAAATAATCGTCATTTATTGCCGTTCTGTACTGCCAGCACATTATTCACCGTGCCATATGTCATATTACAATTTGAGCAGTAGAATTCATTTAATTTGTTACCACATTGACAGACCCAGCCTCGTTGTTTAGCAGGTATCCCATAGACCAATGCATGATTCGGCACATCTTTAGTCACCACGCTACCTGCACCAATCATTGCATAGGCAGCTATGGTTACACCACCAATAATCGTAGCATTTGCCCCGATTGACACATGGTGTTCAATTATTGTTTTTAAAAACTCAGTTGGATGTTGCTTTGATCTTGGCATAAGGTCATTGGTAAAAGTCACATTTGGGCCAATAAAGACATTATCACCAATGCGCAAACCATCCCAAACTTGTACTCCAGATTTAACTGTAACACTGTCACCTATTACCACATCATTTTCAATTAAGGTTAAGGCATTGATGTTGCAGTTCTCTCCGATCTTAGCACCAGCCAAGACCACGCTGAATTGCCAAATGGTTGTACCTTTTCCAATTTGAGTAGATTGTACATCCGCCAATGAATGGATAAAGCTCATTTGTTGACCTCTTGAATAAAATCATCATAATTGCGAATATAATCGGTCTCATCATAATGCTCACTGGCAAGTACCAATAGCACACATTCAGGGCTGAAATCGTGCATCTCACGCCAAACCATTGAATCAATAGATACACCCTTAGTGGACGAGTCCAGCCATACTTCTGCTTTTTCTTTGCCATTGTCCAGTAACATACGACATTTTCCGGTAACGCAGACGGCGACTTGCTTCAGAGCTTTATGGGCGTGAAAGCCTCGACTAACGCCTTGTTTAGTGCCAAAAAGATAATAAACCCGCTTAATGTCGAAAGGAACGGTTTTGTTAGCTTCCAAGGCAACCAATGAACCTCGCTCATCGCCCAGTGGTGGGAATTCAATTATTTTCACAAAACTCATCCGTTTCCCTCTGTCAATTGTAATAGATATAAACTATAACCATTTATACTAAGCTATTCGTCCTATTCTTTAACTGAAATGTCCCCCAATTTTCGGACAGCTTACTTATGAAGTGTCCTAATAATTACTAGGGTTAAGTGAAATCAATTCAAACAAAATATTTCAATCTCATTATTTTCTCGGCAAATCATTTTCTTTTAAAATAAATACCTTAGGTTTAAAACCAAGGTCCTCCGACGCTGATGTATGATCAAAAACGAGATTTTGATTCATTCGCTCAGCCATCGCTGGCGACCACTTTCGATATTTTGGTAACACACGTATACAAGCTACAACAATCTTAAAAAAGACCAGCGGGACAGAGATGAAATAAGGCTTTTTCCCAAGGACGTTAAATATCCGTTCAACCATCACTCGATAAGTCAAAGTTTCGCCACCTGATATATTATAGTCTTGGTTAATTATAGTTCTGTCATTGATAGCGGCAAGACAAGTAGTCGCGACATCATCAGCATGTATAGGCTGGCGTAAACCCTTAGCTGAACCTAATAATGGAAAAAAACCAAAACGTTGAATAAATCCAGCTATCACTGTGATATTTTTATCTAGTCCAAGTCCATATATCAGTGTCGGTCGCAAGATAATCCACTCAATTTTATTGCTTTCAGCCCATATCTGTACCTTTTTCTCTCCATCTTCAAGCTGTTTTACAAGCGTCTGTTCTTTCACATCCGAGGATTCAATCTTGCTAAATCGACTAGTTGATGAAAGTACAACTAGTCGACGAACCCCCATTGTTTCAAGTAAATCAAAATATTCTGGTAATACCGAAATAGGTGCAACACAAATCCAAAAAGGAATAATGTTATTTATGTCTGCAACATCAGATGAAGATGAGGGGTTTTGTCGCCAAATAATGCCATTAGCTATTTCTGCAACCTTTGTTCGAGAAAACGCTATAACAGAAAAATTTGCTTGTACTAATTTGGACAACAGTGATGTACCAACAAAACTCGTCGCGCCAATCACACCTACATATTTCTTCATCGAAATCTTATCCATTCTTGAATCGTAATTTATCGACCAGATTAAGTCCCGTGTGATAAATGGCAATCAGACCAAAACGTAACCAAACCCCCATAGCAACCAAAACCATTAATAATCCCGGATATTGATGACGAAAAAACTTATTATAAAAACGCATCATTCCCTTATGCTTGTGCCATTCCACAAAAATAGGTCGATTGCGACTACACCCACCGTGTTCATGCACAATTATTGCATCAGGCACAAACAGGATTTTCCAGCCCTTTTGTCGGAAACGCATGCACCAGTCTAAATCTTCACAGTGTAAGAAGTAGCCCTCATCCCATAAACCGACGTCCTCGATAGCCTTGCGTCTCACCAACATGCACGCACCAGAAATAGCCTCTACCTCCAGCGGTTCATCCGGTAACGCTTCTTGATGTAAGTGAAAATCATAAAAGAGACGTGGCCAACGTTGAGACAGCTTAGATAAGCCGAAAGCACGCACAAAAGATCGCCATGGAGTAGGTATCGCTCGACGACCTCCGGCTTGTTCAGTGCCGTCTGTATTCACAAGCAAACCGCCTGCCATACCCACATTCTCTTTGGTACGCATAACCTCAACCAGTGTACTTAATGTACCCTCCGAGAAGGAACAGTCTGGATTAAGAAACAATAGTAGCGGTGCAGAAGCAATACTAGCCCCCCTATTACATGCTTTAGCAAATCCCACATTAAGAGGATTTTTAACTATCTGTATATTTGGTAGCCCCGCTAAGGAATCTAAACTGCCATCCGTCGATGCATTATCAATTACAATAATTTCTATTTCCAAAGAGCAATTCCGTAAGGAATCAACAGATTTAGGTAAAAACGTTCCTGCATTGTAATTAATAATGATGGCCGAAATAACAATACTCATTTTTTATTTTTTTCCTTGTCGTCTTTCAATCATCAATTTATCCAGCTGATGCCATATCTCGCCTACAGTGGCATTACGATTTTGTTGAATCAGTTGGCGCTTACGCCAAATTTTAGGCAAACCCAATATTGCATCACGCTTGGCTCTCCAAATCACCCCACCGCGCCCTTGTAATGTAAACCACATAATACTCACCAGATTCATTATTACATGCAGAGGTAACAGTAGCCAAAATAAGAAACTCGGCATATTTTTCACAAAGGTCCAAACTAGATTGCGATGACCATGATACGTCGCAAAATCACTATCCTGTCCGCCTGTAGTGCCTGAGCCTACGTGGTGCACAATAGAATTAGGAACATAGAGACAACGATAACCCGCCAACCTTAGACGAAAACCAATATCTACATCCTCTACATAACAAAAATAGTCTTCATCTAGGCCCCCCACCTGCTGCCAAGCACTCCTAAGATAAAGTGCCGCAGCTGCACAGGGTGAAAAAATTTCATTACTTGACTCTAATACATGAGACCATTGTATTCCATGGTTTTTTCGCCATACTCGACCACTTATATGATAAGCATCTCCCGTACCATCTAATATATTTGACTCGCCCGCTTTAACGAGTTTACTTCCAAATACATTATATTCGGGGTGCATATGTACTGCTTTTAACAATGCTTCAAGCCAGCACTCATCCGCAAATGCATCAGGGTTAAGAAGGGCTATCCATTCAGAATCTGTGGATGTAGCTTTGATAGCTAAATTATTTCCTTTAGCAAACCCAGAATTATAGTCAAGCGCGATGAGTTTAACAGATGGAAAGTCTCGCATAATTTCTAAAGAATCATCTTTACTCGCATTATCAACCAAAATAATTTCGTGTGGTTTTACTGTCTGATTCATTAATGCAGTCAAGCATCGCCTTAAAAAATGCCCACCATTCCAATTGACAATAATAACGGAAACTTTGTTATATTTTAATTCATGCATATTTAATAAACATCATCAATAAGACGGCCTTGGATAACGTACGGAGATAATGATATTTTTGAACCACGGCCACAAAAGCATCACAAGCGAGGTGTCTTGACTCAAGATATTCCTAGACATTCGCCCCCCATTCGGACCTATAAAAACATCCAGTAATAAATGTCTATAACTTACTTTTATTTGAAAATTAAAACGTGCTGAAAATTTACTTTTTCAGGAATAATCGAGGCAGTGGAGAAGAGTAATATCCTCTGCGTATCACTCGATATAGGACTCGATGTATTGATGTCCAAGGACGTGTAGGGCCGCTATTTAATTGCTTATATGGGGCAGAGTACCTACGGTCAAGTCTTTTAATATTCCTAGGCAATGCTATCGTACTATCAATTTCTGTAGCTAACTGAGCTATTAATGATGGACGCACATGCCCAAAATCAACTTCACGTTCAATCTCTTCCCGAGTAATGTAACCAGAGGATAGAGCTCGTCGTAAACAAGATATCCATAAATAGCTCAAAGGGTTTGCTAGTGATATCCAGGGCTGAGTATTCATATCAGTGTAATGCAATAATGAAGTAACTTCGGGCTCGAATGTTTCTAACGAATTCCAACAAGAATCTATTTCTCTTCCGATATTTGAAGCGACTTTCATTTCATACATCAGCCCAGAATAATCTAACTCCCCATCATCAAGAGCATCAACTATATGTTTAATATCCCAGTGCAAACGCTCACAATCTAAAAGCATTACACTGAACTGTCCTTTACGACCTTTTCCATGTTCCTGGACAGTTTGTAAATCACATCCCGAAAATGACTGATTCCATAAGCCAGAAATATCATGAAACACCTGCATATCCGCATCAAGATAAATTGCTCGCCCTGAATGCTTACATAATTCCGGGATTAAGAATCGTTGAAATGAAAAAGGGGTGCGGGGCTTGTTTCCTATGTCATGAGGAACTGGCACTTCAATTCCAGATTGATATAAATACTGAATTTCCACATCTAAATTAGTCTTCTCTCTAATAGAAAACTCTAAAACTCGCGCAGGTAGCCATTCAGCAGATGTGGCCGCAATGAAAATACGTATAAAATCATTATTTGTTTGTCGCGTAGACACTTTTAATTCGCTCATTATCTTGATTTTATTCACGTTTCTTTAATATTTTGGCCGGTATACCACCGCAGACAGAAAATGGTGGTATGCTTCGATTTACAACCGCGCCAGCCGCAACTACACAGCCCTCACCAATATTCACACCATCTAAAATTTGGCAACCGCTACCAATCCAAACATCTCGGTCTATTTGAATCCCTTTTTTGCGAAGCCCTTGCCGTGCGATTGGAGTATTTGGGTCATCAAAAATATGATTTGCTGGAATAATGACTGTATGAGTTGCAATTCTTACATAGTCGCCTGTAATCAGTCCGCCATGTCCATACAACACACAATAAGGGTTAACCGAATTCATCTTGCCTAATTCAATGCGTCCACCTTGACCAGTATCGAGAATAGCTCGAGGTTGTATTACCGTCCCATCGCCAATAATTATTTCTGCTGTCATATCAGTACAAACTAATCTTGCTCCATCGCCAATGGAAACGTTGTCACCGATTTTTATTCTGGAGGTTATACCAACTATTTCTACTCTTTCGCCTAATTTAAAATCTTCACCGCACTTACCAAAACTATTTTTCACGTGAGATTTATTTGTGCTCTCTTTTTTTATAACAAATAAGCTACATCTGTAGAGTTTAATAAATTTCTGGAATTCATTTTTTAAAATAAATATAAATGATTTCATTAATATTTAATTACAAAACTTTTTGTGCGGTTTACTGCATCAGGTCCGAACCTGAGATGTAATAATTCTTCACACTTATCCTGCATAAACACATCAATGGCTTTTCTTGCCATAGGATAATCACCAGAATGGTAATCATCAAAAAAAATCACACCTCCACTTGCCATTCGTGGATAAAAATACTCCAAGCATTCAATATGAGGTTCATAAAGATCGCAATCGATATTAACAAAATGGTACTTTTTCGCTTGCAAAAGTGGGAGTGTTTTAGTGAATAGACCTTGAATTAACTGTACACCTTTTGACAACCCAGCTATATCAATTTTCTCTTGTACGATATTAATCGACGTATCATTAAAAAATTGTCGTTTTAAGTAAGGAGCCCCTTCAGGAGCAAAACCTTTATCTTTTTCAGATAAAGGGGGAAGGCCAGTAAAAGTATCTAAACCAATCATTTTGTATGAAATCCCCATGTCTCTAGCTAAAGAAGCACAAGCTACCAGACTACTGCCGGTATAAACGCCGCATTCAACAGAGCGAAAAGGATGCCTAGAGGGCTGAAAAAGCAACCTTAACCTACCTCTCAATGTGTTTTTCACCTTTCTTCTCTCATAAATATAATTAGCTAATGCATATTGAAACGCCTGAAGTACAGGTATTCTTTCGGCAAAAACCGAGTCATAAGGCGGCCGATGAGGAAAGCCTAATGATGCGTTAAATTTTAAGGGTTTTGATTGTATTTTTTTTGTCAAACGAACATCCTTCATTTTCATAGCCTTGGTTGGTTGCTCAATCTTCATGAGCATTCAATATATTAATATTCATGTCTAGATCTGCAACTCCACTCATTATATCTCCCCCACTCACTTCAAAACTTAAAAAATTCTGGTATATGCTTTGGGGCTTTGTCACATCACCAATAAGCTCATTGATAACGCAGCTTATAAAATATCGGCCCGGAATTAGCTTTTTGCTGAATATCATCTCGATATTACGACTTTCCCCTGCCTTTAAAGAGCTTATTACTTTATCTGCAAGGGCCCCATTCCACGCACAAACAACGATGCCATGTTGGTTGGTTATTCCAAAATTAATAGTAAAACTATCAATATCACGCTGAAGATTTAATTGAGCAGTTACAATTCCGAATGCTCCCTCCATCGTCTTACGCTCAGTTAACCTAAACTTTTCTAAGTTAATATCATTTGGTAAATTATTTCTGTTTGAAGATTTTAATAGTTTTCCTGTTAAATCAGAATCACCCATTGCTTCTACCCTTATCCGCTTATACTCTTCAACAGCATCAAAGGTAGCTCCATCAAAGATTTTTTTTCCATCATCAATAATAATACCTCGAGTACAAAAATTTGCCACCAAGTTTTGGTTATGACTTACTAATAAAAAAGTTTGTCCACTTTCCTTCATTTGACGAATACGGTCATAGCACTTCATCCGAAAATTAGCATCCCCAACTGCTAAAGTTTCATCAATAATAATTAAATCCGCATCAACATGTACTGCACATGCAAATGCCAATCTTGATTGCATGCCAGAAGAGTAAGTACGCAATGGTAGCTCAAAATATCGATCAAGATCTGCAAATGATTCAATATCATCGATTCGCTCATCCGTTTGTGATCGACTAAGTCCCTGTATACTGCAAAAAAGATAAGTGTTTTCTCTACCCGAAAAATTCGGATTAAAACCCGCAGTTAGTCCCAGCAAGGTTGCTATTTGACCAAATCGTTCCACTCTGCCTTCTGTGGCCTCGATAACATTGCCCAAAATCCCTAAAAGGGTTGTTTTCCCCGCTCCGTTACGTCCCATGATACCAACAGATTCACCTTGTTTAATTTCTAAAGTAATATTGTTAAGGACAGGGTATTCATCAGCAGCATCACTCTTTGATCCAAACAGTGCATGATTAAGCGTTGCAATCGGGTTCTTAGTCCCAGTGTATGTTTTGTATATCCCTGTGGCACGTAGCAACACTTTAGATGACATCTGAAATAACTCCCTTGACTCTCTTGAATATAAATATCGCCAAACCAAATATCAGCAAAGATACCAAAATGAATGTACCAAGCACGATCAATGAAGGAGCCAAACCAAAAACTATTGGGTCACGTAATAGCTCTACCATACATGTGAGGGGGTTCATCCACATCCAGTCTCGGTAGGGTTGAGGAACCATTGCGAGTGGATAGGTAATTGGCGTTGCATAAAATAGTACACGCAGAATTAAGCGCAGAGCATCAGAAATATCACCTATAAAAGGTCCCAGCGAGACCAGTAGCAAAGAAGCCGCACTTATAAAAAAACCACAGCTAATTACACCCACAGTCATCCAGCCAAAACCTTCTATCGTAAATCGATGTTGGATCAAAGCAAGTATGATGACCAAAGACAAGGAGGCTCCTGCATGTACCCCCGCCCTCATTAAATTAGCCAGCCATAAAACCCACAATGGAAAAGGCGATTTAACAACAAAGGTCCGTTTACTAGCAAATAACACTGTTGACGAATTAACCACGTCTGATAAAGCCAAGTAAATTGATAGTCCTACAAAGAAAGGTAATGCAAAACCTACACTCTCAGTATTTCCTATATGTGGAACTTTCCATTCGACTCCGAATATACTCCCAAATACTAACGAATAAATCCCTAGCAAGCTAAGCGGTGTGAGGACTAACCAAAACATACCTAAAATTGATCGGCGATATTTTGCACTGAGATCTCGGCAAGCTAAATCCCAAGATAAACGAATATTTTCATTAAAACGATTGTTGGACATCATCAATCTCCTTTAAATTAGTAATTGAAAATTGATGACATACCTTTAATCCAGTATTTTCACGGGGAAAACTAGGTGCTATTAATGTTAATGAGTAATTTTGTTTGACTGCTTTCTTCATTATTTTTCTATTTTATAAAAATTATTTCACTTCGTTAACTGGTGAAAATATCTATTAAACCAACAACCTCGCATTTATCTACCACAACGAGACACTTTACTTTTCTATTCCGCATAATCTGCTCTGCTTCAAATAACATAGCATCACTATCAATGATAAAAGGAGAGCTCGATATATAATCTTGTACAGGATCATCGAGTCCTGCATTTTCTTGAGAAAAAATTCTTCGTAAATCTCCGTCTGTAATAATTCCGATCAATTGTTTATCTTCTAGTACTACGGCAACCCCTAGTCTCCCCTCGGTCATCTTCAACATCGCTTGACGTAAGTTTGACTCTGCAGTGATTGCGGGTATGTCACGATGCATAACGTCGCTTACTTGAGTTAGAAGCTGTCTTCCTAAATTTCCTCCTGGGTGAAATCGTGCAAAATCCTTGGGCTCAAATCCTCGCACCGTCATCAACGTTATCGCCAAAACATCACCCATCGCCATTGTTACTAAGGTTGATGTTGTAGGTGCTAAATTTAATGGGCATACTTCTCGTTCGACAGAGATATCAAGACAATATTCAGCGCTACGAGCTAATGTTGAATTTGAGTTGCCTGCCATGGCGATCACCGTATTTCCGAAATATTTTAATGCAGGTAGCATTCGTAAAACTTCATCAGTTTCACCGCTATTACTAATAAGCATAACAACATCATCTGGACAAATCATTCCCAGATCACCATGCAATGCCTCAGCAGGATGTAAGAAAAAACTTGGCGTTCCAGTAGATGCCAGTGTGGCAGCAATTTTCTTTCCTACCAGCCCTGATTTGCCCATACCTGAGATAGCGATTCTCCCCTTACAATTGATCAATATCCCAATAATTATATCAAAATTTTTATCTATTCGAGTTGTTAGAGCTTGTATTGCCTTAACTTGTGCAGTTATCGCATCGGTTGCGACTGAGCTTAAAGACAAAGAATTTAGATTTATATTCAACTACTTATCATCCTAATTATTTTGTTCACATTTTTTTAATTGTTGTGCATAGCGTTCTTGTAATGCATGCCTATCTATCTTGAGAATAATCTCATCATCCATATAGTGCTTCTCGTATCCATCAGAGATAGCCAGTGTTAACAGTCCACTACCTATACAGGTTTCTAAATGGTCCTCATCAGAAAATATCGACCAGTCATCCATATAGCCCGACACAGGAGCATTTAGATTTATAAATGGGATGCCATATAATTTTGAAATTCGTTCAATATCAAGTTCATGTTGGGTAAGACCATACTCTAATTGAAATGCATACAAATCTGAGCGTGCTGGTGGCTGAAAAAAAATCACTTCAATATCATGAGTTTTACCCCAAATAGCTATCATATCGAATAAGCCATCCCATGGAGCATTATTCTTAATATCTCTCAAGCGCTGAACTTTCTCGTGTTCTTGCGTTATTTCGGGTTTCCAATTGCCTTTAGAGCTTAATGCTTCGGATAACGATTTTCGTTCACCGTTAATTTGTAATGATCTAATTAATGGCGAATCCCTAACGATTTGACTTTTCTCTTTAGGAATAAATAAATTTGCGAGACGAATTTTTCCTTGTTGCTGTAAAATCGAAGAATGCCATTTTTTTTGATTTTTTGAGGCTGTTAGTGCCTCAAATACTGGTCGACATGATAATTGTTGTTGCTCGGGTAAATCGAAACATAGTGGCTCTAGTGATTCTAATAATGGAAGATATTTTTTGTGATCGTCTTCGATTATTACTCTAGCAGGTCGTCTTAATAACATTGATGTTTCAAAATAGACTTTTTTCAAGTTGGAAAATTTTAATCGTAATATTTCGGCTTGTAGTAATAAACCATACGTAATTTCATTATAACTATTGCCAGCACCTACTACTGCAGCCGCTTCGCCAAAATGTTCAGGTCTAATCACCTTCGTTCTTGAAGTTCCTACATAAGCGCTAGTGATTGAGTCGGGGTCAGGGTGCCGACTAAACATAGCCACATTATGTATTAGCATTTGATTGTCTAGCTCCCTTCCAGAAATAGACATTTCAGGCATCTTTGTCATTAAGAGATCAACTGAGTCTATCTCCATATTTGATATAGGCTCCTGTTGTTTCGCCCATAACTCTAGTGTAGAAAATGCCACGCTTACTGTAATCGCTGTGGCTAAATAAAGAAATAATATCTGTCGGGTCATAATCATCTTAAAAAAACACTAAAACTGGAAGTATATAAAGTCATTACCATCCACATAGTATAAAAAAGAAAACACCGCCAAAAAGGTGCTAGCCATTGTAGCTTTCCATATTGGTAGAAAGGCAATGTCATTCTTATATGTTGTTCGATGAATAAGATACTGTAAAGGGAAATATAACAACATTAATTCAAAAAATTCCGGGGCAAGTTTGGTCTCTGTCCAATTAATTGCTGGAGTATAAATATGATGCAACATAGTAGATGCATCTTCAAAGCTAGTGGCTCGAAAATAAACCCATGAAGCAAAGACAGTCCCTATTGTTAGAAACCATGCTAATGGCGGCCACCGAAAAATATTATCAAACCACTTGGGAGTATTTGTTAGTTCAAACCAGCGATTAATTACCAAGGCAACTCCATGAATTGCACCCCAAATAATGAAATTCCAGCTAGCACCATGCCACAAGCCCCCAAGCAGCATTGTTAGAGCAAGGTTTCTCTGTACCTTCCAAGCAGCATTAGTTCTAGAGCCTCCAAGAGCAATATATAAGTAATCTCGTAACCAGCTACTCAGAGTCATATGCCAGCGCCGCCAAAAATCTCTTATCGATAGAGAAGCGTAGGGCAAATTAAAGTTGTGCGGAAGACTGTAGCCAAATAATAATGCAGCCCCCAGCGCCATTAATGAGTAGCCCCAAAAATCGCATAATATTTGAACCCCAAAACCAATCGTAGCCATCAAATTATCAAAGCCAGAATAATTTTCTGGTGCTTCAAAAATAACATTTACAAAAGGTGAAATGCCATCTGCAATGCCACATTTAAGCGCAAATCCAGCAAGAAAGAAATACAATCCTCTGTAAACTTGAGCCGCATTCATTCTCTGTAGCACATGAATTTGGGGTATAAACTGTCCGGCACGACAAATAGGCCCTGCAATCAAGTGGGGGAAAAACAACACAAAAATTGCAAATACAACGGGGTTATTTTCGTGCTCAATTTTTCCTCGGTAAATATCGGCTTGATATGAGATCAATTCAAAAACATAAAATGAAATCCCCAATGGAAGAATTATCGATAAAATCGGGGTTTCAAAAGAAGGGCTATACATTTGACCAATCTGTTGAATATTGTCCAAAAAGAAATTCATATACTTAAAATAAGCAAGTAAGCCAAGATTAAAAATACCAGCAAAAATTAACCAATAGCGATCTTTAGTTTGATCCAATTTCTTACCAAGAAACCAGTTAACACCAATCATAGCCAAAAGCATGATAATGAAAATTTGACTCCAGCTCATATAAAAGTAAATACTTGAACCAAGCACCACCCATTGCCGAATTTTCAATGAGGTTGTCAACCAATAAGCAAAAAGGCTTATTGTTAGGAGCGTAATATATTCGATTGAATTAAAAAGCATTATCTTCTATGCGCCTCTATCTCATTAGCTCGATGAAGCACACTCAATACCTGTTCACGCAAACTGGCAACAGAATAGTCTTGCATTAGTCTGACTTGTGCTTTTGAGACCAAGTCAAACCGATGATGATTGTCCAATACTAGTTTTTCTAAAGCATTGAACCAATCTTCAGTTGTGTTAATTAACATTCCTCTGTTATCAGCACAACATGAATCATAAACTGAACCACTAGACGCAACGACAGCGGCACCTACAGAAGTATATTCAACCCACTTAGTATTTGCCTTAACAGTGTTGAATGACGTTAGTGCTAAAGGGCATAGACCGATATCCCAATTTAATGTCGAAAATTTTGCCATAAAGGCACCATATTCGGGTACTGGAGGTATAAGCTTAACCCTCGATCCAAATTCATCTAAAGATGCCGGTTTAGGTATTGAGCCAAAAAGTTCAAATTCGATTTGAGGGTAACGACGTAGCAATTGAATAATTGCCGGTAATACAAGCTCAAAATCATGAGCATGATCAAACCCCATGTAACCGATTTTTTTTACAGGACGATTAATTGCTGGAATTAATACTTCCCCTGAACAATATATTTGTCCTACTTGAATCTCATTGTTGTATCCGTAAGATTGGAATCGTTGCTTTAATGCTTCTGTAGACGAGTAAATTAAACTTACGTTGTTTAATAAGTGTTCGACCATCGCTAATCTTAGTGGATGATTATGATATTCATATTTTTTCTGTCCAATTTCTACTGGGACATTTAAGAGGTCATCATCTATATGCAATATTGTAGGAATATTTTTTCCAGAGGCTTGCTCAATAATATATTCGGCATGAGGTCCACTGTATCTACAGAAAACAATAACAGTTGGCCTGAATGCTGCGAGACGTGCATCTATCCAGCGATGAACGGTGGAGTCGCGTAACTGCTTGCCAAATAGCTCTTTCATTTGCTGTTCGCTTATGAGTTCTGTTGAAATCTCACCGGACTCAACTAAGGGAGATAGTGGCTTAACAAAACTAAGCTGTAGCGTTGGAATAAATGCGTTGGCCACATACATGATCCGTGTTGTACTTGTATCACTATTATTTGAATACGCTGATGTAGTTAATCCAAGTGTCCTTGCTATTATAGTTCGTCCGAGTGCCTTTATCTTCAAAACCAAAGTCTTTATTTTCATATTTTATTATTCTTTTTTTCGTATTCTTTTATCGCTTTTATTCGCTTTCGTTTTTCTTCATATACATCTTTATGGGGAACGTAACCGCTTAATTTGTCAACTGCTTCATTTTTACGCTTAAATAATCCACGTAAAAACTTAGGGATTAGGTGTCCATAGTGAATATCTCTAATAAGAGAGGGTCTGAAATATCCTAAATCAATTTCTTTCTTTAACGTCGGTATATCAAGGATGCCATCATTAAGCATATCGCGCACTTCAGCAAACCAAATATACCCATTTGGATTACGTGTTGATGCCCACGGCTGTGTTCCCATGTCTGTATAATGAATAAGGCAAGTATTCTCATCGAAATACTCAAGGCTATTCCATTCAAAAGGAACATTATAACCAACTTCCTTCTCTGGAAGAATGCAAAGCTCTCCCATTAGTTGCTCATAATTATATTTTCCTTCGTCTAAACCCTGGACAATTTGATTGACATCCCAATCGAGGTTTTCACAATCCAAAAGCATCACAGAGCACTGCTTTTTACGAATGCTAGGTGAATTCTCTTTTTTCATTGTAGTGTCTGTATGCTTAACTTCTTCTTGGATAAGCACTCTTTTCCCATTAAAAGGTAAATCCCATAACTCTCGGATATCCTTAAATACTTGCATATCTGCATCTAGATATATGGCTTTACCTTTATAGCCGGCAAGTTTTGGAATATTAAATCGACTGAAGGAGAATCCAGTTCGTTGCCAATTCCTAGGGTCTTTTGGGATAGGGTAATTCATATCCAGCATAGGTATAACTTCAACCTTAGCTGTTGTATGCCGTTTTATAGAGTGCTCTAGAACAGGAACAGCTAACAATTGAGATCTATCAGTTCCAACATATACACGAATAACTTCATCATTTGACATGCTAACTACCTTATAAACTATTAGACGCGAACTCAATTTTTGCCCACTCAGCAAGTAATGACAAACCTTCCTGTATGCTAATTTCTGGCTCCCAGGCTAATGAATCTCTAGCCGCTTTAATATCAGCGCAGGCATGGCGGATATCCCCTACACGGAATTGTCCAGTAATGGTGTAATTATTATCCGAGCAACCTAAATTTTTCATTAGTATACGAGCAACATCAAGAATAGTTATGGCCTCACCAGAACCTATATCAATTGTTGCTCCATGAGACAGATCAGATTGCCCAGCACGCAACAAAGCGTTAACGACATCATCCACAAAGACAAAGTCTCGGGCGATTAATCCATCTTCATAGATAGCCAGTTTTTTGCCGTCAAGTAACTGGCGAGCAAAAATGGATAGTACGCCGGTGTAGGGATTTCGTAGGGATTGACCAGGACCATAGACATTCTGGAAGCGTAAAATTGTAGCTTTCCATGTGCTTCCTTCTCCTGCCTGTTTAAGTATATACTCCTGCATCAGTTTTGTTGATGCGTAAATAGAGGCAGGTGCAGGTGATAAATTAGATTGACTTGGGCAGGCTTGAATCGGTAATTGAGCCTCATTGGCAATTGGCACATTGAAGTCACCTAATGACATTGCATCAGCTTGTCTGGGCAATCCACCAAAGACTCGGCCGGCGTTGTCAATATATGCACCTTCGCCATAAACAGCTCGTGAGGCTGCAAGCACTATTTTTTTCGTGACATCTTTTGCTTCAGACCGAATACTTTCAGTTAAGATTGCTGTTCCCATAACATTGACGTCACAGTAACGTGAAACCTCATCGTATGATTGGCCTGTGCCTGTTTCAGCGGCTAGATGATACACAAGTTCTGGTTGAGCATCATTGACAATAGAGTTTACGATTGATTTATCTGCAACATCCCCTTTAACAAAGACAACCGACGCTGGAAAATCAGGAGGTATAGCGTTGTTTCCATGAACTTGAGGATGTAGATTATCTAGTACCCAAATACGGCAATTTGGCTCGGCTTTTAATAACGATGAAATTAATCGTGAACCGATGAATCCTGCTCCGCCAGTAATTAAAATATTACGCTGCATTTTCGTTTTCCTGCTTTTGTGATTTTTTATGGGATTTAATGTCGTCAATTATGCGCCACGCTGCTTTTTCACTAGGGATGATGGCTCGATCAACAAATCTCTTACTGGCATCTTGTAGTTGCTCTTGATTATTTAAAACTTGCTCGATGAAAGCACTCCAATCATCTACATTTCTGATTAAAGGCAGTGGACTATAATTTTCTAAATCAATAGTTTGAGCTACCACAGCTGTCGGCAACAAAATTCTTGCTGAATCTAACGCCACAGTTGATGGCGTCGTGATGACAGCCGCTAGATGGCTTAATAATTGAGGCGCAGTAATGTCAGCCCATTGCTTGGATGCCGGGTCAGCTATTACCAAGTTGCTCCGCACCGGCTTTTCTCCTTTATACCGCTCTGTTAGCCAAGCCCCTGCATTATGTGGCTTAACCAAAAAAACAATATTTGGATATAAATCAGCAAGGTAACTAACCCCTTCAAGAAAGAACACACGATATTCATCGGAATATCGATGCCAATGTAAGTTTTCAAATATACCTATAATTAAACTATCTCGACCAATCTCATCAGGAAGTTCTATTGAGTTAACAAAAGCAGGTTTTGGACACCCAACGGATATGCATTTAGTACGTGTTTTTAACGGCACATCAGAGTGCAGGGTTTCACTCCCACCCCACGTATAAATCCTTTGTGAAGCAAACTTAATATTTTGAATCTTATGTAGATCATCACTATAACTTAGACCGATATTTTCATACCCATGTTGCATGCTGGCAGTATATAATCCTGCTGAGTTTGCAAGTTTTGTTAATTTATGAGTAAACCTGTGCGGGTTGAGGTTACTTTCTGTCATAGATAAAAGCGCAAACGTAGTCTTTGGAAAACAACTAATATCAAAACCTACCAAATCTTCAGAAAATAGTTTCCAGTCTCCACCCCAATTTCTTATAGTATCTAGTAAAGATGGCCACCGTTTTATTGCCGACGTATTTGTCCAGATAGAGCACTTTAGTCCCTGAGCTTGAGCTTCTTCAATCACAGGGAAAGCGAGCACAATATCTTGTGGAAGATGAACTGCAACAATCAAATCAATGCTCATGTTCTCTGACATTTTATATAGTCCATTACTAAGAACCACCTCATCAATAACATTTCTCCATAAGTTACAAATAACCTGCTGACCATATAACTCTTCAATCAAATCTTGTGCTTTTTGTACGTGTAGCCTAGACAATTCAGAGTCCGTTAAGTAGCGCTTTATGCCATATTCAAAATCATCTAAAATTATACAGTCACGTAAAGCAACTAATGCTGGGGTTGAGGTTGCAACTACTGGAATTCCATTTGAAATTGCAAGAACCGTTCTATTCGCCGACTTACAAATACTAAAGCCATCTAGACTATTTGGAATTATTACTACATCCGCATAACGGAAACTATCAGCCATAGTTTCAGCACTCCACTCGACATACCGAGAGGGGATCGCCATAGGCTGAATATTTTTCGTATATTTTTCGAAATTATTACTTACTACAATTAACTCAACAGATAACTCTAATGCCAAATTTTCCAGTGTCTCTTGAATGAGCAATAAATCTAACATTCCAAACTGTGCGTGATTTGCTCCGTGATTCCCAAACCATAGTATTTTTTTAGAATACTGATCAGCTTTTTGAATTGAAATAGATACCTTTTTAGTGGCAGTTAAGGGAAGCTTTATTTCTCTACTAATGTTTGCACTTATCCTCGGTGCTTTTCCGGTTAAGTAGGCTCGCCAAGCGTCAAAATAGCGATAGGCTAGCTTCAGAAGTATACGAAATATTCCAAATATTGTTGCACTTTTAAGTGCAATATCGATTTTTCGTAATAGCGTAAATTTTCCAAACATTATTACAGGAGCCCTACAAACCTCAATACTATTTAGTTTTAGTAATCGTTTTTTTATTGCAATTAAATTCGCTCTATTTTCTATGCCATCGGGGATAACATAAACGGGTATACGACCACCTGTTGCCACTCTGACAACAACGGCAAGCGGCTCAGTAGTAACAGTTATGGCTGTTGCAATATTGGCAATAAGCATAAATACATCTACTGGTAATATTTGAGTCTTACTCACATACTCATCAATAAAAATATTGTCACACAAATCAAAAATAACAGGTACTTTTTGGTCAGCGGCATCTAAAGCAAGCTTATAGTCTTCTATTGTGAAGCTCTTTACTATTACTAACACATCTAACTTTTTTAAGTTTTCACGATTTGCTCTTATAAATATTTTGTTTTCTATATCATATTTCTCAAGCGCCAAAATTGGAATCATTGCTCTATAGCGCAAACTAGCAAGCTTTGAATCAGAGCTAGATACTTTCCATCCAATTGTCAAATCACTCACTTAGTCGCTACCTTAATATAGCTACCATCTTGCACATGCCGGCACCAGTTTTGATTATCCAGATACCATTGCACGGTTTTTCTGATGCCACTTTCAAAAGTTTCTAGGGGTGTCCAGTTCAGTTCTTTTGCAATTTTGCTAGCATCAATCGCATAACGCACATCGTGGCCTGCTCGATCAGTCACAAAGGTAATGAGGTCTTTATAGCGTTTTACACCAGCGGGTTTATTAGGTGCAAGTTCTTCAAGTAAATTACAGATGGTCTTAACAACATCAATGTTTTGTTTTTCATTATGGCCACCGATATTATAGGTTTCCGCTACTTTGCCTGTGGTGGCGACCAATACTAGAGCGCGGGCGTGATCTTCCACGTATAACCAGTCTCTGATCTGTTGGCCTTTGTCATAAACCGGTAAAGGTTTGCCTTGTAAGGCATTTAATATAACCAGTGGGATCAGTTTTTCAGGAAAATGAAACGGTCCATAATTATTGGAGCAATTGGTGACGATTGTTGGTAATTTATAGGTTCGATTCCAGGCTCTTACTAGATGATCGGAGCTAGCTTTTGATGCTGAATAAGGCGAGCTTGGAGCATAAGCGGTTGTTTCTGTGAATAATGGTAGTGGTTGATGGGGATGTTGATCTTCTTGTTGGACTGAAGTCCAACCTACGTTGTCTGTTTGTGGGCCAGATTTTAATACGACAGTTTGATATTCATCGGGATGAGGTAAATCACCATATACTTCATCGGTGGAAATATGATGAAAGCGAAACGCTGCTTTTTTATCTGCTGCTAATTGGACCCAATATGTTCTTGCTTGTTCAAGTAAGTTATACGTTCCTACAATGTTGGTTTGAATAAACTCCCCTGGACCATCAATACTACGATCCACATGCGATTCAGCAGCAAGGTGCATGATAATGTCAGGTTGATGTTGGTTCAAGACACGTGCAATTTCTATCGCATCGCAGATATCGACTTGCACAAAATGATAGCGTGCATTGTTACTAATAGAAATAAGCGATTCAAGGTTGCCTGCATAGGTTAATTTATCCACATTAATAACGGTATGATCAGTGTCATTAAGAAGATGGCGAACAACAGCTGAGCCAATAAAGCCAGCGCCGCCGGTAACAAGGATCGTTTTCATTATGCATCGTCCTGTAATGCTGATAAGCATTGTTTTAAGCTATCTTTCCAGTAGGGAATAGTGAGATTGTAAGTGTCTTTAATTTTAGTTTTATTCAATACGCTGTAATGGGGCCGTGTAGCAGGCGTTGGATAGTCTTTAGTTTCAATCGGCGTGACTTGGCATTGAATATTGCTTAATTCAAAAATAGTGTTAGCAAAGTCATACCAGCTTGCAACGCCTTCATTACTAAAATGTAGAATATTTGTTTGGAACTGTGTTTGATTAAACGCTGGACTTAGCACAATACTCATAATGGCTTTAGCCAAGTCTTGAGCATACGTCGGCGTGCCAACTTGGTCAAAAATCACATTTAAACTATCACGCTCTTTACCTAATCTGAGCATGGTTTTGACAAAGTTATTGCCATATTCTGAATACACCCAACTGGTGCGAATAATAATGGCATTGTTGTCCATCACTTTTGTAATTGCTTGCTCACCGTTTAACTTCGTTAGTCCGTAAACACCTTGTGGTTCAACTTGATCCGTTTCGATATAAGGTCGATATTGTTGACCATTAAACACATAATCAGTCGAAATATGAATAAGCTTAGCATTATGTCGTTGAGCAATTTCAGCAAGCTGCTGCACGGCTAAATGATTTATTTGGTTGGCCAATTCAGGTTCTGATTCAGCTTTATCAACCGCGGTATGAGCGGCGCAATTGATAATGACATCAAATGTATTCTGTTCAAAAAAATTCGTGATACTTGTTGTATTACTCAAATCGAGTTGTTCGCGATGAGCAAAAACGAACTTGTAACCAGCATGGTCAATATCTTCAGCGATGACTGCTTTGATTGATTGCCCTAATTGTCCAGTACTACCGATGACTAAAATCGCTTGAGTGTTATTCATAATAATTTTGACTGTAATCAAAATAATCCGTCAATTTAGTCAATAAAGGTTGTTTAGTATCTTTGTCTGATAACAACAATTGTTCTTTAGCTAATACCCAATCAATATTTAATGCTGCGTCATCAAAAGCGAGGCCTCGATCGCATTCGGGTGAATAATAATTATCAAC
>Ga0123337_10002304_pt1 | contig 22031 bp, 14 predicted proteins | sample frozenSSSSmetaG_FD_89792 | JGI IMG/M metagenome (GOLD analysis project Ga0123337, IMG submission 89792) | Glacier valley bacterial and archeal communities from Borup Fiord, Nunavut, Canada, to study Microbial Dark Matter (Phase II) -... | ecosystem: Environmental > Aquatic > Freshwater > Ice >...
GAGGAAGGACCGAAGCATCCAGACCGCGATCGGCAGGTTCATGACCGTGTAGAACAGAATCAGCAGCCAGATGTTGTCGAGCAGCCCGACCTGCTGCGCGAACAGGTAGATGGGCAGCAGTCCCGCCACGACGGGCAGGAACTTCGTCGAGAGGAAGAAGAACAGCACGTCGGTCCACTTGCGCACCGGTCGGATCGACAGGGCGTACGCCGCAGGGAACGCTAGCGCGATCACCAGGATCGTGGAGATTATGCTTGCGGTGGCCGAGTTGATCAGCGGGGGCAGCGGCCCGGCACTGAAGAACGCACGGTAGCCGTCGAGGCTGAGGGGCGCGAAGAACGACGGCGGGTTGGTCGCCGCATCGGTCTCCTTGTGGAGGGAGGTGAGCAGCATCCACAGCACCGGGAAGACGAAGGCCAGGCCGATCAGCCAGGCCACGAGCCCGAGCAGCTTCGCCCCGAGCGTCGGCCGCTGGTGGCGCATCACGCGAGGGGCGGAGCGCGAACCCGCGCCCGTCGTGGTGGGTGCCGAGGTGGTGGGAGTGCTCATCGGTTCTCCTCCTTGAAGAGGCTGAAGACCGTGCGCAGCGCGACCGTAGCGACGATGATGGTCAGCACGACCACGATGACGCCGGCGGCGGACGCGAGCCCGTAGTCGTGGGCCGTGTAGAACGTCTGGTAGATGTAGTAGGGCAGGTTGGCCGTGCCGAGACCGCCCGACGTGATGGTGAAGACGTGGTCGAAGTTCTGGACCACGTAGATGGTGCCCAGCAGCCCGGACAGCTCGATGTAGGGACGCAGGTGAGGCAGGGTCATCTTGGTGAAGATCTGCCAGGCGTTGGCCCCGTCGATGCGCGCGGCCTCGACCACGTCGAGCGGACGGCTCTGCAGCCCGGCGAGCAGGATGAGCATCATGAAGGGCGTCCACTGCCAGACGATCGCGAACATCACCGCGAGGAAGGGGTAGCGCCCGATCCAGTCCACCTGCGGGGCGTTGGCGCCGAAGACCCCCTTGAGCAGGCCGTTGAACAAGCCGTACTCGGGGTTGTACAGGGCGTGCTTCCACAGCAGGGCGGCCGCGACCGGCACGATGAGGAACGGGGTGATCATCATGGTGCGTACCGCGCCGCGCCCCCAGAACTTGCGGTCGAGCAGCAGGGCGATGGCGAGACCGAGAAGGAGCGAGACGACGACGACGCTGAGCGTGAGCACCACCGTCGTGGTGATGGCCGCACGGGCATCCGGGTCGGTCAGGACCGTCCGGAAGTTGTCGAGGCCCGCGAAGTGACGGCGGTCCGGGTAGTAGGCGTTCCAGCTGATGAACGACGTGACGATCGTGACGACGAACGGCAGCTGGGTGACGATGACGACGAGCACGAGTGCGGGAAGCAGCGGCGCCCGGCGGGCCCAGTCTCCTGAGCGCTGCAGAGCCTTGCTGGGCTTCTTTCCCGCACCCGACCCCGCGGCACCCTCACGGGTGCCGCGGGCCGAGGACGTGGTGGCGGTGGACATGAGGTCAGCTCACGTCACTTGTAGCTCTTGGCGACGGTCTCGGCCAGGGCCTGACCCTTGTCGAGCGCCGAGTCCACGGTGTCCTGCCCCGCGATGGCCCCGCTGACGTACTGGCTGACCTTGGTGCCGAGGTCGGGGAACTCGGGGATGTCGACGAACTGGATGCCGGGCGCCGGGCGGGGCTGGACTCCCGGGTTGTCGGGGTTGGCCGTCTCGATGGCCGACTTGGTCGCCGCCGCGAAGGCGTCGGCGCTCTTGAGGTAGTCGGCGTTCGCGTAGGTCGAGGCGCGCTTGCCGGCCGGGACCTTCGCCCAACCGAGCTGGGCACCGACGAGCTCCTCGTACTTCTTGCTCGACGCCCACGAGATGAACTTCCAGGCGGCGTCCTTCTTCGCGCTCTTCTCCTCGGCCGCCCAGGACCAGGTGTAGAGCCAGCCGGAGGAGTCGGTCTTGACGACCGGGGCCGGGGCGTAGCCGATCTTCCCCTTCACCGGGGAGTCACTGGCCTCGAGCGACCCGGCGGCCGACGTGGCGTCGTACCACATGGCCGTCTTGCCCTGGGTCATGTTGTTGAGGCACTCCGTGAAGCCGGCCTGGGAGGCGCCCGCCTCGCCGTGCTGCTTGACGAGGTTGACGTAGAAGTTCGTTGCCTCCTTGAACTCCGGCGCGTTGACCTTGGGGGTCCAGTCCTTCTCGAACCAGGTGCCGCCGAAGGTGTTGACGACGGTGGTCAAGGGGGCGAAGAGCTGGCCCCAGCCCGGCTGTCCGCGCAGGCAGATGCCGCGCATCCCCCCGGGGGTGTCGACCTTGGCCGCGATGTCGGCGACCTGCTGCCAGGTCGGCTTGGCCGGCATGGTGGCGCCCTTGGCCGCGAGGACGTCCTTGCGGTACATGAGGAACGACGACTCGCCGTAGAACGGCTCGCCGTAGATCTTGCTGTCGACCGTGAGGGCCTTGGTCATCGGCGCGAGGACGTCGGCCTGGTCGAAGGCGGTGTCGGACTTCGTGTACGACGTGAGGTCGGCGACCCACTTGTTCTTGGCGTAGATCGGGATCTCGAAGTTCGAGAGCGTCGCGACGTCGTACTGCCCCGACTGGTTCGAGAACTCCTGGCTGGTCTTGTCGCGCAGGTCGTTCTCCGGCAGCACCGTGAAGTTGACGGTGATCCCGGACTCCTTGGTGAACTGTGGAGCCAGCTTCTGGAGGTCGACCATCTGGGGGTTGTTGACCATAAGGACATTGATGGAGCTGGCGGCGCCACCGCTCGCAGCCCCGCCTCCCCCTCCTCCACCGGCGCCGGAACAGGCGGCGAGCCCGATGGAGAGGGCGAACGCCCCCAGCACCACGGGGGCGGCGTTCGTCGCACGCGTCATGAGATCTCCTCGTTGAGTGTCTACGGATCGGGCTGAGTGTCTGCGGATCAGGCTGCTTGGGACTCGCTCATCTGAGCGCGCCCTTGCTCATATGCTCAAGGTGGAGTAAAACGCTGTTCACAGGTCGATGTCAAGGACCTGTGTCCACGACGACCCAGTTGCGGCCAAGCCGTGATCAAGAGCCCGCCGCGGCGAGCCGACCAGCAGTGAGGAGGCGAGCCCCGTGGAGACCTCGCCCTTCCCCGGCGGGCCCGCCTTGCTGGTGCTGACGGCGACCGTGGCCCGGCGCTACTACGTCGACGGACGTTCCAAGGTGGAGATCGCCGACGAGCTGGGGATCAGCCGCTTCAAGGTGGCGAGACTCCTCGAGAGCGCCATGTCGAGCGGTCTGGTGCGCATCGAGATCGGCCACCCCGGCAGCATCGACACCGACCTCTCGAGCCGTCTGCGCGAGCACCTCGGCCTGCAGACGGCCATCGTCGTCGAGACCGCCGAGGCCGACCCCTCGGCCCTGCGCGAGGTCCTGGCGCGAGCTGCCGCCGACCTGCTCTGCGAGACGGTGACCCGTGACGACGTCATCGGCCTGGCGTGGGCGCGCGCGGTCGCGAGCACGGTCTCGGCCATCACGGCGATCGCCCCGGCTCCGGTGGTCCAGCTGACGGGGTCGCTGCATCGCGAGGACCTCGCCGCCACCTCGATCGAGATCGTGCGCGAGATGGCTTCTCGCACTGGTGCCGAGGCGTCGTTCTTCTACGCACCCTTCCTGCTGCCCGACGCCGCGACCGCAGCCACGCTGCGACAGCAGCCGGACATCCAGCGGGCCATGGCGCGCTTCGCCTCGGTCAGCAGGGCCGTGATCGGGCTCGGCAGCTGGGCGCAGGGGCAGAGCACGATCTACGACGCCCTGGGTGCGCAGGACCGGGCTTCCCTGGCGGCCGCCGGGACCGTGGCCGACCTCTCGGGTGTCTTCCTCGACGTCGAGGGTGAGGTGGTCGGACGCGACCTCACCGAGCGCCTCATCTGCATGGACGCGACCGAGCTCGCGTCCGTGGGCGATGTGCTCGCCATCCCGTACGGCGTCGCCAAGGCACCCGCCGTGCTTGCAGCGGCGCGGAGCGGACTGGTCACCAGCCTCGTCACCCACGACGCCATGGCCACGCTCCTGCTGGGTGGCCCGGCGGTGACACGCCCGGGGTGAGGAACCGTCGTCACTTCATCAGGGCCGCCGCAGCCACCTCGGCCGGGCGCTCACGCTCAGCGTCGGCCCGCCGCCTGCGGCGGCGATGGGCGTTCTCGAGGTCACGCAGGACGCCAACCACCACGACGAGCACGATGAGCGCCACCAGCCACGCCAGGGCCTGGAGCGGCACCGCGAGGGGTTGGCGCGAGAGCACGGGTCCAGGGGTGCGCGCAGGTGCCCCCGTGACCCACGCGAGGTCACCTGCGCTTGCGGGCGTCCCGCGCCGCTCCACGACGGTGCGGATGGTCACCGGACCCCACTGCTGCAGCGACAGGGACGCCGACCAGCTACCGGAGCCGGTCGAGGTCGCCGGCACGCTGGTCTCGGTGCCGGCGGCGCCCACGACGACGAGGGTGACCGCAGACACCGGGCCCGGGGATGGGCGCCGGCTGTCAGCGACGTGCAGGACGGCGACGTTCGGCCCGGGCTGGTTGGGCCGCACGGTCAGCTCCTCCTGCAGGTCGCCGACCTTCTGGGTGACCAGGGTGCTGGCCGGGGCGCGGGGGTCGAGGGTGAGTGGGCGCTCCAGTGCGGGCTGCCCACTGGTCATGAGACCAGTGAGGACCAGGACCGCGAACCCCCCGACGACCTCGGCGAGAACCAGGCGGCAGACCGGTCGCTCCGAGCGACGCAGTCGGCGGTGGGCGGTGAGCCCCACAACGAGCAGAGCACCCAGGAGCAGGACCTTGACGCTTAGCAGGCGGCCGTAGTCGGTGAGCAGAAGCGCGTCCAGCGACCCGACGAGCCCGCTCGCCAGGGCTAGTCCGGTGGCCACCATGACTCCTACGGCGGGGACCGCCACCGCCGCGAACGCGACGAACAACGCCCGGGTCTCGGCCGCTGCCGGTCGGCTTCGGACCACGACGAGGAGCAGAAGGGTCAGGGTGCCCAACCACGACCCGGTCGACAGGACGTGGGCGATGGCCAGTCCGACGCGGACCGGAGAACCGGTTGCCCCGCTACCGGAATGGCCCAGCAGGGCTCCGGCCCAGACGGCAAGCACTGCCCCGGTCCCGCACCCTACGAGCGCCGTCCGGCTGCTGACGCGACCGATGGCGAGAACGTGCGCTCCCGCTGCGACGAGCAACAACCCCAGCTCGCGGATGGACCACCAGGCCCCGTACCGGCTGTCGAGGATGTCCAGCGCGGATGCAGGCGCCCCGAGCAGCTCGAGGCCGAGTAGCACGAGGCCGCCGGCGACCGCGGTCAGAGCGGCCGCTCGGACAACTCGACCAACCATCGTGAGGACGCGCGACCACCTCCGGGTGCGACGGGTCAGCAGGAGCGAGGCGACAGGCGCCCCGCAGCCCAGGACCAGTCCGACGAAGACGACGGAGCGCAACAGCGACTCGAGCACGTCGGGGGCCGTCTCCGTCCACCCCACCGCCGCAACGCTGGTGCCCACCCCGAAGCCGAACGTGCCACTCGTCGCGTGCAGGTCGTCGGCAGAGACCGTCGACCAGGTGACCTGGTAAGCCCCGCGCGGAAGCGAGTGCAGCGGAACCACCACCTGGGTGGTCCGCGAGTCGGTGCCGCCCTGCACCACGGTGACGCCGGTGAGCGGCTGCGGGCCGGCGCCGGTGATGAGCACGACAGAGGTGGCCGACTCGACCACCCCCTCGTCGAAGGTCAGTGCGAGACGAGTGGGTGACGAGACCAGGACCGCACCGTCTGCGGGGTTGCTCTCAACGAGGTACGCGTGGGCCTGCGCGAGCGGCGCTCCGCTGACGAGGATGAGAGCGACCGCCGCCAGGAGAGAGGCGAGCATCACAAGACGCCGACCGACGCGTCGCGCAGGGGTCATCCGGGTCTCACTCGACCGGGATGCCGGCGAGGGTCTGACCGTGGGCGGTGAGAGTGGCGGTGTCGTGCGACCTCACGGTGCCGGCGTTGTTGTAGACGAAGTAGTAGGTCTGCCCCACGGGGAGGCTGTGCCCCTGCTTCATCAGGGCCACCTTCCGGGTCGACAGGCCAGTTTTCGGGTTGGTCAGGACGGGGAGATTCTTCTGGTCGTCCTGGAAGCGAGTGGCCTTGTCGGAGTCGAGGATGACGTAGCTGACCTGGACCAGCCCGCCGTCGGCGACCACCGACACCCGCGAGAAGCGCACCCCGAGGGTCTGCTCCATGGAGGCGTTGGTGGGCATCACCGCGGCGGCGACCGCCGAGTGTGCCGTGAGGTTGTGGACCACCCAGCCCAGCAGTGCGGCGACGACGAGCAGTGCTGCCGCCTGGGTCCTACGAGTGGTTGCGCCGCGTACGGCGGAGATGCGGTTCTTCACGATGTGCCCCTTGCTGGTGGTTGGGGCCCGGCGACGACTGCCGCCGCCGCCGGGCTCCTTTGTACTGCTCCGATCGGACGCCCCACCCGACCGTCCTGCCCCTCCTCGCCGCGCCGCTGCTAGGGCGTCACGGTGAGGGTGCCCAGCCTCAGCGTCTGCCGCAGGCCAGGTGCGGCCGGGGCTCCCACGACGCCGAGCGAGATCCCGGCGACCGACAGCCCGGCGGTGGTGCCCGTCGACGTCGACACGGTCGTCGTCCCGCCATCGAGGCTCAGCGTCAGCTGCCCGGCGGGCACCGTGGAGGTAGCCCGCGCGGGACCGGCCCGCCACGCCAGGGTGACCGTCGCCTTCCCGGGCGTCGTCAGCACCACGATCGCGCCGTTGAGCGGAGCCAGCCCGCCCGCACGGTTCATGACCGTGCGGAGCTGGGTCTGCCCGGCGGCGGTCCGCTGGACCTGGAGGCCATAGACCTGCCCGGTGCTGCCGGTGGCCGACACGATCGTCGTCCACCCGGCCCGGGTGACCCCGCTGGTGTCGACGTCGACCGTGGTCCTGGTGGTGGCCTGGGCGCTCGGGAGCAGCGCCGAGACCGATGCCCCGGTCGTGAGGTAGCCCGCGGCCGAGCCCGACGTGACCTGCAGGACCCCACCGACCACGCTGGCCGCGCCGCTCGGCTGGCTCCACGGGGCAGCCAGGGGCGCAGCCGTGAAGAGCTGACGGAGCAGGATGGCCGGAGTCACGGTGATCGTCGCCGTGGAGACGTTGCTCCAGTTGCCCGCGAGGTCTGATGCGCGGACGTTCAGCACCCGCGAGCCCGGCGCCACCCCGGTGACGGGCAACGCGGCGAAGGTGAGCACACCGTTGGTGATCGTCGCCGTGACGCGAGTGCCGTGCCCGACGCCCGGGTCGATCGGGCCCCACCAGTACTCTGCGGCGCCGAGACTCGTCACCGTGGTGTTGGGATCGGAGTATGAAGCCGAGACGGTGATGGTCGTCAGGCTCTCTGCGGTCGCCGGAGCCGTCAGGGCCCCGAGGGTCGGTGCCGTCTTGTCCACCGTGAAGGTCGTGTCCTGGAAGGGGCCCCAGTTACCGGCGGCGTCCTTGCCGTGGACGAAGAGGTGGTAGGCGCCATCCGGGAGGCTCCGCAGCTGCGACAGGGGCACCGAGCCGTGGAAGTGCTCTGTGGTCGAGGTCAGGGTCGGGTTGTCGGGTACGAGCTGCAGACCGGTCCCCGTGACCACACCGGTGATGCTCCTCGGGTTGACGAACGCCTCGGCGTCGGTGATGGTGCTGCCCGTCGTCCCGTCGTCGACGATCGCCGACACCATCGCCGACCCGGGGGTGCCCGGCGCGGCGACGAGGCCGTTGGTCGGGCTCGGCATGAGACCGGCCTGCGTCGTGGGCCCGTCGAGGTCCACGGTGAAGTCGACCCTGGCCGGCAGGCCCCACAGACCCCGGTTGTCAAGGCTGCGGATCCACGCTGTGTGGACCCCACCGGAGAGCTGGGCGAACGCCGAGCCCGTGGAGTTGTCCACGACCGCCGACTCGGCCACGATCGCCGTCTTGCGGTTGAGGGTCATCGGCGTCCACCGCGCCGCGAGCTGGGCGGTGGTCAGGTCGGTGTCGCTGAAGAGATAGTCGGCTCCCTGGACTGTGCCGCTGGTGGCGCTGGCGTCCCCGGTTGCGTCGAGGGTGATCGCGCCATTGAGGTTCGTCAAAGTCGGTGAGAGGTAGGCACCTGTCGTGCTGGCTCCGTACCCCTGGATGGTCAGGGTCCCGGCGGCCAGCGCACCCCAGTTGCCATAGGTGTCTTCGCCGCGCACGTAGATGGTGTGCTTCCCATCGCCGATCAACGACATCTGGGCAACCGTCAGGGTGCCGGTGACAGCGGTCGAGACGGCGCCAGGTGTCGAGGGGTTCATGATGTTGCCGAAGCCCGGGGCTACGCCGTTCGGGTCGTCGACCAGGTACTCAGCGGCCTGGACGGCGCTGGCGCCACTCCTGGTGTCGTCCACGGTTGCGGACACCGCCACGTCGCTCTGGCCGGTCGCTGGGTTGTCGACGAGCGCGACGGCACTGGCCTTCGGTCCGACGACGTCGGTCGGGGCGACGGGCGCCTGGGTGTCGAGGACGGTCATCATGCCGCCGAAGGCGACCTGGGTCGACCCGGCCCCCGCAGGCAGGCCGGCGGAGTCGAGGTGCTGGCCGCTCTCGTAGAGGGTGAACTTGGTCGTGCCGTCCGAGGGCAGGGAGACCAGGGTGTCGGCCGTCGTGCCCGGCTCGAGCACCGCGGTGACCTGGGAGTCGGGGAACCTCAGCGGGTGCCCGTCGCGTGCGGTGGTCTTCTGCACCGCACCCAGGACCGTCATGGGGTGCTGGCGCTGACCGACGTTCACGTAGTGCAGCTTGACCGTGTTGCCGGCGTTGGTGGCGATGGCGGGGATCTCGGGGAAGGTGTTGCCGTTGATGAGCCGGTACCGCGGGTTGTACTTGCGCATGTCGAAGGCGGACGGGTCCAGGGCCCCCGCCAGGTTCCTGGCGTTGGCGAGGTCCGGGTCGATCTCGCTGAGCACGAGCACCGACTCGTCGGTGTAGTCGGTCGTGGTGAGCTGGTCGGTGGGCAGGACGACGAGCGCCCCGGCCAGACCCATGGCCACCTGCCGCGCCTGGTTGTCGGTCTGGCCGGCCTCGTAGAGGAAGGTGCCGGGCCGCGACGCGGTGAAGGTGTAGGTCGACGTCGAACCGCTGGTGACGCCGGCGCTGCCGAGGCCGGCGGCGAACTGGGTCGCCGCCACCCCGGGGAAGGCGAGAGACATCGTCTGCCCCGCCAACGCGTCGTGCAGGGTGACCGTCACGCTGTCGCCCTGGTTGACGACGAGGTTCGGCCCCGGGGCGGTCGGTGTCCCGGGGTTGGTCACCGCGGCGGGGTTCGTCGTCGAGAACCCCCAGATGGGCAGCACCTGCCCAGCGACTGTCGCGGTGCCGGCCGACGCCCAGAGGTCGCAGACGACCGTGGTGCCCGTCGCCACGCAGCCGCTGGGGGCGAGCCTGCCCACCGAGGTGGCTGGTGCGGCGGAGGCGAGGCCGAGAGCTGCGGACGGGCTCAGGGCGGGGGCCCCGAGGGTGGGGACCGTGAGACCCTGGGCGGCCCCCGTCTGCAGGCACGTCGCTGCGAGCAGCGTCGTTCCGCAGGCGGCGGCGAGCCGGACGATGATCGGGGAGCTGGTGCCGCGAGGCACGCGGGAGAGCATCGACATGGTGGCCTCAGTTCCCCGGGCAGCCGGTCGGCGGGTCGATGCGGTACAAGGTCATCATCCCTCCGAAGGTGGCTCCGTAGTTGGTGGCTTGCTGCAGGGCGTGGCTGTGCGCGATGTGGTAGTACTCGCCGCACTGGTTGTTGTCGGTGATGTACGTCGGGCTGGCGTTCTTCTGCCCGAGGTAGGGGCTCTGGCTGAACCAGGTGTCGGTGCCGACGAGGATCTGGTCGGTGATCGCCGGGATCTTCGTCGGGATCTGGTTGGTGGCCGGGTCCCAGTGCTCGGCGTCCTGCCAGTGGAAGACCACGTCGAGGGACTGTCCGGGCGCGACGTCGAGGTCGTATTTGTTGTACGTCAGGTCCTCGTGGGCCGGGCCTTCGAGCGCCTGACCGTCAGTCGTGACCACCCGTTCGTCGCTCCCGTGCGGGTGGAACGGGTAGTTGACCGTCCCGGCGTTGAGGTAGCGGATGGCGTTCTCGACCGGCCTGGCCGGGTCGTAGGGCTTGATGTGCACCATCGCGCCGTACGGCTGGTTGGGCAGCCACGAGGCGGCGTTGGGAGCAAGGGTGTCCGGCATGCTGCGGCCGTTGATCATGAAGTAGCGGGCCCGGTAGCTCTTCCAGTCGACGGCCTGGCCCCGCTCGACGGCGAGGTGGACGTCGGGGTCGACCTCCGAGAGGAGGAAGAGGTACTCGTGGGCCGGGTCGAAGGCCGAGTCGGCGCGGTTGTTGAGCTGGCCGGGCGACGCCTGCGGGCGCACGATCAGGGCACCGTACAGACCCATCTGCACCTGCTTGTCGGCGTCGGTGCCGCTCTTGTAGAGGTAGGTGCCGGGCGAACCCGCGGTGAAGGTGTAGGTGACGGAGCCGGGGGTCGTCCCGGAGACGGCGTCCGCCGACTGCACCATCGAGGTCATGGGACCGGTCGGGCTCAGCCGCTCCGGGCCGGCCGGCTGGCCGTCAGCGGTCACCTTGGTCTGGCCGGGGAAGATGATCGAGGTCGCCTCCGGGAGGTGGTTGTGCACGACCACGGTGACCAGGGCACCCGAGGTCACGCAGAGGACCGGGCCAGGGAACTGGAACGAGCGCTTCGCCTCGTCGGCGAAGCTCCAGGCGTAGATCGAGTTGCCGTCGGGGGTCGTGATGTACCCGTCGTCCGCGGTGAGAGTGAAGCTGTTGGTGGGACTCGTGTCGCAGGCCAGGCCCTCGGATGTCGCCGCCTGAGCCGACCCCGGTACGGACGCCACGCCGGCGCCGACGATGGCCAGGACCACGGCGCCGAGGCCGAGCCGGCTGGTGACCGGACGGAGGAGGCCGGCGGGGTGGGTGAACCGCCCAAGGAGTGCCCTCATCGTCATCACGCCATTCCGGTCTTGGCACTGAAGTCGACCGCCAGGTCGTTGGGGTTGGTCTGGTCGGGGATCGACCCCGGGTCGCCCTTCTTCGGGGTGACGACGATCTGCGTCATCATGCCGCCGTAGCCGGGGCCTCCCCCGTTGGCCAGGAAGTTGTAGTCCCGGTCGTAGAGCAGGTAGGTGCCGGGCGCGTCCGGGGCGGTGAACAGCACGTCGCGGCTCTCCCCGGCTCCGACGGTCACCGTGTTGGTCGTCTGGAAGTTCGTCGTGCCGTCGCGGCCCTTCAGGAGGCTGGCGTCCTTCGCGATGACGCTCAGGTCGATCTCGTCGCAGGTGAGCGAGTGGTCGTTGTAGCTGAGGCTCGACAGGCGCAGCAGCACCGTGTCACCGGCGTTGCACGTGATCTTCGACGTGATCGGCTGGAACTGCAGTCCGCCCTGCGCCGTGGACATCGGGTCGCCGTTCGGCGAGAGCGTGTCGGGCCACGACCGACCGTTGAGACAGGCGAAGGAGGGGTCGTAGTCGGTCCAGTTGCTGACCTGGATGTGGGCGTCGCGGTAGTGGGCGGCCGACCAGATCTCGCTCATCATGAACGCGTACTCGCGGTCGTAGCGGGTCGTGCCGTCACCGTCGTTGTAGGCGTACTTCCCCGGGGGTAGCGTCGCCGTGCCCTTGTTCTGGACCGGTCGCACGAAGACCATCCCGGTCATGCCCATCTGCACGTGCTCGACGTCCTCGAAGTGGCAGTGGTACATGTACGTGCCGGCGTCACGGACCTTGTAGAAGTAGTCGAAGTCGCGCCCGATCGGCACCGAGAGCGACAGCTCCGGCACGCCGTCGAACAGTGGGATGGCGTTGACGAACCCGTGCCAGTGCAGGGTGTGACCGTCGAAGAGGTCGGGTCGCTGGACCAGACCGAGGTTGGTGAGGGTGATGGTCACCTCGTCGAGCTCGTCGAACCACATCATCGGCGCGCTGATCTGCGCGTGGCCGCGCAGCGCCGCGACGCCCGAGGCGTCCAGGCCCGTGGCGTCACGGAAGCCGAACACGTAGGTGTTGAACCCCCGCGGTGCCAGCGGGTCGGGGAAGAACGGCAGGTCGTCCGGGGCCCCGGGCGGCATCCGCACCCACCCGTCGGTGCCCACCAGGTGGACCGTCTTCTTGGTCCCGGCCGGTCCCAGGACACTCGGGACGACACCCGGGGTCGCCACGGCAGGGGTGACCAGCTGTGACCCCAGGGCCGTGGCTCCCACCGCGGTGGCTCCGGCCAGCAGCGAACGCCTGCTGAGCCACGCGTTTCTCGACTGCTTCATCTGGCTGCTCTCTTCGCTGGGCCTGGACCGACGCTGCGGGCCGCAGGTGGTGGGGAGGGGGTCGGGTGGGTTCGAGGCGTTCACGGGAGCTGGTCCGATCCGGCGTCGTAGCGGCCAGACGAGGGACGAGCCTGTCCGTCGATGTCGGTGGTCGGCGCCGAGACCGGGTAGCCCACGGTCCTGCTCCCGCCGAGGAAGACCCCGGTCGGCTCGTCGCCCCAGCGCACCTGCGTCGACGCCACTGCGGCCCCTGTCGCCGGGGAGGTGGTCCCCGAGAGGTGGTAGTTGCCGAGCGTGGTGAGGTCGAGGTTGGCCGTGACGATCGAGGCCATCCGGAACTGCGGGTTGGCCCGGTTGGTGAGGATGTAGACCCCGACGCCGTACGACGTCGCGAACGGGTCGCTGGTCGCCTGCACGCTGCCGCCGGTGTTGACCGAGAGCAGGTGGCCGGTCCCGCCCAGCACGGTGCCGGTGACGGTCAGCTTCGCCGGGGCCGTGGCACGGGCTGCCTGGTCGACGACCTGGAGGTCCCAGGTGTCGGGACACAGCTTCACCGGGTCACACGTCCCGTCCGGGTTGGCGTCGGTGATCCCGGTGACCACGCCGTAGGACCAGGTGCCGGCCCGGTTGTCGTAGAAGACGTCGTTGAGCAGGGTCGGGTTGCCGAAACCGAGCCACGAGGACGACGGGCTGCCGTCCGACGCGCCACGGCTCGAGATGAGCTTGTCGTTGTTGGTCCAGGTCACGCCGTTGCTCTGGGTGCCGACCCGGGTCGTGCCCGAGAATGCCGCGTTGACCCAGGTCTGCAGCGGGTCGCTCACGGCGCCGGTCGTCAGCCCTGCGGCGGCTGGCGACCCGTCGCTCGTCACGGCCGTGGCCGTCGTGAGGTTCTTGGCCACCGTCGTGTTGGTGACGTCGGTGAACAGCGCGTCGTCCAGGGAGATCCCGCCTCCCTCGTGGGCCGAGATGTTGTCCACCACGGTGTCGTTGGTGATCGAGATGCGCCCCAGGCCCCTGGGCGTCACGTGTGAGCCCGAGACCTGCAGGAGGCGGATGCCCCCGCCGTCGTCGTTGGCCAGGTTGGCCTCGACGACGTTGGCGTCGATCGTCAGGGGCCCCGTGCCGGCGCTGAGCCCGCTGGGCGTCGCCGGGAGCTCTCCGGCGACCATGACCCCTCCGCCCTCGTCGTAGGACTGGTTGAACCAGATCCGGTTGCGGCGGATCTCGCCACCACTGGCGTTGTTGGAAAAGCCGATGGTGGAGCTGCCACCGCTGAGGCTGGTGGTCTGGCCCATGTAGCCGAAGGCCGAGATACCGCCGCCGTACTCCGAGGAGTGGTTGCCACAGACGGTGTTGTCGGTGACGGAGTAGCCGTTCGAGCCCTGGAAGAGCCCGATGCCGCCGGCGAGGTTGGTGCCGCCGTTGTCGCGCACCTGGTTGCGGGCGATGACGACGCCGTAGTTGTGGTTACCCGGCACGTAGGGCGTGCCCACCCGGATGCCGCCGCCGTACGACCCGCCGTTGCCGGTGATGAGGTTGTCGGTCAGCTGCAGTCCGTTGACCCCGGCGTGGACGTAGACGCCACCGCCCTGGGTGATGAGGGCACCCGCGGCGCCGTACGGCGTCGTGTTGGCCCCGGTGATGACGTTGGGGGCGATGACGGTGTCGCTCTGGATGCCGCCGGTGAGCTGGAAACCGTCGAGGGTCGCCCTCCAGCTCGTCCCGGAGGTACCGGTGGGACCGGGGTCCTGGGTCGGTGCGAGAAACGTCATCACGGCCGCGTCGGGCACGGCAGGGTCACCCTGATGGGAGAGACCCGCCAGCGTGTTGAGCCACGACGTCCCGATTGCGTTGTCCGGACTGAAGGCGGAACCGTCGATGATCGAACCGGGCACCCAGGTCGAGCCCTGGAACCCACCCGTGCCCACGCCCTGCACGTGGATCCGGCTGTTGACGATGACGTTCTCGAGGTACTCGCCACGCGGCGTGAGGGATGTCGCCGAGCTGGGGTAGGCGACCACGAGGGCGAACTTCTTGGACCCTTGGCCGTTCTGGGCCGCATTCACACCGGCCTGGATCGTTGCGTACGTCCTGCCGGGACCCACCTCGTAGAGCTGAGGGTTGGCGGGGACGGTGCCGACCGTAGCGTTGACCCCCGTGACGACCTGGAGGTTGAGACCGTTGACGGTGCTCGCCCCAGCTGCCGTCCTGACGCTCAGGGCCAGTGCCCCGGGCGTCCCCGGAGCGTAGAAGGTGATCGTGGTGTCCGACCAGGTCAGCGTGGTCGTCGGCACTCCGCCGACGGTCAGGGTGCCCTTGGGGGTGCCGAAGTGCAGACCGTTGAGCGTGACCGTCCTCAGGAGGTTGGAAGCCATCGTCTTGTTGTTGATAACCGGCTTGTCGACCGCGAACAGCTGTGGGTAGGACGTCGGCAGGTCGCAGGCGGTGATCCCGGCAGGCGTGGTGTCGGGCAGCAGCACCGTCGACGCCACCTGGGTCGGCGCCTCGTCGGTCACTGTGTAGAGACCTGGCCACGCCTGGAAGTTGGCTGCGATGGTGCGGAACCGCGGGTTGTAGTCCGGGTTGAGCGCCCCTGGCCCTCCCGGGTCGTTGCCGACGAAGCGGTACATTCCTGGGCATGGACCAGCCGGGAGGGGGCAGTTGTAGGTGCCGGTGGACGGCTCCAGCGCCTCGTACAGGCCGTTGTAGTCGGTGTGCGTCGTGTCGACGAGGTTGCCGAAGGCGTCGTAGAGGCCGACGGGCACGTACGGAATGCCCTGGGCCTCACCGTAGTTGGCGCTGGTCCGGTCGAGCGACAGGCCCAGGTCGTTGAGGGTCAGGCCCCAGAAGTGAGTCGGCACCGGCACCGGCGTGAAGAGGTTGAAGTTCGGCGCCGCCGTCTGGCCCACACGGACGGTGACGAGCTTGTCCTGGCAGGACGGTCGGTCCTGGCCCTCGAAGGGGCTACCGCCGACGTTGACGAAGTCGGGGTTGACCGACGGGTCGACGTGGACCGGGTGGGTGGCGCCCACGCAGGAGGAGATGATGCCGGCCTGCTGGGACGGGGGCTGGGAGGGCAGCGGGCTCTTGTTCGGCGGGTCGGCGACGTGACCGCCCCCGTGGGTGGCGGCCGCGTAGTCCTCCTGGGCGACGTAGTCGTCACCCGTGAAGACGTTGACGTCCTCCTCGGAGGTCACCTTGTAGAGCGGGGAGGCCTGCGGTCCCTTCGGGTTCTTGGGGATCTCGACGCTGACGATGTAGTCACCGGCGGGCATGCCGCTGAAGCCGTAGTTGCCGTTGACGCTGGTGAAGGCCGAGTTCGGGTCGGAGCTGTTGCCCGCACCCATGGCCACGCCGGCCATCGGGGCCTCGAGACAGGTCTTGTTGGCCGCCGTGCCCTGCTCGGGCAGCGCCTGCTGGTCGGTCGTCGACAACGGGGTGCCGTTCCACAGCCGAGCGGTGCAGCCCTTGGGGGCGTTCCAGCCCTCGGTCGTGTAGGACGGGGCGAGCTCGGGGCCCTTGACGTAGGAGCCGTCGTTCGCCAGCTCGTAGCCGTCGGTGGAGCAGCTCGTGATGGCGGGGTCGGTCCCGCACTTGACCGGCGCGGACAGGTGCATCTTCAGACCCGGGATGCCGGGCTGGTAGGACTCCGTCACCGCGTCCTTGGGGTCGAGCTCGTTGCGGGTGGTGTCGTAGGTGACGGTGCCGGCGATGCCCCCGTTGTCACCCTTGGCGTAGGGCTGGACGCCCCAGTTGACGGACCCGCCGATGCCGATGATCGGCAGGAAGTTGAAGTCGACGAGCCCACCGAGGATGGTGGTGGGGGCGGGGTCGTTCTCACCCCGATAGGTGATCCCCGTCGTCTGGTACCGCGTGTCGAACGCCTCGAGGACGAGGAACTTGCCGAGCGGGTAGGTCTCCCGGATGTCGTAGTTGCCCTGGTCGTCGGTGGAGACGGTGTTGACGCCCTGGTCCATGACGGAGTTGTCGCGCTCGCGGACCGTCAGCTTGAAGTTGGGGATCCCGGGTTCGCCCGGGTCCTGCTTGCCGTTGCCGTTGGTGTCGGTGAAGACCGTGCCGTGGACGTGGGTGAACCAGGCCGTCAGCGGTACGAGCCCGATGTCGACCGTCTGCCCGTTGTCGACCGTGACGTTGACGCTGTTGAGGATGTAGTCCTGGTCGAAGTCCCAGGCCGTCAGCTGGTAGCTGCCGTCGGGCACGTTGGCGATGTCGAAGGTGCCGTCCGCCCCTCCGCGACCGACATAGACCTGCTGGTCGCCGTTGTTGAGGTCGGACAGGGCGACCCACGGGTTGGCGATCGGCGCGCCGAGCTTGGCGCCGCTCGCGATGCCCTCGGCCGGGCCGGGCTGACCACCGGAGCCCGCGATGTAGGGCAGCTGTGCGGAGACGTGACCCTTGATGTGGCCGCTCACGCCCGTGGTCGGCAGCGAGTCGCCGACCTTGACGAAGCCGAACCGGGTCGCGGGGACCGGCTCGGCGCCCTTCATCACCTCGTTGTCGAGGCCGGAGTCACCGGCCTGCACCCAGATGTCGGTGTCGTGGCCACCCTCGAGGGTCGTGGTCTCGGCCCAGAGGTTCTGCTGACCCACGGGCGGTGAGACGAGCGCGGCGTACCGGTCCTCCCCGAGGTTGGGGATGGTGATGACGCCGTGCGCGTCGCTGTAGCAGCGACCGGTCTGGAGCTTGGTGTCGATGACCGGGCGGGGTGTCGGGCTGGTGTCGTACGTCATCGTGCCGTCTTGGTTGTGCAGGTAGGGCGTGCACAGCGGGTTGCCGAAGTAGTCGGTACTCACGCGGCCCGTGACGTCGCTCAGCGACCCGACGAAGCCCGGTAGGCCCGGCTCGGCGTCGGCCTCGTAGGTCGCGTCCACCGGCGCCAGGTCGTTGAAGACCTGGATCTTGATCGTTGCGAGGGGAACCGGCGTCGGGAGCATCTTGACCGTGACCGGCTGAACAGCACCCCCGTTGACGGTGAAGTGGGCCCCCGCGATCCTGTAGCCGTCGGCGGTCACCGAGATGAGGTACTTCCCGCCGTCGAGGGCCAGGCTCTTGGTGCCATCGAGATCGGCCTGGGTGCCCTGGGCCACGATGGGCGCCCAACCGTTGGTCGCACGGATGCTCGGCCACTTGCAGGTGGTGACGAGGTCGGTGCCGGCGACAGCGCCGCCCGGAGCCGTCGACGGCAGGCAGTTCTCGATGCCCCGGTTGGCCGCTGTGCCCGGGTCGCCGGTTTCATCGAGGTTGACCATCCACTGGTAGTTCTCGCTGATGGGCGCTCCCGCCTTGACGGCGGGCCTGGGGCTTCCGGCCAGAGCAGCCATGTCCTTGAGCGACTGGACGGTGAGACTGATCGATCCGCCCGCCAGCGGGGCTGCGGGCGCGGCAGCGGCCCGTGGTGCAACGGACCGAGCAGGCGCCGCGGCAGCAAGGGTCATCCCCCCTCCACCCAGCACGGCGAGCGCACCGGTGAGCAGCGAGATGACCACCCGGCGAGAGCGGATGACACGAGCCATGACGGACCCCAATTCCACGAGCGGTGGCAGACGTGGATGTCTGCAGCCGAAGAGTGCACCGGCAGAGGGGGATCCGACCCAGCTCCCAGGGATCTCTCATGCCTGCGTCACGTTGCCGTCATGCTCCGGTCATCTTGCCTCCGCCGAAAAACCATGAATACGACAAAGCGTCAAATCCCTTCTGGGCCGATCTCACTCGGGTCATACTCGAGGCGCCGGGGTGGGGAACTGACGGTGGCTAGCGACAGGGGTTACTCGGGTGAGCTCGATTCTTGTCATCGACGACGAAGAACGCATGCGTGTCCTGCTCTCGAGGGCTCTCGAGCAGCACGGCTACACCGTGGTCCTCGCCGCCGACTCGGCGCAGGCCGAGATGCGGCTGCGCACGGAGCCGGTCGACCTGGTGCTACTCGACCTGGTGCTGGGCACGGAGAACGGGCTGACCCTGCTCGACCGGCTGCGCCGCGACCACCCCAACCTGTCGGTCATCGTCGTCTCGGGCGTGACCGACGTGGCTCTGCGCGTGCAGGCGCTCGACCGCGGTGCCATCGACGTCGTGGCCAAGCCGTTCAACCTCACCGAGCTGCACGCACGAGTACGGCGTCACCTCGAGCAGCAGCTCCCCGACCGGAACCGCTACCTCGAGGGCGGGGGCCTGCGCCTCGACCTCTCGCGCCGGGTCGTCGTGGGACCCGACGGCCCCCGCTCCCTGGCCGAGCGCGAGGCAGCCCTGCTGGCCCACCTGATGCGCAGACGCGGCGACGTGTGCACCCGGGAGGAGCTGCTGCACTCCGTGTGGGGGCTCGACTTCGACCCCGGCTCCAACCTCGTCGACGTGAGCATCCGGCGCCTGCGTCTGAAGGTCGCGGGTCTGCCCATGGAAACAGTCCGGGGTGTTGGCTACTGCTTCATCGGTCTCTAGGCTGGCCGCCATGACGAGCCTTTCCGCAGCGTCGACCCGGGCCTCCGTCGCGCTCTCGCTCTCGCGAGCCACCTACCTGGCCTGGCTCGCGCTCGCGGCGGTCTGCACCATGATGATGTGGCGACTACCCGGGAACGAGACGATTCCGTACCACATCGCCTGGGCGGGCTTCGCCCTGGCCTTCGGGGCCCGGGTGTGGTCGGTACGTCAGGCGTGGCTGGCCCTGGCCGTCTTCACTGCAGTGACTGGTGGGATCCTCGTGGCTCGCGTCGCCCAGGGGGTGCTCGCGTGGCAGGAGACCGCCGAGATCCCCCTCATGTCGATCATCATGGCCCTGCTCGTGCTCAACGTGCGCCGTCGCCAGGACGCCCTCCGGGTGGTGACCGCCGTCGCCGACCGCGACAAGCAGCAGGCCGCCGACCAGGTCCTGCTCACCCGGCTCACCTCGCACGAGATGCGGTCACCACTGACCATCGCCTCCGGCTACCTCGAGCTGCTGCGCCGCAGCGAGCCCGACTCGGGCCGGGCCGACGACCTCGACATCGTCCGCGAGGAGCTCGAGCGGGTCACCCGCACCACCGAGCGTCTGCTGCGCGTCATCCGGCTGCAGCACCAGCCGAACGTCGAGCCGGTCAACCTCGGCGAGGTCGTGGCCGAGACCGTCCGCCGCTGGGCCGGGATGACGCAGCGGCAGTGGGTCATCGACACGGTCGGCGCCGGCCAGGTCATGGGGAGCCCCGAGCGGATGCGGGTCGTGCTCGACACCCTCGTCGAGAACGCCGTGCGCTACACCGAGACCGGTGACACCATCAGGGTCCACGCCTCCCACCATCACGCAACCCTGGTGCTGGGGGTGGCAGACTCCGGGGCCGGCATCTGTGCGTCGCGCCGCGCCTGGCTGAACGCCGAGGGTGGCGTGGAGGGGTTCAGCCCGCCCCTCGAGGGGGACAGCCGCACCCAGACCGGTCTGGGTCTGGGCATCGTGCGCAGTGTGGCCGTCGCCCGTGGCGGTCGCCTCGTCGTGGAGGAGGCGCGTGAAGGTGGCGCGTTCGTCGCCATCAACGTCCCGGCCGACCTCGAAGGGAACGGCCGACCGCTCCACGCCGCGATGTCGGACGACACCTTCAGCGTCCTCCCGCCGGCGCACCCCACCTCGGGCTGAGCTGCCAGGGTGCGGTGCCGGGTCCCAGAATGAGACTCCGGTGCCCGAACCGGTGACGCAGACTGACCGGGTCGCTCCGGTTGCGATGCGTACCCAGGGTGCCGTACCCCGCGGCAGGCTGGTCGATCGAGAGTTGGTTGGCGATGACGAAGGACTCCACCCCGCACCAGGATGACCCGACCTACAGACTGACCTACCGCAGTCACGACCTGATCCGCCCGGCTGAGCGCAAGATCGCGCTCGGAGCGTTGTTCACGCAGGCCCGGTCGAACAACAACGCACTGGGGCTGACCGGTGCCCTGCTGCTGTCCGGCGACTGGTTCGTGCAGACGCTCGAGGGCGAGGAACACGTCGTCAGGTCGCTCTTCGCCCGGATCGAGCACGACCCCCGCCACGATCGGGTCGAGCTGCTCACGGCGCAGGTCGTGCCGGAGCGGGTGTTCGGACGGTGGTCGATGGCGCGGATCTCCGAGGGCCAGGACCACGACATCCCGCTCATCGCCCACGTGGACGGCATCGCGGCTGCCGCCGGTCGCCCCCTCACCGACCCGCAGCGTGACGTGCTGGCCCACATGCGGTCCTGCGCGGCCGCAGTCACGCAGGGGGCCACCTCCTGAGCGAGGGCTTCTCGTGAGGACCGGGCACCTTCATACGGACTAGCGACCCTCGAACGTCGCCTTGCCCGGGCCCTGCTCGACGAAGGAGACCATCCCTGCCGTGCGGTCCTGTGTGGCGAAGAGGCCGGCGAAGAGCATCCGCTCGATCTCGAGCCCCGTGTCGAGATCGACCTCGACGCCCCGGTCGATGGCCTCCTTCGCGGCCCGCAGGGCGTAGGCCGGGCCGCCGACGAACGTCTTCATCCACGCCACCGACGTGGAGTAGACCTCGTCCGCCGGCACGACCTTGTCGACCAGACCGATGGCGAGCGCCTCGTCGGTCTCGACGAACCGACCCGAGAAGATGAGGTCCTTGGCCTTGGCCAGACCCACCAGTCGTGAGAGCCGTTGAGTGCCACCGGCACCCGGGATGATGCCGAGGAGGACCTCTGGCTGGCCCAGTCGGGTGCCCTCCCCCGCGACCCGGAAGTCACAGGCGAGTGCGAGCTCGCAGCCGCCCCCGAGGGCGTAGCCGGTGATCGCCGCCACGGTGGGCTTGGGGATGCGCGCGACCGCGGTCAGGGACGACTGGAGGGCGGCGGAGCGGTCGACCATGTCGGTGTACGACATCGGCTGCATCTCCTTGACGTCCGCACCCGCCGCGAAGACCCTCTCGCCGCCGTAGACGACGACCGCCGCGACGTCGTGGCGCTCGGCCGCCTCCGTGGCGGCCGCGCGGATCTCCTCCTGCATCTGCACCGACAGGGCGTTCATCTTGGGCCGGTCGAGCCGGATGGTCGCGACGCCGTCCTCGACCTCGAGACGCACGAGCTCACCACTCGTCGTAGCCATCTCAGACCTCGTCCGAGGGGCGGTGACGCGGTTGGTAGCCGTTGTCGGGCGGTTCCGGGTTCGACTGCGGCGGCTGGGCGCCCGCCTCGGCGATCCGCTGCTGCTCCTCGGGGGAGAGGAAGGAGGTGTGCCACATCTGCACGACCTCCATGATGATGTTGACGGTGATCTGGAAGAGGGGGGAGACATCGGTGCCGACCGGCACCACGTGGTCGCCGGAGACGACGAGGTTCTCGCCGTTCTCTGTCGTGACCAGCCCCACCTTGACCAGGTTGAGCTGCAGCCCGAAGTCGTTGCACCGCTGCAGGCGCAGCTCGTGGTCGTCCGGCACCTGGTCGCCGATCATCCACTGGCCGAACACCCGCATGATCGGGAAGTCGCCGTCCTGGCAGCGGATGAACAGCTGCTGGGCGGGTTCGCCGATGGTGAACGACACGTCGCCGTCGGCGTCGATGTTGGGCTGGAGGCCGAGGTCCGAGAGGGCGTCGAGGACGCGTCCCCGCAGCGGGTGCTCGTCCGCCGGCGGCGGGAAGTTCGGCAGGCTGGTGGGATCGCTCATGGGCCCAACCTTACGGGCCGTAGGCTCATGGGCCATGCGCCCCCCGACGTCACCCCGACCCCTGCGCGACCTGCCACCC
>Ga0123337_10002307_pt1 | contig 22006 bp, 13 predicted proteins | sample frozenSSSSmetaG_FD_89792 | JGI IMG/M metagenome (GOLD analysis project Ga0123337, IMG submission 89792) | Glacier valley bacterial and archeal communities from Borup Fiord, Nunavut, Canada, to study Microbial Dark Matter (Phase II) -... | ecosystem: Environmental > Aquatic > Freshwater > Ice >...
CAGGGTGGCGATTCGGCTTTTACCACCGAACTCGAAAACCGCAAGCTGCTTCCGGAACTGAATGGTTACGCATCATGGAACACCGCCGCCAATACCATCGGCACTACGCTGCCACAGGGAATTATATTTGATATAGCGGAAGTAAAACTTTTAAATAATCAACCTGTCGCCAACCGTATCCTGACGGCACAAAACTGGTTTACCTTTCACAGGGTAATAGATGATTATTATTTTCATGGATCAGTAAGATCGAAAACAAACATTTATTTTAATCAGCATAAAATGAGTTCAAAAATTCTTGATGAAAATGCAAACAAAGACCTGGAAAACTATGCCGGGCAATTGTTATTAAAATCATTTGACCATCTTAACAAAGTGTACGCTCAAAGGATAGCCACCAGCAGGCAGAAAAATTTTAACTGTACTTCGACAGCCATGACTTTTAAACTACCCTGGAAAAGAACGTTTGAAGCGGAGATAGGATTTGCGATGAAATGTGAGCATCATTGATATATATTTTTTAACCTGCTGGGGGCTGATGGATGATAGCCGATAGCAAAAACATCAATTTACAGTTAACACAACACTGGATTTTTATCACCAACTTAACGGGTTGATTTTAAAAAAATATACAACAGTTATAATTTTATATTACTTTTAGTTTTACTTTTTTTCCATTGAATATAATCAACGAATACGAGCTTGTCAGGCGTCTGCGAAAAGATGACGTTCAGGCTTTTGATAGCCTCTATCATAAGTATCGTAAAGCATTACACTCAAATATTTTCCAGCTGGTGCAGGATGAAGAGAAGAGTCGCGACATCCTGCAGGAAGTTTTTATCTCCCTTTGGGAAAAGCGCTTATCGCTTGATCCTGATAACAATGTTGCGGGTTGGTTATTCATGGTGAGCTACAATAAATCTATCTCTTATCTCAAAAGAGAAAAAGGTGCATCAGGTGTTCCCTTGCCAGCAGGGATCGAGTTAACACTTACTACTGAAGTAGAAAATGACAATACCGAAATGCAGTCCGTACTGCTGAAAGAAGCCATGGGAAAGCTTTCACCACAAAAACGCCGGGTGTTTGAGTTGTGTAAAGTAAAGGGAAAGAGTTACAAAGAAACAGCTACGGAAATGAAAATCTCACATCATACGGTGAAGGAATATCTGGTTATTGCCATTCAATATGTTAAGACGTATGTCAAGCAACATCCTGATTATTTATAGATGTTGGTTTGCGCTCACAGGTAAGGTTTAAACTTTTTCCTTCTTCACCGCGAGAACAAACCTTACAGGTGAAGGCAAGAACCTGCAAGCTAATCGTAAAGGAAGTAAACAAATAAAGTTTTCCTTCATCCCCCCCATCGTCTTCTCTCTAGTGTATTTATAGGAACAACAACCATCAAAAGCCCGGTGTTATCCTCAGCTAAAACATATTAATGGAAGATCAGAACACAAAATTGCGGAGGTTACTAAGCGCTGACAAATGGACAGGAGAAGAAAGACAATGGCTTCAACAGTACCTGGGAATTACTGATTCAAAAGATTTTACGGAACTGATGTTGCAGCGGTTTAACGAAAAGTTGCGACAGTTTGAAAACGATGACGATGATGAAACTGGTATGCTCACCAACATTCATAAACGAATAGGAGTTCGCACTAAGGGAGCAAAAGTCGTCAATTTAAGATTAAGCAGCATTGCGGCTGCTTCTGTGATTGGCTTGGTGATGATTGGTTCTTTATACTGGTTGAAAAATAACAGCAATAAAAGAGCGACAATAGCAATAGTTAAAAATGAAAAAAACAATCCTAATAAAGAGATAGCGCCAGGAACGAATAAGGCAATCCTTACATTAGCGGACGGATCAACAATATCGCTTGATGACGCGCTGAATGGAAATCTCGCGCAGCAAGGAAATACAAAAATTATAAAGTTTAATGGTAAACTTGCTTATCATCCTTCTGAATCGCTAGCAAACAAAACGGTCTTTAATAAAATAGCTACACCCCGTGGCGGGCAATATCAGGTAACTTTGCCCGATGGTAGTGAAGTATGGCTGAACGCCTCGTCCTCAATACGTTTTCCAACAACATTTACCGGCTCTCAAAGAGTGATCGAGCTCACAGGTGAGGCTTATTTTGAAGTGGCGAAAAACGCGGTTATGCCTTTCATAGTTAAAATGCCACAGGCCAATGTCGAAGTGTTAGGTACACATTTTAATATCATGTCCTATAATGAAGAGTCTGTATTAAAAACAACATTACTGGAGGGGTCGGTAAAATTTATTACAGGTAATTCAAGTAATCTACTTAAGCCGGGGCAGCAATCACAACTGGCCGCAGGTGGCAAAGTAAAAATTGAAAGCGGTATTGACGTGGATGAAGTGATCGCCTGGAAGAATGGGATATTTCATTTTGAGCATTCAGATATAGGAACGGTAATGAGGCAGTTATCGCGCTGGTATGATGTGGAAGTGGATTACTCAAACACACCGGTGAATGAATTATTTCATGCGGATATTTCCAGGAAAAATAGTTTGTCAAAAGTATTGAAAGCACTTGAATTAACAGGCAAGGTTCACTTTCAGCTTGAAGGAAAAAAGATTATCGTAAGGCCATAATACTTGCAGTGTAATAATAACTGTGTTCTTACTTCTACAAAAGAAAACAATTTACGCTTATAATTTTATAGGATGCTCCATAGCTTAGCGTATATGTGCAGCCATTAATAATGAGCGGACACTAATATTGCTTAATCCAAAAAACGAAAACGATGCCAGGGATTTTCTGCCACAGGTTGCCACTAAATCGTAAGTCTTGCTCAAAGGTTTTAATAATCGGAAGATTATTTTTTTTATCACTGCTGACCTCTTCATTTAATGTAAACGCAAATGCTTATGCGCAGGACGTTACGCTCTTCCAAAAGAATGCCACGCTGGAGGTGATTTTTAAAGAGGTGAAAAAACAAACAGGGTATAGTTTTGTCTATACCGAGATGATGTTGCAGAAAGCGAAAAGAGTAACCATTGATTTAAAGAATGCTTCCCTTGTACAAGTGCTGGATGTATGCTTCAGGGACCAGCCGCTCGAATACACTATATTGGATATGATGGTGGTTGTTAAAGAAAAAGCCAAACCCGTGGCGGAAGCTTTGGTGACTTACTCTCCACCACCAGTAATTATTACAGGAAAGGTCACCAGTCAGAGCGGTGAATCATTAAACGGCGCTACCGTATCTGAGAAGGGGACTAACACTACAGTAACAACCAAAGAAGATGGCAGTTTCAACATACGGGTATCACAAAAAAATGCGGTACTGGTTGTTTCCTATATTGGCTATTTGTCAAAAGAGTACACCGTCGGAAGTCAAAACAACGTGAATATCTTTTTGGTTCAGGCTGATAGTAATCTTGGCGATGTGGTGGTGGTTGGATATGGTACCGCTAAAAGAAAAGATCTTACAGGTTCTGTCGCCTCAGTCAATTCAGTAAAGATAAAAGAACTTGCCGTAACCCGTCTCGACCAGGCACTGATAGGAAAGATCGCGGGCGTTCAGGTAAAACCCGTATCAGGAGAACCGGGCGCCGCTCCTCAGGTGCGTATCAGGGGCGTGGGAAGTATTTCAGCGGGAAGCTCACCCTTGTATGTTATAGATGGTTTTCCCATGACAAGTATTGAAACCATTAACCCAAATGATATCGAAAGTATCGATGTTTTGAAGGACGCGTCTGCAACAGCCATCTATGGTTCACGCGGATCAAATGGTGTTATTATCGTCAATACCAAAAGAGGCAAATCCGGCAAAGCTGTTATGTCTTTTGACAGCTATGTTGGAACTCAGAAAGTATCAAAGAGACCGAAGTTTCTCAACGCACATGACCAGGCCCAATATTTTTACGACGGTGTCAGGAACAGGAACCTTGATGCAGGCAATGATGTTTCCGGTGTTCCTTCAATATGGAAACTTGCAGTGCCGCCAATTATATTAGATGTGCTGTCAGGAAAGAACACCACAGATGTTGATAAAGTTAAGGAGGTATTACAAAACGCCCCTCTTCAGCAATACCAGCTGGGTGTTTCAGGCGGAAATGAAAATGTAAAATATGCGGTAAGCGGTGAATATATGAACCAGGATGGTATTGTTTTAAACAGCAACTTTAAAAGATATTCTGTCCGGGCAAATATTGACGCGCGTGTTTCTAAAAGGCTTACTATTAAATTTAATGTTAACCAGTCCCTGATCAACAAAAGGATAGTAAACGCTACAGGGGTTTCTACTGGTGGAAACAATGAAAGCGTGCTGGGTAACGCAATGTCTCTTACTCAATTTTATCCGTTGTATAACCCTAATGGAAGTTATTTTATTTACTCGGGCCTGGATGCCGCAGGAAATTATTTAAATCCCGCAGCGCTTGCATTGGAAATAAAGAACAAACAACAGTCTTCCTTTTTCCTGGGTAACATGAACGCGGAATATTCCATTACGGAAAATTTAAAAGTGAATATATTGTTAGGCGGAAGCATCAGTAACACGAAGAGCTCAAAATTCTCACCATTGCTGCCGGTTTTCTTTAACAATCCTGCTTATGGTGTAGACAATTCAGAACAGGGTGTTAACTGGCTTTCAGAGTACACTGTCAATTATAACAAAACCTTTGGCAAGCATAACCTCACTGCCCTGGGTGGATTTACTTCACAAAAAGAAACCTATTCTTCCAATTACCTGATGAGTAATAAATATCCGAATAACCTGGTTCCCACGTTAAGCGCGGTGAGCGGAATTATAACGGATGGATCTGCGTCTAGCGGTGCATGGTCACTGGTCTCCTATCTCGGAAGGGTTAATTATAATTTCGATAGTAAATACTACCTGACAGCATCTATTCGTACAGATGGGTCATCACGATTTGGGGCAGATAAAAAATATGGCTTGTTTCCTTCCGCAGCTGTGGCCTGGCGCCTGTCTGATGAGAAATTCCTAAAAAATATCAAGCCACTGAATGAATTAAAATTCAGGGCCAGTTATGGTGAAACCGGTAATAACAATATTGGTGATTATGAACAGTACGCTACCATCACGTATGAAAAATATTCTCTCAATGGCGGACCCATTTCAGGATATGCTCCACAGACACTTCCAAATCCGGGCCTCACCTGGGAAAAACAACAGTCTGTCAATATCGGTTTAGACGTAAGCATTTTAGACAGGAGGATCAATTTTACCGTGGACCATTTCCGTTCTACCAATACCAATCTATTATTACGCGTTAACATTCCTGATATCACAGGTTTCAGTACCTCCTTACAGAACATCGGACAGGTAAGGAATGCAGGATGGGAGTTTGTTTTAAACACGGTGAACCTACGCGGTAAATTTGAATGGACAACCGATTTTAATATCACCAGATCAAAAAATAAAGTTATAAGACTCGGGCCTTCAGGTGATCCCATTATCAACGGTGGCAACATAACAATGGTAGGGCAACCTATCGGAATGTTTTACGGCTGGTTAACAGATGGTGTTTTTAAAAACCAGGCTGAAGTAACAAAGGGACCTGTGTTTAGTCCGGGTACTGCGACAGTTTCACATCCCGGTGATAACCGTTATGTAGATGTTAGTGGTGCGAATGGCAAGCCAGACGGGGTGATCAACAGTTTTGATAAAACGATCATGGGCACCCCTTATGCTGATTTCTTTTATGGAATGAACCACAGGTTTGCTTACAGGAATTTCAGCTTGAGTGTGAGTCTGCAGGGTGTTCATGGAAACAGCATTCTAAGTGTTTCAAGAAGAGGAACGTTTTCTACAAGGGGACGTTTTGCAATATCATCATTGATCGGACAAAATTACTGGCGGTCAGAGCAGGATCCGGGTGATGGTTTTAGCCCCCGGCCTAACGATGCGCCAACCGGTAATATCCGGGGAGAATACAGCCAGCGATGGCTTGATGAAGGAACTTATCTTCGTATAAATAATATTTCTTTAGGTTATACGATCCCGGAGCGGATCGTTGAAAAAGCAAATATTAAATCGCTGCGGTTTTATATAACATCTAATAATCCGTTCATCTTCACAAAAAACGGTGGCTTTAATCCTGATGTAAGCAACGGTACTAATGCGTTGACACCCGGCAACGATCTTAATGATTATCCATTGCCAAAAAGTTTACTCCTTGGCTTAAACCTGTCATTTTAAAGAAAGGATCAAAAAAATTATCAGCATGAAAAAGACAATTTATATATTAACTGCACTTATACTTACGAGTTTGGTTTCCTGTAAAAAAGAATTTATCGAGCTATACCCTGAATCTACTGTAAGCGTTGACGTTCTTTATAAAACAGATAAGGATTACCAGGATGCTGTAATTGGAATCTACAGCAATTACAGGGCGCCATACCTAAATTTCTGGCGCTTTGGTGACCTCAGGTCTGATGACACAAAGTTTGGACTGGTATCGCAACTGGAAGATATCCGCAACGATAATTTCACTTCAGATAACAGCGACCCTGTGCTGGCAAGCTCCTGGAGAAGTTATTACAGTATCATCAGCAGGGCCAATAAGGTTATAAATAATATTCAGAACGCGGATGCGGCTCTTGTTACAAACAAAGCGCGTCATAAAGCCGAAGCCGGATTCCTGCGTGCGCTGGCATACTTTAACCTTGTGAGAATATTTGGTGATGTTCCAATGATTACAAAAGATATTACTATCGCCGAGGCTTACAAATCTCCAAGGGAAAAAGTCCGTAACATTTATGACAATGTCATTATCAAAGACCTGATGGATGCAGAAGCAAACCTTCCGCAGAAATATACCGGTACCGATATCGGAAGAGCTACCAAAGGTGCTGCCAAATCTTTGTTGGGTAAAGTGTATTTGACATTGAAAGATTTTGCTAAAGCGGAAACAAAATTACAGGAAGTGACCACACTGGGTTATTCATTGCTAGGCAATTTCAATGATCTATGGGATTACTCAAAGGATGAGCACCACAGTGAATATATTTTTGATATTGAGTATGAAGAAGGACAGGGTGGATTGGGAAGCAGTTTCACCGGTCAGTTTGCGCTTGACTTTCAGGCCGGTGGCGGCCCGCTGGTCGCGGAGCTGGTAAGGCGTTATAATATTCCTTCAGGTACCGGCGGCGATGCAGGTATTCCCAATCAATCAATTTTTGACGCTTTTGCGATCAGTCCGGGCGACAAGCGTCAGGATACAACCGCTGCAAAAGGATTGACAGGCCCTGGTGGTGTTTTCATCCCGATAGCGGCAACCGGGGTATCCGCCCTTTCATTAAAATATATGTCGAAACTTGCCGGCGCCGCCACAGACAGCAAGGTTAACTGGAAAGTGATTCGTTACGCCGATGTCTTGTTGATGTATGCAGAGGCGTTAAATGAAAATGGAAAAACAGTTGAGGCGATGGCGTACCTGAATATGATTCGTACGCGTGCCAAAGTGCCCGTGTATGCTAATCTATCGCTAAGCGATACCAGGGAAAAGATTTACCTGGAGAGAAGGCTTGAATTAACACTTGAAGGTCAGCGTTGGTTCGACCTCGTTAGAACGGGAAGGGCACTAACGGTGATGGCCAGCTACGGCATGAAAGATTACATGACGCTGTTTCCAATACCACAGGCACAACTTGATATTGTAAATGACAAAACGATTTTGCCGCAGAACGCGGGGTATAATTGAGAGGTATGGATGAAGTTGAAGTGTAAGACATATTGTAAGAGAACAGCATTTTAAGTTGTGTGCATGGTTACGTATTAATGTCACTATTTAAGATTTTAAGTTTCAATAGGTATTCAATCAATATCGTAGTGAAGGTTTTCGAATGTCAAACCAAAAGACATTTATTATTAATTCAATATTCCGTTAAACTAGTGACATTACTCCTGGGAGGGGATGCGCGACCATCGATCAATTCACAATTTTATTCATTTTGATAATATAATAAACATCAGAAAAACCACCTTGTTCAATGCTCAATGATCAACATTCAGCAAACACCCGGATTAACTTATTGTATCGAATCCTTGAAAATTGAGTATTGAACATTTTTAAATAACAGCAATCACATTAACTATCCGGCATGAAAAAAATATTTCTGATTATAACCTTTTACTGGATCATCGCTCCATCACAAGCATTTGCCCGCAAAGCAGACACACTGATTTCAATCATTACAGATGCATCACCGGGTTTAGCCGCAACACATGGAATTGATAAACTCACTGAAATCTTATCAAAGAAAAATATCTCTTTTGAAAAAGTAAGCTCTATCAATCAGGCTCAAGGGAAAACAATTATTATAGCGGGACTGTCAAAAGGCTCCGGGGCCGCAGCAATGATTTTGAAGTCAGGATCTCACAGGTTACCCGATGCCGCCGAAGCGCTTACTATATTTAAAACAATCATTCAAAACAAACAGACCTGGGTGATCAGCGGTTCAGATGATACCGGGTTAATGTACGCTTTGCTTGATGTGGCAAACCGAATTGGCTGGAGTACTGGCAAAACCAACCCATTCAACAGGGTAAAAAAAACAACTGAAAAGGCTGATGTTAAAGAACGCGCAGTAGTTATCTATACCATGAACCGCGCCCATTGGGAAAGTCGTTTCTACGATGAAAAATACTGGGAAAGTTACCTTGACATGATGGCGACCGACAGGTTAAACATGCTTGAAGTTGGCTTTGGTTTTGAAAATGGCGGCTTCCTAGCGCCAGCCTACCCTTACTTTTTCAATGTTGAATCGTTTTCGTTTATCCGTATGGGTGATATCACGTCCGAACAACAGAAGAGGAACCTGGATGCATTGAATCGTCTCATACAAATGTGCCACGACAGGGGTATCAAATTCAGGGTTGGATTCTGGGATCATATTTACCGGGGTGGTTTCCAGAGCAACAAGGATTTGCCAGAACAGGTTAACAGCCAGGTACAGGGAGTTACCGCAGATAACATGATCGCCTACACGCAGGTAGCGCTCGCAAAATTCATTGTACTCGTTCCGCACCTTGACGGCATACTTTTTCGGGCGCATAATGAATCAGGATTAAAGAAAGAGGAGCAGCTGACTTTCTGGAAAGGTGTGTTTGACATGTTAAAAGAAAAAGCTCCCAACCTTGTTGTTGACCTTCATGCTAAAGAAGTTTCGGATACGATCGTTCATGAAGGACAGGATCGTGGTTTAACGATCAGGATGAGTACCAAGTACTGGATGGAACAAATGGGATTACCCTTTCATCCAACACATACCAACAGGATAACCGATGATAGTTATCGCAGGCATAGCTATGCTGACATGCTTAACTATGAAGAACATTATAAAGTATTTTACCGGATCTGGGGTGGAACCACACGGGTATTATTATGGGGCGATCCGGAGTATGCAAAAAGATTTGCCGTTAGTACACATATACACGACGGCGCAGGTTTTGGTGTGAACGAACCGTTGACCACCAAGATGCACGCACAACCACATGATGCAAAACCTTTTGACCTTTTAAAGCCAAAGTACCGCTACTATGAGTATGAATTTGAAAGGTACTGGCATTTTTACCAGTCCTTTGGTCGCATGGGATACAACCCTGCAACCCCCGCAGATATTTGGGATGAAGCATTTTCGCAACATTTTGGAACTACCACCGGTCCTGTTATAGAAAAAGCGTTACATATAGCAAGCTGGGTGCTGCCGCGAATTGTAGCTTCCTGTTTTCCGCTGGTAGGATTTCCCATCGCCTCGGGTTGGGCGGAGAAACAACATTTGGGTGATCTTCCTGATTATGCCAAAACAACGCCCAGCGATGTACAACAGTTCTCGAGCTTTAACGACGAGGCAAAACTAATTATGGAAAATAGGGAAACGGCAAAAATACTTCCATCGCGAAACAGTAAATGGTTCAAACAAACTTCAGATAAGATCAACCAATTAATTACAGCGGCTGAAAGATCTGCGGATAACAAACCGGGCGGGGAATTATTCTCTACCATCACCGATCTTAAAATACTCGGCAATCTTGCATTGTATCATTCATGCAGGATACCCGCCGCCGTCAGTTACCGGTTATATGAAAATACCCGTGACGTTACCGCGCTGGATGATGCCATCAAATATGAAAAAAATGCTATTAAAGCTTGGAAACAAATTGTTAGGGTAGCAGGCGATGTTTATGCAGACACCTTAATGATGGGTCCTCGCAAACGCACGCTCACTGGTCATTGGAGGGAGGAACTTACTGATCTCGAAAGCGGCTTATCCAAACTGGAACAGCTGAAAACAAATTATCAGAAACCAGATTCTGCAAAAGTGGCTATACATTTTAAAGCTGCTGCCAACGTTGATTATAACAGCCTGTTTAAAATTTTAACTCAACCTGCAACTGCTGCATTAGCCGGACAACCTTTAACAATACGTGTTAAGGTAACCGCAACTGCCGGGTTAAAATGGGTGCACCTTCTTTACAGGGAGGTAAATCAATACAAGGAATTTAAAACGATTGATATGCATATAACCCGCGACAAAAACATTTTTGAAGCTACCATTCCCGGTGAAGGCGTTACCTCGAAATGGGACCTCATGTATCTTTTTGAAATTATGGACCGGCATAAGAACGGCATTATCTTTCCTAACCTGGATATTCAAACGCCATACATCCTGGTGAAGGTTTCGAAATAACATTAAACCAATTATTCAATCATACATATTTATTCAACAAAAAATCATAATAAAGATGACAAAAAATTTTCTCCTGCTCGTTGGTATAACCCTGATCACATTTTTTCAGCAACATACTGTAGCCCAAACTACTGTTAACACAGTTAATGATACTGCCATAGGTAAAAGAAAGGATGGTGATCCTTATGCAAAGCTGCCCGCCAATATCGAGCGACTCACTTATTTTGGCGAACGCGCCGATATCTCACCCGATAACCAGCAGGTGGCTTTTATGGCAAAAAGTTTTGGTGATGCGATGCTTATCGATCTTAAAACACGACATATTTCCTGTCTGACGTGTGGCATACCTGCAGCAGCGTTCCTTCGCGTAATGCACCTTTCAAACGGTGATTATATTCTTATAGGCGCTGATCATTTTGAAGATATAAGAATTAGCAGGAACCGTGATAATGAATTATGGTACATGAGTAAGAAGCCCGGATCCAAACCCGTGAAGCTCGGACAAAAAATGAGTGAGGGTCTTGCTATCTCTAAAAAAACCATGAAGATCGCTTACGCTGAACTACACGAACTGGTGCCCGAAGTAAAGCCCGGCGCATCAAGATTAATCGTCGCTGAAATTGATCTCTCAGGTGAAACCCCAAAAATAATTAACAGGCAAATCGTTTTGGAAAGTCCTGACAGAAGCTGCACTATTGAACCGGGTGATTTTTATGATAATGATGCTAAAATGACTTATACCTGCTACGAACCCGGTAATAATGCATCAACAATGGGTTTAGATCTTAAAACAAAGGTTGTTACTAATTTCACCAAAGCTCCGGGAACATACAATGAAGTGGAGGGTGTTTTCCCTGATGGCAAATATGTTTGCGTGGAAGGTGACCGCCAGTGCGCCTGGCTTGGTGGGCATGGTTCAGGCAATGCAGACATCTGGAAGTTAAGAATGGATGGCACTGGTAAAGATTTTGTAAGATTGACTAACTTCAATGATTATAAAGGAGGAAAAGTATCCAACCCCGTAGTGGCGACCAATGGGGCGTTCATGGCTTTCCAGATGGCACGGGGACATGAAGTGGCGGGGGTTGGTTATGGGATACTGTTGTTTAAGTTTAAGAAGTAATTATTAATTGCTGTTTAGTTTAAGGATTTCAAATTCCAATAATATTCAATAATCAATATTCAATAATCAATGTTTAACAGAATACAGACGAAATTGTAGAGAGGGTTCTTCATTGAAAATTGAATTTTGATTGTTGAATATTGAATATTTTCTTCTTAACCAAACGACATTAATTAACCGTTAATCATTATTCCCTAATGAACATAAAAGCTAACATCGAAAAAATCCCCGGGGGTATCATGGTGGTGCCATTGATTACGGCGGCGCTGATCAATACTTTTTTTCCACAATTATTATTGATAGGTGGCTTTACAACGGCATTGTTTAAGAATGGAGCAATGACGCTGATCGCAATGTTCCTCATCTGCATGGGAGCGGGCATCAGCCTGAAAGCCGCGCCCAAGGCACTGATAAAGGGAGGTGCGTTGCTTACCTCTAAATATATTATGGCGGTTATCATAGGATTGACAGTTTCAAGATTCTTTGGCGCCACCGGATTTCTGGGATTATCCTCTCTCGCTATCATCGCCGGGATGTCAACATGTAATGGTGGACTATATGCCGCTCTTACCGGCGAGCAGGGTGATGAAACGGACGTAGGGGCAATCGCCATAATATCTTTAAACGACGGACCCTTTCTTACAATGATCGCCTTAGGTTCCGCAGGTATTGCTACTATTCCATTCATGTCGTTGATAGCAGTGGTAATTCCTATACTTATAGGAATGATATTAGGAAACCTCGATGAGAACATGAGAAAATTTCTTGCAACAGGTGGTCCCGTTCTCATTCCATTTTTTGCTTTCGCACTGGGAGCGAATCTCAATTTTAAAATGCTGGTCTCGGCCGGGCTGCCAGGAATTGTATTAGGATTGATGACTGTTTTCATTGGTGGCATCGTTAATATATGGGTAGATAAAGGCGTAGGCGGGACTGGTGTTGCCGGCGCCGCTGTTTCTTCCACTGCCGGCAATGCCGTCGCAACACCAATGGCGGTGGCGATGGTTGATCCTTCCCTGCAATCGATCGCTGTTCTCGCAACACCACAGGTTGCCGCTTCAACAATTATCACGGCTTTGCTAACGCCCATGCTTACACTGTACATCGCAAAAAGAAACAGAAAGAAAAAAGCTGCCGCGCTCATGAAACAATTATACCCGCTTGATGTCCATCAATAAAATAACGAAAAAATTAATTGTGGTAGCCGATGATTTCACCGGCGCTAACGATGCGGGTGTTCAATTCAGGAAGGCCGGCCTCCAGGTAAAAGTAATTATCGATACACAACAATTAAAGGAGGACCTGGAACTTACTGATGTATTGGTTATGGACCTGGAATCAAGATTTGATTCAGCACAAATTGCCTTCCGGAAATGTTACGACCTTGGAAAGGAATTATTTGAAATTGGAAATACCATTATTTATAAGAAGATCGATTCTACCTTTCGCGGAAACATCGGTGCCGAAATAGATGGCCTGATGAGTGCAATGCAACTTAAACTTGCTGTACTTGCTCCGGCGCTTCCATCCAGTGGCAGAACCACTATCAACGGTGAAGTGTATGTGGACCATGTAAAGCTTGCCAGGACTGAATTTGCCGCTGATCCGAGAACACCAGTAAAATATTCACGCATCGCGGATATTATAGCGCTTCAAAGCAGCCTTACCTGCAGGGAAATATCAACGGAACTATTTCAGGAGAAATCTTCTGCGCTTGCTGATGAGCTTTTAGAGGAAATAAATGAGGAAGCAAAAATTTTCATCTTTGATAGCCGGGAAGAAAATGATTTGTTGTATATCGCGAAATTGGTAGAATCAATAAGCGAATACCCTATCATGATCATTGGTTCTGCCGGACTTGCACATTACCTGGTTAAGTTATCTTTTAAAAGAAAAAAAGCTCCTGCTTTTGTTTTCTCCGGTAGCGTGAGTGAACAAACAAGAAAGCAAATCCATCATACGATGGCCGACAATTTTTGCAGCCTGTTTTTAATTAAAGCCGAAGATTTGTTAGATGATGAATTCAATGCCGAAGAGCTGATTGCAGCTGTGTCCAATAATATCGGGAAAGGCATCAGTCGGTTTATTTTTACTTCAGCTTTGACGAGAGCCGATGTAGATAAGGTACTTTCTTTAGCTGCCGGTAAGGGGTTATCGAATGAAGAAGCGGCGGACAAGGTTGCCATAACAATGGGAAATCTTGCTGCCGTACTGATTAAAAAATTCAGTCCATCCGGTGTCTTGCTGACTGGTGGTGACATAGCCATTAAAACTGTGAGGGCTTTACATGGATCAGGATTTAGCATTGACCAGGAAATTGTTCCTGGTATATCCTCGGGTACGTTAACAGGCAGTGCGGTAAAAACGATTATAGCTACTAAATCCGGTGGCTTTGGTGCGATAGATGCTATTACAAAAACACTGGAATTTTTTAAGGTATGATGAACAAACGGATTATTGCTATCACTATGGGAGATGCCGCGGGCATAGGACCTGAAATTATTTTAAAAACTTTCCAGGGCGCTGAAACAGAACGGGTAAACCTATTGGTAATAGGTGACCTCGCTGTTATGCGGGAAGTAGCTAAACGTCTTGAAATTAACGGGCTGGAGTTTAATAGTATTGCTTCTTTGGATGAAGCGAAGTGGCAGAAGCATATGGTGAATGTATGGGACATGCAGTTATTAAAACCCGGAGATTTTTTAGTGGGGCAAGTGTCCGCCAAAGTGGGTGATGCCGCATTTAAATATATTATTGAAGGGATACGGCTGGCGAAGGAAGGTTCGATCGCAGCTGTTGTTACGGCGCCTATCAATAAAGAATCGATACAATCAGCCGGGCATCATTTTGCGGGACATACAGAAATTTTTGCCGAATACACGGGCACGGCAAATTATGCGATGTTGTTGTACGATAAGAAGTTCAGCGTAATACATGTGTCTACACATATCCCGTTGATGGATGCAATCACTACGCTGAACCAGCAACGAATTGAAAGGGTTATCCAGCTTGCTGAGGATTCTATGCAATTAATATTAGGCCGCTCGCCGCGGATTGCTGTAGCCGGTCTCAATCCACACGCTGGTGAAAATGGTTTGTTTGGCCGCCAGGAAATCGATATTATAAAACCTGCTATAGATAATATGAGGTCTAAAGGTTTAAATGTTACAGGCCCACATGCGCCTGACACAATATTTTTACGAACCGTCCAGGGCCATCATGACATTGTAGTTGCTATGTACCATGACCAGGGTCACATACCCATGAAGTTGCTTGGTTTTGATAGTGGGGTAAATGTTTCGGTAGGAATGCCAATTATCCGCACTTCCGTAGATCACGGAACCGCTTTTGATATAGCGTGGAAAGGAATTGCAAAAAATGACAGCCTGATACAAGCGATTTACCTGGCTGAAAAGTTATCAAACCTATAAGGTTATCTAATCCTCATAAATATTCCCACTTAATTTCAACACCCTGCTTTTGTATAAAATGCTGAAAATCTTTCACCAGATTTTTCTTCTCACGTACTTCACGGGGAAGTATTTTATTTTGTAAACAGTAAGCCGTTAGTAAGCCAACTGCTTCACCAATCCCCCACTCTACCGGGTGTAAACGATAACATCCATTTGTGATATGCGTGGTACCAATATTCTTACATGCAGGTAATAAGTTATTCATCTGTTGTGGGATCAAAGCGCCAAGTGGAATCTGGAACGGCAAAGAATTAAAGTCAATATAATTGTTGCCTCCTGAACTTGGATGTAAATCTATATGATAACTTCCCACGCCAACACTGTCATAGAAATCAGCAGCTGACGTAGCGGCATCTTTGCCATAAACAAGCGCCCTGTTATCTACCCCAACATGTTCTTCTTTAATCGTGAAAAGTGATTTGATGCGACGTGCTTCCCTGATATAAGGATATTTCGCCAGTCCGTCTTCTGTTCCCATAACATCTTTTCTCAGTCTAAGCCCCGGCCATCCATACCCGCCACCAGGCCTTGTTGCTTCCGTTTGCAACCAATACAGTAAAGACAGGCTTAATTGTTTAGCGCGGTTTACATGCCGGTCAAATTCTTTTTCCGATACGCCTATAAGATTTCCCAATGTATAATCATTCTGCGGCCAGTTAACGGTGGTGATATCACCAGCATATACCCCGGGCTGAAAATTGTTTTTGGAAAGAATTCGCCGGTAGATCCACAGGTTGAGATAGTCAGGTGTTTTAATTCCGTCAGGATTAAAATTTAAGGGTGTAGGTACCAACGTGGCAGGCTTCGGATATTTTAGCTGAAGCAATTTACCCGGCCAGGCAGGAGTCATCTTCGGAATGAAATTGCGCCAGAAATTATATTCCGTTGGTTTATTAATGAGGTGGTTCTCTCCCGGCAGATGATCCATTGCGAAGCAGACTGTAAAAGCCTGGTGATTATTAGGATCGCCTTTTTCTGGTGCATGTAATTCACCTGTTTCTTTTTTTGATTCAGTGCCGGTAACAAAAGCTGTTTTTGTTAACGGAAGAAGATCGCCTAACTCTGTGGCGTCAACGAAGTATGGTGCGGATAAAGACAGTGTATTACCGGTATGTTTGCTCCTGGCAAATATCGCCTTAACAGTAGTACCGTCTGAATCCGCTGCGGTAATTTTATGTTCAGTTAGTAATGTCAATTTGCCACTGCTTATATACTGGAGCAACATTGACTGGAGAACCGCTAATGACACCCTTGGCTCATGACATAACTGGGAAACAACCGCATCACCGGGATTTAAATATTTTCTTTCATGGGCTGATTCAGTAAGAGGATAATTGTTCCGGTAATAGTCTCTTACGTTTTTCCTGAATGTGCGGTATAAAGCTGTTGAGCCGTGTGTTTCGATCCAGGGATGTTCATCGGGAGGAACGCCTTGCTGGGTAAGTTGACCGCCGATCCAGTCAGTTTCTTCTGTCATGATTACAGAAAGGTTATTCCTTAGGGCAGCAAGTGCAGCAGCACAGCCTCCTACTCCTCCACCCGCGATGACAAGATCAGCTTTTAAGAAATTTTTAGCGGCATTGGAAGTATGTTGTTTAAACTGTTGTTCAGATGAATATCCAGGTTGCCATGATGCGATCAATGAGCCGGTGCCTAATGCAGTAAGCGATATAAAGTTTTTTCTGTTCATTAATAAAAATCTAAAATGCTCTTCATCAAATAATTATTTATAAAAATATTCACACCTCTGCAAATTTCGATTTAAACCCATTCAATCCGTAAAACAGAATATACATATAACAAAGCAACGGTAATATAAAAGCGATGTTCCAGGCATAATTATCTTTAAGCACCCCCTGGGCAAATGATACGATTGCACCACCGGCTATCGCAGTGGAAAGCAACCCGGAAGCCCGGGTGGTAAAGCGCTTTAGTCCACTCACGGCCAGGGAAAAGATGGTAGCAAACATGATCGAATTACATAAGCCGACAGCTATCATTGTCCAGACTGCGGTATTGCCTGTGCTGCTGATTGAAACAACAATTAACACAACAGCCGCAACGGCGCAGATGCTTAACACTATTGATGGCTTTATGATTTTTAAAAGATATGATCCTGCCAGACGACCGGCCAGCATTCCGCCCCAATAAAATGCCACGTAAGAATTGGCTTCGTTAACGGTGATGTGTAACGTATCGGAAATATAATTGGTAAGGTAAGTGCCTATAGAAACTTCTGCACCCACATACATGAATATGCCAACGATACCGAAATTTAAATTACGAAAAGCGAAGACACTTCCTTCTTTTTTAAGTGACAGATTTGTTTTGTCTGAAGATGAATTGATAACAGGTAATGAAAGTTTATAAACCACTATGGCAATAACGATCAGCAACAGCGCGATTCCCAGGTAAGGATACCTTACCGCTTTACTGGGCGCGTCGGATGTCTGGAGCCGGGATAAGATGAAGTAAGCGCCAAAGATAGGTGCTGTTGTGGTGCCGATAGATCCAACGCCCTGGATCAATGTCAGCCTGGAAGAAGCTGTTTTTGCAGGGCCCAGCACCGTTATATAAGGATTGGCCGCAACCTGCAATAACACAATGCCGATAGCCACGACAAACAATGCCGCTAAAAACAAATTATACTGGTGCCAGACAGAGGCAGGATAAAATAGCAAAGCCCCAATAGCTGCAACCGCGAAGCCAAGCACCATTCCATTTTTAAAACCTATCCTTTCCACAATCTTTCCTGCGGGAATTGACATGATGCCGTAAGTAAGAAAAAAATAGACCTGCACTAAAGATGATTGCGAATAGTTTAAAGTAAATCCCTTTTTAAAAAAGGGTACGAGCGTATCGTTAAGACAGGTAATGAACCCCATCATAAAGTAAAGGACCGCTAGTGATATAAGAGCGGGTGTATAATTACTTGATTTATTATCGGTGATATCCGCGTTTAGCGGTTGTTGTGAGGAGATGAATGCCATGCTTATTTTTATTGATTCTTTATGGTTCTAAATGCGGGTTCAACCTGTGAGGTTTTAAAATTCTCACAGGTTGAACCCACCGCCTTCCTCACTGCTCCGCTGTCCTCCTAAGAAAAACATTGTTCCTTGCTATCAAACATCCACCCATCACACCTGCCTTATCACCCAGCTTCGACATCTTTAATTTGGTATCATTGTTCACAAGGCTCAATGAATATTTGTTTAGCGCGCTCTTTACTGGCAATCTTATCAGGTCTCCCGTTTGTGCTATTGTGCCGCCAAGTATAACCAGTTCGGGATTAAAAATATTAATTAACACCGCAATCCCTTTGCCTATCTTCTCACCAAGGTTTGCAATCAGCTCGATAGAAAGCATGTCATCATTCTGAGCAGCATCAATAATATCCTGTAGCTTTATTTCTTCCAAACTTTCTAATCCGTTAACAAGGTGCGAAGATGATCCGGATAGAATTTTTTCTTTAAACAGTCTTACCAGCGCGTTACCGGAAGCTTCGGTTTCAAGACAGCCTTTCTTTCCGCAATGACACAAAATTTCATTGTTGAAAAATGGAATATGACCAAACTCACCACTAAAGCCTGACTTGCCATAATACACTTTCCCATCTACCAGGATACCCAACCCTATACCATAATCAATATTGACAAACAACACATTCTTTTCATCGCTTACTACACCAAAATAAAATTCACCGAAAGCCATCGCACGGGAATCATTTTCTAAAAAAACTTTAATTCCTAACCTCGTCTCGATCGTCACTGCAAGCGGCTCTTCATTAAAATGAAAAAAACTATAACTGTAACCGTTAGCATTGTTGATACGTCCCGACAGGTTAACACCGATACCCAATATCTTTTCCCTTTTAATTGATAAACTGGAAATGAAAGATTCAATCACTTCCATCAATTGTTCAAAAGCTACCGGGGTATTCTCCAAATCATAACCGATGTCTTCTTTTATGGTGACCAGGTTTTTTTTGAAATCCAGCAGACCTATATTGATCGAATACCTTTTTATATCTACCCCTATAAAAAATCCCGCTTCAGATACCAGTCCATATATACTTGCCCTGCGGCCGCCGGTTGAATCAACCTTACCATAATCTTTTATCAATTCATCTTCTATCAGTTCGTTGATGAGGTTAATAATTTTCGGCGTACTGATATTTAATTCTCTATTCAATTCAGCTATCGTAGAATGTTTCATATTATCAAGGTGCGTGATAATGGCTCTCTTCAGTGACTTATTTTTAAAAGCCACCCCGGATGCGTTCTCATCCATAAAAACTTCCAGCAATGGTTGATGCATAATTAAATTAAAGTAATTGAATTGATAACAAAAGATAAGATAAAACCGGTTAACTAATTAAATTTATTAAAAAAGTTTTGAGAGTTTATTAAAAAAAATTAAGTTTAGATAATATTAAACTTCATTCCATTAAAATGAAAACTGATAGCGCTACTCATATAAATATGTTGAAACCTGCTACCGGCCTCGATCTGTACGCTTCTTTGTATAAAAATGAATTACTCAGTAACATACTTCCTTTTTGGCTTAGTAAAAGTAAAGACGAAGTCAACGGCGGCTACTTCACCTGTATTGAGAGGGATGGAAGTGTTTTCGACACCGATAAATTTATGTGGTTACAGGGACGGGAAGTGTGGTGCTTTAGCTACATGTACAACAACGTAGAAAAAAACAACGACTGGCTGGAGATGGCATTGCATGGCGCCGCCTACATGGAGAAATACGGCAGGGATGAAAATGGTGACTGGTATTTTTCTTTAACAGCGGAAGGCAAACCACTCATGCAGCCATACAATATTTTCAGTGACTGCTTCGCGACGATGGCTTTCGCGTCACTTGATAAAGCGCTCCCCGATGACCGTTATAAGAAGATAGCTTTGGAAACTTTCGAGAATATCTTAAAGCGGCAGCACAATTGGAAAGGTGCTTATAACAAGGCGTACCCCGGTACAAGAAAACTAAAGAATTTCGGTCTGCCTATGATACTTTGTAACCTGTCGCTTGAACTGGAACACCTTCTGGGTGAAGACCGGGTGAATGAATTTATTCCTACAGTGATTCACGAAGTGATGGATGTATTCTATCAACCCGGCTTAGGACTCATCCTAGAAAATGTTTATGATGATGGCAGCTTCTGCGATTCGTTCGAGGGGCGCGTTTTAAACCCAGGTCATGCGATAGAGGCCATGTGGTTTATTATGGATCTTGGTAAAAGGATTGGTGATGATGCGCTTATAATAAAAGCATGTAACATAATGCTTGAGACCCTTGAATACGGATGGGACAGCGAATATGAAGGCATTTTTTATTTTTTAGATGTAAAGGGTCACCCGCCACAACAACTTGAATGGGATCAGAAATTATGGTGGGTGCATGTTGAAGCGCTGGTGGCGCTGGCCAAAGGGTACAAATACACCGGTGATGAACGCTGCCTTCACTGGTTTAAAAAAGTGCATGAATATACCTGGAAGCATTTTAAAGATCCGGATTATCCGGAATGGTTCGGTTATCTCAACCGGCGTGGCGAAGTGTTGCTGCCATTGAAAGGCGGTAAGTGGAAGGGATGCTTTCATGTGCCAAGGGCACTTTACCAGGTATGGAAGACACTTCAAGCAGAAACATCTTCTTAATCACAAAGTAAACCCTCTGCGCCTTTCCGCGTTCACTCCTGTATTCTCTGTGGTTACAAAAAACTTTGAAGTATAAACCAAATCTAACATAATGAGAAAGTTAATTTATTTTTTATTGTTGTCCTGCACCGGATTAATTGCCCAGTCTCAGGGTATTCGTGTTACTGGAAAAGTTACCAATGCAACAGGCGTTCCTGTAGCCGGCGCATCAGTGGTGGCGAAAGGTAAAACCAACGGGGTGGCAACCAATATTGCAGGCGAATTTATTATCACCGTCCCGGCAGGGTCGGTAATTCGGATAACAAGTATAGGTTATACCCCACAGGATATAACAGCCGGCAGTTCCAATCTCACCACCATTTTAAAAGCAGACAACACACAATTATCAGATGTGATAGTTGTAGGCTACGGCACGCAAAGCAGAGCCGCCGTAACCGGCGCTGTTGTTACCATAAAAAATGATGCCCTTACCCGAAGACAGGTAGCCAGCGCCAGTAACCTGTTACAGGGTCTCGCGCCCGGAGTAACCGTTCAGCAACAAAGCGGCAAGCCCGGCGGTGACGGCGCATCTATCAACATCCGCGGCGTCAGCAGTATGTTCGCAGGTTCTGATCCGCTGATTATTATCGATGGTGTTGTCTCGACACTGGATAATATCGATCCAAACGCTATTGAAAGTATCAACGTGTTGAAAGATGCAGCTTCTACCGCTATCTATGGTTCGCGTGCATCCAATGGCGTTATATTGGTACGCACAAAGAGAGCCACAGGCAATGAACTTAAAGTTAGTTACAACGGATTTATCTCAAAGCAAAAAGCCACGGCTATCCCCCAACGCACTACTGCGATTGAACACATGCAGCTAAGTAATATCGCACAGCAAAATCGTACCGGCAACCCCAGTGCCTTCCTGTATGATCCGGCTCTTATCGAAAAATATAAAACAACGGCTGCCAACAATCTGGACATCATCGATACCGACTGGTTAAAGCTATTGCTAACCAATAACGGGTTACTGCAAAACCATAATATTCAAATTATTTCCGGCGGCGAAAG